>LXNI01002690.1_pt1 | contig 11696 bp, 9 predicted proteins | sample 809091 | NCBI WGS metagenome assembly LXNI01 (sample SAMN04870527, study PRJNA318959) | sponge metagenome | biome: 01000161; feature: marine sponge reef; material: water | host: Sarcotragus foetidus | place: Greece: Milos, Mediterranean Sea | collected 2013-05-29 | depth 5-7 m | reverse complement strand
CCCGACGCGGGGATGTTCTGGTACCACCCGCACGTGCGCGAGGACGTGCAGCAGGACCTGGGCCTCTACGGGAACCTCCTCGTGTCGTCACCCGACCCGGACTACTATGGCCCCGCCCACCGCGAGGAGATGCTCGTGCTCGACGACATCCTCATGGACGACCAGGGCTTCATCCCGTGGGGGAAGGAGGCGCCCACCCACGCGCTCATGGGTCGTTTCGGGAACGTGATGCTTGTCAATGGCGTGACGGGACACGCGCTGGAGGTCCGCGCGGGCGAAGTCGTGCGGTTCTTCATGACGAATGTCGCCAACACCCGCACCTTCAACGTCACCTTCGGGGACGCGCGGGTGAAGCTGGTCGCGTCGGACGTGGGGCGTTTCGAACGCGAAATGTGGGTGCCGAGCGTGGTGATCGCGCCCGCCGAACGGTACGTGGTCGACGTGGTCTTCCCCGAAGCGGGCGAGGTGGCGATCGCGAACACCATTCAGGCCGTCAACCACTTCCGGGGCGAATTCTACCCGCATGTGGACACCCTGGCGCGGGTCACCGTCACAGGTCCCCCGGTCGACGACGAAGTCACGGCAGCCCACCCTACCCTGCGCGCCCACGACCCCGAAGCCGCCGAGGCGTCGGCCCTGCGCGCCCATCTGACCCGCCCCCCCGACCACACCCTCGAGGCCACCGTGCGCGTTCACGGCCTGCCCCACCCGATCGTGCGCTCCATGGAGATGGACACCCTCTACGTCCCCCCCATCGAGTGGAACGACGCCATGCCCATGATGAACTGGCTCTCGGCGGGGACCCAGGTCACCTGGATCCTGCGGGACGTCGACACCGGGCGCGAGAACGGCGATATCGAGTGGACCTTCCAGGTGGGCGACCTGGTGAAGATCCGCGTCTTCAATTCACCCGACTCGTTCCACCCCATGAACCACCCGATTCATGTTCACGGGCAGCGGTTCCTGGTGCTGGCGCGTGATGACGTTCCGAGCGAGAACATGGCGTGGAAGGACACCGCGATCGTGCCGGTGGGGTCGACGATGGACATTCTCGTGGAGATGTCGAACCCGGGGGAGTGGATGCTGCACTGTCATATCGCCGAGCATCTCAGCGCGGGGATGATGTTCGGGTTTCGGGTGGAGGGGTGAGGGGGAGGGTTCCATATCAGAATGTAAACGACACTTGACCAAGTGTAATATGTAGTTTACATACGCATGCTTGCCGACGAGACCTGGGGGCACCGACCCCCATTGGCCAGCGGAAGTCACGGGCGAGCCGACCGACGCGAGAGAGAAGTGAACCCGGGGGAGTGACCAAGCCAGTCGGGAATGGGGGTGGCTGTGGTGATCGGTTGGACTCTTTGGGGACCAACTACACATTGAGATGTCGTACATGCGTCGTCCCGTGATCGTCTTGCCGCGTGAGCGTCGTATGGGAGGATGGTTCGTAAATCACTGTGGCTATAGCGTTTATGACCATCCCAATGATGTTTGATCCAGTGATGTACTCAAGTAGAGGCGCCGACAACGCGTTTAGGGGCATCATGTCTATTTTATTTTGCGTCAATCTTGCGCGATATGATGGCATGACACTCGACAAGACCATCATGACGGGGCTCGGAGTCGCGATCGGGAATCGATACAGGGAAGTCGGGCGCAAATACTCCAGTGGATCACAGCAAGGTAGCCTATTCACGGCTCGTATGGTACCCCATATCGACCAAAGACTTGACGTAGTCGTGCGGTGTCCCTACGTTTCAGGAGTCAGCATTCCTAAGGGAGGAGACCGAGAGTGAGCACGGCCAACGAAATCGACGCGATGAGGCGAATAGCAGAAGTCTTCGATGAGTTCGGAGACGGAGACAGCGAAGCCCGGGCGCGGATACTTCAGTGGGTCACCGCAAGGTATGGAGGCCATCCCAGTAGCTATGCCCGCCCTCCGCAGAGCATTCCGGGCGCTCGACAGCCGGAAGAACCGGAAGAAGTCGACAGCCTTGAGGATCTCGCGGACCTGTTTGATGCCGCCGGGGCGCAGACGGATCCGGAGCGGGCACTGGTCGTCGGCTATTGGCTGACAGAGCCTGAAGGAAAAAGCGATTTCACATCGCAGGAGGTCAACTCGGAGCTGAAGCATCTCGGCTACGGTGTGACCAACATCACCTCAGCGTTCTCCAGTCTCATGAGGCGAAAGCCTGCGCTGGCGATGCAGACGGCAAAGGCGGGCGCCACCCAGCAAGCTCGAAAGCGCTACAAGCTGACACGCGCGGGCCGGACAGCGGTTCGGTCGATGATCCAGGCCAAGCGGGAGGCCGAAGGATGAAGCCGACGCGCGACCCCGTGAGCAGAGCGATCCGTGACCAGCTGGTCACCTCCATTGACGAAAAGTTGGTAGAGGAGCTGTTGGCGGCGTATCAAGAAGCGAAGAGGAACCACTACCTGGGCGGACACCGGCTCAGTGCGGTAGAGGGGGGGCGATTCTGCGAGGCGGTGTATCGGATCCTTCAAGATGTGACCACAAGCTCCTTCACACCGCTCGGGAGGCCTCTTGACACCGACCACTTCGCCCGACAACTGGCTGCGCTTCCAGTCGGGTCAGTACCGGACTCGGTTCGGCTCCACATACCCCGCGCCCTACGGGTGGTCTACGATATCCGAAACACCCGAGACGCTGCTCACCTGGCGGATGGGATTGACCCCAACGTTCAGGACTCGGCCCTTGTGGCGGCCGTGCTCGACTGGACGCTGGCGGAATTCGTGCGGATATACCACGGGGTAGAGCCCGCGGAAGCGCTCGAGTTGATCACGGGGCTAGTGACCCGAAGTGCCCCGGCTATTGAAGACTTCGATGGGTTCTTGAAGGTGCTCAATCCGAAGCTTCGAGCCGGCGACCACTTTCTCGTCCTACTCTACCAGCGAGATCGAGTTGGGGCCACGCGGGAAGAGCTGAAGGCATGGGCGCGCCCCGGGATGCGACCCAACCTCCGTAGGACACTGAACCGCCTGGAGCACACGCTAGCCCTCGTCCACAGCGACCGAGGAAGATACCGGATCACGGTGGCCGGAAAACGCGAGGTTGAGACGAGACAGCTTATCGCATGAGCCCTGGCCAGCCTAACCCTAACCCACGAAAATCTCGACTGGGATTCGCCTACCAAAGGAGAAAAACAATGAGCGTTCATGAGGCAAGGATTCGATTCAAAGTCGGCGACTTGGAGCTGGAGTACCAGGGCCCTTCCTCGTACATCGAGAGTGGCCTGATCGATATGTTCGAGAAGGTGCTCGGGTACGGTGGCTTCGATGCCAAGTCGGCTGTCCAGGCACCGAAGTCCACCATCGTTCTGGAAAAGGAGTCGGTGCCCCAGCGGGTGGATTCCGACATCTCGTTGACCACGCTGATATCTCGTGTGGGTGCCAACAAGAATGCGGATGTGGTGTTCATGTCGGCTGCGCACCTAGTAGTATGCCAGGGGAGGAGTAGTGTTTCGCGCGCCGACATCCTGAAGAATGCGAGATCGGCCGATGGCCACTACAAGGAGTCGATCAGGTCGAACCTCTCCTCCTACCTGAAGAAGCTCATCAAGGAACGTCGACTCAGCCAGTACTCCAATGGGGCATATACCGTGCCCGAGAGCCAAAGGCAGAGTGTTCGAGACGCCATCGATGACTGAAGGGTGAGCTGAGTTGCCTCGGACTTGCGGATGGGCCTTGCGGTCCGGGGGAGGTGTCGATAACGGAGGGTAGAGCAGTGGCAGGGCCACCCCGATTCCCACTCGCTGATCCCGCCCAGTCCGAAGTCCCCCCCGAAGCCACCGAAAAGGACGGTCACTCCGGGAAAGGACTCCCGCGCGGGTCGAGCGGCCTTACCGTCACCTCACCCCGGGCGGCAGCCTCCCCACGATGATCGTGGGCACGTCCAGTTCGTCCAGCTCGACCCAGGCGGCCAGCCCATCGGGGCCGAAGGCGTCCGGCATGGGCGGATCGTCCGGCGGCAGGGTGCCGACGTAGCGTCCGTCGGGATTCCAGACATCGATCACGCCGACCGCTCCTTCCCAGGGGTCGCCTTCGCGCCGGCGCCGCACCCAAAGCCCGCCCTCCCATGTGGCCCTGAGGGAGACGACGATGGGTATCTCGTGGCTGAACCGCATGGCCTCGATGCCGGCGCGCATCTCCGCGACCATCTCCGCCATGATCTCCGGCGGCGCCTGGTCCGGCCCCTGCGGGTTGGCGGGGTCGCCGTAGAGGCGCTCGAAGGTTGCCATGGCCGAATCCCGAACGGTCGTCTCGACCTCGGTGGTCACCGGCTCGGGACTGATGGGTCTCGCGATGGTGCCGATGGGTGCGCCGTCGCCCGCCACGAGCTTGATCGAATAGCCGGCGGAATCGGAATAGGCCACCGACCCGTCGGGCAGGACGTCGAAGAGCAGACCCGGGTCGAACCTTCTCGGCTCGTCCGTGGCGCCGGACGCTGTCTCACCAGGCACCGGTGCCCGTACCTCGCCCGCCTTGACGACGGGCTCGGCGGTGGTGCCCGTCGATCCCAGGGTCAACCGCTCCAGGCCGCGCGGACCGATGGTCGGGTTGGGCGATTCAATCCGTCGAAACATCTCTTGAACGTTGTTGCTCATGCCGCGCGCCACCAGCGCGCCGCCGTCGGGATGCGGTCTGGCACCGCGCCGGAACGCCATCATTCCATAGTTCGCGACGTGGCCCGCCGACATGTTCACCTGACGGTCGAAGGAGCCATCGGGAGCGAACACGACATAGGTGCCGCTTCCGCGGTCCGCCACGGCCACCGTGCCGTCCCGCCAGACGTAGATGTCGTCGGGGCCGCTGAACTCCCCGGGGCCCTCGCCTCCCCGTCCCAGGGTCCGGACGAGTCCGCCGTCGCGGTCCAGAACGGCGACGACCGGGACATCGGGGTTCAGGACAAACAGGTTGCCGCTGCCGTCGAACCCCAAGCTCGGAGGTGTCCCGAACTGAGCCCAATCGGGTGGGTCCATGTCACCCACCCGGAACACCTCGACGAACTCCGCGGTCAGGGGACGATCGGTGTCCAGGGTGTCAGCCGGCGCGTCGGAGCAGGCACTCGCCGCAATGGCCAGCGCGAGGGCCCGCAGGGCCATTCGTCCGCTCATGGGGTCTCGAACCGCACGGCGGAATCCCGGTCCGCGACGATGATCCGTCCCCGCTCATCGGCCACCACATCCAGGATGTAGGAGAACAGATAGGGATCGTCGCCGTCGACTTCACCGATCTCGAGGTCGATGGTGCCCTCGAAGGTGGGGACCTCCGGCAGGGCAACATCGGATTCCCGACCCTCGGAACAGGCGGTCGCGGCCAGCAGGAACGCCGCTGTAACGGTGGGCAGGTACCGAACACGCTTCATGTCATTCATATGAGAGCAATGTATGAGATGGAGAGGAAGGAGGATACGGGGCGGATCCCTTCGTCATTGCCCTCGCCAAGGTGCGGGGGTATGCGGTCGTCACTGGCGAGCTATTCCACTTCCACGGTGGAATCCTGGTCGACGCTTCACGTATCCCCTGAGTCTGGGGGTTTCCAGCCCGTGCGCTTCTTCACGATGATCACCACCACGATCACGAGGAGCAGGAACGCGAACTTGGTCCAGATCGGCGCGAGCACCCACCACCAGGACCAGTCGATGTGATCGGTCAGCTTCAGCCCGATGAACATCAGGGTGAGGAGCGAAAAGAAGCGCGTGCCTCGCCGCTCCCACGCTTTTGCCACGGCCTCGACAGCCTGCCAGAAGGGGTCGGAGTTTTTTTCGCTGTTTTTCACTTGGGGTCCTCCGTTGCGCGCGCGGGTCTGGGGATGATGGGGTCGGCCCCGGTCGGTCGGTTGAACTCGGAAATACGGATTCGGGGAGGGGGACCTTCACTGGGGTGGGCCCGTGGTGTCGGTGCAGGCGGTGGTATCGTTGGCGAAGGGTGATACCATAACGATATCGATATGATATCACTCAGCTGTCGCGCCACCTGATTGGATTGAAATCTGAACGGTGGATACTCAGATTTCAATCAATACTGCGGTTGATTCTCGCCCTGCACGTGGTCTAACCAACCCGTCAGCAACCGCCCTCGCTGGCCCGCGCAATCACGCGGCCCCGGTCTCCGTCGAACTGGATGACCATATACCCCGTGCCCTCGTAGTAGCCGCCCCGCAGGACGCCGAGCGTTGCGGCTCCCAGCGGGCCGTCGTCGAAGCGGAAGAGGCCCAGCCAGTCGAAGCGCCTGTAGCCTTCGCCGTCCCTTGGGCTGTCGATAAAACCCAGGTCCTCCCTGATCCGGTCGAGGGCCGGAATGTCGTCTGCGGAGAGCACTGCCGATGGAGGGTGCGTGAGCGCGATTCCGGAAACGCGGCTGAAGCGGTCGTCGCCGAATGCGGGCAGGATGTCCCGGTTCGTGCTGATGTCCCAGCGCTCATTGCAGCCGGCCTGCACGACGCCCAGCCCGGTCGTGTAGAGCGGCAGTCTCCGCTCCGTCCGGGAGTACAGGAACCACGAGGCGGGGACCTCCGTCGCGATGACCTCGGGGGCGCGGCCCAGGGTGTCCGAAGGCCTGGCGGGATGCTCCCACAAGACACTCGCGTCCGGCCAGCTCCAGACTCCCTCGCCGGTTCTTGCGGCCGCGATTCGCTCGACGGGGAACACACCTGCCCAGGGTGGGTTGTCCCAGGAGCCATCCAGGTAGCGCGCGACCGGCATCAGGGTGCCCTCGTCCCGGTAGGCTACGGCGATCCACGGGGCGTCCAGGCCGGGTGAGGGGTTGTCACCCGCGACGGGTGAGACCGCCTCGGACGTGGGTACGGGCTCGGAGGAACACGCCTCGCGCTGACGGACGGTGAGGACGACGCGGGGGTGGTCGCCGTGCAGTTCAACTACCGCGTACCTGATGCCCGAGGTGTTCCCGATGTGCCCCAGCACTCCGACGCTCATGTCCCGGAACTGGTAGATGCCGAGCCAGCGGAAGCTGGCGCCCGGAGATACTCCTCCCGGGTCTTCTCTCCGCAGCTGCTCCTGGATCTGTCGAGGATCCGGAGCGTCACCGGCTGTCAGGACCGCCGCCGGCGTGCGGCTCAGGGCCAGTCCTTCGGGGGGACGGGATCCAACCGGATAAGCCGGGCGCTCCGGGTCCCGGGTGCGCACCGCCCAGCTGATGCCCTTCTTGCGTTCCCTCGACGGGCCCTCGCCGACGTAGCAAATCCCCGTGGCGACGCTGAGGCCGAGGGTGGTGAGGGGCGGGCCTGGATCCGTGTCGGAGAAGAAGTGCCATGTGTCCGGTACGCCCGTCGCAACGGCGTGCCAGGGTTGCCCGATGGTGTCCCATGCTCTTCCGGAGTGGTGCCATGTGCGGCGGCCGTCGGGCCATCGCCAACTGGTCTCGCCGGCGGGTGAGGCGGTGATACGGTCCATGTCGACCGTTTGAAGCTTACCTGGTTGGCGGGCGGCTTGCCACGGCGGGCGTGGTCTGGCGTTACGATTCGTGTCCCTGCAGCCGGCGGCGCTGGGGATGATTCCTGTGGGGGGGGTTGGGGGTGCGAGGGGGGTTGCTACAGATTCCATCTCCGAGTCGCTGACAAGAAACCGAGGGAGGCCGAAGATGAACGGACCGACGCTGACGCCCTGCCGGGCCACGGGGGTCGCGTGGATCGAGTCGCTTGGAATTCTCGCCCTCACCGCCCTCCTCTGCCTCACGCCGCCCGCCCGGCCGGCGCACGCCCTCGCCTCGGGCCAGGATCCCGGCCCGCCCGCCGCCAATCTCGTCTTCACACCCGAGGCCCCATCGCCGGGATCGACGGTCACGGTCACCTACCATCCGGCGGAGGCCCTCGCCGGAGAATCCGAACTCGTCCTGCGGGGTCACTTCCGCATCGCAAGTGGATCCGATTCGGGGCTCGGTGTCCGCAACGAACGCATTGCGACGCTGACCCCCGCGGGCGGTGGTTCCTTCACCGCCTCGTTCAGGCTTCCGGAGCGTGCTTCGTACGGAACGTTCGTCGTGGAGGACATCGCGGGCGAGCGGCTCGATACGAACGGCGACAAGCACTTCGACCTGCTCATCCACGGCAAAGACAAGTCATCGCTGGCAGACGCACTGCTCCAGCGCGTGGACTACTATACGGATCGGGACCCCGCCATTGCGCGCCAGTCGATGGAACGCGCCGTGGAACTGTATCGCGAGGTGTTGGAGGAACAGCAGCCGGGGGCCTCGATCACCGTCGCCCGCGCGGACTCTTCGGACGGGCCGACCGGGGAATATCCGGAGAGGTTCGAGTTGCCACCGGAGATGAGGTGGACCCGCATATGGAAGCGGTGGGAGGAGGACGGGGACTCGCGCACGGCCCTGGACGCGTTCGAGGCCGAATGGCTGACAATCAGAGACAAACGTACCGCGATGAGCAACTCCGCATTGCTGATAGCGGTCCAGACGCGGGATCTCGCTGCCGTGGACCGGTGGGCAGGACGGATACTGACCTATGGCTGGACCGATCCGTGGACGGACAAGTTGATGGTCGCCCAGATGATTTCGCAGATTCCCGGGCGCCGTGAGCGCGCGCTCGAAGTCGCACGCGGTGCCATGGCCGACCTGGATGCGGTGGATTTCGCCCGGGATCCCGGGCGCCCGCTCGGACAAACGGCCGGTGAATACGCCGGCGTCATCGCACGGACCCGGGCCGATGCTCTGGTCGAACACTACCGGCTGCTGGCGGAAGCCGGATTCGAGGAAGAATCCCTCGCCGTCCTTGAAGCGGCCACGGCCAAGTCCGCGGAACCCGGCCTCTTCCGGCGGCTGGGCGAACTCAGGCTGCGGCGGGGCGACACCGCTAGTGCGGCGCTTGCCTTCGCAGTGGTAGCCTCCGACCCCGGAACGCTTCCGGAAGAGGCCCGCACACTTGCCGGGCGGACCGGGCATTCGGCCGACAGTCCGGAGTGGCGGCGGCTTCTGGACTCGGCCGCCGCCACCGCCCTCGATCGTGCACTCGCGGGCTCGGTTCGCTGGCCGCTCCCGCCGGCGCGCGTGGCCGATGCGGAGGGGGAGCGGTTCGCTCTTGAGCAGATCGTCGGGGGCAAGCCGGCCGTCGTCGTCTTCTGGGCGCGGTGGTGCGGGCCGTGCATCGAGGAAATCCCCGAGGTGGCACGACTTTCCAGGTTGTTGGAACCACTGGGCGTCCGGCTCGTTTCAGTCTACACCGAAGATATGCCCGGGCCCAGGATGGACGCGTGGTTGCTGGAGCACCGCGTGACCTACCCCGTCTACTACGACCTCGACGGGGGCGCCGCGGAGGCCTTTGGCCTGGACGGAATCCCGGCGGTCTTCGTACTCGACGGGGACGGGCTCGTCCGCTTCGAGGATTCGCATACCGAAGGGGTCTGGCGGCAGCTGGAGGCGCTCGGGCTGCTGGAGGGGGATCCGGCCAGGTAGATCGCAGGTTTCCGAGCCAAAGCGATCACGTTGGATGAGCGAGGGTCTCCGCTACGCGCGGCCGGATGGTGTGGGGGGTGATTCCGGTGGGCGCGTCGGGGGTGTGAGGGGACGTTTGCGTTGTCGGCCGGGAGTGTCTATCTCGGATACGCTGACAGGATCCGCAAGTGTAGGAACAATGAACAGGACAAAGCTGACTCCCCATCGGACCACCGGGTTTGCCGCCGCGCTGCTGGCGGCGGCCCTCGCGAAGCCCGATCCTGCCGCCGGGCAGAGCTGGGCCGCGTTGGTCTCAGCGGAAGCCACCTGCCGCGCCGAGCCATCGCCTTCGGCAGCTGCGGTGGGCATGCTCGAGATCGGAAACGTGATCCTGGTCAACCGAAGCGTATCCGTGTCGGCGGGCCAGTGGATGCATGTCGTGCCCGGCCGACCCGGCGGCTACGTGATTCCCGGTGGCTGCTGGGTGCCCTCGGCGAACCTGGCTCGGACTACGGAGACCGAGCACTTCCTGCAACTGGCCGACAGGGTGTTGTCCTCGAACGTGCGGCCTGCCCTCGATGAACTGCTTGCCGTCCACAACCTGTTCGGGCTTTCCTGGAATCGGGATCGGGTGGAGGCGTCCGCCGCCCTCAGCCAGCGGTGCACGGCCCTGTTGGCCAGGGCGGTGGAGGTGGCGCAAGGACTGCAATGGGGCGGTCCCCGCGCGGCCGACGACCCGCTGGTGCTTGCGTGGCTGGAGTCGCTCGGAGAACAGGTGAGGTACTCCGAGGACAGGAGCGGCCGGGGCAGGTGGACGGTGGTCATGGAAGCGCCCGAAGGGGAAGAAGAGCCGTCGAGGTCGCGGCGGGTTGAACCGGCGGCCCCGCCCGAGGGCAGGGAGCTCGCGGTCATCGCCCCCGATGTGGCGTGTCGCGCTCGGCCGGCGCGGACTGCGTGGAGTTGGACGGTACTGCCGGTAGACCTTCACTTCCGGACGGAGCAGGCGGATACGAGCGTCGCTGGCGATGCATGGGTCTTCGTCAAGGAACAAGGATGCTGGGTGTTGGCGGCACACACCGCCGCGGGCGGCACGGACGAGCATGTGCTGTCGATCGTAGACCGGTTCCTGACTTCGGGCGAGGCGTGGTCGTTCGAGAATCACCTGCGGGTGTTCACCGTCCTGTCGAGCCGGAACCGGGGGCACCGAGAGGACGTCGAGGCCTCGGCGATTCTGGGACTCCGGAGGCTGCAGGTGCTGCGGGGCGCGCTCCGGCCTCTCTATCCTCACGGCGCCGATGCCCTGACGCAGGCATGGATCGGGTCGCTGGGAGCCGAAGTCAAGGTTGCGCATGAAGGGCACATCTGGACGGTGAGCGACGAGGCGTATCTCAACCTTTACGAGAAGCACCGGCGGGACCCGTTGGCGGAGGAGATCCTGTGGGAGTACGCGAGCGAATCGGTCCGCCGCGACTGCGAGGGGGGGTTCGCTTGCAGCGTGGAGGAGAGCGTTATCCACAGGCTGGCAAGGTACTGGATCGACTTCCCGAACGGTCGTCACATTGCCGACGCGGTGGAACAGGGTCTGGCCGTACTCGGCTACGGTCTGGAGTCATGCAAAGCCGCGCGCGGGCCCAAGCCGGACTCGCGGGAGGGCAGAATGTGGAGATGGTCGGGGTGGGACCGGTCCGGTGAGGAGATCACGCGGGAGCTGTTGGCGACGCTGGAAGGGGTGAGTGAGGAAGACAAGGCGCCACTGCTGGAGATGTTGGGGGAGTTGAGCAGGTGTGCGGGGGTGGGGGGGTAGGCCCAGGCCGACCCCGGTCCGCGCACCGCTTGCCGGACCCGTGTTCAAGACTTCGATTAACCAACACTGTCTGAAGTTTCCCCCTTGGGAGGTCCGAGCGATGAACTCCTTGCGCCGTGGCATGTTGGCGGTCTCCACCGCCATTCTGACGACCCCGCTGTCCCTTCTCGCCCAGGACCCTGATCCCCCCCAGGGCACCGACCCCACCCTCCAGGAATGGCAGGTCCCCTGGGCCCAAAGCCGCCCCCGCGACCCCTACGTCGCCCCGGACGGCCGCGTCTGGTTCGTCGGGCAGCGATCCCACTACGCCGCCGTGCTCGATCCCGCGACCGGCGAGTTCAGGAAGTACGACCTTCCCGACGGCGCCGGCCCGCACACGCTGGTGGTGGGCGACGACGGCATCGTCTGGTACACCGGCAACCGGGTCGGCAACCTCGGCCGCCTCGATCCCGCGACCGGCGACATCGAGA
>LXNI01002689.1_pt1 | contig 11697 bp, 15 predicted proteins | sample 809091 | NCBI WGS metagenome assembly LXNI01 (sample SAMN04870527, study PRJNA318959) | sponge metagenome | biome: 01000161; feature: marine sponge reef; material: water | host: Sarcotragus foetidus | place: Greece: Milos, Mediterranean Sea | collected 2013-05-29 | depth 5-7 m | reverse complement strand
ACTCTGGACGACGGGCGAGCCCTGCGCGAGGTTTCAAGCGCGCAGATCGTGCAGTCCGTCGAATCGGAGGTATCGAACGATGGCACGCACGAAACGAAGCCGCCGGAGCTACGGCGCTGGCGAATGGGGCCGGAACCGAGTGAGGGTGTTCCCGGACCCGAAAACCGGCCTGTTCCAAGTCGAGTGGCGAGAGAACGGGCGCAGGCTGACCCGGTCGCTCGGTCACCGCGACTGGGTGAGGGCGAAGACTCAGGCGGACGAGTTCGCCGCTGGGTTCGTCGCCCCGGAGATGAACGGCAAGGCGGAAGCCGAGCCCGAGCCGCTCACGCTGGACAAGCTTTTTGAAATCTACGGTGAGGAGGTGACGCCCGCGAAGGAGGCGCGCAACCAGCGGCACGACCGGACCGCGATGGCGATGTTCCTCAAGTTCCTCGGGCCGGACCGAAGGCCCGAAACCCTGTCCCGGCGCGATTGGGACAGGTTCATCCGGGAGCGGCGCGCGGGCAGGATCGGTCCCAGTGGAAAGCCCGTGGGCAACCGCACCCTCGAATGGGACCTGACATTCCTGATGGCGGTGCTGAACTGGGCGGCGCGGTCGAGGGACGAACACGGCCGCCCGATGCTCGACAGGAACCCGCTGAAGGGCCTCAGGAAGCCCAGGGCGAAGAACCCCACCCGCGTCGTTCTGACGGAGGAGGAATACCAGGCGATGCTCGGGGTATCCCGTCAGGTCGATTGGCGATTCCGCATCGCGCTCGTGCTCGCGCACGAAACCGGGCATCGGATCGGGGCCATCCGCAACCTTCGGTGGTTCGATATAGACTTCGAGGACAGAACCATTCTGTGGCGGGCGAAGCACGAGAAGACCGGGTACGAGCACACCACGCCGCTGACCGGCGAGGCGGTGGCCGTCTTGGAGGAGGCGCGGCGGATGAATCCCGGAAACGGCGACGGTCCGGTGCTGCCCGCGCCGGCACATCCCGCGCAGTGCGTCGGTCGTCGCCTGCCGCTGAAATGGTGGAACAGGGCCGCGACCCTCGCGGAGCTGGAACCGAAGCGCGGGCGCGGCTGGCACTCGCTCAGGCGGAAGTTCGCCAGCGACCTGATGGACCAGCCGCTGAAGGTGCTCTGCGAACTCGGAGGGTGGAAGAACCCCCAGACGATCCTGACCTGCTATCAGCAGGCGAACACGGGACGACTCAGGACGGCTCTGGAAAGCCGGCGGAGGGTTCACGCCCGATAAGATCCCAATCGGCGGGAATCAATCGGCGGGAGTCGCACCACCCAAACCCACAAGTCACACGCTCACAACAACATGCGTCTTCCACGGCACTTGCTGTTCAGACTGCGGCCCGTTTCGAGGTCGCACTGCGCCGCGAGGATGTGCGCGTGAACGCCGCCGCCGCGCTCGCGGTGCAGGACGGCCGTCCACGAGTAGCGGTCCGGATCCAGCCCCGCCCAAGCGGTTTTCTCGAACTCGTCGAGGACGGCTTCGATCTGCTCGTCGGTTGGCCGGTCCTCCGGTGCCCATGCGATCACGGCCGACGTGTACTTGCGTTCGAAGTCGAGCGAGTCGGCGACGGCGGCCACCATGTCCGGATCCCCGCGCAAGACCTCGACGCCCTCGCGCTCCCGTCCCTCGGCGTCCCGCTCGCCGACGAGATAGTCGACCGCCGCCCGGGCCGAGCCCTTGCCGTGAGGGAGAAACTTAAGGTGCATCGCCGCCGCTCCCGTCGGTGCGCGCCACTTCCCGCAACGCCCGCTCGAACGACACGAGGTGCGCGATCACGGTGACGCTCTCGGCCGCCGTCTTGTGGGTGTTCACCCAGCGCGCGAGTTGGTTCAGGTTGTTGCCGATGCGCGCGATCTGGCGGACGCGCTCGCTCTCGACGGCCATGGTGGGCGCGGTCCATGTCCGTGTCCGCGCCATCGCCTCCCGAAGCAGTGCGGAGGGGGAGACGCCCGCGGCGGAGGCCTTGTTCCGCCAGGCGTCGTGCTCCGCAGGCGTGACGCGGGCGGCGACCATCACGGTGCGGCGCTCAGCCACGGGCGCACCGGCGAGGGTGTTCGGGGCACGGCCTCCCGCGCCCATCCGCCTCCGCCTCGGCGGCGCGGACGGCAGGGGGTTCAAGGGGGGCGCAGCGTCCCCCTTGCCAGACCGCAGTGTTCAACACTGCGTGGGCTGGCTGACGCCCCTTAAGAGCGTGAGCCAGCCCATCGGCGCGCGCGCCGAACGACCTCCGGCGGCGGGGTTCCCGGGGCTGCGAAGTCTCCATGACCTATACGGAGAGGCCGGATTCCAACCGTGTCAACCGCCCGATTCGAGGCGGCTTCCCATGACTTCCAGAGCCGTCCCGAAGGCGCTCCGGGCTCCGCCAGCGGCGCCCCCGTCGCTTCCCCGACGCTCCTGTACCGAAGCCTCGCTCGCGGGCTCGGTTGGCTTTCCCACGAGAGACGCGCTCGAACGCGATTGGGGCTAGCTTTAGCTTGGATGCTCGGGCCGGATCGCTGCGAGAGGAGGATTCAACAATGCCAAGGACCGCGCTACTCGACCGAGATGACTCGGAGCTTTCGGGCCTTTGAGGTTTTCGGATGGCTGCGGCGGTGGGTCAAGCGAGTGTCGCAAAACCACAGAGCTCGGTGAGGAAAACGTGGATCGTGGGCGGGGAGTATCTTCCGCGCGGCGGCGATCCTCTCTTGGAGAGCAAATGGACAAGGCCGACACGATCCCCGAGCTCATTGAAGCAAAGCGACAACTCGCTGGATGAGTGGTTTTCCCAGCTGTGATGCTCCCGAACTATGAACGAAGGAGAGATACCCTATGTCGGAATCGAGGACACCCCAAGGGACGGTTATCGACGGCTCGCTCACGCTACAGGGTTTTGAGAAGGCCCTGAGGGCAGCTGGCGTAGAACTGGGACTGATGGAGCGTGAGACATCCGCAGGCTACCGGCCGAGCTACATTTACGGCCAGATGGGCGAGATTGGCGGCCCGCTCGTCGATGTCGAACGAGAAAGCCCCCCGACGTACGCGGCGTTCTTGGACTACATCCGGTTGGCGGCGATCCCTGATGGCTGCCTCACCCACCGCGACGGCAAGTTGTCACGACTGGTTTACACCCGTAGCGAATTCGTCTCGCTCGCGTTGGCGTCGTGGATCGCCACGCGGATTGCCAAGGGTCGGCCCAACGTGTCTCTGCTGCCGACGGCCCAATTGATGGACGCCGACGGGTGCTGTCAGGAGCTTGATGCCGGTGGATTCATGGTCCGTCTGTGGGCCTCTCTGGAATGGCACCAGACGCAGAATCCGTGGTTTCCCGATAAGGAAGCACCATAACTGTCAATCGGCACGAAAATGTCCCGGTTCGACGGCTGCCCCGCGTAGTGAGCGGAGCGACCGGAGTCGGGCAGCGGGCCGGTAGCGAGGTCGTCGTGACTGCCCCTCTCCGGACGAAGGCGATTCAGCGTCTATCCGGCCGGCGAGCGGGTGGATCGCCTTGGAGAGTTCGGCGTGCCGACGCATGCGGTAGCTGTTGCCCCGGATGTTCACGATATGGCAGCGGTCGAGGAGCCGGTCGAGGAGCGTTGCGGCCATGACCTCGTCGCCGAGGATGCGGCCCCACTCCTCGAAGCTCTTGTTGGAGGTGAGCACGGTCGAGCCGCTGCCGTAGCGCCGGTTGACGAGTTGGAAGAAGAGGACGGCCCCGCTCTGGGTCACCGGCAGGTAGCCGATCTCGTCGACGATGAGCAGGGCCGGGTGGGTGAGGATATTGAGGCGGCGGTCGAGTCGGCCAGTGGCCTTGGCCTCCTCCAGGGAATCGACGAAGGTCGGTCAGGGTGCCGAAGTAGATCTTGCGTCGCCGCCCTTCGGGAGGCGGGCCTGGAAGTGCCGCGCCGGGGCAAGGACTACCTCACCGCGCGGGACCCCGAGACCGGCGACCGCTGGCGGCTGAAAGGAGAACTGTATGGAGAGAACTTCGACCGCGAACGATTTGACCGAGCGGCTGCGGAGGATGTTGAAGAGCGAACGCAGGGAGATCGAGGAGTTGACCGCGAGCGAGCTGGGGCGGCTCGGCGAGAACTCGCGGCGCGGCGCGAGGAACGCGCTCAGTACCATCGAGCGCGATACGGAGGAGGCGACCGGGGAAGGTGCGCGAGTTGCTTGTGAAGGCATGGCTCCGGTCCCTGATCGTCGGCCTGAGCCTCTGCGTTGGTTTCTTCGGCGGAAGCTGGGCGACGATGCAGTCGTTGTCGAGGAGTATCCAGACCCGGATCGAGACGGTCGCCGAACTGAACCGAGACATCGGGGACGCCCGGCGAACGCTGGCCCAACTGGAGGTGGACACCTGGGGGCTCGTGTTCCACGAGATCGAGGGCGAGCGGTTCGTGGTGGGTGCCGGACGGGGTGCTGACCCGTCCGCCCTGGTGGGTGGACGACCGTCCGGCGTTGAAGCTGTCGAACGAGTGAAGGAGGTCCATACCGCGTTAGAGGAGCAGTTGACGAAGGCCTTGCGGAGGCTGTCCGCGCAGTACGAGACGGAACAGCGGCGGCACTCCGGGCAGGTCGAAGCCTTGCAAGGGCGCGTCGAGCGGCAAAGAGGGGAGAGCGAAGCCTTGCGGCAGCGCGTCGAGCGGCTGAGCGCGGAGAACGAAGTCTTGCAGCGGCAAATCGAGCGGCTCGACGTGCTGGCGACACGCTTGGCCGAGTATTTCGGGACATCCGCCGTCGCGAGACCGCGCGGCCTCCGTATCTGATGCGCCGTCCGGGACCGGATCGCGATCAGGGTCCGAGCCGCTAACGGCGGCGCCACAGGAATCCCAGCCGCCACCCCCGATCTTCGTCCAGCCCCGAACACGCAAGGAGCCTCCCCGGGCTTCGATGTGAAGTGGGGCTGTGGGCTGGACATCTGCGTCTTGCCGGTCCAAATTCTGGCCCGATGCCCCACGCTGACGGACCTACGCTCCGATAAGGCGATCTGCGATGGACAGCGGAATCATCATGAGCCGGGCCGCGAACTCGCGGACTGCGCCGAATCCGTTCCCTTACCAAGGGAGCAAGCGGCGGATCGCACCCAAGATCCTCCGGCATCTCCCCCGATCAGCGTCCAGATTGGTTGAGCCGTTCGCTGGCTCGGCCGCCGTATCCATCGCGTACGCGTTGCGTCAAGGCGCGTCACGGTATTGGATCAACGATGCCCACGAGCCGCTGGCGGCCTTATGGCGCGAGATTCTCGACCGACCAGAGGAGCTTTCGAGCCGTTACACGTTCCTGTGGCACGACCAGCGCGGGCGGGAACGCGATTACTATGACGATGTCCGAAGCCGTTTCAACAGCACCCACGACCCCGCCGACTTCCTGTATCTCTTGGCTCGCTGCGTGAAGGCCTCGGTGCGCTACAACGCGAACGGTGATTTCAACAACACGCCGGATAACCGCCGCTTGGGAGCGCGCCCAACGTCCCTGAGACACCGACTCCTCGGGGTATCGGGGCTCCTCAAGGGCCAGACCCGCGTGACTTCATGGGATTACCGTGACGTTCTGCGCCGCTGTTCCACCACCGACTTGGTCTATATGGACCCTCCGTATCAGGGAGTCTCCGGATCTAGAGATCAACGGTATTCGCTGAGCATCGACCACGACCGGTTCCATGACGAATTAGCCGATCTGAAGTCTCGCGGCGTCATGTTCGCGGTTTCGTACGATGGTCGAACCGGGGCGAAGCGTTTCGGAAAGAGCTTGCCGCGGTCGCTCGGGCTCGTACACTTGGAGATCCTTGCGGGCCGGTCCACGCAGGCCACGCTCTTGGGACGACAGGACGTAACCTACGAGTCTCTCTATCTTTCGCCCGCATTGGTTGACGCAGCGCGCGATTCCAAACCGTCCGCGTTGAGCCACCAACCGAGCCTCCTGTGATTCAGACGCAGTGACTGGAAAACCGGGAGCGAAAGGTGCGGACTTGCCGGAGTGGTTCCTAGACCACCTCCGCGCCGTCAAGGGTAAGCGGCCCCGAATCGTGATCGACCACATTCTTGAGCACGGACATATCACGACCGAGGAACTGAGTGAGCAATACGGCTACGGCCATCCACCGCGGGCGGCACGCGACGTTCGGGAGCAGGGAGTTCCATTAGAGACGTTCCGCGTGCAGGGACAGGATGGTCGCACGATCGCGGCATACAGATTCGGGCATCTCGAGGAAGCGGAGCGTCACAAGCTGGGGGGCCGTAGGACTTGGCCCAAGGGGTTGAAGGATGCGCTGATTGAAGCGTCTCGGTCGCGGTGTGCCATCTGTGCCGCAGCCTATCCCGCCCGAGAGCTTCAGATCGATCACCGCGTACCCTATGAGGTCGCGGGGGAAGGGGGCTCGGGGAGCGTTGACGAAAGCCGCGTCATGCTTCTCTGTGGATCATGCAACCGCGCGAAATCTTGGACCTGCGAGCACTGCGACAACCTCACCGGCGCGCGGGATCCCGAGTCGTGCAGAACTTGTTACTGGGGCAGCCCTGAAGCGTACGATCATGTTGCTCTCAGGCCGATTAGGCGGGCCGATTTGGTCTGGTCGGGAGATGAGGTCCGACACTTCGACCTCATCTCGGCTTTGGCGGACGAGATGGGCGAGAGAGTGCCCGACTTCATCAAGGATGTCGTCCGAAAAACTGTGGTTGACCCAGACGAAACGGACCCTTAAGGTCGGTCGACGCTGGGTTCCCCGGCCCGGAGCCGGTCCAAATAGTCCGGGCCGCTGACGGGCTCGGCGGCGAATCGCGATTGCTGTACGCCTTGCCTCTATTCGCCCACCTGGAAGATTCGCCACACCCAAGCAACACGACGACCGCCCGACGCGGCAGCGTGGGCTGACGCCGCTGTCAAGAAGCTCAGGCATCCCCGCATCCACACCCATCGGGCCTTCCACTTGCGCTTCGCGGCCAAGGCCTCGTTATACTCAAACCGCAAGTCACTGATTAGCGGGTCGTAGATTTGCTCGTAGGACTTCTTGGAGAACACGAACTCGGCGAAGCTACGCAGTGACGAACCTACCGGCGGTCGGACTTTGCGGCGACTCGCCAACCGCCCGAGCCAGTTCGTAGCTGTCTGCCCGACTTTTCGTAGTCGCCGCCCACGCTGATCGCGCCCCCGCGCCTTTTCAGCGTGAGCAACCAAGCGGTCCGCAGCATATCCAACGCGGAGGTCCAGAGCGTCTACCCTGGTCGCTTGAATGGCGCTGTGAAGGGCCAGGCTTGAGTTGTTCCAGGCCTCCAGCGTTCTTCGGATTCCCTCCAGTACGGGAGGGCGGGCGAGTGCCTTCTGCATCCGGCGAAAGTCCTCCTGTGCTTTTCGGATTCCCTCCAGCATCGGAGGACGGGCGAGTGCCTTCTGCATCCGGCGAAAGTCCTCCTGCGCTCTTCGGATTCCCTCCAGCATCGGAGGACGGGCGAGTGCCTCCTGCGTCCGGCGAAAGTCCTCCTGCGCTCTTCGGACTGCCTCCAGCGCGGGAGGGCGGGCGAGTGCCTCCTGCGTTCGACGAATGCTCTCCATGGCGGTGCTCGCAGCCTCTATCTGGCGAAGGAGCCCGGGGGTGACATGGAAGCCGTTCATGCCGTGCCCCAGTTGGGGACGAGCGACCGCATCCGCTCCCAAAAGCTAAGGACGCGCTTGCCGTGCCCGGTGGCCTGATACACTCTCCGCGCAACTCCGCCCCTGGGTGCGTCCTCTAGGCTGGATTCGACGTAGCCCTTCTCCGCCATCCGGCCCAGAGTCACATAGACCGTGCCGCGCTTCAATTCGTCGCTCGCACGGATCATCTCCAGGCCATACATGCGGCCTTGGTTCACCAGGAGGTCAAGGATGACCGCCTCCTTCTTCGACAACTTCGGAATCTCGTCCATGGAGGTATCTTACATCATGTCAGACTCACCCGCAAGATCCCCAGCGGGAAGGAGGGTATGATCCTCTCGACGAGACCCGAGCAACTTGGCCGCCGCGAACCCCGGTTGACGCTGGATTACCGTGAACGGCTCATGACCCCTGGCTCGATCTCCCCGGCCCGGAGCCGGTCCAGATAGTCGGCCCAAGCCTGCATCATCACCCGCCGCTCGGGCAGGAACTTCGTCCGGTTGTAGGCGCGACCGTTCGGATCCCTGACGCGGTGGGCCAACTGGTGCTCGATGAAGTCGGGCCGGAAGCCCAGCACCTCGTCCAGAATCGTCCGCGCCATGGCGCGGAATCCGTGAAGGGTCATCCGGTCGCTCGGGATGTCCAGCGCCCGGAACGCACCCAACAGCGTGGCGTGGCTCATCGTCCGCTCCCGCTTCGGATAGCGCGCGTTCGGGAAGACGAAGCGGTGATACCCGGTCAGTGTGTGAACCTCACGCAGAATCCCGACCGATTGACGCGCCAGCGGGACGATGTGCGGCGTACCGGTCTTGCCGACCGTGTAGCGCCACTCGCCCAACTCCAGATCGATGCCGGCCCACTCGGCTTTCCGCAACTCGCCGGGCCGGACGAAGAGCAGCGGCAACAGGCGGAGCGCGCAGCGGACGGGAAGCGTTCCCGAGTAGCCGTCCAGAAGCCGGAGCAGCGGGGCGACCTCCTTGGGGTCGGTGATTGCGGCGTAGTGTTTGATCTTCACGGGCGGAAGCGCCCCCCGCAGGTCCCACGACACGTCCCGCTCCGCACGGCCCGTCGCCACAGCGTAGCGTAGCACGCGCCCGCAGGTCTGGAGGATCGTGTGGGCCATGGGCAGGTGGCCGCGCTCCTCGACGCTGCGCACCACGGCCAGCAGTTCCGGCGCGGTGATCTCGGCAACCGCCGTGGCACCGATGTAGGGGAAGACATCGTGCCGAAACTCACGTTCCATCCTCTGCAAGTGCCCGGTCGACCAGTTGGGCGAATGCTTGGCGAGCCATTCGGTGGCCACGGCCTCGAAGCTGTCCTCCGCCGATTGCCGCCGGGACCGCTTCTGAGCCTTCCTGTGGGCGCTCGGGTCGATGTCCCGCGCCAGCAGCTTGCGGGCCTCGTCCCTGCGTTGCCGCGCCAGCTTCAGCGAGACCTCGGGATAGATCCCCATCGAGATCCGCTTTTCCTTGCCCGCGAAGCGGTACTTGAAGCGCCACGCCTTGGTGCCGCGCGGGGCGATTTCGAGGTAGAGGCCGCGGCTGTCGTAGAGCTTGCGGGGTTTCTCGCGGGGCTTGGCCTTGCGGATGGCGGTGGCTGTCAGTGGCATGTTGGGGCATCCTGTAAGAGCTATGGAAGTATGCCCCTGAATGATGCCCCAAGAAATATCCGGCTGTCAAGGGATGAGAAGGGATCGTGCCGGAACAGGAGAAACCGCTAAACCGTTGCACAATAAGCGTTCTTGGAACTTCTTGGGACTTCCATAAACATCAATAGGTAGTTCGCTCCGGACCAGCGATCCCTTGCGGGAAGGCCAACGGCGCGTCGCGCCGACGTTCGGATCCGGCTGCCGCCGCCCCCCCCATCGGCCACGTAGTCCGCGCTCTGTCAATCGGCACGAAAAATGTCCCGGTTATCGGCATTAGAAATGTCCCGGTTCGGCGGCTGCCCCGCGAAGGGAGCGGAGCGACCGGAGCGGGGCAGCGGGCCGGTAGCGAGGTCGTCATGACTGCCCCTGTCCAGACGCAGGCGATTCAGCGTCTATCCGGCTGGCGAGCGGGTGGATCGCCTTGGAGAGTTTGGCGTGCCGACGCATGCGGTAGCTGTTGCCCCGGATGTTCACGATATGGCAGCGGTGGAGCAGCCGGTCGAGGAGCGCTGCGGCCATGACCTCGTCGCCGAGGATGCGGCCCCACTCCTCGAAGCCCTTGTTGGAGGTGAGTACGGTCGAGCCGCTGCCGTAGCGCCGGTTGATGAGTTGGAAGAAGAGGACGGACCCGCTCTGGGTCACCGGCAGGTAGCCGATCTCGTCGACGATGAGCAGGGCCGGGTGGGTGAGGATCTTGAGGCGGCGGTCGAGTCGGCCGGCGGCCTTGGCCTCCTCCAGGGAGTCGACGAGGTCGGTCAGGGTGCCGAAGTAGATCTTGCGACCGCTCTCGGCCGCGGTGATCGCCAGGCTGATCGCGAGGTGCGATGGAGTGGACGCCCCCTCCCGGCGGCATCGCGATGTGCCAAGATGGTACTGAGCGATTAGTCGACCATCTGAGGGAGGAGGCATCCAATGGAGGAGGTTAGCACCATCGGGATCGATCTGGCAAAGCGCAGCTTTCAGGTGCATGGAGCGAGGGCCGACGGGTCGGTGGCCTTCCGCAGGAAGCTCAGCCGCGGGAAGCTGTTGGGCTTTCTCGCCTCGCAACCGCCGTGCACGGTGGCGATGGAGGCATGCGCCAGCGCCCACTACTGGGGCCGCGAGATCTCGGCGCTCGGCCACGAGGTGAGGCTGGTCCCACCGATCTACGTGAAGCCCTTCGTCAAGCGCCACAAGAACGACGCGGCGGACGCGGAGGCGATCACGGAAGCGGCCGAGCGTCCGACGATGCATTTCGTGGCGGTCAAGACCGAGACGCAGCAGGCGCGGGGGATGCTGTTTCGCACCCGTGACCTGCTGGTGCGCCAGCGCACGCAGACGATCAATGCGCTTCGGGGCCACCTGGCCGAGTACGGCGTTGTCGCTCCGCAGGGCAGGAGCCGGGTCGGGCAACTGGCCGCGGTGCTCGAGGACGGGGACTCGGGCCTGCCCGAGGCGGTCGTCGAGCTGGGCTGGCTGCTGCTCGGGCGGATCGAAGAGCTTGATGAGAAGATCGATGGGCTCGACCGCGAACTCCGGACGAGCGCCCGGGAGTGCGAAGAGAGGGTGCGGCTGATGACGATCCCCGGAGTGGGACCGGTCACCGCGATGGCCATCCAAGCCTTCGCACCGCCGATGGAGAGCTTCCGGCGCGGTCGCGACTTCTCGGCTTGGCTCGGTCTCGTGCCGCGGCAGCACACCACCGGCGGCAAGCCGAGGCTGGGCAGGATATCGAAGATGGGGCAGCGAGACCTCAGACGGCTCCTGGTCACGGGAGCCATGGCGGTCGTTCAGCACGCGAGCCGGCGCGCTGAGATCACGGATCCGTGGCTGGCCGGGATGTTGGCGCGCAAGCCGAAGAAAGTGGTCGCGGTGGCGCTCGCCAACAGGACGGCGCGGAGGGTCTGGGCGCTGACCACAAGGAAGGAGGCTTACCGAGTTCGTGCTGCCGCCTGAGCGGGCGGCGAAAGGAGAAGCGAAAGCAAAGTTCGCTGCCGGGAGATTTGGCAACAGGACGCGAGAAACGGGCAAACAGTCAGCAAGACGGGGTCGGAAAAACCAGTGCAAGACGGAGGGCCTGAGAGCCCGCAAGTGCGATTTGGATCCGATCTCACGAACACCATACGGGCCCGCAGCCAAACAGCGCTGCATCAAGAGGCCGGACATACGACAGTACCTGGCCAACTGCCACCAACTCGGTTCTGAATCCGTGCTTGCCCACCTGGGGGCGTCCACATACGGCCTCTCCGCATCGAACCGGCCCACGGGCCGCTCCTTCAGCGTGCCGTGGACGCGGACGTTGGCCACCCTGCCGAGCCAACCCAGCACCCGAGCGTTCAGATCGTCGTCCGACACGAAGTCCCGTCCGTAGAAGAAGCTCCGCCGGATGTAGCTGACCGGCCGCTCCACCTTCCCCTTCGTCTGCGCCCGGTACGGCCGGCACGCCCGGATCCGG
>LXNI01002688.1_pt1 | contig 11697 bp, 10 predicted proteins | sample 809091 | NCBI WGS metagenome assembly LXNI01 (sample SAMN04870527, study PRJNA318959) | sponge metagenome | biome: 01000161; feature: marine sponge reef; material: water | host: Sarcotragus foetidus | place: Greece: Milos, Mediterranean Sea | collected 2013-05-29 | depth 5-7 m | reverse complement strand
CGCCGCTAGTCTGCGCCCATGATCTACCGCGCTGATCTCAAGGTCCGGATCGGTGAGTTGTGGGCCGGCCGCGCCGGACTGTCGGCCGGCGACGCCGCGGCTCGCCGGACGGTGCACGAGGCCATCGACCTGCTGGACAAAGGCGAGATGCGGGTGGCCGAGATGGCCTCCAACGGCGATGTCGTGGTCCACGAGTGGCTGAAGCAGGCCATCCTGCTGCTGTTCAAACTGTCGGAGATGGAGACCACCGAGCTGGGCCCGTTCGAGTTCGCCGACAAGATCCCGCTCAAGACCCGCTACCAGGAGCGGGGCGTGCGGGTGGTGCCCGGCGCCTCGGCCCGCTGGGGCAGCTACCAGGCGCCCGGCGTGGTGATGATGCCCAGTTACGTGAACATCGGGGCCTGGGTGGGCGCCAACACCATGGTGGACACCTGGGCGACGGTGGGGTCGTGCGCCCAGATCGGGCGCAACGTGCACCTGTCGGGCGGGGTCGGGATCGGCGGCGTGCTGGAGCCCCCGCAGGCGGTGCCCGTCTTCGTGGGCGACGAGTGCCTCATCGGCAGTCGCTGCATCGTGGCTGACGGGGCGCAGGTCGGCGAGGGCACCGTGCTGGGCGCCGGCTGCATCCTCACCGGGTCCATCCCGGTCATCGACGCCGCCACCGGCGAGGAACTGGGCCGCGGCGTCGTGCCGCCGTGGTGCGTGGCGGTGTCGGGTACCCGGCCGCGTACCTTCACCGGCGGGGAGTTCGGCCTGCCCTGCGTGCTGGTGGTCAAGCGGCTCACGCCCGGCGAGCGGCACGACAAGTCGGTCCTCAACGACGTGCTGCGCGACCACGGGGCGGCGACCTGAGCGAGCGAAGGGACGCGCCGTGAACTCCGCCGCGCCGCCCGTGGACCTGCTGGCGCTGACCGCGGAACTGATCGGCATCCCGTCGGTCAGCCTCGCCGAGCGCCGGATGGCCGACCGCGTGGAGGCCTGGTGCGACGAGCACCCCTGGCTCGAGGTCACCCGCATCGGCGACAACGTGGTGGCGCGCACAGCAGGCGGCCGTGCCCTGCGGCTGGTTGTGGCGGGGCACCTCGACACCGTGGCGCCCAACGGCAACAGCGAGCCGATCTTGGAGGGCGACCGGGTCGCCGGCCTGGGGGCCGCCGACATGAAGGGCGGCCTGGCGGTCATGCTGGCCCTCGCCGCGGCGCACCCCGACCCTGCCATCGACGTGACCTACGTGTGGTACGCCGCCGAGGAGATCTCCCGGGAGCACAGCGGCCTGCTGCAGGTGGAGGCGGCGCGCCCCGACCTGCTGGAAGCCGACGCCGCGGTGCTCGGCGAGCCCACCGGAGCGGCGCCCGAGGCGGGCTGCCAGGGCACGATGCACCTGCGGATCACCCTGCGCGGCGAGCGGGCGCACACCGCTCGGCCCTGGATGGGCCGCAACGCCATCCACCGTCTGGGGGACGTGCTGGAGGCGCTGCGGGGCCATCGGCCGCGGCGGCCGGTGATCGACGGCTGCCGGTTCGCCGAGGCGCTACAGGCCACGTCGGTCTCCGGTGGCGTGGCGGGCAACGTGGTTCCCGACGAGGCGGTCCTGGTCGTGAACCACCGCTTCGCCCCAGATCGCACGGCGGGGCAGGCCGAGGTGCGCTTGCGGGAGCTGCTCGGCCCGCACCTCGCCGATGGCGACGGGCTGGAACTGGTGGAGATGGCGCCGGCGGCGGCGCCGCACCTGGACCACCCGCTGCTGGCGGCTCTCGTGGCGGCTGGCGGCGGGGCGGCGGCGGTGCGCGCCAAGTTGGGATGGACCGACGCGGCGTTCTTCGCCGAGCGCGGCGTGCCTGCGCTGAACTTCGGGCCCGGCGACGCCGAGCTGGCCCACACGGCGGGGGAGTACGTGACCCGGGGCTCCCTCGAGACGGTCTACGGGGCGCTGGCGGCGGCTATATCCGGCGCAGCACGCTGAGGGCCCGGCCGTAGATCCGCAGGTCCTTGGCGGGGTAGCGCTGGGGCGGGTAGTCGGGGTTCGAGGACTCCAGCACCACCTCGTCGCCCTCGCGGCGGAACCGCTTCACGGCCGCCTCGTCGCCCGGGAGGCCGGCCACGACGATGTCGCCCTCGCCGGCCAGATGTTGCATGCGCACCACCAGCAGGTCGCCGTCCAGGATGCCGTCACCGGTCATGGAGTCGCCGCGCACCCGCACCACGAAGGCGTCCTGGTTGCCGACGAACTCCGTCGGCAACGGCAGCGTCTCCTCGATGTTCTCGTGCGCCAGGACGCCGGAACCGGCCGCCACGTCGCCCACGAGGGGCACGTAGCTGACCGGGTGGCGGTCCACGGCGTGTCCCGAGACCGGGTCGTAGTGCACTTCGAGCGCCCGGGGCTTGGTGGGGTCGCGCCGCAGGAACCCCTGCTGCTCGAGGATGACTAGGTGGCGCTGAACCGACGCCGGTGAGATGAGGCCGACGGCCTTGCAGATCTCGCGCACCGACGGCGGGTAGCCGCGCTCACGGGTGTACTCGGCCACGAAGTGGATGATGGCCTGGCGCCGTTCGGAGAGCTTGGCAACCGCGGCGGGCCGCGGCTCGGCTTCCTCGGTGGCGTAGGTCGGTGTCTCGCTGCTCATGCTGTCCTTCCTTGTCCGGCTCGGTCGTCTGATCCGGACTTGATATGTACAGGTGTTTCGAGTTACAATGTTGTCATGCCCCACGGAGTACCCGCCGGAAGCACGCCAAGGCCACTCGCCGGAACATCTTCTCGTCGTTCTGCTGCACGTTCGTCCATGGCTAATACGCATGTTGCCAGCTCTACGTTCGCATGTCAAGGATCTTTCCGCCGCCGGCCGTCGCTTCCCCGGCTCGCTGTGTCACACCCCCCGGTCAGGCTCTCGGGCATGGACTGCTACGCAGCTCTCGCGCCGGCGACCCAGGCGCCCGCAGCTCTGCCGCCGGCGCCCGTCGGCCTCGGTTTGCGCCGCCCGGGGCTGGTCTACCTGTGGCGCCGCGCCATCGTGCTCGCCGCGCTGGTGTGCATCCTCTGGGGCGCCGTGTGGGGGGTGTTCCAACTCGGCGGCCTCGTCGGTGAGCGCCTCGTGGCCCCGGCGCTCGGAACGGCGCCGGTCCCCGCCGTGGACGGCGCTCAGGCCGGCTCGTGAGGACCGCGCCGCCGCAGGTAGCGGGCGAACGTCATGCCGTCGGCCACGAGCAGGCGGTCCAGCCGCAGGGTGAGCCCGGCCTGCGGCTCGGCGCCTTCGATCATGCCTCCTCCGCCGGGCGCCAGCAGCGGCGACCGGGTGATGCAGAACTCGTCGATCAGGTCGGCGGCGGCGAAGGCGGCGTTCAGGCGCGGCCCGCCCTCCAGCAGGATCAGCGAACGGCCCTCGGCGGCGAGGTCGGCGGTGATCGCGGCCGCCTCGGCCGTGCGGTCGCCGGCGGTGCGCACGTCGGCCACCCGGGCGAGGGACTCCCGCCGGCTCGCCGGCGCGGCGTCGGCGAGGTAGAGCCGCACTCGCTCGGGACCGGCGAAGAGCCGAGCGGCAGGGTCCAGGTCGCCCCGGCCGCTCACGACGGCGAGCAGCGGCACGGCCTCCTGGCCCCGCGCGAGGCGGCGCTCACGAACCTCCGCGGCTATCGACGGCTGTCCGTAATCCTCGCTGCGGGCGGTGCCGGCGCCCACGACGATGGCGTCCGCGCAGCCCCGCAGGGCGCTGAGCACCGCCCAGTCCACCGGCCCTCCCAGCGGGCCCGAGCGGCCCTGCACGCTCACCGAGCCGTCCAGGCTGGTGATCATGCACAGCGTCACCCAGGGTCGCTCGGGCGAGCGGGGACGCGTCGCCTGCTCGTAGACCTCGAGGTGGTCCACCGCCGGGACGGCCCGGGGCCACACCTGCTGCATCGCGACCATCGGTCCTCCTGTGCCACCGGCGCTGCCTACGTCGTCTCTCCACAAGGTATCCACAGATCGTCTGCGGATGGCTCTGGGGGAAATCTCTGCCCTTGCGGTGGAAACCTGAACCGGCCGGCGGGATATGTCCGGGAATTGCCCCGGCGCGCCGCGGGGCGCCGCGGCCCTCGGTTGCCGATGGGTAGCTTCGGCCCTCGAAGATCTAGAGTCGAGACCACGAGGCGGCTGCGGCGAGCCTCGGCAGTGCGCCGGAAGGCGAGGTGAGCACGTGACCATCCTGTCCGAGCAGACCCGCATCGGCATCCAGCGCTGGTTCACCGTCGACGGGGTGCATCCGTACGACACGGTGGAATGGAGCCGCCGGCACGCGCTCATCGCCGGCGCCGGCGGCGACGCCGTCTTCGAGCAGGACGGCGTGGAGTTCCCGAGCTCCTGGTCGCAGAATGCCGTCAACATCGTGTCGCAGAAGTACTTCCGCGGCCGACTCGGCGCGGCGGACCGGGAGTGGTCGCTGCGCCAGGTCATCGACAGGGTCTCCGGCACGATCAGCCGCTGGGGCGCCGAGGACGGCTACTTCGCCGACGGGGCCGAGGCGGCCGCGTTCGCTGACGAGTTGACCCACCTGCTGGTCAGCCAGAAGGCGTCGTTCAACTCGCCGGTGTGGTTCAACATCGGTGTTCCGGGCGCTCGGCCGCAGTCCTCGGCCTGTTTCATCCTGTCGGTGGACGACTCGATGGAGTCGATCCTCAACTGGTACACCGAGGAAGGGCTGATCTTCAAGCGCGGCTCGGGGTCGGGCGTGAACCTCAGCCGGCTGCGCTCGGCCTCCGAGCATCTCTCCGGGGGCGGCCGCCCCAGCGGTCCGGTGAGCTTCATGCGAGGCGCCGACGCCTCCGCCGGGGCGATCCGTTCGGGCGGCACCACCCGGCGCGCCGCCAAGATGGTCGTGCTCGACGCCGATCATCCCGACATCAGGGAGTTCGTGTGGTGCAAGGCCCATGAGGAGCGCAAGGCGCAGGCGTTGCACGAGGCCGGCTTCGACCTGAGCTTCGACGGGGTCGACAGCACGTCGCTGCTGTACCAGAACGCCAACAACTCCGTGCGCGTCAGCGACGAGTTCATGGCGGCCGCTCTGGCGGGCGGCAAATGGGACCTGACCGCGCGCACCACCGGCGAGGTCCTCGAAACGGTGGATGCGGCCGGGCTGCTGGATCAGATCGCCGAGGCGGCCTGGCAGTGCGCCGATCCTGGCCTGCAGTTCGACACCGCCATCAACCGCTGGCACACCACGCCGGCGGCCGGGCGAATCAACGCCTCCAACCCCTGCTCGGAGTACCTGCACCTCGACAACTCGGCGTGCAACCTGGCCAGCCTGAACCTGCTGTCGTTCCTCGGGGCCGACGGGCGCTTCGATGTGGCGGCTTTCCGGGCGGCGGTCCGGGTGGTGTTCTGCGCCCAGGAGATCCTGGTGGGGCGCTCGCACTACCCGACCGCCGCGATCGGCCGCAACGCCGTTGCGTTCCGGCAGCTCGGCTTGGGTTATGCCAACCTCGGCGCCCTGCTGATGACCATGGGTCTGCCCTACGACTCCGACGCCGGGCGGGCGACGGCCGCCGCGGTCACCGCGGTGATGTGCGGCGAGGCGTACCGCACCTCTGCCCACATCGCGGCGCGCATGGGACCCTTCGAGCAGTATCCCGCCAACCGCGCCGACGTGCTGCGGGTGCTGAACATGCACCGGCGTGCCGTCGACGGCATCGAGCGCCGCCGCCTGCCGGAGGAACTGGCCGCCGCCGCGGCCGAGGCCTGGGGCGAGGCCTGCGACCTGGCGGAGGCCGTCGGCGTGCGCAACGCCCAGTCAACGGTGATTGCTCCTACCGGCACCATAAGTTTCATGATGGATTGCGACACCACCGGCATCGAGCCGGACCTGGCGCTGCGCAAGGCGAAGTCACTCGTCGGCGGGGGTTCGCTCACCATCGTGAACCGCTCGCTCGCGCCGGCTCTCCGGCGGCTGGGCTACGGGGCGACCGAGATCGCCGGGATCGTGGCGCACGTCGAGAGCGCCGGCTCGGTCCTCGGCGCCCCGGGGCTCGCCCGCGAGCACTACCCGGTGTTCGCCTGCTCGATCGGCGACAACACGGTGAGTCCGGAGGGCCACGTGCAGATGATGGCGGCGGTGCAGCCCTTCCTGAGCGGGGGGATCTCCAAGACCGTCAACCTGCCTGGCGACGCCGGCGTCGACGATGTGCGGCAGTTGTTCGTGTCGGCTTGGCGCAGCGGCGTGAAGGCCGTCGCTGTCTACCGGGACAATTCGAAGTGGCAGCAGCCGCTGGCGCCGGCGGGGACCGCGACGACGCCGGCGGACGGCCCGGAGGCGGCCCCGGAGGCGCCCGAGCCCGTGCGGCGCCGCCTGCCGCGGGATCGCAGGTCGCGCACCATGGAGTTCCGGGTTGCGGACTGCAAGGGGTTCGTGACCGTCGGCGAGTACGAGGACGGCCGGCCGGGCGAGATCTTCGTCAGGGTCTCCAAGCAGGGTTCCACGCTGGCGGGGATCATGGACGCCTTCGCTGTGGCGGTCTCGCACGGCCTGCAGTACGGCGTCCCGCTGCGCTCCTACGTGGACGCCTACTGCGGGATGCGCTTCGAGCCGGCCGGGGTGACCGACGACCCCGACATCCGCATCGCCACCAGCCTCATGGACTACCTGTTCCGGCGCTTGGCGCTCACCTACCTGTCACCGGAGGAGCGGGCGGAGATGAGCATCTTCGCCACCGCCGAGCGGCTCGAGCCCACGCTGCCGGGCGTGGCGGAAGCAGCGGTCGGCGCCGCGCAGGGCATCGACGTGGCGCCGGATCCACCCTCGGTACTGCGCCGCTCCCACAGCGGGGCGGCCGGGGGGGTCGCAGCCGGCACGCCGCGGGGCGGCCTGACGGACTCCGCCTCGCCGCTGTGCATGTCCTGCGGCACCCGGATGGTGCGGGCCGGCTCGTGCTACGCCTGCTCCACCTGCGGGGCCACGAGCGGCTGCAGCTGAACCCCCGCAGATCCCGTCGAGCAGGTCCGTTCGCTCACCGGCGGGGGCGCTGTACTCTTCGCCTCAGCCGGCTGGCCGGCCGCGGAGGTCGCTGAGCGGGGGCCGCTCCCGGAGCGAGACCTCCTGCGTCTCGACGCCGGGAATGCGGAGCCGGGCGCTCCAGCCGTCGCCGGCCGACGGCGGGTTGACGCCGGAGCGCTGCATCACGGTCTGCAGGATCGCCAGCGCCTGCGGACCCAGGTCCTCCAGCGGCCTGTTGCGGTGGCGGCGCACCCCCAGGTCGGCCTCCGCGATGCGATCAGCCCCGAAGCGGCGCGACAGGTCGATGAGGAGCCCCACCTCCACACCCCAACCCTGCACGAACGGCACCTGCTCGACGGCCTGTCGCCGGACGGCGTACTCGCCGCCGAGCGGCTGGCGCAGGTGTGCCAACTCGGGGAAGAACTGCGCCAGCAGCGGGCGCGCCATCAGTTCGGTGGTCCGACCGCCGCCCGCCCGCCCGTCCAGCAGCCGCTCGTAGTAGCCCTTCACGAGCACGACCCGCTCGTCGGCCAGCAGCGGCTCCACCAGAGCGGTCACGTAGTCGGCCTCGAAGCTCCTGAGGTCGGCGTCACACCACACGATCAGGTCGGCTGTCGTGGCGGCCACGCTCTTCCAGAGGGCGTTCCCCTTGCCGGAACCCGGGCCCGCCTCCGGGAGCACTCCGGCAGCGGGCACGACCCTGGCGCCGGCGGCGGCGGCCACCTCGCCGGTGCGGTCCGTGGAGTCGTCGTCTATGACCAGCAGGTCGTCCACGAGCCCGGCGGTGGGAGGCATGAGCGTGCGGCGCACCTCGGCGCAGATCGCCCCGACGGTGGATTCCTCGTTCAGGGCCGGCAGGCAGACGGCGATGGTGCGGCGCCCCTTGCGCTCGGCGAGCCTGCCGGCGGTCGATGCGGGGGACACCGCAGGAACGATAACCGTGCCCGGTGGCCCGGCGGCACCCCGCTAAACTCGCCGGCGGCGGCGCGCATTGCGGGCGGGAGCAGCCGCCGGTCGGCGAATCCTGCATCGGAGAGTCCACTTGATCGCTTCCATCCCGAGCCCCGACGTGGGCACGCTTTCCCTCGGGCCCCTCAACCTCCGCCTCTACGGGCTCATGGTGGCGCTGGGCGTGATCGCTGGCGTGTACGCGGCGGCGCGTTTACTGCAGCGCCGCGGGCTCAACCCGGAATGGGCGGTTCAGGTCTCCACCGCGGGCGTCCCCCTGGGGCTCATCGGCGCCCGCGTCTACCACGTGCTGACTGACTGGAAGAGCTACCAGGGCCGCTGGTTGGACGTGGTGAAGATCTGGGAAGGGGGGCTCGGCATCCCGGGAGGGATCGTGGGAGGGGTTCTCGGCGGCCTCGTCGTCATCCGGCTGCGGCGCCTGCCGCTGCGCTCGCTGCTGGACACGGGCGCCGTGGGGTTCCCCGTCGGGCAGTTCGTCGGCCGGCTCGGGAACTGGTTCAACCAGGAACTCTTCGGGCGCCCGACCGATCTGCCGTGGGGTCTGGAGATCGACCAGGAGCACCGCCCGCTGGAGTATCTGGACACCGAGACGTTCCACCCCACGTTCGCCTACGAGATGGTCTGGAACATGCTGGTCTTCGGGCTGATGTGGCGTGTCGCCCTGCGCGGCAGGCTGCCGAGGGGCCACCTGATCGTTCTCTACATGTTCGCCTACGCGGCCGGGCGCCTGTGGATCGAGGCGCTGCGCGTGGATCCCGCCAGCCTGCTGCTGGACGTCCGGGTGAACATCTGGGTCATGGGCGGCGTGCTGATCCTGAGCGGCCTGTTCCTGCTGCTGGTGACGCCGCGCCGCCGCCGCGCCGAGGCCTCGCTGGAGCCGCCGGCGCCGGTCGGCGGGGAGGACGCCGCGCCGGGTGAGGGCCAGGATCCGGAGCCAGGCGAGGCGGTGGACCCGTCGACCGACGATTCCGAGGGGGACGCCGGCAGCGACGAGCGGTCCGCGGCGGGCGAGGACCCCTCGACAGCCCGAAGCGCGCCGGCCTGAACGCATGGACGAGCCGGCGCTGGTCGCGGGGATCAGCCCGGCACGCGTCGAGCGGGGATTCGCCTTCGTGGATCTTTGCAATTTCACGCGTTACACCGACGACCACGGCGATCGCAATGCGGTGGCTCTGCTGGCCGAGTTCCGCGCCGTCGTCCGCGCCGTGGTCGCCAGTCACGGCGTCCGCATCGCCAAGTGGCTCGGGGACGGGGCCATGCTGGTCGGCGTCGAGAACGAGCCGCTGGTGGAGGCGGTCGTGCATCTCCAGAATGTCGTGGCCACACAGGACGTGCTGCCGCTGCGCGCCGGCATCGCCGCAGGGCCGGTCATCCTCTTCGAGGGCGACGACTACATCGGGAACGCGGTGAACCTCGCCGCGCACCTGTGCGATCTGGCGCAACCCGGTCAACTGCTGGCGCCGGCGGCCATGGTCTCGAACCTCATGGTGAACACCGAGGCCGACTCCATCGGGTTCCTGGAGATTCCCGGGTTTACTGAGAGCGTGGACGTGGTGCTGCTGCGCGAAGCCGACCCGGAGCCGTGGGCCGATGCCTGAGGACTCCGGCGCTGCCCGTCCTCCGCGCCTGGCCGCCGGGCTGCCTGCCTCCGGCGCCTGGCAGGAGGGTGACCCCGCGGGGGATCGACGGTTCTTCACGCTGGACACCCAACGTCCTTTCGTCCTGGAGAGCGGCGACTCCCTGGACAGCGTGACGATCGCGTATGAGACCTGGGGGACCCTGGACAGCGACGGCTCCAACGCGGTGCTGCTCTGTCACGCCCTCACCGGCGACGCCCACGCCTACGACCCGCACCTCTCGAGGCGCGGCTGGTGGCAGGGTGTCGTCGGCCCCGGCGAGGCCATCGACGTGAACCGGTACTTCGTGGTGTGTGCGAACGTGCTGGGCGGCTGCGGCGGATCGACCGGTCCCGCCTCCCTGAACCCGGCGACGGGACGGCGCTGGGCGGCGTCGTTCCCCCCGGTCACGATCCGTGACATGGTGCGCACGCAGGCGCGCCTGGCCGACCACCTCGGCGTGAAGCGGTGGCTCTGCGTCGTCGGCGGGTCCATGGGCGGGATGCAGGCCCTCGAGTGGGGTGCGATGTACCCGGCGCGGGTGCGATCCCTCGCCCCGCTGGCGGTCGGTTGCGCGGCGAGTCCGTGGCAGATCGGCTGGAGCGCCGTCGGGCGGGCCGCCATTGCCTTGGATCCCCGCTGGCGCGGCGGCGAGTACTACGACGCCGAGCCCGGCGACGGACCCCACGAGGGTTTGGCGCTCGCCCGGGCTGTGGCGCAGATCACCTACCGGAGCGACGAGCTCTTCGCCGAGCGTTTCGGCCGGACGCTCGTGCTGCCCAACGAGCAGTTCGGGCTGTGGGACCGCTTCGGGGTGGAGGGCTACCTCGACTACCACGGCGAGAAGCTGGTGCGGCGCTTCGACGCCAACTCGTACCTCTTGTTGAACAAGGCCATGGACACCCACGACATCGGTCGTGGCCGCGGCGGCCTGCAGCGGGCGGTGGCGCGGATCGGTGTCCCGGTGCTGACCGTCTCGATCAGTTCCGACGCGCTGTACCCCCCGCGGCAGCAGACCGAGCTGCGCGACCTCCTCGTGACGGCCGACGGGGACTGCCGCTACGTGTTCCTGGAGAGTCCCCACGGCCATGACGGCTTCCTGGTGGAGACGAGGGCCGTCTCGGCCGCTCTGGCCGAGTTCCTCGAGTCCGTGGAGAAGGATCACACGGCGCCGGGGGGAGGCTGACGGCGACGGCGCCCGGCTACACTGTCACCGACTTGCGGGCGTAGCTCAGTTGGTAGAGCGCCACCTTGCCAAGGTGAAGGTCGCCGGTTCGAGCCCGGTCGCCCGCTCGCAGGCTCGCCGGGGGCGAGTCCCCGCGGGCCACACAAACTGCATCGGTGCCCGAGCGGACGAAGGGAGCGGCCTGCAAAGCCGTCTATCGCGGGTTCGAATCCCGCCCGATGCTCCCGAGCGCACTACCGACGCCGAGACTGCGGCCGAGACCGCGGCGCCACAGGCGCGCTAGCCTGCTGGCGGGGCCGTTAGCTCAGATGGCAAGAGCACTTGCATGACGCGCAAGGGGTCGGGGGTTCAAGTCCCTCACGGCCCACCCGAAAAGCCCAGGGAGAACCGATCAGCCCAGGGAGGAAAAGCCCAGGGAGTCGGTGCCATTTGGCTGTTCCCCGGCGGGGGAATATCCTGCCGGACAGCGCGGGCCCGCTCCAGTACGCTCCAACAAGCTCCGAACGGATTCTGACCAGCAGCCATGCCACGAGTGCCCAAACACATCAGCAACTCCGTCGGCCGGGGCATCGCCGTCGACCTGGGAACCGCCACGACCATCGTGTACGTGCGCGGCGAGGGCATCGTGCTCGAGGAACCCAGCGTGGCGGCGCTCGACGCCCGCACGGACCGCCTCTTGGCGGTCGGCCGCAACGCCAAGGAGATGATCGGCCGCACGCCGGCCAACATCCGCACGGTGCGCCCCCTGAAAGAGGGCGTCATCGCCGATTTCGGCGTGTGCGAGAAGATGCTGCGGTACTTCATCCAGCAGGTCCACAGCAACCGCTTCACCAAGCCGCGCATGGTCATCTGCGTGCCGTCGGGCATCACCCCGGTGGAGCAGCGGGCGGTCCAGGAGGTCGCCGAGTTCGCTGGCGCCCGCCGGCCCGTCTTCATCATCGAGGAGCCGATGGCGGCCGCCATCGGC
>LXNI01002687.1_pt1 | contig 11698 bp, 12 predicted proteins | sample 809091 | NCBI WGS metagenome assembly LXNI01 (sample SAMN04870527, study PRJNA318959) | sponge metagenome | biome: 01000161; feature: marine sponge reef; material: water | host: Sarcotragus foetidus | place: Greece: Milos, Mediterranean Sea | collected 2013-05-29 | depth 5-7 m | reverse complement strand
ACGGATGGGACGGCGGCGTTTGCGGAGGCGGTGGTGGGGGGGTTGGGGTGAGTGGTGGGGCTGGCGGGTCGGGTCTGGATCTGCACTGTTCGCGGTGCAGGCGGGTGTGCCGGGGGAACGAGCTCGACAGGTTGCTCTGGTGCGAGGGGTGTATCGCGTGGGCGAAGGCGCGGGCGAAGCGGGTGGGGTGGATGTGCGGGGTGGTGCTGGCGGCGGGGTTGGGGGCCTGGATCCATATCGTCCAGAAACCGTCCGCGGCGTTGCTGGGCGGCTGGATCGGGGTGGTGCTGGCGGCCTTCTGGTTATGTGCGCGGGCGGGAACCGAGCTGTGGTACGGGGTGCTTCGCATCCGGCACCGGCCCGGTGGCCAGTAAAGACTTACTGACGGCGGTTTCACCTCCTGGAGAGAATGCCAATGGCGGCAAGGTTCGAAGGAACTGACTTCTACGACATCGACGCGCTCCTGTCGGAAGAGGAGCGCATGGTCCGCGACACGATCCGCGAATGGGTCGAGGACCGGGTCATCCCGATCATCGGCGACGCGTACGTGGAGCGGCGGTTTCCCACGGAACTGATCCCCGAGATCGGCGAGCTGGGAATGCTGGGTGCCAACCTCCCCGCCGAGTACGGTTGTGCGGAACTCAACAATGTGTGCTATGGCCTTATCATGCAGGAGCTTGAACGCGGTGATTCGGGGGTGCGTTCCTTCGTGTCGGTACAGGGCGCGCTTGTCATGTACCCCATCTACGCCTTCGGGAGCGAGGAGCAGCGGCGCGAGTGGCTTCCGGGACTCGCATCGGGGGAGAAGATCGGCTGCTTCGGCCTCACCGAGCCCGACTACGGATCGAATCCGGTCGGCATGATTACTCGGGCGCGCGAGACGGCGGACGGTTGGGTACTGAACGGGACCAAGATGTGGATCACGAACGGGTCGATGGCGGATGTGGCGGTGGTGTGGGCGCAGACGGGGGAGGCGGGGGATTCGCGGGGGATTCGCGGGTTCGTGGTTCCGACGGACACGCCGGGGTTCAGCGCCCGCGACCAGAAGGGCAAGCTGTCGCTGCTGGCGTCGGACACGAGCGAACTGGTGCTGGAGGACGTGGAGTTGCCCGCCGATGCGCTGATGCCGGGGACCACCGGGATCAAGAATCCGCTGATGTGCCTGACGCAGGCGCGCTACGGGATTTCCTGGGGGGGCGTGGGTGCTGCCATGGCGTGTTTCCACGAGGCGGTTAGCTACGCGGGTCAGCGGGTCATGTTCGAAGGGGTGATTGCGGGGAAGCAGATCCAGCAGGTGAGGATCGCGGACATGCTGACCTGGATTACGCAGGGGCAGCTGCTGTGCCTGCGGCTGGGACGGCTGAAGGACGAGGGGAAGATGACGCCGCAGCAGGTGAGTCTGGCGAAGCGGGCGAATGTGAACATGGCGTGCGACATCGCGCGCGAGGCGCGGCGGCTGCTGGGGGCGAACGGGATTCTGGCGGAGTATGCGTCCATGCGGCACATGGCGAATCTGGAGTCGGTGTATACCTACGAAGGCACGCACGATGTCCACTCGCTGATCCTGGGGCAGACGGTTACGGGGATTTCGGCGTTTTAGTTAGCCATGACCCGCGTCCCCGTACCCCCGGAAATGCTTCGCTGGGCCTGCGAACGTGCCGGCTCAAATGTGGCAGACGTTGCGGCGCACCTGCCACAGCTCCCGGCCTGGGTCCGACGAGAAAGGCACCCGACCCTGAAGCAGCTGGAGAAACTCGCCCGAGTTACGCATACGCCGCTCGGATACCTGTTGCTTCCCGAGCCCCCCGAAGAACGCCTTCCGGTTCCTGACTATCGCACCGTGGCGGGCACCTCGCGAGGCAGACCGAGTCCCGATCTGCTCGACACGCTCTACACGATGCAACGCCGACAGGAGTGGCTGCAGGAGACCCTCCGCGAGCACGATGTCGAGCCGTTAGCCCTCGTGGCAAGCGCCCGTCTTGCCGACGACCCTGACGCTGTGGGTCGCGAGATGAGACGGAACCTCGGACTCGACGAAGGATGGGCCGCGGGAGTGCGCACCTGGCAGGACGCCGTGAGCGAATTGCGCCGGGCGATCGAGGAGCTGGGGGTGATGGCGGTAATCAACGGTGTGGTGGGGAACAACACCCATCGCCGCTTGAGCGCGGAGGAGTTTCGCGGCTTCGCGCTCACCGATCCCTACGCGCCGCTGATCTTTGTGAACGGTGCCGATGCCAAGTCGGCGCAGATGTTCACGCTGGCTCACGAGCTGGCGCACATCTGGCTCGGCACAGCGGGACTTTCCGGCTTTCAGGCTCTGCTCCCCGGCGGTTCGGACGTGGAAGACTGGTGCAACCAGGCGGCGGCGGAACTCCTTGCACCGGCGCGGGAGCTCGGGGAGCGTTGGCGGGAAGTCAGGCGGCAGGCGAGTCCCTTCGAGGCGCTCGCCCGGACGTTCAAGGTGAGCCCCGTGGTCGCTGCCCGCCGTACCCTCGACCTGCATCTCGTCGACCGCAGTACCTTCTTCGATTTCTACGAGAGCTACGTCAATCGAGAGCAGAGGAGTGGCACGAAGCCGAGTGGTGGCGATTTCTACAACAACCAGAACACGCGCGTCGGTGAGCTGTTCGCCGGACAGGTGTTGCGTGCAGCGATGGAAGGCCGCATCGGATTCAAGGAAGCCTATGACTTGACGGGGCTGCGTGGTGGAACCTTCCAGAAGTATGCCAGGCGGCTGGGCGTGGATCTTCCATGATGGCGGCTCCGGTCTACCTCGTGGACTCGGATGTCTTCATCACCGCCAAGAACCTCTACTACTCATTCGATATCTGCCCCGGTTTCTGGAAGTCCGTGGTCCATCACCACCGGCAGGGGCGAGTCTTTAGCGTCGACTGAGTTCGAGGCGAACTCCTCGCGGGTCCCAAAACGGAGGATCTCGTTCGGTGGGTGAAGGACGAGGTCCCGAGAGGGTTCTTCGTTCCGGTCGACACCGAGCCGGTCGTGCGCGCCTACACGGACGTCATGATGTGGGTTCAGCGTCATCCAAGGTATTTCGCCCATGCGAAAGCGAAGTTCGCGACGGGTGCGGACGGCTGGCTCGTCGCCTACGCGCGGGTCCACGGGGCTACCGTCGTCACGAACGAGCAGAGTGCGCCGGAGTCCAGACGAGAGATCAAGCTGCCCGATGTATGCGATCAGTTCGAGGTTCGGCGCGACAATACGTTCAGCATGCTTCGGGCGCTGAACGTCCACTTCGATTGGACGGGGGACGGTTGAGAGCGAGCGTGACGAGCTGAATTCGGTCTCTCCCCCCTCCACGCCGGCCCGTTTGTTCTGTTCAATTGAAATCGCCATGACCGAACACATTCCCAGGCGCCCCCGACCACCGGGCCGACCGCCCCGTCGAGACCTCTACAGCCGCCTGCGTTCCGACATCGCCGAGCTGTGGGAGAAAATGGGCGGCTTGCCGAGTCCGCGGGAAGCTGTCGGGATCTGGCGCGGAATCTGGTACCGGGAGGCCCATCATTCCACGGCCATCGAGGGCAATACGCTGGTGTTGAAGCAGGTCGAGCAACTCCTGGCGGAGGGGCGAGCCGTCGGCGATCGGGAGCTCAAGGAGTATCTGGAGGTCCGGGGCTACGCCACGGCGGCCGAGTGGGTGTACCGGCAGGCCCTCAATCGGCTCGGGCTCTGTCACCCTGGAGCCATCCTGAGTCTGGCCGAGGCCCGGCAGGTTCACCACACGGCGTTGTCGCCGGTCTGGGAGGTCGCCCCTCATCTCGATGCCACGGGTCGGGAGACGCCCGGGAACTTTCGTGAACATGACATCCGGCCGTTTCCGGGGGGAATGATTCCCGTCTCGTGGCCACTCGTTTGCTCGGAAATGGATACCTGGATCGAGGAAGTCAACAGGCTCGATGCCACATCGTCGAGCTTCCCCGAGTCCCTTGCCGAAATCCACTGCCGGTTCGAACAGATACATCCGTTCCTCGATGGCAATGGGCGGACGGGACGTCTGCTCCTGAACCTGATCCTGGTCCGGCTCGGCTTTCCGCCCGCGATCATCTACAAGCGCGAACGCTCGAAATACCTCGACGCCCTCCGAAAGGCGGACCGAGGTGAGGCGGGTCCGCTGGGGGAGATGCTTGCACGCGCGATCCTGGACAACCTTTACCGATTCGTGATTCCGGCGGTCGCCGGTCCCGACCGCCTGGTTCCGCTCAGCGCCCTGGCGACACCGGATCTGAAGGCTCCGGCCCTGCGCGCGGCGGCTGGGCGCGGCAGGCTTCGAGCGGTCCGCAACTCGAGTGGCCGGTGGCGGAGTTCCCGGGTTTGGGTGGAGGAATACAAGGCGACTCGTTACCGGAGGGATCGGGAGTAGCCCCCTACGGCGAATCCATCGTCCGCAGCCTCCGCACCGACAGCACGAACAGCACGACCACGACCACCACCGCCGCGACGGCAGTCAGACCCAGCGCGGTGTGCTCCGAATCCGCGAACCGCCGCTCGTCCACCCCGTGCATGACGGCGATCGCGTGGCTGCGGATGCTGAAAAAGCGCACGCCGTAGACGAAGCGCGAAAAAAGCCCCTCCCACACGACGATGTAGGCGAGCCCGATGCCGACGGCGTGGGGGGTCAACAGGTCGAGCCATGTGAAAACGGAGCAGTAGAGCACGACCGCCACGGCGGCGCCGACGGTCACGGCCCAGGTGGCGGACAGATCGGCCCCGTAGCCCATGTAGCTGGTGAAACACGCGCTGACCGGCATGACCAGCACGGGCACGGCAACGACCCCCAGCATCTTCGGAAGGACGATCTTCCACCGGGGATACGGGGTCAGCGTCACGTTGGCCAGAGTACGGTCGCTGATCTCGTCCCCGAACGCCGCTCTGGCCGTGGCGAGGGTGGCGAGAGGTATGATCGCTCCGGCGAGCAGCGTGTTCAGGATGTTCGCCTCGAATATTCCCACTGGCGGTGCGTCCGGGATCAGCAGGATCAGCGACGTGACCGCGAAGGGCGCCAGCGCGAGGCCCCCGATCATCAGGAGGCGCGAGGGGGTAAGGACCCTTCGCAGCGTGAGCAGGAAGAGTGACTTCATCGCTCCCCGCCATCCACCAGGTAGCCGAAGACGCTCTCGAGGGAATCGTCCAGCGGCACCACCCGGCGCAGGGTGACGGAGGTCCGCTGGGCCAGCTTGGGAAGCTCGATCTGCAGGTCGAGCACGTTGCGGCTGAGGATGACGATCCTGCCGTCTGGATCCAGCTTGACGGCCTCGACGGAGTCCAGCTGGACGACCGCCGACGCGAGTTTCCGGGGCGAATCGCACGCCACGAGCACATGGTAGGGACGCTCGTTGAGCGCCGCCCGAATCGCGCGGAAATCCCCCGAGGCGGCCAGCTTGCCGTTCACGAGAAGGAGCACGGTGTCGGCGATCCGTTCGACCTCCTCGAGGATATGCGACGAGACGACGATGGTTCGCCCCTCGCTCGCGAACCTCTTCAGGAGCCGCTGGAAGTGGATGCGCTGCCTGGGATCCGCGCCGTTGAGCGGCTCGTCCAGAAGAAGGACCTCCGGATCGTGGACCAGCGTCCCGGCAAGGCGGATTCGCTGGCGCATGCCGCGGGAATAGGTGCGGATCTTCCGGTCGGCGGCATCCTGGAGCTCCACCTGATCGATGGCCCGCTCCACGGCCTCTCCGAGGGGGGTCACCTCGCGCAGTTCGCCCATCAGTCTCACGAACTGGCGGCCGGTGAGGAATCCGTACACCGTCTCGTGCTCGTGCATGACCCCGATGCGCCTTGAAAGCGGGGGGTTGTTGCGAACCGGCTCTCCGAAGAGCGTGACCGAGCCGCTGGAGGTCCGGGCCAGGCCCGCCATCATGCGGATCAGGGTGCTCTTTCCGGCTCCGTTCGGACCGAGCAACCCGGTAATCCCGGGATGGATGTCGAGGGTGACTTCGTTGACGGCCACGATGTTGCCGAACCACCGCGTCAGCCGTTCGGTCCGGATCACCGGCGCCGGGGTGCCGGAGGTCATAGTCTCAGCCTGCGGTAGTACATCCACAGGATTGCTCCCGGGGCCAGGAGCCAGCCGAAGTACGCCGCGAGGAGAAAGGCGGGCGAGAACCGCGTCGGAGCGGTATCGAGTTCTTCCAGTTCCTCGAACGCCTGCTCCATCTGCGTGCCTGCTTCCGCGGCCTCCTCGACCCCGTTGAAGATCAGCTTGTTCGTCTCCCCGAGGATGTCGCCGAGGCTGAACACCGAAACCCACTGGAATTGCGGGTTGAACGCGAAGGGCGCGGTCACCGCGTTGGGAATCACGAACAGCGCGATGAGGAGCACGGAGGCGTAGCCCCGCCGCGTGACGAGCCCCGAGGCGAGCATGGAGACGGAGGTGACCATTGCGGCCATGGCGACCCCGGCCAGGAGAAATTTCGGGATGTCGGTCCAGTTGGAGTCCAGATAGGCCAGAGGTTCCGGATGACCCAGTACACGGCCGGCGAGCAGTACGAACTGCGGCACCCACGCGACGAGCACCATCACGGTTAGGAATGCGGCCCATCGTGCCTGGACGTAGTCGGTGGCGGTGAGCGGGCGGACCAGGTACAGGTGAAGGGTCAAGTTGCGGCGGTCGGGACAGAGGAGCCTCGGGGCCACGAGCGCCGCGAATATGAAGAGGATATTGAGGCCGAAGAACGAGTAGTAGAAGTAGTGGGACGTTCCCGGAACCATCTCGGCCCCCACCTCTCCTAGGGCCCGCTGCCCGAACCCGGCCATGGCCGACATGACGATGCTGATGCCGACCATGACCAGAATGCAGGCCCAGGGAAGCAGCTTCGCCTTCGCCCCCCGCCCGAGACCCAGCACCTTGCGGAATCCGTCCTTGTAGACGGCGAGCCGGGCGCGCCGCCGGCCCTCGCGTGGCCCCGCGTATCGCTGATACCCGATGTCGAAGACAACGCCTCCGGCCTTCGGATCGCCGGCGCTCTTCGCGGTGGTCGCGTCGGCCATCAACCGGTCTCCCCGGGTTCGCCATGGTCCTCGTCAACGCCGGTGAAGAGTTCCGCCAGTTCCCGACGGCGGGGCGCCATTCGGCGCAGCGGCGCCTCCGCCTCGACCAGCGCGTCCCTCACCAGGTCGCTGAGATCCTCGTCGGATGCCTGGACCGCCACGCCGCCCTTCCCCACCCCGACCGCCACCCCCCGCGCCTTGAGCGCCGCCACGAAACGCTCCCGGTTTCCGTCCACTTCGACGAACAGCGTCCGCGTCTCGGCGGTGTATTCCGCAACCGCTCCGGACTTCGCGACCCGCCCGCCCTCGAGGACGGTGATCCGGTCGCAGGTGCGCTCGACGTCCGACATGAGGTGCGAGGAGAAGACCACCGTGATCCCGAACTCGCGGTACGTCTTGCGCACCAGGTCGAGCATGTCGTCGCGGCCCGCCGGGTCGAGTCCGGCCGCGGGTTCGTCCAGGAGCACGATGTCCGGATCGTGCACCAGCGCCTGGGCGAGCTTTACGCGCTGCTTCATCCCGGTCGAGTAGGTGCCCATGGGGCGGTGGCGCGCCTCGAAGAGACCGACGTGCCTCAGGGTGTCCGCCGCCCGCATTCGGGCCCTGGCCGCGGGCAGTCCGCTGACTTCGGCCATGTGGCAGAGGAACTCGGCGGCGGGCGCCTCGAAGGGGAGACAGTCGTGCTCCGGCATGTAGCCGAGCCTGGTGCGGACGAGAGGATTGCGGGTCACGTCCTCGCCGAGAACGCGGACCGAACCGGAGGTGGGCGGAACCAGGCCGAGGAGGATCTTGATCATCGTGCTCTTGCCGGCGCCGTTCTCGCCGAGCAGGCCGGTGATCCCCTCGGTGAAGGACAGGTCCACCTCGTGGAGGGCCACGACGGCGGGGTACTGCTTGGTGACGCCGCCCAGCGTCATGAGCGCGCTGGCTTCGGGGATCGCCGTCATGTGGAATCCGGTGGGGGCGGGGGAGGGGGGGCGCACCCCAGCCGGTAGCCGAGTCTGCAGGCAAGGAAGAAATAGCGCTCTGCCTCGTCGTCATCCCGCTCCACAATGGTCCCGGACTGGTACATCTCGGCGAGGCGGTAGCAGCTCTCTCCGTCTCCCCTGTCCCACCAGCGCTCGCCGCAGGCACGGTCGTACAGCTCCAGGGCGCGTTCAGTGTCCTGGGCCACGCCCTCGCCGTCGACGTATAGCCGGGCCAGTTCGCCGCAGCTCGCCTTGCTCTCGGCGTTGCAACCCCGCTCGAAAAAGGAGGCCGCCTGAGCCGGATCAGGGGCGACGCCGGTTTCTGAACGGTACAGACGGCCGAGTCTGAGGCAGGCTTCGGAATTGTCATTCTCGGTGCAGGCGGGCTCGTACAGTTCCGCCGCCGCGGCAGCGTTCTGCTCCCGCCCCTCCCCTTCCTCATGGGCGATGGCCAGGTTCACGCACATTTCCGACAGACCCATTTCGCACGCTTTCTCGAAGTAGTCCGCCGCCCGCGTCATGTTCTCGGGTACTCCGCGGCCGGTCTGATGGAGATAGCCCAGCGCGGCGCATCCCTCACCGAAGTCTCCCTCGCACGCCTTCTCGAAATACTGAGCAGCCTGCCCCAGGTTCTCGTCCACACCGTCCCCCCCGCGATACGCCACACCGAGTTCGAAGCACCCTTCCCACTGGTCTCCCTCGCATGCCTGCTCGAGGAAGGGAATCGCGCGGGCCTCGTCCTGGAAAACCCGCTGGCCGTGGAAAAGCTTGAGGCCGATCTCCTCGCAGGCGCTCACGTCTCCATCGGTGCAGGCGGAGCGCAACTGCCGGGTACGCTCGGCTTCGGCAAGACCGCACCCCGGTTGGGTGGCCAGGATGGGGAGGAGGAACAGGAGGGTGGGGAGCGGTGGGAGATGGGGGGGGGTTCTGGGCATGGGGCTCCAAGGTACCTTCGGGGTGGAGGTCGTACAAGCTGGAGTGCATTCGGAGTGCGGACCGTGGGAGACCCTCCCCTCTGATTCGCCGGGCTACCGGAGTACGCAATTCCGTGCGGCGCATGGTGCTAGCAGTTGCTGCCAGCTATCCGGCAGCTGGATGCCAACACCCGCGAAGTCGGTTGTCACTGGTTGAGCCGTCTGGAGAAAGTCCCAAAACACCATTCCAGCGACCCGTCCGGGGCGTGAGCTTCGAACCTCGAGATTTGACGCAAACCGAGGTCGGAATCATGATTGAATCCATGTACGGGATGGGGGTGGACACGTTGAAGGCAGCGCGGGCGCTGGAGAGGGCCGGCTTCGAGTCGGCACAGGCGGAGGCTTTGGTCGCCGCCTTCGGTGGGTCTGTGGCCGGTGGCGCCGCGACCAGGGAGGATCTGCGCGATCTGCGCAACGCCAGTCGGGAAGACAGCCGAGAGTTGCGCGCTGAACTGAAGGAAGAGATCGCGGAGGTGCGCACTGAACTGAAGGAAGATATCGCGGCGGTGCGCGCTGAACTGAAGGAAGATATCGCGGCGGTGCGCGCTGAACTCGCTGAGGTGCGGACCGAACTGAAGGGGGATATCGCGGAGCTGCGCACCGAACTGAAGGGGGAGATTGCGGAGCTGCGTGAAGAGACGCGCGCGGGGTTCGCTACGGTGCGCGAGGAGATGGATGTCGTGAAAGCCGACATCGCCGATCTCAAGACTGAAATGGTCAAGGTTCGCAGCGCCGGCCACGACGACATCAAGAGCCTCAAGGCCCAGATGTACGGGCTGCTCCTGGCGCAGGCAACGCTGATCGTGGGTCTGATCGTGGGATTGCAGCGGTTGCTGTAGCGGCGTTTCCCTCGCTGTCCCTCCCTACCCCGCCAACCCTCTCTGCTTCCTCCCCAGCCACAACGCCACCCCCATCCACACCACCGAAACCGGCACCATCGACCACGCCATCGCGGCCGTCCCCAGCCCCAGCGCCCCAAACCCCGCGAACGACCATGCTCCGATCTGGTCGCCCGCACGGTAGACGAAGGTGTCGTTGAAGTTCTTGGCCTTGTACTTGTCGCGGCGGGGAAGAACGGTGTAGAGCACTTCGCGCGACGGGACGGCGAGCGCGAAGTTCCCGGCACGCCTGAGCACCTGGAAGACCACGAAAACCACAAAGACGGGTGCCGCTCCCAAGGCGAGGAAACCGACGACGCTCAGAAGTGGCAGAAGCGCCAGGGTCAGCCCGACGCCGAAGCGCCGCATGATGCGCCCGGTCAGGAACAGCTGGGTCAGGAGCGTCAGGATGTTGACCGCCAGGTTGATCTGCGCGAAGACGGACGTGCGTTCATCGGGATCGGCGAAGGTGCGCTCCATGACCTCCGCCTGGATGTTGTACAGGAAGGTGGACCCGATGGTGAAGAGGAGCATGAAGGCGCAGATGCCCAGCAGATAGGGCGAGGCCAGCACATGCTTGATTCCGTCCAGCGGGGACCCGCCGATGACGGCTTCGGCCGGTGGTGAAGCGGCGTCCGCCCTCCGTCCCCCAGCTCTCCTGTCCAGCCCCTTCACACACGCCACCGCGCACTCGAGTAGCACGATTGAGAACCACAGCAGCGTTGCGGGGCTGAGGCTCTCGATCAGGAACGCGGTGATCGACGATCCGACGATCGCGCCCAGGGTGCCCGCAACGCCGATCAGGCCGAAGAGGCGGCGGCCCTGGCGCTCCCGGTAGATGTCGGTCATGAAGGACCAGAAGACCGACACCACGAAGAGGCTGAAGACGGCCGTCCAGATGAAGAACAGCCGCCCGGCCCAGATCGCCGCCGAATCGCCGGGCGGCAGAACGTTGAGTACGAAGTAGAAGGCGACCAGACACAGCATGAAGAAGCGGTAGGTCACGGTGACGAACCGTCTCCTCGGCCACCGCGACACGATCGCGGCGAAGACCGGGTGCGCCAGGAGCACCGCGGCCAGGGTGCCCGTGAAGAGCCACGGAATGTTCTCCACGCCGCCGGCCACGCCCATCTCCTCGCGGATCGGCCGGATGACGTAGTACGCCGACAGCACGAAGAAGAAGTAGGCCGCCGACAGCAGGACCACGCCCGCCTCTTCCGGGCGGACTCCGGTCAGGCGGGCGACGACTTCCCGTGGGGTGGTCCGTGACTTGGAGCTCATCGAGGGGAGCTTTGGGGGACGCGTGGCGAGTGCACGGCTCCTGCTTGCTTCCGTTGAAGGATGGGCTTCTTTTGCGGAACGTCAATCCCGGGCGGCGGTTGCCGAACCGGATCGTGACCCCGAGCGCCGGCTGCGGCAGAGGAGGAATCACAGTGGCGGTACATCCATGGAACGCTGCGGTCCGACTCGTGAGCCGGCTGGTCAACATGCGGCGCGGCGAACCCCCCCTCGCCGCGATGTCCGCCCTCTTCTTCTTCACCGTCCTCTGCGGCTACTTCTTCCTCCGCCCGGTGCGCGAGGCCATGGGAGTCGCGCGCGGCATGGACGAGCTGCGCTGGCTCTTCGCGATCAACTGCTTCGTGTCGCTGGGAGCGGTCCTCGCATTCGGCGGGGTGGTGGCGCGCACCAACCGGCGCCGCTTCATCCCGGTGGCGTACCTGTTCGTGATCGTGTGCCTGATCGGGTTCTCGGCACTGCTGATCCAGGATGTGAGGTCGGGGGGCGGGCTGATCGGCACCGATGCGCAGACCGCGCTGTCGCGGGGCGTGGGCTACTCCTTCTACATCTGGCTGACCGTCATCAACCT
>LXNI01002686.1_pt1 | contig 11698 bp, 10 predicted proteins | sample 809091 | NCBI WGS metagenome assembly LXNI01 (sample SAMN04870527, study PRJNA318959) | sponge metagenome | biome: 01000161; feature: marine sponge reef; material: water | host: Sarcotragus foetidus | place: Greece: Milos, Mediterranean Sea | collected 2013-05-29 | depth 5-7 m | reverse complement strand
GCGCGTCAGGCCGTTGAGAATGAGCTCGCGCACGGTCTCGCTGGCGTAGTCCGGCGCAAGGGCCTCCAGCGCCTGCAAAAGGTCCACACCCTCTTCATACGCGCCGGTCCCGATGGCCTCACGTCCCTGGCGCAGCAATTCCTCCGGGTCCCAGGCGACGGTCTGCGGCGCGACGACGGTGGCGGTGATGGTGGGCGTGAAGGTGGGGCCGGGCGTGAAAGTGAGAGTCGGCCGGGCCAGCGCAGTGGCCGTCTGCCGCAGTTGCGGCAATTGCGACACGGCGGGCGTCATGTCGGCAAGGAAGTCCAGCCGCGCCTGCAGCAACTGTGTGTTGCCCGCGGTCACGTCCCCGGGGATGCGACCCAGCTGGTCCCGCAGGCGCGCCGCCTGGGTGACGGCGATGACGTCTTGCGCCTGCTGCTGCCCGGCGGTCCAGCCCGCCAGGCCGGCCAGCAACACGATCAGCAGCGCCAGCAGCAGCAGCGCCCCCGCCGCCAGCGCCTGGTACAGGCAACTGCGCCTGTCGCGCCGGGCGGACGGGCGCTGGCGTTGCGGCGCAGCGCCGCCTGTCTGTGCCTCCTGTGAAGGCAGCGGCGCCAGCGGCTGCGTATCGTCCTGGGGCGTACTCATGGATGCTTGTCGGGCTCCTCCCGCGAGGCGCGCGCCAGTATAGCAGAGCGCGCAAGCGCCATGGCCGGTCAGCTGGCTCTTGTGCCCGGCCGGGCATGGCTGGTACGGTCATCAGCGACCAGGGGGCAGGAAGGCCTCGCCGTGTTAAGCCGTGTTTCCGCGCCGGACAGCAGCAGCAACTGGCGTTTCGTCATCCTCGCGCTCTGCGTGCTGACGCCCTTCGGCATCGTCACCATGCCCAACCTGTCGCTGCCGCCCATGTTCTCCATCATCAGTGAGGAACTGGGCCTGTCGCTGGTGGAGGTCGGCGGCATCTGGGGCTTGGTGGGCTTCAGCGGCGTCTTTTTCGCCATCATTGGCGGCAGCATCGGCGACCGCCTCGGCGCGCGCAACATGCTCTTCCTGGTCTGTCTGCTCAGCGGCATCTTCGGCATGCTGCGCGCCGTCGCCACCGATTTCGGCAGCCTGCTGCTTATCTCCCTGCTCTATGGCTGCGCCCAGGGGTCGGTGCCGGTCATCATCTTCAAGTCGATCCGCCAGTGGTTCCCGCGCGAGAACCTGGGCATGGCCAGCGGCATCGTCTCGGCGGGTTTCGCCAGCGGCCTGATGCTCGGCCCCCTGCTGAGCACCAGCGTCATCCTGCCGGCCCTCGGCGGCTGGCGCCAGGTGCTGGTGCTTTACGGCCTGCTGGCCATCGTGATCAGTCTGCTGTGGTGGCTGTTGCACCCGGCCGGCCGGCATGCCGTCGGCGACGAAGGGCACGCGCCGGACGTGATCGCCGGTCTGCGCCGCGTGGTGCGCCTGCGCAGCCTGTGGCTGATGGGCCTGGGCGGCATCGGCATTGGCGCCTGCTTCAGCGGCTTCAGCGGATACCTGCCCACCTACCTCAAGAACGTCGGCTGGGCGCCGCTGGACGCCGACCGCGCGCTCTCGCTCTTCTTCCTCGCCAGCCTGATTTGTGTCGTGCCGATCTCGACGCTATCGGACCGGCTGCGCATCCGCCGCGGCTTTCTGGTGGCCCTCGCCCTGCTGCTGGGGCTCGGCGTGGGCGCGCTGGGCCTCGTCGCCGGCGCCCTTGTGCTGCTGGTCGCGGTGGTGACCGGCTCCAGCTTCGATTCCGTGATGGCCATGCAACAGGTCAGCGTGATGGAACTGGACGGCATGGACAACTCGCTCAGCGGCAGCGCGCTGGGCATGTTCACGACGATTCGCAACCTCGGCATCGCCTTCGCGCCGCCGCTGGGCAACAGCCTGGCGATCTACAGCCCCGGCCTGCCCTTTCTCTTCTGGGGCGCCTGCGGCGTCTTCGCCGCGCTGATCTTCAGCATCGCCTTCAGCCCGCCGCGGCGGGCGAAGGCCTGAGGGACCGCCCTACAGCGAGGAACTGCCCTGCGAATCCTCGCTCATCAGATGGGGCAACAGCATCATCCCGATGCAAAAGAAGAGCATGATCGGCAGCGGAACGGAGCGCTCCAGCAACACCCAGCCGGAAATACTGATGCAGATGATGGCCGCGCTGAGTTCCAGTCTGGTGATCAAGGGCTCTCTCAGGCGTTGAACTTCTCCGGGTAGACCTCGCGCGCCAGCTGTTCCTCAAGGCGCACCATGTCGCGCAGGATGGCCAGACCCTCGTTCCAGAACTCCGGGTCGGTCAGGTCCACGCCCAGGCGCGCCAGAATGTTATGCGGCCAGTCCGAGCCGCCGGCCGCCAGCACGTCCAGATAATCGGGCACGAAGTCCGCGCCCCGTTGCTGGTAGAGGCGGAAGAGCGCCAGCACCAGCAGTTCACCGAAGGCGTAGGCATAGACGTAGCCCGGCACGTTCAGGAAGTGCGGCACGTAGCTCCACCAGTGACCGTAGTCCTCGCTCATGGTCACGCTGCCCTGGAACATGTCGCGCTGCGTCTGCAGCCAGATCTCGCCCAATTGTTCGGCGTTCAGTTCGCCCTGCTCGCGGCGGGCGTTGTGGTAACCGTGTTCGAAGCGGTTCATGGCCACCTGGCGGAAGATGGTGCCGAAGCTGTCCTCGATCTTCCCCGCCAGCATCGCCAGGCGCGCCTCGGCGTCCGGCTCGTTCTCCATCAGGTCGTTGAAGACCAGCATCTCGCCGAAGGTGGAAGCCATTTCGGCGGTGGTCAACGGCGTCTGGGCGTTGAGCAGGCCCTGGGTCTCCGTCGCCAGCGCCTGGTGCACGCCGTGGCCCAGTTCGTGCGCCAGGGTCGAGACGTCGCGCTCGCGGCCGGTGTAGTTCATCATGATGAAGGGGTGCGCCGAGACCGGCCCGCTGGCGGAAAAGGCGCCGCCCATCTTGCCCGGCGCGAGGGCGGCGTGGATCCAGCCCTCGTCGAAGAAGCGCTGCGAGATATCCGCCATGCGCGGGCTGAAGCCGCGGTAGGCCTTTTGCACGATGTCGCGCGCCTCTTCCCATTGGTAAACGCGGTCGCTACCGGCCACGGGCAGGGGCGAATTGCGATCGTAATCGTAGAGTTCGTCGTAACCCAGCAGCCTGCGCTTGAGTTCGTAGTGCGCGGCGACGATATCGTAGTTGGCGGTGACGGCCTGCACCAGCGCCTCGACCACCTCGTCGGCCACCTTGTTGGACAGGTTGCGCGAGGAGACCCAGGTGTCGTAACCGCGCTGCCGGTCCTCGGAGGCCTTGTCCGCCGCCAGCACGTTGAAGACATAGGTCAGTTGCATGGCCTGTTGCCTGAGGCCGGCGGTGACGGCCGCGGCGGCCTCGCGGCGCAGTTCGCGGTCGGTGTCGAAGAGCTTGCTGAGCACCTGCGACTGCGTCAGTTCCTCGCCGCGCAACTGGTAGCGGGCGGCGCCCATCAACTGGTTGAAGAAACGGTTCCATGCCTCGCGCCCGGTCACCGCCTTTTCGACCAGCAACTTCTCTTCCGGCTCGCTGAGCAGATGCGGCTTGTAGCGCCGTTCGGCCTCCAGGTAGTGACGAAAATGCGCCAGTGCGGGCTGCGTCAGCAGGTCCGCGGCCACGTCGTCATCCAGGGCCGTCCATTCCAGCTCGAAGAAGAGCAGACCCTGCTGCACGCGGGCGGCGTATTCGGTCAACTTTTGCATCAGCGCGCCAAAGGTCGGGTTGTTGGTATCGGTGACGTAAAGCATCTGGGCGAACATCTCAAGGCGGTAGACGCGGTCCAGCAGCGCCTCGATGCGCTGCATGGCGGCCAGCAGGCCGGCGGCGTCCAGGCCGGCGACATTGTCGCGGTAGTCGTCGGCGAAGGCATCGATGTCGGCATCGATCGCCGCCATATCGGCCTCGATGGCCGGGTCCTCCGGCCCGCTGTAGAAGATCGAAAGGTCCCAGAGGATGTTTTCGGCGCCGGTGGTCGGCTGCGAAGCTGCGTCGGTCATTTGCGCGCTCCCTGTGTGATCGTGTCGTGCCGCTATCCTACACCGGGCGGGCAGGCCGCGGGTAGCATTGACTGCGGCGGGGCGCCTGACCGTCCAGCGTCCGCAGGTGGCGCCGGCACCGGCCCGGCGCTGAAAGTCAGCGCTCAGGTCAGGCTGTTTTTGTAAATCACGCCGCCCTTCATGATGAGGCGCAGGTTCGTCTCCGCTTCGGTCATCACTTTCAGATCGGCCAGGGGATCGCCCTCCAGCACCAGCAGGTCGGCCTGCGCGCCCGCGATCACCTCGCCCAGCTCGCCGCTGCGACACAGCAAGTCGGCCGCGTTGCAGGTGGCCGCGCGCAGCACGTCGATGGCCGGCATGATCTCGCCGCGGATGGCGAACTCGTCCAGCTGCCGCCGCCGCATCGTGCCCAGCAGGTCCGTGCCATAGACCAGGTTCACGCCGCCCTGGTAGGCCATCTCCAGCGCGCGCTTGCCGGCATCCAGCACGTCGAAGACCTTGCGGTAGGACTCCTGTGGCAGGCCGGCCGCGATGCCTTCGTCCGCCAGCGCCTGATAGGTGGACAGGGTCGGCACCAGGAAGGCATCCTTTTCCAGCAAAAGCTCGACGCTGCTCTCGTCCAGCAGGTTGCCGTGCTCCACCGAGCGCACGCCGCAGCGCAGCGAGCGATTGATGGCGCGGGCCGTGTAGGCGTGCACCATGACGTAGAGATTGGCGTTTTCGGCTTCCTCGACCGCCGCGCGGACCTCCTCTTCGGAAAATTGCAGGCTGTCGATGCGGTCGGTGGGTGAGGCGACGCCGCCCGAGACCATCAGCTTGATGTGATGCGCGCCGCGGCGAATCTCCTCGCGGCAGGCGCGCCGCACTTCGCTGACGCCATCGCAGATCCAGCCCAGGTCCGGCGTCAACCAGCTGTAGCCGCGGCCGTCATCGCCGGAACTGCGCATGTCGCCATGGCCGCCCGTCGGCGACAGGGCGTGGCCGCAGAAAAACAGCCGCGGCCCGATGAGCTGCCCCTCGTCCACGGCCTTCGCCAGGCCCCAGTCCGCGCCGGTGGCATCGCGCACCGTCGTGAAGCCGCGCATCAGCGTGGCTTCCAGTTCCTGCGCCGCGTGGGCGGTCACGTAGGCCGGCGACCAGTGGCGCATGGACGCCATGTCCGCCGTGGCGGCGGTGACGTGCACGTGCGCGTCGATGAGGCCCGGCATCACCACGCGCCCGCCGACGTCGATCCACGCCGCCTCCGTCGCCGGTCGCGTCTCGCTGACGGCGGTGATTCTGCCGTCCTCGATCAGGATGTGACGCCTGTCCAGTATTTTGCCGCCGCGCGTATCCAGTACGCGCGCATTGCCCAATATCATTGTCGTCATCAATTCTCTTCCCATGCATCAACGAAACAAATTGTTTCACTGCCATAAATTGTAGCGGCATTGGCGGCGGGCGGCCCTCGGCGGCGCTGGACCTGGAGTGGCGAGTCGCTGCTGCGCGGGGATGGACGCCGCGCCTGCCAGGGCCAGGGGTCCGTCCCGTATCGGCTATACTGACGGCAAGCGAAGAGGGAGCGATACCATGCCGACACCGGCCCTGAACGACGACGAGATCCACGAGCGCCTGGCCCGCCTCGACGGCTGGCAGCGTGAGGGCGACACCATCGTCAAGGAATTCCGCTGCGACACCTACCTGGCCGGTCTCGCGCTGGCGACAGCCGTCGGCGTCATCAGCGAGGGACTCGACCATCACCCGGACCTGGGCATCGGCTGGCGCCGCGTACGGGTCAGTTACTGCACCCATGACGCCGGCAACCGCCTCAGCCACAAGGACTTTGACGCCGCCGAACGCGTCGACGCGCTGGGCTACCCGCCCGGGAGTTGAACCCCGTGCGCATCACGCTGCTGCGTGACAAGGGCATCATCCTCGGCGTGACGGGCAGCATCGCCGCCTTCAAGGCCGCCGACCTCGCCAGCAAGCTGACCCAGGCCGGCGCGCGGGTCGACGTCATCCTGACGGACAGCGCGCAGCGTTTCGTCACGCCCCTGACCTTTTCCGCGCTCACCGGACGCAGGGTGCATACGGACATGTGGGCCACGGAGGCTGACAGCGAAGGCCACATCGCCCACGTGCGCCTCGGCGAAAACGCCGACCTGCTGCTGGTCGCCCCCGCCAGCGCCCATACCATCGCCAAACTGGCCCATGGCCTGGCCGACAACCTGTTGACGCTGACGGCCCTCGCCGCGCGTTGCCCGCTGTTGCTGGCGCCGGCCATGGACGGCGCCATGATCGAACACCCCGCCACCCAGGCCAATCTGCAGACCCTGGTCGAACGCGGCGCTACCGTCATCGAACCCGACGAGGGGCGTTTCGCCTCCGGCCTGGCCGGGCGCGGCCGACTGCCGGAGCCGCCGGTCCTGCTGGGCCACGTGCGACGCGCGCTGGGGCGCAAGGGAGCGCTGGCCGGGCGCCAGGTGCTGGTCACGGCCGGCGGCACGCGCGAGGCGCTGGACCCCGTGCGTCACCTGGGCAATCGCTCCAGTGGCAAACAGGGCCACGCCCTGGCCCAGGCCGCGCTGGACGCCGGCGCCGACGTCACGCTCGTCAGCAGCGCGCGCCAGCTGCCGACGCCGGTCGGCGCGACCCGCGTCGCCGTCGACACGGCGCAAGAGATGCTGGAGGCCACGCTGGCCGCGGCGCGGGGGGCGGACGCCCTGATCATGGCCGCGGCGGTGGCGGACTTCCGCCCGGCGCAGCGCCAGACGCAAAAGCTGCGCAAGCGCGAACACGGCGAGGGTCTGCAACTCGAACTGGAGCCCACCGCGGACGTCTTGCTGGCGATAGCCGAACAGCGTTCGCAATGCGGTCGGCCGCTTTACCTGGTCGGCTTCGCGGCCGAAAGTGAGCAACTGCTGCAGCGCGCTGCGGAGAAGCTGGCGCGCAAGAGTCTGGACCTCGTTGTGGCCAACGACATCAGCGCCGCGGACGCCGGCTTCGAGGTCGACGACAACCGCGTCGTCCTGCTCGCGCCGCAACGCGCGCCGGAGGAACTGCCCTTGATGAGCAAAAGCGCCGTGGCGGAGTTAGTCCTTGCCCGCGTGGCCGGCGCTTTGGTCCAGCAGGCGCAGGCCGGCGATTGAGGCTGACAGACGCTTGATGCCGTGCGCCGTGAAAACCACGGTGACCTCCTCGTCGTCGCGGCGGGCCTCGCTCTCGATCACCATGCCCTGACCGAAGTGCGTGTGCAGGACGCGCATGCCGCTGCGGAACTGCAGTTGTGGCTTTGGCGCCGCGACGACCCGCGCCGGCGCCCAGGAACTGTCAACGACCGGTTCGTAGGTGCTGCGCAGGGAGGGTGACGCGCTGACGTTGAGCAGTTCGGCGGGAATGTCGTCAAGGAAACGCGAGGGATCGTAGACGGCATTGGCGCTGCGAAAGGTGCAGGACAGGTACAGTTCGTCCATCGCGCGGGTGATGCCCACGTAAAACAGGCGGCGTTCCTCGGCCAGTTGTTCGGGGCTGTCCAGTGAACGCATGTGGGGCAACTGACCATCCACCACACCGGCGATGAAGACCACCGGGAACTCCGTGCCCTTGGTCGCGTGCAGGGTCATCAGGGAAACGGCGTCAAGGTCCGGATCGCGTATGTCCACGTCCGTGTAAAGGGCCCTTTCCGCCAGAAAATCGCCCAGCGATTGCTCCTCCTGCAGGGCCTGTTCCAGCTGACCGCGCAATTCCGCCAGGTTCTCGCCACGCTCCCGCACCTGTTCCTCATCGTCGCTGACCTTCCACAGCCAGTCCTCGTTGGCCGTGGCCGGCAGAATCTTGTCGAAGAGCGCCGGCAGGTTGCCCGTGGCGGCGATGCCCCACCAGTCAATGCAGCGACCGGCGAGACTTTGCAGGCTGCGCACCATCCGCGTCGGGAACGAGACCTGCGCGCCCTCCAGCAGCCGCACCAGCGCCTCGCCGCAGCCCAGCTTTTCACGTTCGCGCCACAGCTTGAAGGCGCCGAGGGTCTTGTCGCCGATACCGGGTCCAAACTCGTTGACGATGCGCAGGAAGGACACCTGGTCATTCGGATTGTGCGAAAAGCGCAGGCAGGCCATCATGCCCTGGATTTCCCTGCGACTGTAAAAGGCCACGCCGCGCACCAGGCGATAGGGAGTACCGGCGTCAATGAAGGCCACTTCCAGCGCGCGGGACTGAAAGTGGCTGCGGTACATCACGGCGACGTCGCGCAGTTGCAGGTGACCGTCGTTCATCAGCCGCCGGGTGTTCTGCACGATGTGTTCGGCTTCCTCGCGGCTGTCGAAGGCCGAATACATCTGAATCTTCGCGCCGCGCTCGCGCGTGGTGAAGAGCGCCTTGTCCACCCGGTCCGGATTGTGACGAATGACACTGCGCGCAGCCTCGACGACCGTCTGCGTCGAACGATAATTCTGCTCCAGCCTGAATTCCTGGGCCTGGGGGAAGTCCTTGCGAAAGCTGGTCACGTTACGCCAGTCCGCGCCGCGCCAGGAGTAGATCGCCTGGTCCTCGTCACCGACCACGAAGACGTTTTGCTGCGGCCGGGCGAAGAGGCGCACCAGGCGATACTGCGCCAGATTCGTATCCTGAAACTCGTCGACCAGCAGATACTCGACGAGATTTCCGTATTTGCGGTACAGGTCCTCATTCTGCTGCAGCAGAAAGACGGTCTGCATCAGCAGATCGCCAAAGTCCATGGCATCGGCTTCCAGCAGAATGTTTTGATAGCGGGGGTAGACCTCCTGGGCCAGCAGGTGACCATAGTCGGGAGCGACGTAGTCCTGCGCCGTGATGAGTTCACACTTGGCCCGCGAAATCTTGTTGACGATGTCGCGCGCCTGACGCCATTCCTGTTGCATGCCCATGTCGGTCAGCGCCATGCGCACGGCCGTGCGCTGGTCGTCCGCGTCAAAGATGACGTAATCCGAACTCCAGGGCAGATATTCGGCCTCGGCGCGCAACAACCTGCCGCAGATACTGTGAAAGGTGCCGACCCTTGCCCCGCGCAGTCGGCCGCCCAGCAGGGCCTCGACGCGGCTGCGCATCTCGCTGGCGGCGCGGTTGGTGAAGGTCACGGCCATGATGGCGCCGGGATAGACTCCCTGTTCGCGCACCAGCCAGGCGAGGCGCTGCGTCAGTACGCGCGTCTTGCCGCTGCCCGGGCCGGCGTAGACGATGACCGGGCCAGGCCCGGCCGTCACCGCCCCCCGCTGCTGTTCGTTCAGATGCTCCAGGTCCATGCAATGTCCCTGTCGTCCACGCCTGGGGTCATTGTAGTCCACGATGCAGGAAATTGGGGCGAGAAGGAGCGGCGAGCGACCGCTGCGGCTTGCGCTACACTGGGGCTGCCCGACCACTCGATGGAGGCGACATGCCCGCCAGCCATTCCCCGTCCCTCGCGCGCGAGCGCTTCGGCCGCTTCGCCGCCGCCTACGTAAGCAGCAAAAACCACGCCAGCGGGCCGGACCTTGGGCACCTGCTGGTAATGGCGCAGCCCGAGCCGCACTGGCGCGTCCTCGATATCGCCACCGGCGGCGGCCACACCGCCCTGACCTTCGCGCCCTTCGTCGCCGAAGTGGTCGCCAGCGATCTGACGCCCGCCATGCTGGAACAGGCGGAGGCGCACATTCGCGGGCTGGGCATCCACAACGTGCGCTTCCGCGAGGCCGCGGCCGACGACCTGCCTTTCGCCGACGGCAGCTTTGAGCTGGTCACCTGCCGCATCGCCCCGCACCATTTCCCGGACGTGCCCCGCTTCTTCCAGGAGAGCGCGCGGGTGCTGAAACCGGGCGGGCTGCTGTTACTGCAGGACCAGGTTCTGCCGGTGCACCGCCCCTCCGCCCGCTGGGTCGACGACTTCGAGCGCCGCCGCGATCCCTCGCACAATCGCGCTTACAGCGAGACGGGCTGGCGGGCCCTCTTTGCGGGCGCCGGCCTGAAGGTGGAGCAGGGCGCGGCGGTCGTCAAGCGTCATAACCTGCCGGACTGGGCGCGGCGTCAGGGCAATGACGACGCGGCCATCGCCCGGCTGGACGCCCTGCTGCGGGAAGCGCCGGCGCCGGCCGCGCTGTGGTTCGCCCCGCGCGACCTCGGCAGCCCGCAGGCCAGCTTCCTCATCCGCCAGGTCCAGCTGGCGGGGCGGAAGCCAGGGAAAGAAGCGCCGGACGCATGAAAGACCTCTACGAAAGCACGCGCCAGGGCTGGAGTGACATGTGGCACGGCGCCACGGTCGCGGAGGAACTGGCCACCATGTACTACCCGCGCAGCCAGGCAATCATGCAGGCCTACCTGCCCTGGCTGCCGCGTGACGCGCCCGTCCTCGAAGCCGGCAGCGGCCTAGGCGGCCCGGTCATCGCGCTGCGCGCGGCGGGCCATGACAGGGTCATCGGTATGGACTACGTGGAGAGCGCCCTGCAGGCCGCGCGGCGCCACACGCCCGGCCTGCCGCTGCTGACAGGCGACATTCACGCCATCCCCTGCGCCGACGCCTCCATCGGCGCCTACCTCTCTTTTGGCGTGCTGGAACACTTCGAGCAGGGCATGGGCCCGGCCCTGGCGGAGGCCCGGCGCGTGCTGCGGCCGGGCGGCATCCTGGTGTTGACCATCCCCTTCCCCAACCTGGTGCAGCGTCTGGTTGTGCTCAAACGGCGCCTGCAGGGACGGGACGCGCTGACCCACGATGACTTCTACGAAAGCGCCTGGGGCCGACGCGCGCTGGTCGGGACGGTGACGGAGGCCGGTTTTGAACTCTGCGAACTGCGGCCCACCAGCCACGACTTCACGCTTTGGGGCCTGGGCGGCCCCTTCCGCGCGCCGGGTTACTTTCGCAGCAGCCCGCTGGCCGAGGCCCTGGGCGGGGCGCTGGCGCGCCTGGCGCCCTGGGCCTTCAACTACACCACGCTGCTCATCGCGCGCAAGCCGGCGTAGACCCCGGCGCGCAGCCGCGCGGCGACGGGCTCAGGTGACGGCGCCGAGGGCGGCTTTGGCCTCCTCCTGGCGCAGATAACCAATGGCGACCAGCGCCGAGGCGACCAGCAGCACGATCAGGCTGGTCAACGGCCGCGAGTTGCGGCGCCCGCCGAAGAGGTGCGTCAGGATCACCGCAACGGTCATCGTCAGGGCGTGCTCAAGGCGATACAGCGGCCAGCCACTGGTGGCTGACAGCATGATCAGCAGGGCCAGACCTGCCAACCACTGCAGGATGAACACGATGCGGTAGATCAGCATGACGACGCGGTTGAGTACTCCGGCGCCACTGCGCACTAAACTGCGCAGCGTGACCAGCAGCGCGATAATCGTCACGACGAGCAGCAGCAGGAACAGGCCGTAGTGCGCATTACGCATAAAGGTGACGTCAATGGTCATGTCACTTCACTCCGCGCTCGGGTGAGTAGAAGTAAATTGTAGCGCAGGTTGCAACGTGCCATTTGGTACCAGTAGCGCCTGGCGGCCTGGCAGGCCCCCGAACTCGACAGACAAGCCTGAATCCGTCGGCAGTGCCCCGGCAGGGGACCTTATACGGCAGACCCGTCAAACAGCGACGGGAAATGACGCAGCGGGTCGCCGGGCTCGCGCAGCAGGATTTGCTGGCGCGGCGTCAGGTCGACTTCCGTCGGCGCTTCCACCCGTTTTGAAGTCCAGACAAGGTGCGATTTGCTGTATTTGTAGAGCAGCGTGCG
>LXNI01002685.1_pt1 | contig 11698 bp, 12 predicted proteins | sample 809091 | NCBI WGS metagenome assembly LXNI01 (sample SAMN04870527, study PRJNA318959) | sponge metagenome | biome: 01000161; feature: marine sponge reef; material: water | host: Sarcotragus foetidus | place: Greece: Milos, Mediterranean Sea | collected 2013-05-29 | depth 5-7 m | reverse complement strand
AGTAAAAAAGGGAGGTAATTTCATGGGCGTTTCCTTTACCTGGATCGGGCATGGCACTTTTGTGTTCCACTTTGACGGGCATGAGACACTGCTGGACCCCTTCATCAGCGACAACCCGGTGACGGACGTCGATCCCGACAGCCTCAACCCGGAACTGATTTTCGTGACGCACGCGCACAGCGATCACGTCGCGGATCTGGAGGTGGTGGCGGCGCGCAGCGGGGCCACGGTGGTAGCCAATGTCGAAATCGCGACCTGGGCAGGCGGCAAGGGGCTCAATGCGCATCCCCTGAATTCCGGTGGCGGCCGTGACTTCGGTTTCGTGCACGCCCGGCAGACCATCGCTTTCCACAGCTCATCCTTCCCGGATGGCAGCTATGGCGGCAATCCCAATGGCTTCGTCTTTACGACGACGGCGGGCCAACGGCTTTACGTCGCCGGAGACACGGCGCTGTTTTCGGACATGCAGTTGATCGGCAGGGGTGGTCTGGACGTGGCGTTCCTGCCCATTGGCGACAACTTCACGATGGGGCCGGATGACGCGGTGGCGGCCGCGCAGCTCCTGAAGCCGCGTCTGGTGGTGCCCATGCACTACAACACCTTTGACCTGGTGGCCGTGGACGTGGACGCCTGGGCGGAACGTGTGCGCGGCGAGACCGACAGCGAGCCGCTTGTGCTGCAGCCCGGGGAGTCGCACAGCCTTTAGCGGCTTGTCAGTGCCCGCTCATAGACACGGAGGGTCTGCTGCGCCGTGCGGCGCCAGTTGAAGTGTGTGGCGCGCGCCAGACCGGCGTTGCGCTGGGCCTGGCGCAGGGGTTCCTGGTTGAGCAGGGCGATGATGGCGCCGGCCATGGCGCGAGCGTTGCCGGGTTCGACGAGGAATGCCCCGTCTTCCACCAGTTCGGGCAGACAGGAAATCTCGTTGGCGACGACGGGTGTGCCGCAGGCCATGGCCTCGAGCACGGGTAAACCGAAACCCTCGTAGCGGCTGGGAAAGGCGAAGACGCGCGCCATACGGTAAAGGGCCGGCTTGTCCTGCTCGTCGATTTCGCCGAGCCACAGGATGTGATCGCTGATGCCCAGCTCGCGGGCATGGGCGCGCAGGTCCGGAAAGAGCGGCGCGCGCCAGCGCGGCTCGCGACCGGCGATGACCAGCGCGCAGTCCGCGCCCTCGGCCTGCGCCACCCAGGACCAGGCCAGCAACAACTGTTTGAACTGCTTGCGCAGGTCAAAACCGCCGATGGCGAAGACGTAGCGTTCCGGCAGCTTGTAACGGGCGCTCACGGCGCGGTCGCGTTCCGCGCCCAGGCGCGGGTGACAGGCGTCGTCCGGCGCCAGCCAGGTCACCGTGATGCGTTCGTCAGGGAGGCCGAGGTGCTCCTCAATATCGATTTTGGACGCATGCGAGAGCGTGATGATGTGCGAGGAGCCGCGGGCGCTGGCGCTGACCAGCGCCGTATAGAGCCGCGCCGGCAGGCGCCGTGCGTAGTCCGGGATGACCAGCGCGACGACGTCCAGCACGGAAGTGACCAGCGGCGCCGGTGAGCGCAGGGGGGCGCCGTGATAGGGCACGTGGGCGATGTCAGCGCCGCAGGCGGCCACCGCGCGCGGAAAGCCGCGTTGCTCAAAGATAAGCTTGCCCAGGCGTCCGCGCCGGCCATGGGTGGAGATCGTTTTAACGCCGGACGGCAGGTCCGTGCCGGCAGGGACCCCGGCCGGCAGCACCAGGGTGAGTTGGGGCGGCGCGGGCAATTGCGTCAGGGCGCGCAACAACTGCCGCAGATACTGGCCGCTGCCGCTGTGGGGTTTTTGCCAGAACCAGCCGTTGAGGGCGACGTGCATGCGCGCCCTCAGCCCTCCGTCCTGTCAACGCAATCGGGGCAGCGCCCGTAGAATTCGAGCAAGTGGCCGCGCAGCCGCATGCCGTAACGCGTTTCCAGTTCCCGCTGCAGTGGCTCGAGATGGCAGTCGTCGAAGTCGATGACGCGGTCGCAGGCGGTGCACAGGATGTGGTGATGGTGGCCATCCGGCAACAACAAATAGCGGGGCGTCGAACTGTCCTGCAGCCAGGCGGGGCGAACAATGGCGAGGCGCGTGAAGAGATCCAGGGCGCGGTAGACGCTGGCGCGGCCGACGTCAGGCGTCATCTGTAGCAGCTCGGCGGAGGTGACGTGGCCCTGGGAACGTTCCAGCGCCTCCAGCACGGCCAGACGCGCTGACGTCAGGCGGTAACCGGCGTCACGCAGACGTTGCGCCCGCGCGTTGTGCGTTGCTGCCATGGGTCGTCCCCGGGTGACGGTCACTGCCTGCATTGTACCCTGGACAGCGTTTGCCCTGGGCGGGCGACTGCCAGGTCACAAGCGCATCGATCTGTGGTACAAAAAACACATTGAAGAAGTCACCCGACAGGAGTCGCCCGCATGGCTGAAACCCGTGCCTTTCAGGCGGAGATCCGTCAGTTGCTGGATATCCTCGTGCATTCGCTCTACACCGAGCGCGAGATCTTCCTGCGCGAATTAATCTCGAACGCCTCGGACGCGCTGAACCGGGCGCAATTCGAGCAACTGACGCAGCACGACATGCTCGATGCCGACGCCGACGCGGAGATTCGCCTTGTCATGGACGAGGAGGCCGGCACCCTGACGCTCAGCGACAATGGCATCGGCATGACGCGCGCCGACATGGAGCAGAACCTCGGCGTCATCGCCCACAGCGGCGCGAAGGCCTTCGTCGCCGCCATGCAGGAGGGCAATGGCGCGGCGCAGGACGTCATCGGCCAGTTCGGCGTCGGCTTCTACGCGGTCTTTATGGTGGCGCAGCGCGTGCGCGTGGTCTCGCGCTCCCATTTGCGCGACGAGCCGGCCTGGGCCTGGGAATCGGGCGGCGACGAGACCTGGACGATCGCGGAAGCGCAGCGCGAGCGGCGCGGCACCGACGTCATCATCACGCTGCGCGAGGATGCGCAAGAGTTTCTCAAGCCTTTCCGCCTGAAGGACGTCATCCGCCGCCACTCGGACTACATCGCCTTCCCGATCTACGTCGGCGACGATGAGGAAGCGAGCAACCGTCAGACCGCGCTGTGGCGCCAGAGCCCCGGCGAGATCAGCGCGGAGCAGTACAGTGAGTTCTACCGCACGCTGTCGCTGGATTTCGGCGAGCCGCGCGGACACCTGCACCTGCGCGCCGACGTGCCGCTGCAGTTCTACGCGCTGCTCTACATCCCGCAGAGTGACGGCCCCAATATGCTCGGCATGCAACGCGATCCGGGTCTCAAACTCTACGCGCGCAAGGTGCTTATCGAGGAGGCCACCAGCGACCTGCTGCCGGAGTGGCTGCAGTTCGTCGTGGGCGTGGTCGACAGCGAGGACCTGCCGCTGAGCGTGAGTCGCGAGAGCGTGCAGGCCACGCGCGTCATGGCGCGCCTGAAACAAACGTTGACACGGCGCCTGCTGGGCGAACTGAAGCGCATGGCGGAGAGAGCGCGCGAGCGCTACCTGGAAGTCTGGCAGGTCTTCGGCCGCTACCTTAAGCAGGGTCTGGCGGTCAGCGAGGAAGAGCGCGATTCGCTGGAGCCGCTGCTCTTTTTCAACAGCACGTGCGATGACGAGGCCGATAGCTGGCACAGCCTGCAGGACTACGCGGGCCGCCTTGCGGAAGGACAGACGGACATCTACTATATCCTCGGCGAAGACATCCACAGCGCGCGCCGCAGCCCGCATCTGGATGCCTTCCGCCGCCGGGGCATCGAGGTGCTCTACTTCACCGACCCCGTCGACGCCTTTATGTTGATGGGACTGGAAAGTTACGAAGAACATCGTCTGCGCAACGTGGACGAGGCCGACATCGATCTCGAGGGCATCGGCGAAGCGGGCGAGGAAGCGGCAGGCGAGCAAGGCGAGGCCCTGGGCGAAAACGACTTCGACGCCCTGCAGGAGCGCTTCCGCGCCGTCCTGGGCGAACGCGTGCAGGAAGTGCGCGTCAGCCACAGCCTGGTGGACAGCCCGGCCCGCCTGGTCAGCGCGGAGGGCGCCCAGGAACGTTATCTCTACCGCGTCAGTCGCCTGCTGGAGCGCGAGGTCGAGTTGCCGGTGCGGACGCTGGAATTGAACCCGCGTCACAGGCTGCTGCACAATCTGGGCGGCATGCTGGCGAGCCGGGCGCAAGACCCGCTGATCGACGCGACCATCGAGCAACTCTATGAGACGGCCTTGCTGCAGGATGGCCTGCACCCCGATCCGGCCGCCATGGCCGACCGCCTGTTGCTGCTGATGGAAGCGGCCACGCGCGGGGAGGGGACCGGTGAGGCGGCAGTCACTGCCAATGAAGATCAGACTGCGGAAGAGGAAGACAACGATGAATTTGACGAAACGGAGGAGACGGGATAGTCTATAGTGGTGCGAGTTCCGGCGGCGGATGCAAGAGGTGACGGCGGCAAATGTGTGTAGGTTGCGCGACGGCAGCGCTGAGGCAGTTTACGGACGTCGGCGCTGGCGCGCTTAACAAGCCCACCGAAGTGATCGGGCTGGTCTCGCTGGTGACCCTGGCGAGCAGCGTCCTCTGGATGCTGGATCCGCGCAACGCGCTGCACAAGGTGAAAGGCATGCATCCCGGCGCCGGTCTGCGCAGCCGGCTGCGCCACGCCAGCCAGGCCCTCTGGCACCTGCTGCTGTTCATACTGCCCCTGCGGCGCTAGCGACGCTCGCGCCCCCGCAAGCCCCTGACAACCAGGTTGACAGTCACACGCTACTGCGGCTCGTAGACGCTGCGCATCTGCCAGCAATCGAGCGACAGCAGTTCCGCGTCCTGACCGCGGGCCAGCAGCGAGACGCCCGTGCTGTCCGCGCGTCCCGGATAAACGCGTAGCGCCAGGCACTGCCTGTCGTTGACAAAGACCTCGACGACGCTGCGATCGACGAAGATACGCAACCGGACCGGCTCGCCGGGTTCAATGAAGACCGGCGCTGACTCAGGCGGCCGCGACAGCGCGTCGGGCAACGTCGACGACAGGGAGCTGTCGATCGAGATGACGCTCTCGTGGCGCACCGGGTTGGACAGCATCGTCGACATGACGCGATGCGCCTGCGGGTCGTCGGCGAAAGGCTCGCGGTAGCGGTAGCCGCGCTTGTGGAAGAAACAGATGCGCGTGCATTCCTCGCGCTCCGCGGAGCGCAGGACGTCGACCGCGACCATTGACGCCTGTTTGGGGTCGAACGCGACCTGCAACTCAATGGCGTTGCCCCGGACGTCGTCGAGCAGGACCTCGCGGTTGGCGGGCAGGACGCTGCGGCCGACCTGGCGGTGGTCGTACCTCAGCGACTCAAGGTCGCCGGCCGGTTCGATGTTGAGCTCGTATTTGTTGCGCAGCGTCAGACGCCGCGGCAGCGTCATAATCTGGTCCCAGTGGCGCTGGTCTTCAACCGCCGTGCTTCCCGCGCCCTGCGCGCCGTAGAAATCGCCCAGATAGTCGTTCATGCGGTAGGTGGGTTTGCCGGGGTTCATGTTGAAGAGCACGATGACGCCGCCCACACCGTCGGGCGCGGCGGTGGGCGCGTGCACGCCGGCGGGGAAGGTCGCGCCGAAGTTGAAGCGGCCGTGCGCGTCGACGATGAACTTCTGGCGCTGCCGGTCATAGTCGCCGAGCCAGTACTGGCCGCCGCTCATGTGGCTGAAGAAGGGCAGGATGTGGCGATCGCTGATCGGCCAGAAATAGGGGCAGGCGCCGTCATCGCCGAGGACGGTGAAACGGTCATTCTCGATGAAGGGATGGAGGTATTCCCAGTTCACCAGGTCCTGTGAGCGAAAGAGGTAGTCGGTGGCGATATGTTTGCCTTCGGGCCGGTCGGGAATGATGCCGCCGGCGAGGGCGTAATACGCGCCGTCACTGGACCAGATGCAGGGATCGAAGACGCCGTAGGGCGGGGGCTCCTCGTCCGCGCCGGCGAAAGGAATCACGGGGTTGCCCGGCAGCTTTTCCCAGTTCAGCAGCAGGGGATCGTGGGAGACGGCGACCATGTTGCCGGACCGGACGCCATGATAGATGGCGACGACCCGGTCCGCGTCGACGAGCGCGGTGCCGGAATAGCAGCGCTCCTCCGGCCCGGGATGCAGCGCGTAGGGCAGGTCGCGCCAGTGGATGAGATCGTCGCTGACCGCGTGGCCCCAGTGCTGGCGCGTTTCCTCCGGCGGCACGGCCTGGTAGAAGAGGTGCCAGCGCCCCTGCCAGAAGCACAGGCCGTTGGGGTCGTTGAGCGTGTTTTCCGGGTTGACGTAGTGGTAAAGCGGGCGCCAGGGGTCGGCGGCCTTCGCCTCGCGCGCGGCCTGCATGCGCTGCATCAGGGGGTTGGTCGCCAGCTGGCGTTCCTGCCCGGCCAGGGTGTCGGCGAAGCGGTACTGCGGGGCCCGCGAGGGCGGGAAGGTTTTCGGGGGCATGCGGCACTCTCCTTGCAGGCGCGCTTCGGTCTCGTCGGAACAGGCGATTATTCTAACCCTTATCGCATTCGGCCAAGCGGTGGTAGGCTTTTGGCAGTGACTCCCGTTCTCTTGTCACAGATCCGAACGGTCGCAATGGCTAGCAACTCCACAGCGGACACGGAAAAAAGCAGCGACTTCTCCTTAACCCGCGACCCGGCGGCCCCTCCTCTCACCCTCCCACCCGATCTGCGCTTCGACACGCGCCTCAAAATGGACGGGCTTGATTTTCTGTCGCAAGTGCCGGACGAGGCCGCCCCCGTCGCCTTCCTCGACCCGCAGTACCGCGGCGTGCTCGACAAACTGGCCTACGGCAACGAGGGCGTCAATCGCGGCCGGCAGCGGGCCGCGCTGCAGCAGATGGACGAGGCCACCATCGCAGCCTTCATCGAGGGTATCGACCGCGTCCTGAGGGCCAGCGGCCACCTCTTCCTGTGGCTGGACAAGTTCCACCTCTGCAGCGGCTTTGCGCCCTGGCTGGCGGGGACGCAGCTGACGGTGGTCGACATGGTCACCTGGGATAAAGGGCGCATGGGCATGGGCTACCGCACGCGGCGCCAGAGCGAGTACCTGGTGGTGCTGCAGAAGGAACCTCGTCGCGCCCGCGGCGTGTGGACGGCGCATGACATCCCCGACGTATGGCGCGAGCGCGTCGAACGCGGCTTGCATGCCCATCGCAAACCGCTTGAACTACAGGGAAGGTTGATCGCGGCCGTCAGTGAGCCGGGCGACGTGGTTATCGACCCCGCCGCCGGCAGCTTCTCCGTGCTGGAGGCCTGTCAGCAGCAGGGGCGGCGCTTCCTCGGCTGCGATATCGAGGGCTGAGCGGCGCCTTATTCCACCTCGCGGCCTTCCGCGAAGTCCTTGAAGCGCTGCATGGTCTTCACGGTCTGTTTGCGGAAGGCGCCGCGCATGAAGATCAACATCAGCAACATGAAGCCGCTGAAACGAAAGTCGCTGTCCATCACCCAGCGCGTCTTGCCATCTTCCTCCAGGAAATGGTTACTGATCTCGTTCCAGACGCCTTTTGCCTCGTAGGTGCCGGAGAAGGTCTCCGGCAGGTCGCGCGTCAGGATGGTCTCGATCATCTCGATGCGGCGTCCGCCCTCGTCGTAGAGCAGGCGTGACTTCGCGCCCGGCTGCCCCGCCTCGCCGCTGAGGTGCTCGAAGCTCTGCAGGCCGGGTTGCCATTTGACCAGGTTGTCGGGGTCGTCGAAGAGCGCGACGACCTCGTCGCGCGGCAGATCAATCATCAACTCGCAGCTGTATTTCATCGTCGTTCCTCCCTGAACAGGGCTTCCGTGAGGGGCGTCAGCCGCTCCAGGTCTCGTGGTGTACCACGTCGGCGAATTGCCGCCGCCCGGCCGCGCCCAGGCCGCGGCGCGGCTGTTGTTCGGCCGGGAAGCCGAAGGAGATCAGCAACTGCGCCTGATACTCTGCCGGGAAGCCGAGCAACTCACGCAGCCCGTCCGGGTCGTAGACCGTGCCGAGGCAGGAGCCAATGCCCAACTCCTGGCCGGCGAGCTGCATGTAGGCCGCCGCCTGGCCGGTATCGAAGAAGTGCCACAGCGTGCGCTCGTTCTCCTGCGGCACCACGATGACCACGCAAAGCGCCGACCCGCCCACGTGGCCGATGTTGTCGCCCAGGGCGGCGATGGCCTGCAGCCGCTGGCGCTCCTGCACGGCGATGAAAGACCAGGGCTGGCTGTTCTTTGAGCTTTGCGAGCGCCGGCCCGCATCCAGAATGGCGCTCACCTGCGCCGCCGACAGGGGCTCCTCGCGAAAGGCGCGAATGGCCCGTTTGTTGCGAATGGCTTCGCTGACGTTCATGAAAACCTCATCAAATCAGGCAGTTGGTGGATTGTACTGTATCTCGCCGGAGTTGTGCCTTTTTGCTACACTGCAATCATCGGGAACAGGGACAACGCCTTGAACAGCGTCGCAGGATCGGCCTTCTGGAACGTCACCTTTGTTCCGATGCTGGACCGGCGCCTGCCTCACTGGGCGCGGCGCTCCAACCCCCTGGTGCGCCGGCACCTCGGCATTCACTGGAAAATACTGCCGCTTGAATCCGGCCTGCTGGCGCGCATCATCCTCGCGCAGGCGGCGCTGCTGGCCCTCTCCGTGCTGGTGCCTTTGCTGCTGCCGCTGATCTTCACCCTGTTACCGGTCGCCTTTGTGCTGCTGCCGGTGATCTTCGCGCTCTACGCCCGGCTGTTGCTGCGCGTCGGCTTCTTTACCGTGCAGCTGGTGGTGGAGGAACAGCGCGACAATACCCTCACCCTGCTGCGCACGACGCCCATGTCATTGCGGCAGATCCTCTACAGCAAGGCGGCCGCCGGCGTGTGGCGCCAGGTGGAGGACCTGGGCCTGATCATCATGGCCGCCTCCCTGCTGTCCCTGCCGATCATCGGCCTGATCTACGCGCAGTACTGGCCCTTTGAGGACCACTCCCTCGTCTCGCGCGTCACGCTCATGCTCGGCCTGCTTTCCGCCCTGCTGCGGCTGATGCTGGAGCCGCTGATGGTCGCGGCGCTGGCGCTGGCCACCGGCGCGCTGGCGCCGGTGCGCGTCCACGCCAACCTCGCCATCGGCGGACAGATCTTTTTCTACTTCCTGCTCATCAACATGCCGCGCCTGCTGGAGCTGTCGGCGCCCTGGCGCATCACGCTCGAGTTGCTGCTGCCGCTGGCCCTGCCCGCTCTGATCGCCCTCGGCGCCCTGCAACTGGCGCAGCGCCTGCTGACGCGGGACCGGGCGACGTGAACGCCGCGCCGGTCGTTGAACTGCGCCGCCTCAGCCGCGCCTTTGGCGCGGGCGAGCGCCGCCGCGTCGTCCTTGACGAGGTCGACCTGCGCGTGGACGAAGGCGAGTTTCTCGTCTTCCTCGGTCGCAGCGGCAGCGGCAAGAGCACCCTGCTCAACATGCTGAGCGGCATCGACCGGCCCGATTCCGGCACGGTGCGTATCGCCGGGCGCGAGTTCGCTGCAATGGGCGAGCGCGAACTCACGCGCTTCCGTCGCGATCACATCGGCATCGTCTTCCAGTTCTTCAACCTGATCCCCATCCTGACCGTGCTGGAGAACGTGGTCCTGCCGGCGGAGCTGGCCGGCGAAAGCGGCCCGGCCCTGCGCGCGCGCGGACTTGACCTGCTGGCGCAGACCGGGCTGGAGCCGCTGGCGCAGCAATTCCCGGACCTGCTCAGCGCGGGCGAGCAGCAGCGTGTGGCCATCGCGCGCGCCCTGATCCGCGAGCCGGCGCTCGTCCTGGCCGACGAACCCACTGGCAACCTCGACAGCGACAGCGCCGCGCGCGTGATGACCCTGCTGCTGACCCTGACGCGCGACGCCGGCAAGACGCTGGTGATGGCCACGCACGACATGGCCACCCTGAAACTGGCGGACCGCGTCGCTCGCATTGAAGACGGCGCGTTGACGTTGACGGCGGGCGGAAAGCAACGCCAACCCTTCGTCGCGGCGGCGGGGACAGACGCAGGAGGGCGCTCATCATGAGCAGGCCGGACCCGACACAAATCCACCAGTATCTGAGCGAATTGAGCGATTACAACAAGGACCGCCGTCGCACGGCCGTCATGAAACTGGGTCTGGTCGGCGGCGACGAGGCCGTCAAGGCGCTCATCATGGCGCTGCAGAACCGCAACGAGGACCTCATCGTGCGCGGCCGCGCGGCGCTGATGCTGGGGCGCCTGGGGGACACGCGCGCCGTGCAGCCGCTCATCAACGCGCTGGACGCGCCCGGCATGCAGACGCCGCTGCACGCGGCGCGCTCGCTGGGCCGCCTCGGCGACGACCGCGCCATCGAACCCCTGTTGCTGATCGCCGGCTCCGCCGACGGCAAGCTGCACGCAGCGGCCATGGAAGCCTTGCAGCGCCTCGGCTGCGGCCCCGAACCGGCCAGCCCGGAGGCCTGAACCCGATAGCGCCGGCAACTCGCCCCCCTAACGCAGCGCAATCGCCACAGGAGCCCGCCGCGTTGTGATTCTGCGTCTGGTACAGCGCTCCCTTGCGCAACGCTTCCTGCAGTCCAGCCTGCTGCTCGTGGGTGTGGCGCTGGGCGTGGCCATGGTGATCGCCATCGACCTCGCCAACAGCGCCGCCAGCCAGGCCTTCGCCCTCAGTGCGCGCAGCATACGCGGCCGCGCCACGCACAGCATTTCCGGCGGGCCGGGCGGCCTGCCCACGTCGCTTTACACGCAGTTGCGCCGCGAGGCCGGCTTGCGTAACGCAGCGCCGGTCATCAGCCGCCAGGTGCGCGTCGACGGCCTCGGTGAGCGCGCCCTGCGCCTGCTGGGCGTGGACCCCTTCGCGGAGGCGCCTTTCCGCGATTATCTGACGGATTCGGGCAGCCTTGACGTGCGGGTCTTCACGCGCCTCGTCAGCGAGCCCGGGCTGGTGCTGCCCAGCCAGCCCCTGGCCGATCGCTTCGGGGTCGCGCCAGGCGACGAACTGACGCTGCGCAGCGGCGATCGTATCGCCACGGTGCGGGTGGCCGGGCTGCTGCAACCCACGGACCGCGTCAGCAGTCAGGCGCTGGACGACCTGCTGCTGACCGACATCGCCACGGCCCAGGAACTGCTCGGCCAGGCGGGGCGAATCACACGCATCGACCTGCTGCTGCCGCAGCAGCAGGACCTCGCCGCGTTGCGCGCGTTGTTGCCGCCCGGCGTGACGCTTAACGCGGCGCAGCAAAGCGACGACAGCCTGTCGCAAATGACCGAGGCCTTTGAGATCAGCCTCGAATCGCTGAGCGTGATGGCGCTGGTGGTCGGCGTCTTCCTGATCTACAACACGGTGGTCTTCAGCGTGGTGCAGCGGCGACCCCTGATCGCCACGCTGCGCGCGCTGGGCGCCAGCCGCCGCCAGATCTTCGCCTTTATCCTCGGCGAGGCCCTGATCGCCGGCGCGTTGGGGACCCTGGCGGGGATCGGACTGGGGCTGATTTTCGGGCGCGTGACTGTCGCTCTCGTCACGCAGACGATCAGCGACCTCTACTTCTCGGTGAACGTGCAGGGCCTGCCGGTGGCGCCCCTGACCCTGCTGCGCGGCATCGCGGCGGGCGTGCTGGCCAGCCTCGGCGCGGCCTGTTTGCCGGCCCTTGAGGCGAGCTTCACGCCGCCGGCCGGGGCCATGCTGCGCTCCGGCCTGGAGGGACACGCGCGCCGTCTGCTGCCCATGGCCAGCATGGCGGCCCTCGCCCTGGCGCTCCTCGC
>LXNI01002684.1_pt1 | contig 11701 bp, 9 predicted proteins | sample 809091 | NCBI WGS metagenome assembly LXNI01 (sample SAMN04870527, study PRJNA318959) | sponge metagenome | biome: 01000161; feature: marine sponge reef; material: water | host: Sarcotragus foetidus | place: Greece: Milos, Mediterranean Sea | collected 2013-05-29 | depth 5-7 m | reverse complement strand
CAGTTCAGAAACCTTGTCCGCGTCGTCAAGCGGTGCCGCGGAAAACCCAACTCCGTCAAACCGCGGGGAAAACTCTTCTGAAAGCTTCTGCGCCTTCATGTAGGTTCTGTTCGCAATCGCAACACTCCGGGCCCCACCCGTACACATCGCCACTATTACGGCCCTCGAGGCTCCACCGGCTCCAACGATAACGACATTCTTGTCCTGCGGGATGAATTCAAGCTCAGAGCGAAGGGCTCTCAGCACTCCGGAGACGTCCGTATTATAACCCTTGAGCTTTCCGTCTTCGTTAACTATGGTGTTTACCGCTCCGACCATGGACGCTTCGGGAGTAATCTCATCCAGACCCTCCATGACGGATTGCTTGTGCGGAATAGTGACGTTAATTCCACAAAGACCAAGGGCTCTTATCGAACTTACGGCCTGAGCTACGTTTCGGGGATCTATGTCGAAGGCCAGATAAGCGCAATCAAGCCCCAGATGCCTAAACGCCGCGTTATGCATGGCGGGAGACAGGCTCTGGGATACAGGATGGCCGAAAATGCCGTATATCCGCGTCATGGCTTTTATTTCCAAATCCGCTCGTCCTTGGGGCAGTCGCGAAGAATTTCCCGCACCCCTGCAATATCGTGGCTTATCTGCTCTACAAGTTTATCCACGCTCTCAAAACGTTTCTCGTCTCTTAGTCTTTCAACAAAATTAACTCTGATTTCTTCTCCGTAAAGATCGTCGTTGAAATCAAAAATATGGGTCTCGACTGTAAGCTTGCTCTCTTCAAATGTCGGGCGGACCCCTATGTTAGTAATGCTTCCGTGAAATCCATCGGAGAGCTTTACATATGTAGCGTAAACTCCCGGTTTGGGGAGAATCTCCCATTCCGTATCGAGGTTAACTGTCGGAAAACCCAGTTTCCTGCCCCTTTTCTCCCCTTCCACCACAACGCCCTCTATGTAGTAATCGTAACCGAAAAACCGGTTCGCCCCGCTGATTTCTCCGTCTCTTACAAGGTTCCTTATAACGCTGCTGCTTACCACCTGGTCATCTACACGCGCCGCTTCGGCAACCACGGTGTTGAAGCCGTGGATCTTTCCCATGGACCGAAGAAGATCGACGTTTCCTTTTCTTTTGTGTCCGAAAGAAAATCTAGGGCCCACAACTATGTCCTTTATCCTCAGGCGCTCAAGAAGAATGTCCTTTACGAAATTCTCCGCGCTTACCTTTGAAAGCTCAGAAGTGAAGTTAATACAGATAACGGCATCAATACCCGTTCCCTCGAACATCTCGAACCTCTGTTCCAGCGGAAGGATAAGGAAAGGTTCCTTCCTGCCAAGAACTCTCTGCGAGTGGGGATCGAAGGTGATCACGCAGGAACGCGTGGAGTTTTCCCGCGAGCAGCGTTTCACAGCGTCTATTATTTTTTTGTGCCCGAGATGGACGCCGTCAAAATTTCCAATGCCCGCTGAGGTCTGAAAATCCAGAGGCTGTTTGGGATCAATGATAATTTCCATGTTTTCCAAAAACCAAAATCGTAAAAAAAATAAACACCCGCTGGAAGCGGGGAAGGAAAGAACGAAATACTACCATATAATACCCTTACTAGGCTACATTCAGTTTTGCCAATTTTCAAAAGTAACTTTCCAATAAAAGCTGAATGAGAAAGAAAATTGTTCTTGTCTAATAAAGACACTATCTTTATATGATTGCCGGTTCAGAAACCCCCTTGTCAAACCAACCGGAAACCCTTCCTACCTTCTCCAGAAAGACGGCATGAAAAGCACCAGAACCGTGTAGAGTTCGAGTCTCCCTATTATCATAGCCAGCGAAAGTATAATTTTCGTAAGTGACCCAAGGTGGGAATAGTGGCTGGTCGGACCGACCTCATCAAAAGCGGGTCCGACGTTGGTTATGGAAGCAGCCGCAGCTGAAACGGCAGATTCCAGAGATATGTCCTCAAGCATAAGAACCACGAGAGCAATGAAGCCGCAAAGAAAAATGTAGAGAATAAAGAAACTCGTTATGCTTGAGACCGCTTTTTCGTTTATGGCCTTTCCCCCTATGGTTATGGGGGAGACCACACTCGGATAAACGAGCCTTTGTATCTCCCTGTATGCCTTTTTGAAAAGCACCATGATTCGGAGCGCCTTTACCGACCCGGACGTCGACCCTGCGCACGCGCCGAAAAACATCAGCATGAAAAGCACCCATTTCACAAAAGCCGGCCATGCGTCAAAATCCGTAGTGGTAAAACCGGTTGTAGTAATAATCGAAACAACCTGGAAAGACGCGTAGCGTAGAGACTCGAAAAAGTTCTCGTAAACACCGGTTTGCACGAGCTCTATGGCGACGAACATCATCGCCGCGATGGTGAACAGAAGGTAGAACCGGAACTCGGAGTTTCTTAAAAGCCTCCCGGGCTTCCCGGTAAAAAAGTAGAAATGAAGCACAAAACTCGTTCCACCGAGGAACATGAAAAACGTAATGAGCCCCTGTATGTAGGTGCTGTCATAAGCCCCTATGCTTGCGTCTCTGCAGGAAAAGCCCCCTGTTGAAAGCGTGCTGAAAGAATGCGTCAGGGCATCGAAAAAACTCATCCCGCCGAAAATAAGCAGCACCGCCAGCACACCCGTAAGAGCTATGTATACGATCCAGAGCTTCTTGGCGATCTCGGCGATTTTTGGCGCAAATTTCTCCGTCGTCGGTCCCGTGGTCTCAAGCCCCACGAGCTGCGCACCGCCAACAAAAAGCCTGGGGAGAATCGCGATTCCCAAGACTATTATCCCCATGCCGCCAAGCCATTGAGTAAAATTTCTCCAGAAAAGAATCCCCTTGGGGAGCCCCTCTATGGATGCAAGCGCGGTGGCTCCGGTGGTGGTAAAACCTGCAGTCGATTCGAAAAGCGCATCAACCGGGCTGGCGAACACCCCGTACATATAGTAGGGAATAGCGCCAAAAACGCTCGCAAGCACCCAGCAAAGCGCCGCAATCAGGAAACCTTCTCTTCTTCGTATTTCAGCCGGGGTTTCAGGAATGCGGAAAACAACAAGGAGCGCAAGGCCCGCAAGCGACGTTACAAGCGCCGAGAGCAGAAAAGTGGAAAGATCGTCCTCGCCGTAAAACAATGTACAGACGGCCGGAACGAGCATCAGCAGCCCCAGATACATCACGAACTTTCCCGTGACCTGAAAACAGAACTTAACGTTCACGAGACCAGTATCTCTTCAATTTTTTTTATGGCGGAAGGCAGGGAGAACACAACCAGACGGTCTCCGATCTGCGCGACGAAATCCCCGCCGGGGAATATCGGTTTCCCGTCCCTTATGCAGACGCCTATAACGGAATCGTGGGGCATTTTACACTCAGAAAGGGGTATCCCGAGGATCTTAGTATGTTCGGTTACATCGAACTCGAGAATCTCTCCCGCTCCCTCGTAAAGAAGCGATACGTTAGCCTCTCCGCCGAGATGAAGAGAGTTCAGAATGGCATTTGCCACGGCCATGTTTACGCTTATTGCCCTGTCGATTCCGATCGCTTCGAGCACTTCCACGTAATCCGGATTCGAATAAAGCACTGTGCAGCGGTCAATGCCGAGATTTTTCGCAAGAAGTGCACTTAGCACGTTGTTTTCATCATCGCCGGTAAGCGCAAGCAGGTAATCGCTCTTTTCAACACCGGCTTCCTTCAGTATCTCGAGGTCGGTTCCGTCACCTTCAAAAACCATAACGCCGATGAGTTCCTCGGCGGCAGCTCTGGCCTTGTCATGATCGCTTTCAATGAGCCTTACGGAAAGCCCATTAGCGTGAAGCACGGAAGCCACCTCACACCCCACCCTGCCACCGCCGACTATAATAACGGAGTGGACCTTCTGGATTTTGAGGTTAAACAGCTTTTTAAGCTTCTCAAGAGCGGAAGGAACTCCGAGAGCAAATACGAAATCGCCCGGGCGAAGCTCCGTGTCTCCCCGTGGAATGCTCATTTTGTGCTCCCTCTGCAGTCCGACGAAAGTCCAGTTTCTGGGGCTGCTCACAAAATTCCTGAGCTTCTCGTTTATTATTGGCACCCCTTCATGCACCCTGAGCTTGAGAAGCTCTATCTGTCCGCTCGCGAAAAATTCCACTCTTCCCGCGAAAGGAGCACTTATAAGCGCGCTTATCTTCTCCGAGATTATGCCGCTTGAACTTACTACCGAGATGTTCGAGTTATCTATGACCCCTGCGTATTCGGTATACTTCGCGTTTTTTACCGCGGCGACGATTTTCTCAACTCCCGAGGCATGAGCGACAAACGAAGCAAGTATATTCGTTCTGTCATCCCCGGTAACCGCGAGAACTATATCTGCCTTTTCTATCTCAGCCCGCCTCAGGACGGTGGGGTCGTCTCCGTTTCCCTCAATGGCCAGAACATCCTGGGTCTCCTTGGCCTTGGCTATAAGCTCGGCGTCTTTTTCGACGACCACGACCTCCTGGCTCTTGCAAAGCTCCTTTGAGAGGAAGTTCCCTACCTGCCCCAGACCTATTATCAGAATTCTCTGCATAGCAGCAAGCTAGACCCGCGCCTGCTTTCCGAGGACGCTGCCGGAAAGCTGAAAAAGCCTTATCCCGAAGACAACGGCGAGCAGCAAAGCCGCAAGCTGCGCCTGGGAAAGACCTTCTATGAAGCTCGGGGTAGTCTCCCTTATGAATTCAATCAAGAATCTCTGAGTGCCAAGAATCACGAATCCCACGGCCGAGACAAAGCCCGTGGGACGGTTTTCATTTCTTATTTTCCAGAGAAAAGCGAAAAGCAGGACCATAAACAGCGTATCGTAGAGCTGCGTGGGATGAACGTTCACGGCTCTCTGGGAAAAGGTAACCGCCCAGGGGAGAGAACACACGGTTCCGTAATCGCAGCCATTAAGGAAACATCCTATCCTCCCGACCCCGTAACCAAGAATGAGGGCGGGGCACACCAAATCGAGGAGAACCTGAAAATCCGCTTTTCTTACCCTGGAGACGATCCACAAAGCGCAGAAGATCCCGACAAGTCCGCCCACAGATGAATATCCCGATATGAAGTAACGCACCGGGTTAGCAAGAAACTCGGTTAAAGTGGCATTCTGGTATAGGAAAAGTATCTTGGCTCCCACAAGCCCGGCGATAAAGCACGCAAGCAGCAGGGTAGCAGGAAGGGACGGGTCCATCTTCCTGCGGCTTACATCCGCAGACACCACCCAGTAACCGACCAGATATCCGAGCGCGAGAAATACCGAATACGAGTAGATGACCAGACCTCCGCCGAGGTCTAAAAGTACCGGGTACATATGGCGTCTCCCTGGCTTACTCTTCCTTTAGAAAAGAATCCATGTTTAACAGAGGTACCATGTCACCACCCGAGAATCTGGGAAGGGTGCCGTCCCATTTTTCCGCTATTCGAAGCTGAATGATCTGCGGGTTGTTCTTAAGTGCATTAGCTTCCCTCTCAATCGCCGCGGCTCTTGCCTTGGACGCCACTTCTATCTCGAAAGCCTGGGCGCTTGCGGCGAGTTTTTGCTCCTCCGCGGCGGCTTCTGCCTGGGTCACTCTTCTTATTTTCTCGTTTAGAGCCTGAAGCGCCTCTTGCTCCGCCTTTACCTTGAGTTCGATCGCCTTGTTGAACTCCTCGGAGAAATCAAAGTCGGTTATGGCTACGTTGGCGATTCTAAGGGCGTTGGGAGAAATTTCCTTGTCGCGCAGAGTAATTGATATGAAAGTGTTTATGGCTTCCTGTATCTCGACTTTCACCTCCGCTCTTTTGGTAACCAGCTCTTCGGCGGTGTACTTGGCCGTAATGGCCTTTACCGATTCCTGTATTGCGGGTTCTATAAGAGTCAGGGATACGGTACTTCTTTTCCCTATCTTCTGATATATAAGAGGAGCTAGCTCTCCCGTAATGGAATACTGCAGAGTAACCTGGGTCTGTACCGTCTGAAGATCTTTGGAAGCGGACACAGCCTTGGCACTCGCCGCGGTAAGACGGATATCGATCTGTTCAACCTTATCCATGAAAGGTTTTTTCATATGGAATCCCTCGGCAAGCGCCTCGGGCTGCACGGCGCCAAGGGTCCGCACGACTCCAACATGCCCGCTTTCAACTATTACGAAAACTCCCGTCACCAGAAAAAACAGCAGGATAAAAATTATCGGATAAAAAATATTAAGTTTGGGCAACTGTCGCCTCACTTTCATCTAACACCTCCGTTAGATACTTATATTCCCACATGCTTTCAAGTTTGAAACGCAACAGGTGGATCAGCACCGAAGGATACCTGATTGGGGGGGTTGAAGCCAAGGCATTGCCTCGGTTCGAGGCGTTTGCGTTGTAGCGATTTTCAGGGTTCAACATTCCGGGACGAGAGTGTCAGCGGCCCGTATTCCGGTAACCTGACAACCGGATTACCCGATTCAGACGGAACGCGCCGGCGATTTCCCGAAGAATCACCAGTCCCCACCAATCGCGGACGCAGCAATGCCTTCAGGGTTGATTTCTGTTTAAACTGTTTTGTGAACCAGCAGAGAAACGCTACCCGGTATCGGCGCAACATCCGGAAACAAGCGATCTCATACACTAGGGGCGCGCCGCCTTTATATGTTAGGGGAGCAGTTCGTCCAGAAGACGGCAAACTGTGTCTTAAGGGTGAAGAGGTGGCGCAGGGGCGCAAAGAGCAAAAAAGAGACTTCGAGTACGCCTTTGAGATTACGTCTGTTGACAAGCAGAGGGGAACAGCCCGCAAGCTGCTTGAGTGGAACAGGGGACACTGGTCGGTGGAGACGAAAAATCACTTGATACGCGATACGGTTTTCGGAGAAGACAGATGTCTCTCGCGCGTGGGCTGTGCTCCCGCGAACAATGCGGCATGCGCCAACATAGCGCTAGCCGTGATTTTCCACAAGCGGTTCGCAAGCGCAGCTGAGGCCACTAGGCATTTCGTGTTAAACAGGGAAGCGGCATTCGAAGCTTTGCTTTCACCGGGTTAGGCGGTTCCTCCCCGAATCTTTAAATTCCGCAGAAAACTGGGGGAGCAGTGCGGGTGCACTCTGTGCGCAGGGGAATAAAAGCGTAACTACGCAGGCCGCCGAGGTGTGGTCTGAGAATTCTCAGGTGAAAACTCCCTTCTTTGACGATAAATTCCGATATTCCTCCGCAATCCGCTTCCAAGCGTAAGAAAGCCTTGGCTAAAACCGAAATCCAGTTGTTCCACTTTCCTGCCTCCGGTTTGTTTTGTATTTACAGCCCCTGCCCTGTAATTTGACGGAGGGGGAGGTGAGTAGGTATCTTATTTGCCCTCTAAAGTAAAGCTTAACTGAAAGATATAAGGGTGTTTTTAGAGGTGCCCTTAAGAAATTACGGAGGCTCGATTGAGGCGATTCGGAAGGCTGAAAAGCAGCGAGATCCGCACAGGAAAATATCTGCCGGAACCATGGATATTCTGCGCGTTTTTTTTAGTTGTGGCTGCCGGGCTTCTGCTCTTGGGCGGACCCGCGGATGTAAGAACGCAGGAAACAAATACCGACGGGGACCTAAGACTTGTGGACGTGGATTCGGGTTCCATAGTAGACCTTGACACGGCTACCGCTCCTTCGGGCAGGCTTGAGATATTCGATGATCCCGACGGCGACGGCACCGGTGAATGGAAGGGCATATGCGATGACTATCTTGGGGTTTTGGGGAAACGGCAAGACAAGAACATCCGCGTGATCGGCAGACAGGAAGCCCGTGTTGCATGCCGCCAGTTGGGCTTCTCGGGAGGAGCGCCGAGAACCGAACTTGCGCTTCCCGCAAGTGCCGCGAAGTATCCGTCCGCCTATTACCTGCTTGACAATCTTGAATGTTCGGGTTCTGAGGACAAGATTCTCGGCACCGGAAAGTGCAAGCACTTGGTGCGTGGACAGAACGACTGCGGCCATAAAGAGGCTTTTGGCGTTACCTGCGAAGCCTCGACCTCAAACAATGATGCCGTAGGCCAGATAGCGATCAGGGGAACCGAACCCAAAACAGGGGTAACCGTGACCGCGGATCACTCAGGAATTACCGATGCGGATGGAAAACCCACGGACACAAGCGTATTCTCCTATCAGTGGATAAGGTCTGATATAGCTTGGAACGAGACGACAATCTCGGGTGCGACCGCTTCTACCTATACCTTTCAGGAAGCCGATGAGGAAAAATGGATCAAGGTCAGGATCAGTTTCACCGATAACGCGGGCAACGCAGAAGAGGTAGAAAGCTTTGAAGTGGGACCTATCTATACGAATAAGCCCGACGGCAGTCTCAGACTGCTTCCCACCATTAACGCCGGCACCGGTCAGGTGTCCGGTACTAACGAGGGACTGCTCCAGATATTTGATGATGAAAGCAAGCGATGGAAGGGGATATGCGATGATAACTGGGACGATAAGGACGCAGGGGTGGCATGTCGGCAGCTTGGCTATTCGGCTGAAGGAACTGCGGATGGCGAAATAATCTGGCTTGGATATCCTACGCTTCTTTACCTGCTTGATGAAGTGGGATGCGACGGTACGGAAAACACTCTGCTTGAATGCGACCACGCGGGGCGGGGAGTGCACGATTGCACCTCTTGGGAATACGCGGGCGTCACGTGCGCTACGAAATGATTTCCGGTAGCGAAAATTATGTAGTTTTCTGCCGTCTGGAAAAGAGATTAGGCGATGTTGTTCGAGAAACTGGGAAATTGTCTTAAAATATGTGCATCCGCGAGGGTTCGCGGGGGAAAAGCGGGAACCTTTAGGTTGTTGCGTGTTCTGGTTCCGGCCGCCGTGTTTCTGTTTATGGGGACCACAGCGGACTTAAGTGCCCATGCGACAAATGCCGATGGGGACCTTAGGTTGGTGGATGTGGACACAGACACCGTTGTGGACCTCAACTCGGTTACCGCTCCCTCGGGCAGGCTTGAGATATTCGATGATCCTAATGGCGATGGCAGCGGCGAATGGAAAGGAATATGCGATGACAAACTTGATACTGTGGGATGGACAAACAAGAAACTTGTAAGGGGCAGGCAGGAGGCCGAGGTAGCGTGCCGACAGCTTGGTTTTTCTGGAGGAGAACCGATTACTGGGCTTGTGCTTCCCGCAAGCGCAAAAAAGACCCCGTCTGCTTATTACCTGCTTGATGATCTTAGGTGCTCGGGATCCGAGGACAGGATTCTGGGCGAAGACAAGTGCAGATACCGTCCACGCGGAGAGAACGACTGCGATAACAATGAGGCTTTCGGCATCGCCTGCAAAGCCCTGACCTCAAACAACGATGCCGTAGGTCAGATAGTGGTAAGGGGGGGGGGCACAGAGCCCAAAACCGGGGAGACGATGACCGCGGATCACTCAAAAGTCACCGACGCGGACGGAAAACCCACTGCCGACAGTGCGTTTTCCTATCAGTGGATAAGGTTTCATCTAGGGTGGCTTTGGAGTGAAAAAGAGATTTCAGGAGCGACCGCTTCCACTTATACTTTGCAGAAAGCCGATGAGGAAAAATGGATCAAGGTCAGGATCAGTTTCACCGATAACGCGGGCAACGCAGAAGAGCTGGAAAGTTTTGAATTTGAAAGGCCAGTCTATACGAACAAGCCCGACGGCAGTCTTCGATTGGTTACCACCGCCAGGATCGCCCCTAACCACAAGGAATCCGGTTCCAATAAGGGGCGACTCCAGATATTTGATGACCAGAGCAAGCTATGGAAGGGGATATGCGATGATAACTGGGACGATAAGGACGCGGGGGTAGCGTGCCGACAGCTTGGCTACCCGGCGGGAGGTGCCTCGGATGGCGGGACAGAGTGGTTTGGGTATCCCCGGCTTCTTTTCCTGCTTGACGAAGTGAAGTGCGATGGCACGGAAGATACCTTGCTTGAATGTGACCACATGGGGCGGGGAGTGCACGACTGCACCTCTTGGGAATACGCAGGCGTTATCTGCGCGGCAGACTGATTTCCGGGGAATTTTTGGGATATTAAGGAGGTTTTGCCGCATGAGACTCTGCGGCTTGGAGAGATGCTATGAGAAACATAAAACATCTGATTTTTTTATTCTGTGTTCTCGGGTTGCTGGGAACTACCTTCTTCCATTCATTTCCTGCCGCCGCCCATAACGGCCAGCACACAATCACCACCACTGTCTCCGACATATCGGATGACAGCACTCTTGAAAACTTCGTAAAGCATGCGGCGGCGCATCTTTCGGAAGCCAGCAACTTTTCTGAGGCTCTTGGGATACTGAACGAGTTCAGAAATGAATCAGGGGACTGGAATGACGGTTCCAAGTACCTTGTTCTGCTTACGAGAGATGGAGGGGTTTATGTTCACGCCAAGAACAGAGAGCTTGAAGACCAGGACTGGTCCGAGCTTGAGGATGACGAGGGGAATAAGGTAGGGAAGAAATTTCTCGAAGGAGAACTGGTGACTCACAGTACCGGCAAAGCCTACGCTCATCATTTTAAGGCCTCAACTGTTCCGTTCGCCAATCCGCGCTCGTCCGACATGTTTGTTCTCGTCGGCGGATTCGATTATGAGCCCGAAGTTGTAGGTCAGAAAAAATCCTATGAGGAACTGCTCGAGTCAATCTCTCCTGAGAGACGTCCGCATCCGATCAAGGAGGCTAGGGAGATAGGCGGCGAAGAGACCCGCGAGATGGATAAGCAGGAACTTAAAATATTTGTGGAAGAGGCAATCCATTTCTTTACATGGGCTATTGCGATTCCCGATTCCGATATTGATCCCGTGAGGCTGCGCACTCTTTTCAGGCTAGATAACGGACCATGGAGACACATATCCACCTACATCTACATAATGGATGGCAGGGGCAACGTGATTTTCAACGGGGCGAACAAAAACATTGAGCAGACCAATCTGCTCAACAATCCCGATGTTGGGGAGGACATTGCCCGACTCATTGCCGTGGCGAAGATGCCGGGCGGAGGGTTCGTGGAATATAACTGGGAAGACCCTGCCGTTGAGGGTGACGGGGAGCAGTACGGCGGTCCTGGAGGCGATTCGCCGAAGCTTGGCTACGCAAAAGTCTATTCATCTGACAAAGGCAATCTTTCCGCCTCGATCTACGTCTTCGGTTCAGGGCTTTATCTCGGGCCATCGGAAGAAGATGACGGAGGATGCGCTCTTTCGGGTACTGCGAACAGAAATGAAGGCACTCTTCTGAGTATGTTACTCGTCATCTCCGCCATGCTTTCCGTTGTTTTTATCCGGCAAAGATGCCGGGTGGCCGCCTGAGCGGTGCGGCCCGAAACCGAGTGTCTTCGCGGGAAGCACTTTCAGAAGCTCAACTTTGCCGCCAGCAAAATCGGAGAGGAAGTTCCGGACCAAATAGAAGCGGATAATCCCATTCGGACAATAGGACTGCGCGGCTGTTTTCTAGTCGCTGACATCCACGGCTACGAAGAAACAAAACACCTGATTGAAGACAATCAACATTACAAATGGAGAACCGGGATTAAGCATGACTGCTCAAGAGTCATGGAGTTGAAAAAAACAGGGGAAAGCTTATCTACGTAAACGGGCTTGGCGAGACGAACAAGCTTGAAAACTTATGTCTTTACCCCTTGTTGAAGGGTTCTGATCTGGCAAATGGGAAACCCTCTAAGAAATTCATGTTAGTTCCGCAAACAAGAGTTGGACAGGAAACAAGATATTTGGCAGAGACAGCACCTAAGCTCTAGA
>LXNI01002683.1_pt1 | contig 11701 bp, 10 predicted proteins | sample 809091 | NCBI WGS metagenome assembly LXNI01 (sample SAMN04870527, study PRJNA318959) | sponge metagenome | biome: 01000161; feature: marine sponge reef; material: water | host: Sarcotragus foetidus | place: Greece: Milos, Mediterranean Sea | collected 2013-05-29 | depth 5-7 m | reverse complement strand
ACAGCGGGCGGCACCACTCCCCAAGTCATCCAATGACAGGGCCCGACAGCCCTACCCGCCGTGAACAGGCAACCATCCCCGAATTATCACCCGGGAACACTCCCAAGCACGGTAAGGGGCCCGATGCGGGGCGCCGAGTTCTCGGCGACTTGCGACATCCTCGCGCTTTCTGCGGCATCCTCGGGTTCTCGAGGCTGAGAACGCCATATATGACGCCCTGAACCTGAGGTTGGGCGCCGACCCGTGGTTTTCGGGGCCTTAACCGGCGCCGAAGGTGTTGTTGGTCAGCTCGAACGTGTTGGTGTGCTGGGGATCGGTCGAGTATCCGGTGTATGTGATCCGTTCGAAGAAGCCGGCTTCGAGCGCCTCCTCGAATACTGCCGGCGCCACCATCCGGCCCTCCAGCGAGAACCTGTCCCGTCCTGTGTAGCTGATGACCCTGGGCGCCGGATCACCCACCACGATCCGATTGCGGAAGGTGTCGGCGATGTGGATGACAACGCCCAAACCGGAGCTTTCGTTGGGCTCCGGCCTCGCCCAGTAGTGCTGCACGGAAACGGGCCCCAGATTCGAGCCGGCCAGCCGGGCCGTTACCCGTTCTGTGTCTGCATCCGCGCTGTGCCACAGGTACCGCAGGGTCGCGATACCCCTCTGGTCGGTCAGCCTGGCTACCGGGGTATTCCCTATACCGTCCGGATCGTCGGATGTGAACTCGATCCGGGCGTCGGGTACCGGGGTGCCGTACTGATCGGTGAGCAAAGCCCTGATGAGGTTGGTGGGGCCGGGCGCTGACTTTGGCAACAAGTGGTACGGCACCGTCTGCGCAAGCCGGAGGGTGGCCGTCCGCGGCGCCTCATCGGACCACGTGAACCAGGCGTCCCTGGGCTCTACGGCATCGTGTCTTACCACTCCTGGCGTAGTCCGGTCCAAGACATTGAGAAAGCCAGCGCTCACGTCCAGATCCAACCTTACGGTGTCACCGGTCCGTGCCGAGCTGGGATCCCGACCCGTGAACGACAACCCGACTATCCCCTTTTCGTCGGTCAGATAGGTCCTGACCACCCTTCGTTGCCTGATCCCGTTGATCTCGAGGACGGTGCTCACCTGAACACGGACACCCTGGTCCTCCACCACCTGGCCATGCTCGTCCACCAGCCGGATAGCGACTTCTATGGGCTCGCCCATCGGAGCTGCGCGGGCGGTGGGAGGCAGATCGTCCAGAACATCGACCGCTACCGCATGCTTCCATACCGAGACTCGAACCATGTCGGTGGGGACACCGCCGAATACGAACGTGTCTCCACCCGAGCCGGTCCATGCCCAGAGCGCCATATGATCGGTGGGCTGAAGGACAGCCAGCAGATTGCCGCGATCGTCGAGGCGCTGATCGAGGCGGTCGATCCTGCACACCAACTCACCGAATACCGCTTGCACGTTGTTGACGCAGCGGCCGTCATTGTCGAACGAGGCAAGGGGCCTGGTCAACGGCGTGGAGAATATGTCCACAAAGCCGCGGGCAACGGGCCGGCGATTGCTGTCCCGCACCGACACGTGCACGATCAGGGTGTCTCCCGAGGACACCCGATCAGCCGTGGCGTGCATGGTCACACCGGCGGGACGGGCATTGGTGTGCGCCAGCATCCGGGCGATGAACACAGCCATCTGCGCTCGCGTCACGATCGAGGAGGGCGAGTAGGTGGTCGGCGAGGTACCGGCTGTCACCCCCATCTCGAACAGGACTCGGATGGCGTTGTTCGCCGTGCCGCTGACCTGGCCGATGTCCGAGAAGATGGTGTCGTCCGGTCTGACGCTACTGGCGCTCACCCCGCCGGGCCCGACAGCCGCTTGGAGCAGGAACCGATGAAGGAACAACGCCATCTGGCTACGGTCCACCAGGGCATGGGGCGAGAAAGTGGTGGCTGAGGTGCCCCGCGTTATGCCCAGGCTCGCCAACTGGTTGATCGCACCCTGAGCCCCGGACCCGAGGCCTCCGATGTCCTCGAAGCCCTGATCGACCGGTGGGCTCAGGCTGATCCCGGCCAGGGGTGCGGCACGGACGAGGAACAACGCCATCTGCCAACGGGTGACGGGCGAAGCCGGCGTGAAGATGTTCGGCCCCGTCCCGCGCGTGATGCCGTAGTAGGCCAGGCAGTTAATGGATGATGCCGCGAACAGGCCGAGCGTGTCCAGGAACCCGGCTGACTTGGTGGCGGCTCCGGTACAGGCTGTCGCGGTGGGCAGGTGATCAGCAACACCGTTCGTTGCCCGAGCGGGGACCGGACCGAACATGGTCGCCGAGGCGATCAGCGCTACCGCGAGTATCGCCGCAACGGTACGCCGGCCGGGCCCGATCGCCCTTGCTACCGCTACCTCGACCCGCAACTCCAACCTTCCGATCCTCAGGAATCAGTGCGTGAGCATGTTCTCTTCGACCTCTGGACGGTCGGCGAGATTACTCGGTCAGACAAGGCTAGCCCGCTCCGAGCGTTCTCAACCCGACAGACCTGGGAACACCGAATCACCCGGATGCAGCGCCCGACTAGGCCCGGGCCGAAGTGGTCTGATCCACGTTCGGCGTGTCGGGAACAGTAGAGAGGATCAGGGCTGGAGGGTGCTGGAGAAGACCGAGATGGGTTGGCCCGCCACGCCTCGACTTCAGCTGCCGGCCGTGGTGGCAACTGGACATTTCTCAGTACCGTCCTAGGGTACGGGACACCGCACCAGAAGGAGAACCGCCGTGCCCTCGCAGCTACGCGCCGGGCTTCAACAGATCCTGAGGACAAGGGCACTGAGCCGGCGCGATGAGGAAATGCAGCTGGCGTGCGGGGCCATGTCGAGGGACTTCATCGACGGCAAGGAAGCCTTCGCCGCGTGGCCGGACCTCAAGGTCGCATGCGATGCCGTCGTGGAGGCCGTCGGTGCGGCCGGGATAGAGTTCGATGCCGCTGGTGGTCCCACCTTGGGTGCCGACGCCCTAGCCGTGGGCATCGCCGCGGTGAGCAACAAGCAGTGGTTCATCGTCCGTAAGCGGCAGAAGGGACGGGGAACCCGGCGGCGCATCGAGGGATTGCAGATCGGCCCTGGCGACAGGGTGTTGCTGGTCGAAGACGTTGTGACGACCGGCGGTTCCATCCTCGACGCCCTCGGCGCGGTCCAACAGACCGGCGCCGACGTGGTGGCGGCGGTAACGCTGGCGGACCGGGGCAACATTGCCAGTGGCGCCTTCGATGAACTCGGCGTCCCGTACTTCCCGATGGCCACTTACTCCGACCTGGGTATCGACCCGGTCGTTCCGCCCGAGAACGTTATGCCGATGGCCGAGGACGCCATCAGCCATAACCGGTGACACGACCCGGCCTCCCGAATGCACGATGATCTGACCTCGGCCATCGAAAAGTTGCGCCCCGCGCTGAGGAGCGACCTCGAAGAACTCGTCCGGGTCGACTCGATAAGCGCTCCCGGATTCGATCCCGGCCGGGTTCGCCACGGCGCCGAGGTATCCGCCGCCCAGCTGGAGCGGGCGGGCCTGGAGGGCGTGAGGGTCCTCGAGCTGGGCGACTCCCACCCGGCCGTCTTCGCCGAGATCGGTCCTCCTGACCCCGACGCTCCCACCGTCCTGCTCTACGCGCACTACGACGTGCAACCTCCCGGCCCCGCCGAACTCTGGAGCACGCCGCCCTTCGAGCCGATCGAGTCCCGTGGTCGCCTGTACGGCCGAGGCACGGCCGATGACAAGGCCGGGATCGTGATCCACACGGGAGCGATACGGGCTCATGAGGGCCGGCCGCCTGTCGGCGTGAAGGTATTCCTCGAGGGCGAGGAGGAGATCGGTTCCGTTCACCTGGAGGGGTTCCTGGAGCGATACCGGGACCTGCTGGCCGCCGATGTCATCGTGGTGGCCGACGCCGCCAACTGGGCGGTGGGGGTGCCCGCGCTGACCACTTCCCTGCGGGGATTGATCGACTGCGCCATCACGGTCCGCACCCTGGAGGCGGGGGTTCATTCCGGTGTCTGGGGAGGAGTATTCCCCGACGCTCTCTCCGTACTGGTACGGGCACTCGCCTCGCTCCATGACGAGCACGGAAACGTGGCGGTTCCCGGCCTGGTGCGCGGGGAACGCCCGCTCATTGATGCCGATGAGGACGAGGCCCGCCGGGATGCCGGTGTGCTGGCAGGGGTGGAGACCATCGGGAAGGGATCGATCACGGAACGCCTGTGGGCAGGGCCTGCCCTTTCGATACTCTCGATCGACGCGCCTCCGGTGGCGAGCTCCATCAACCAGCTGGTGCCGGAGGCCCGGGCCAAGGCATCGGTCCGGCTGGCGCCCGGGGACGATCCCGAGCGGGCGATGGACTCGCTGGTACGCCATCTCGAGGGCGCGGTTCCATGGGGCGCCGCCGTCGAGGTGGAGCGGGGCGCGTCCGCCCATCCCTTCACGCTGGACACATCCGGCCCCGCCTACGACGCCTTCCAGGCCGGCTTCCGGCACGCGTACGGGCGCGACGCCGTCTACACCGGCATCGGCGGTTCCATCCCCTTCGTGCAGGCCTTCTCCGAGGCGTTTCCCGGGGCCGATCTGGTACTGACCGGAGCGGGCGACCCCACCAGCTACATCCACGGCCCCAACGAAAGCCTCGACCTTGGCGAGTTCAGCAGGAGCGCCTTGGCCGAGGCGGTGGCCTTGCGGGCCATGGCCGGCTGAGTTGAGGCGCTGATCCGCTGATCAGACCCCGCCACCGAACGCCATCTGGCGCCAGGCCTCGAACAGGACGACCGCTACCGCATTGGAGAGGTTGAGGCTCCTGCGATCCGGCAGCATCGGGATCCGGAGGATCTCGGTGATCCGCTCGTGGCCCAAGATGTGCTCGCTCAGCCCGACGCTCTCCGGACCGAACAGCAAGCTGTCCCCCTCCCGGTAGGCCACCTCGGAATACCGCTGCCGACCGCCGCCGGACATGGCGAACAGGCGGGTCGGTCGGGCCGCCTCCAGATATGCGTCGAAATCGGGGTGTTCCCTGACGCTCGCGTACTCGTGGTAGTCGAGGCCGGCCCGCCTCAGGCGGGTGTCATCCATGGAAAACCCCAGCGGGCGGACCAGATGCAAGTCGGCGCCGGTGTTGGCGCACAGACGGATGATGTTGCCGGTGTTGGGTGGTATCTCGGGCTGGTAGAGCACTACCTGGAACATGCCCGGTGTCCTGGTTCTCAAAAGAGCGCGAAAATCGCGGCAAGCGGGCTTCGCCCGCCGGGCCCTCCCCCACCACCACCTGTCCTGGTTCGGAGCGTGGTCGGCCACGCCCGGCCGGCGGCCGGGAATCGGCGGTTCGCTCCATGAGCCCTGTGTTCCCTCGGGCCGGCCGTTCCGATCGGTGGACGCATCAGCCGGTGTAGGTGCTTGGCAATAAGCAACGTATGGCGGGGGTGTGACACATTGAACCCCTCCCAGTCGATGCCGGCGGAACAGCGCTCTGCGATGGGACGGGTCCGGCACATCGGCCCGGTTCTTCGCAGATCGGGGTTCTGTGTGAGTAAGACGGCGGCTGCCCGGCACGGAACGGTTGGAGTTGCCTGGCGTACGCCGGTGTGTCGGGGAACATGAAGATCAGGACTAGAAAAGGCGCAGGTGATTGGACGGTGCGCCTCTCAGTTGCTCGTAGTCCACTTCCACGCAGGCGATCCCTCGTGCCGCCGCCAGCACCTTGGCCTGCGGGGCGATGATCGTGGCCGCGAGCACTCCCCGGAGCGGATGGAGTCGTGAGTCGTTGCCGAGCCGATCCAGGTAGCGGGTCAGCTGCTCCACGCCGTCCATCTCGCCCTTCCGCTTGATCTCGACCGCCACCGTGTCGCCATCCGCCGACCGGCACAGCAGATCAACCGGGCCGATGTCGGTGGGGTACTCCCGGCGAACCACCACCATCCCCTCCTCCAGCACCTCCGGCTTGGTGGCCAGCAACTCCTGGAGATGAGCTTCCACACCGTCCTTCTCCAGCCCGGGATCCTGACCCAGATCGAAACTGCGGTCGGACACGACCTCCTCGATCCGGATGGTCAGCTCCTCCCCCTTCGGGTTGGTGACAACCCAACGAGCCTCCTCCTCGACCAACGTGTTGGGGGCATTCATCCAGTTCAGGGGCTTGTAGGCGCCACCGTCGGCGTGGATGGCCACGCATCCGTCCGCCTTGACCATGATCAGGCGGGTAGCGGAGGGGAGGTGGGCGGTGAGACGGCCGCGGTAGTCGACCGAGCAGCGCGCGATGACCAAGCGCATGTGACACGGCAGGATAACCGCGGACCTCCCGGCCGGCGCAAGGGACGCATGGCCTGTCCTCGCTACCGCGCCGGTACGGCGAGGGTCGGATCAGGCCGGCGACACCGCCCCACCGGTCCCGCCGCCAAGAACGGATGGTTAGCACTACAAACTCGGCCGGCTATTTTAGTTTGTGATGCAAACTGGTACGGATGACCGGCTCCACCACGAAAGGGGACACTGTGGAAACCCGTCGGTTCATATAACCACCCGAGGTGATTAGGTTTGTATTCGAGGATGTTCCCCCATGCCGTAGACGGCATCGAGGAGCATTCGAGGGTGATCCCCCACAGATATGACGAGGGCCGGAGTCGAGTATGGGGGATAATGACCCGGAGACGGCGAATGGTCGGAGTCCCGGCATCCCGGCCCGCACATCCCCCTTCCGAAAGGAACTTCCGAATGAGCAGTACGGCGGCTCGCGCCGAAGGCGTCACGAAGGTGTACGGATGGGGCGACACCCGCGTCACGGCGCTCGACAACCTATCCGTCGGGTTCGCCAGCGGTGAGTTCACCGCTGTGATGGGTCCGTCCGGCTCGGGTAAATCGACGCTCATGCACTGCATGGCCGGGCTCGACTCGGTGACGGACGGCTCGGTGTTCATAGGGGACCAGGACCTGTCAACCCTGAGCGACCGGCAGCTCACCAAGCTCCGCCGGGAGCGAGTCGGCTTCATCTTCCAGGCCTACAACCTGGTCCCCACCCTTTCCGCCAGCGAGAACATCACCCTTCCCCTCGACCTGGCCGGCACCAAGGTCGACCAATCCTGGTTCGACTCGGTCGTGGAGACCCTCGGTGTGGCAGATCGGCTCAAGCACCGCCCGTCCGAGTTGTCGGGCGGCCAGCAGCAGCGGGTGGCGGCAGCCCGCGCCATGGTCTCCCGGCCGGAGCTGATCTTCGCCGATGAGCCGAGCGGCAACCTCGACTCCAAGGCCAGTGCCGACCTGTTGACGTTCCTCCGGTCGGCGGTCAAGGACCATGCCCGGACCATCGTCATGGTCACCCACGACGCCAACGCCGCCGGTTACGCCGACCGGATCGTGTTCCTGGCCGACGGACGGGTGGTCGACTCGATGGCGGATCCCAACCCGGAACGGATTCTCGACCGCCTCAAGAGCCTGGAGTACTAATGCTGCGGGTCTCTCTCAAGGGCGTCTGGGCCCACAAGGTACGCCTCGTCCTCACCGCCCTGGCCATCATCCTCGGGGTCGGCCTGATCAGCGGGGTCTACGTGTACACCGACACGATCGGGAAGGCTTTCGGCGGCATCTTCTCCGACGCCTTTTCGGGAATCGACATCGTGGTCGGAACCGAGTCCGACTTCGCCTTCGGTGAGGGAACCTTCCTCGACGAGGCCGACTTCGCCCTGATCGAGGATGTCCCAGGGGTGGACGGGGCCTTCCCCAGTCTCCAGGGCATCGGCGTGACCCTTCTGGACGCGGAGGGCGAGGTGCTGAGCAGCGGTCCGGGGCCGCCCACCTTCGTGTCCAATCTGGATCCCGGAGAGGGGGACACCGGCGGGTTCACGATCGTCGAAGGCGCCTACCCGGTCGGAAGCGGGCAGGTGGCATTGGATCGCAGTATCGCCGACCTGGGAGGATTCGTGGTCGGGGACCAGGTGACGGTGATCTCCGATGTGTCCGGTCGCCTGGATCTCTCGCTGGTGGGAATCGCCGTGTTCGGCGAGGACAACAGTCTGGGGGGCACCAAATGGGTGTTCTTCGATCTTCCGACCACCCAGTCCGTGCTGCAGCGCCCCGGCATGCTGTCGGGAGGGGCGGCGCAGACCACTCCGGGGGCCCAGATCGACGAGGTGATCGGCGGTATACGGGCGATATTGCCGGACCATGCGACCGTCGTGTCGGGCCAGGATGCTGCGGAGGCGGAGGCCGCCGAGATCCAGCGCGCTCTCTCCTTCTTCACCATATTCCTGTCGGTGTTCGGATGGGTGGCCCTGTTCGTGGGCTCCTTCCTCATATACAACACCTTCCGGATCGTGGTGAGCCAGCGAACCAGGGAACTGGCGCTGCTGCGGGCTCTGGGCGCAGGGACACGCCAGGTCCGGGGAATCGTCCTGCTCGAGGCGCTGACCATCGGCCTGATCGGCGCCATCCTCGGGGTGGGCTTCGGCGTGATGCTCGCCTTCGGCCTCCAGTTGATCCTGCCGGCGGTCGGGATCGAACTACCTACGGCCGCGCTGTCCATCAAACCCCGCACGGTGATCGTAGGCCTGCTGGCGGGCACGTTGATCACATTCCTCTCCGCCCTCATCCCGGCCCGGCGGGCCTCGAAGGTCTCGGTGATGGCCGCCCTCCGGGAGGATGCCGCCGGTCCGGCCCGGGGCGGATTCCTGCGCCGCGCCCTGGTAGGCGCCGTGATCCTGGCGCTGGGTTTGGCCGCCCTCTTCTTCGGGCTGTTCGGGGACACCGGTTCCGGACCGAGCCCGGTCGTATACGTGGGAGTAGGAGTCGGGGTGATATTCCTGGCGGTCTTCGCGCTCAGCCCGCTGGTGGCGGGGCCCGTGACCAACCTTCTCGGAAGCGTCCTGGAACGGTTCACGGGCACATCCGGCAGGCTCGCCAGAAGGAACGCCATGCGGAGCCCGCGGCGGACAGCAGCCACCGCGGCAGCGGTGACGATCAGCATCACACTGGTCGCGCTGGCCTCCACCCTCACCGGTTCCATCCGCGGGACCATCGACGAGGTACTGGCCAACGATTTGGCAGCGGACGCGATCATCCTGCCGGCCGGCCAGTTCGGTGACCCCACGGCCGCTTTCGCCCCCGAGATCGCGGAGCGCTTGCAGGGAACGGACCTCGTAGCGGATCTCACCCGGGTCTGGATCGGCTGGGGGCAAATCACCACCGGGACGCCTCCAGAGACCGTTACCGAGCAAATCCTGATCACTGGCATGGAACCGAACCTGGCCGACTTCATCCCACCCGAAGCGTTCCAGGGCACGCTCGACCCCGGCCCGGGACAAGTCGTCATGGAGGCGTCGATCGCCGAAAGCGGGGGCCTCGAGTTGGGCGACGTGCTGGCGATCGAGTTCGAGCAATCCGAGGAGCTCCCGTTCACCGTGGTGGGTATCGCCGAAGGACCCGCCTGGGCCGGGATAGTCGCCATCCCCTCGACCGATTTGATATCGGCCTCCGGATTGGACCGGCACTCCCAGGTCTATGCGAAGGCGGTGGAGGGCGTTACCCCGGAGGAGCTGAAGGCCGCCGTCGAGCCGCTGCTGGCCGACTACCCGAACGTGGCGGTCCAGACGTTCGAGGATCTGCAGAGCGAGACCGAAGCCCAGCTGAACGGGTTGCTCAATTTCATTCTGGCCCTGCTGTCCCTGGCCGTGGTCATCGGGATGCTGGGGGTGACCAACACCATGGCCCTGGCGGTGTTCGAACGGACCCGCGAGATCGGTCTCCTGCGGGCGGTGGGCCTCGACCGGCGCACCACCCGACGGATGGTCCGGGCTGAGGCGTCCATCGTCTCGGTGTTCGGGGCCATGATGGGGATCGGCCTGGGTATCTTCTTCGGTTGGGCACTGATACAGGCACTTGGTGACCAGGGGTTCTCGGTCTTCGTCATCCCGTGGTTACCGTCCTCGGCGTCGGTGGCCGGCGTGTTAGGGAGCTTGCTCTTCTGGCTGCTCGCCACCGGAATTCTGGGGGTCCTGTTCGCGGTCTACCCGGCCTGGAGGGCAGCCCGGCTCAAGGTCATCGAGGCCATCGCCCACCTGTGAGCCCACCAACTGCGAGTGTCTACGCCGCCTCGGGTTTGGTGGGTAGCCGGAGGATGTAGACGATCAGGCCGACCCCGAACAGCCCCAGGAGGAGCCGGATCATCGGGCTGTCGAGCGCGAACCCGAGCGTGATTGAGAAGGACAGGGTGATAGCGATCACCGCGGCCGTCTTGAGGCGGACGGTGAACCCGTGGCCGGCTCTCCAATCCCTGATGATCGGCCCGAACACCCGATGCTCGACCACCCATCGATCGAAGCGGGCAGAGGACTTCGAGAAGAGGAACGCAGCCAGGAGGATCGGCCCGGTGGTGGGGACCAAGGGAACCCAGATACCGACGATACCGATCGCGGTAAACAAGAGTCCCAGTCCCAGAAGGACCGACCTCAAAGCTCGGTTCTGTACAAGTCCCGCCGGCATGGCCATGGACGTTAGGCACGGTGGATGACAACAGAAAGTCGGAAACGTTGCTTGACCCGAGCACCCGCCCTGTCCGGTGGCTGCCGGCCTCGGGAGTCGCTTCGGTGAGGAACCGCTCGCCGCTGGACCCGATCCTGCGGCCGGGCCGAGGACGTTGGCGACAAGACGGGAGAAATAACCGGGCGAAGCGCTGATCAGGAAGCCGGTAGAACCAGGGATGACATCCGCCCTCGCTACCGGTGGGCCCAAACCACCTCGACGTCGTAGTGATCGAAGACCCGGTCCGAGGTCATCAGCGGAATATCCAACCCCCGTGCCTGGGCGATGAGCATTCGGTCGAACGGGTCCCGGTGTTTCATGGGCAACGCCCCTGCCTCCAAAGCGTGGATGTGCTCCACTGCAATTGCTGTCAGATTGGCGGTAGCGATCCTGCTGGAAACGTATCGTATCGGCGGCTCGGGAAGATCAAGGCGCCCCAAGGCGTGCTTGATAGCGATCTCCCATGATGAGATAGCCGAGAAGAACACCTCCTGGACCGGATCGGTGAGCATTGACTTGGCCGATTCGGAGAGCTTGTCGGGTGCGGCATGCATCCACAGGAATGCCTGCGTGTCCAACAGGACAGCCAACGTCACCGTCCTTCGAAGGCGTCGAGCAAACGGCCGGGCAGGGGATCGTCGAAATCATCGGGCACTTCGAACTGCCCGACATCCCGACCCAATTGGCGCGGTCCGCCGGCGACCATGGTGACGAGCTTGGCCACCGGCACGCCAGAATTAGTGATCACTACTTCCTCTCCCGCGTTGGCCCTCTGGATCAACTTGGAAAGGGTTGTCTTGGCCTCGTGTATGCCAACCATCACCATGGCACGAGCATACCATTGCTCCCGTGTAGTTAGCTAGATACTTAGCTAGGTCTCACCCTCTGAAAGGCTACGACGTCACAGTCGTTGGGGGAGTCGGCGTGACCGGCCGGATGGGGCGCATGACGTGCCGGGTGCGGGTTCGCCTGCGCAGAAATCGTCGTGCGGGTGGCACTGTACAGCCGAGGATGGCACAGGGTTGGCTAGACTCCCGATCAGGGTTGGCTAGACTCCCGATCCGTGGATCGGACTAGGGCGTGTTGACACTAAATGCCGGGGGTCGGGCTGTCCGGATAGCATAATTAGCGTATGGAACTGACACAGGAACAATACGAACGGATAGCAGACGCGTTGCCCAAACAGCGGGGCAA
>LXNI01002682.1_pt1 | contig 11707 bp, 13 predicted proteins | sample 809091 | NCBI WGS metagenome assembly LXNI01 (sample SAMN04870527, study PRJNA318959) | sponge metagenome | biome: 01000161; feature: marine sponge reef; material: water | host: Sarcotragus foetidus | place: Greece: Milos, Mediterranean Sea | collected 2013-05-29 | depth 5-7 m | reverse complement strand
CCATGACCACCAGGAGCATACAGCGGATGTTGCGGCGTTATCCCATTTGGATCGATGGGGCGCTAAAGGCGGTGACGCCGCATGATTTGCGCCGCAGTTACGCCCGGAACCTGTTCCTGGCGGGGATACCCGTTGAGGTCATCCGGCAGAATCTGGGGCATGTCGATGTCAAGACGACGCAGGACTATATCGGGGTGCTGGATGGATCGACCCGAGCGCCGGTGAGTGTCTACGAACCGTCTGAGGTCCTCGCCAGGATGCGCGCGGTTATGTCTTAGTCGCGCGCTAAGGCTGCTTTGTTTACGTCTAGCTCCACTTCAAGAGGCGATTTCAGGTGTATTGTGAAATCGGCTAAAATGGTCAAGTGTCGCAAGAAGACGACCGAGGATTGAACATGCAGCCGAACGTAACGTACCAGGAAGATTGGGAGTTGGCTCGGCAGAGAGCAGAAGCCGCGAATGTTTCAGTTGGAGAATGGCTGTACGGTGTAGCGACTTACGATGAGAAGCGCAAGCGCGACCTAGCGGAATTCCGGGCCAGTTGCCACCGGTCGCTAGAACGTGTAAAAAACGGTGAAGGAACTCCCTTCAATCCAGATACATTTCTCGAAGACGCGAAGCGCTGGGCCCAAGAGCGAGACGAAGCCAACATTCCGATAAGCGATGACCAAAAACCCGCAGATACCTTTGGTTGAGTTTTCTCCGGAAGCTAGGAATGACAATGCAGATATTCGCGGCTACACCTTAAATGAGTCCGGCGAAAAGCAAGTTGACACGTACCTAAGTAAGCTGGCCGAGGGCTTCCAACGCATTCGGGTTATGCCTGGAATCGGTCGTCGGCATGACGCAATCCCGGATGATCTGCTCCGAGTCAAAGTAGAGCAGCACTACCTTGTCTACCAACACGCCGCTGCCCAGATTTATATCGTGCGGATTCTCTTCACCCGAAGTAAGTTGGGCCGGTATTTCGAGGAGTAGGGGAAAGTATGCTGTCCGAAAACTGCTACGGGTACCGCAATCTCGACCGCCATGATCAGGACCTCGTCTACTTCATCTAGCCGGCGCATCTTCACCTGGATATGCCGCACTCGAGAGCGTACGCCCGCGGCGGAAGTTGTCGAGCACTTTACGAAAGTGAGGCAGCTATTCGTATGTGAAACCCCATTCACTTGCCATAGTCCGCCCACAAAGCAGCAAAGATTATCATACTGACAAGAGATTGCTCGTTTCTCAAATTGGCGCGCTTCCTTGCGGCGTTTAGCCCTCTGAAGACCAGCTGGCAAAGCGCACGTGAATGGTCTACTGGCGTGTCACAATGCCGTTGGCGAAGATGTAGACGCCGGCAACGATCGCGATTTGTCTGCGGCAATTCATTTCGAAAGCTGAATTATAGAGCGTTTATTCTCAAGAAGTCCGCTTATTTTCGAGGCGCAGTATATATCACCGGCAAATGCGTCTCAAATCAAATGTCACTTTTAAGCGAGTGGTAATGCGCTATCGCGCTGTTATGAACGCGTCTTTTGGACTATTCCTCATTCGAGTTGTGAATCGCACATTCAAGCGAGCGCGCTTAACGAGAGTACTCGATCGCAGGGCAGGCGAAGGGCCGATTGCAGTGACAGCAGGATTGGTGCGGACAAGCCTCTGAGTGTCAACGCATCCGGCTTGAATCGAACGCTACAATCGAGGTTTTCTTAAATGGAGCAAATGATTTTTATCCACTTGCTACGCATTTGACGCTCAATCTACAATCGCTTGATTGCATAGTATGCGCAGCTCGCGCCGGATGGGGTAGGATGACGAGGGCATCAACTGGGTTAGAAAGATGACCGCTATGTCCTCGAGCGGGTCCACCCAGAACACGGTGCTGGCTGCGCCGCCCCAGCCGAATTCGCCCGGCGAGCCCAGAATCTGAGCCGCCGCCGGATCGAGCAATACTGATCCGCCCAATCCAAAGCCGACGCCATCGTGACGCGTTTCCGTGCGCGCGCCGCCGCGGCGCAGGTTATGCCGAGCGCCGAACCCCATGCCGACGCTCTCCGGCCGGGAGTCGCCGTAAAGCAAATAGCCCATGCTCGATAAATCACAGTCGCCTGGCAGATGATTGCTGGTCATCAGTTCAACAGTCTTGCGTCCCAGGAGTCGCGTGCCCCCCAGCTCGCCTTTGTTCAGCAGCATCAAGCAGAAGCGTAGATAATCGCCGGCGGTCGAAACCAGGCCACCTCCGCCCGAACACAGATTGGGCAGCTTCAGGTACGTGCTTTCTTCCGGTTTGTCGATGAGACGGAAACCCGCGCCTTCCCGTTCGTAGTTTGCCGCAAAACGGGCGACTCGATCCGGCGACACGCTGAAGCCGGTATCCGCCATACCCAGCGGTTCCAGGATCTCGTCGGCGCAATATCTGTCAAGCGACTTACCCGAAATGACTTCGATCACATGTCCCAGTACATCAGTGGCGACGCTGTAACCCCAGCGTGTGCCGGGTGAAAACAGCAGAGGCAGCTCGCTCAGGTTGGCGACGAACTCCCCAAGCGTCGCCGCCGGATCATCAAGAAACTTGCGCTGGCGATACATCGCATCAAGCGGATGGGCATGCACATGGCCATAGGTCAAACCCGATGTGTGCGTCAGTAAATCGCGGATGGTCATCTCGCGTTCTGCCGGCACGGTGAGGTAGTCTTCGGTATCGCCGGACTCGAATACCTCCAGTTGCTTGAATTCCGGAATGAATTCGGAAGCCGGATCATCCAATTGAAGCAGGCCGCGCTCGTACAACATCAGTACGCCGACCGAAGCGACCGGTTTGGTCATGGAATAAATGCGGAAGATGGTGTCATTCTCGACCGGGTGCCCGGCCTCGACATTTCTCAAGCCGTAGCAATGGCAATAAGTCGCCTTCCCGTGCCGAGCAACGAGCGCGAGATAGCCAGGAATCCGTCCTTCATCAACGTAGCGGTCGAAGTGAGTTGCGATTCGGTCCAGACGATCCGCCGACAATCCAAGTTTTTCAGGGCGTGATAGTTCGATCACATCAACTCCTAAACTAGTCAGAATCCAGCACTTCCAGGATCTGCAACAGTTTGGCGTCACGCCACTTTTTCACCTGTTCCATATCGGCGCCGGCAAGCTCAGCTTCCGTTTGCGCGGTGCAAAGTTTCGCCCATTCGCGCGCCATCTCCGGCGTACGCTCCAGCGCCTCACGCTCTACACGAGAGGGAATGTCATCCTCCAAACTGTGGTCGAGCTTACGGTCGACCATGGTATCTTTTAAGCCGCCAGCGCTGGTCAACATACCGACCATAAACGGGCCCATCAGCGCCAGCCGCAAGCCGGGACCCGTTCTGAAAGCCAGATCAATCTCGGCAGCTGTGGCCACCCCGTTGCCCACCAGCCACATGGCTTCCCGGTACAAGACCGCCTGCATATGATTGACGATGTGACCGCGACACTCCTTGCGCGCAACTACCGGTACGCGGCCCATCCGCGCCATGAAGCCGCGCGTTGACTCGACCGTCTCGGCCGAGGTGGCTTCGCCGGGCACGACCTCCACACAGGGCACAACATGAGGCGGGTTATAGGGGTGCGCCACCACGCAGCGTTCCGGACGCGTTGTCGCCGACTGAATCTCCGTCATCAGCATGGCGCTTGTGCTAGATGCGAGAATGGCCTCGGGCCGCGCGAGCCGATCCAAGTTCTGGTAAATCTCTCGTTTGATGCGATAGCGCTCCGGGCCAGACTCTTGCACGTATTCGGCATCTTGAACCGCCGCAGCCAGGTCGGTGGTTGTCGTGACGCGCTCGATAGCGGCCGCCACGTCTTCCTTCGTCATCGCGCCAACTTCTACGAGAGTTTCATAGGCGCTGCGCAACTCCACATCCGCCTGTTCAAGCACCGTTTCAGAGACATCGTAGATGCTTACTCGCATACCGTGCTGGGCGAATAACACAGCCCAGGAAAACCCAATCGTACCGCCACCCACACAAGCTACGCTTCTGATTTCGTCCGCCTTCATCGTCTTCACCACCGCCTTGGTTTGGTTTGTCTGAAGGTCAATTGTAACAATGAATTCTGGAATAACCGGTCTGGGTCACTGACATCACGCGCATAAGCAAGCAGGCGGCCCACTAAGCCGCCCTTAACATGTTTCTTTCAGCCGATTAGACTCAGCCGGCTATCGTTTTGGCAGGTAGCGATAAGCGGCATCGACCTTCGCCTTGGGACCAAGCGTGTTGCGCAGCATGCCAATGCCTTCGACCTCCAGTTCAACCACATCGCCCGGCTGCAGGTAGCGGGCCCCGTCGATTCCTCTTGCAATCGCCTCGGGGATTGATCCACCCGAAACAGTGCCGCTGCCGATAACATCGCCCGGCACGATGCGGCTGTCTTTGGAGGCGCGCTCGACAAAATCGCCCCAGCTGTGATGCGCGGCACCGCCATCACCCTCGTGCAGCCAGACATCGCCGTTGACCCTTACCGTACACTTCACCCTCAAGCGGCCATTGCGCAGATAGGGCGCCATTTCGTCGGTCGTTACCAGCCAGGGACCGAGCGACGAGGCGGCGTCCTTACCTTTGGCGGGTCCCAGCCCGACCGCCATTTCGTCAAACTGAAGATCGCGGGCGCTCCAATCATTCAAGATGCAGAAGCCGGCGATATAGTCGAAGGCATCGGCAGCGGCGATATCGCTCCCCTCACGGCCGATGACGCAGCCCAGTTCCATTTCATAGTCAAGCCGGTCTGACGCTGAGGGGAAAGGCACCACATCTTCCGGACCAAAGATGCGCAGGGTATTGGAGAAGTAGAAAACAGGCAGGCGATACCAGGCTTCGTGCAGAACACGGGCGCCCTGGCCACTGGCGTGACCTTCATAACTGAAGAAGTCGCGCAGAGTGGGCGGCTGCAGCACCGGCGCGCGCAGCCTGACCTGCTGCAGCGGAATGCCCGGCGCGGTCATGTCGCTCGCCAGGGTATCCCGCACGTGGTCAATTGGCGAGCCGGGGAGTTCTAGCAGCGCGCGCACATCGCGCAATGTCTCGTCGCCGCCCAGCAAGGCGCTCACGTCGATCACCAGATCCTCGCTTAGAACGCCGCAGCGCGGTCCGCTGCCTGTGTCGTAAGTCAGCAATTTCATGGATTCTTGCTCCGATCCCGTCTGGTCACAAATCGAGTCATTCCAGTGTCTCAAGCGGCGGATGATCGCCGAAGATTAGCTCGGGACCGCCGGAGGGCGCTGCCCAACGCACTGCATTTGTTATGACCTGCAACACCTCGGGCTGATAATATATCGGCAGTGTCTCGTGGCCGGGCCGGAAATAAAAGACCTTGCCGCGCCCGCGATGGTAGCAGCAGCCGCTGCGGAAGATCTCGCCTCCTTGAAACCAGCTGACGAAGACCAGCGTATCCGGCGCAGGCACGTCAAAGGGCTCGCCGTACATCTCGGTCTGCGGAATCTCGAAGTACTCCGGCAAGCCGCGGGCGATGGGATGGCCTTGCTCTACCACCCAGATGCGTTCTTTCTCGTCGGCCTCGCGTGTTTTCAACATGCACGAGGTGCCCATCAATTTCCTGAAGATCTTCGAATAATGCGCCGAGTGCAACGCGATGAGACCCATCCCGCCCATGTTGACGCGCTCATGGACGCGCTGGACGATTTTATCGCTGACCTCATCGTGGGCGATATGGCCCCACCAGGTGAGCACATCGGTCTCAGCGAGGACGTCTTCCGTCAGCCCGTGCTCCGCTTCATCCTGGGTCGCTGTGCGCACCTCAAACCCCTGTTCGCGCAAATGCGCGGAGATGACCGTGTGCATGCCCTCAGGGTAGATGCTCTGGACACCTTCGGTTGCATTCTTTAGGCGCTCGTCGCTGAACCCGTAGTTCAACAGAAGCGACCTTATTTCAGCATGGTGCTGCGGATTCTCATGCCAGAACTCGTTCCACACAGTCACACGAATAGGCGCTGACATGGGCTAGGCTCCGTTCTCAAATGCGTCGCCAAACACCGCCCGCACTTCTGCGCGCATTTCGTCTACGCGAGTCCACACTTCCCTCGTCCGTTCAAAGACATCCACTGGGTAGCCACTTTGCAGCATGATAGGTCCGTCAAAGCCACTATCACGCGCTATGGTCAGACAGCGCCGAAAATCTTCACTGATGAGATCGCCGTTTTCGTCGACTTCAGCCCAGGCGTGAATCGAGGTCGCGCGGGGCATGATCTTCGCCAAGGTCTCATGCTTGTCCGGACCACGGGCGTTGCCAAAGTCGGCGACTAAGCCGTAATCCCGCTCTGATTTATCAAGAACAGCCAGTAGATGTTCAGCCTTCAAGTTAAAACTTCGGTAGTTTTCCGTGGCCGGCCGCAGCCCGCATCGGACAGCGTAATCAAAGAGCTCGCGAAAGGCTTCTCCGCTTGCGCGAATCGTCTCCGGCGTTGGTTCGCTATCGCCGGGGACGTAGCGCACACCGCGCGCGCCTAATTCGACGGCGATGTCCATCCAGCGTTTTGTATGCGCGATGCCGGCGTCCTGCTGGTCGGAGACGGTCGAGTCAAGGTCGCCGGTATCAATAAGAAGCTGAAAGAGCTCGACCTGCGCGTCATCAAAGGCGGCGCGCAGCTCGGCCAGATAGCCGTTATCGATGCTCGGAAGGTGATAAACGCTGAGATCGAAGCTGTGAAAACCATGCGCGGCAGCGGCGGCTGGCACATCCAGCAGATCGATGGCCGCGGGCTCGCTCGGAACGCCCATTTGCTGCCCACTGGTGGCATCCAGTTCATACATCGGTTTGCCCAGCGCGTTCATCAAGGTGACTGTTGATATAGCGGCGGTAACCACAAGAATCCTCCCCTTTACATACGAATCATACTCAAAAACGGATGCCAAACTTTACCACTTTCGCCGGCTCGTTTACGACCAAATCCCAAACGGCGGGCGCCTCATCCAACGACACCAGCGGCTGAATCAAGCCGGGAGCGGTCAGCGCGCCCTGGCGCATCATGCTGATGATGGCGTCGTAGGCGCGGTAATCATCCCAGCGGGAATAATCGCGCGGCTTATGCCCCAAGTAGCAGCCGTGCGGCACGATCATCGTCTGACGATTGCAGTGGAACTCGCGTCCCAGCCAAAGGCCGCGTCCCTCGCCCCGCTAGAGGCCGGACGCGCATATCGTGCCTTCCATTCGCGTTGCGCGTATTGCGCTTTGCAAACCATGATAAGTCGCGCTCACTTCAACCGCCACATCGACGCCGGGCCCGCCGGTCAACTTGTGGATTTCCAGCGCGGCGTCTACATCGAAGGGGTCGAGCGCCAGCTCGCGGCGCTTGAGCAGCGGATCGACAGCGAAGATCTGCTCCGCTCCGCTCAGCGCTGCCATGTGCACCGTCAGCAGTCCTATCGCGCCCAATCCGATGACAGCGACCGTATCGGCTAAAGCGGACACTAGATTCGCGGATGCAGTGGAAGGACTCAAAGGCCGGCTCGAAACATAATGCATTCAGGGGATCAATATCGCCCAAGGGCCAGATGCAGCCGTCAAGCCAAAGCGGCGGACCGTCCCAAGGTAGCCTGCGCCGCGTCGTCATGATGTTGGTCTCGCTGACGTCCATGAAGCTGATGACGCGATCGCCGACTTTCCAGTCCGAGACGCCCGACCCCTTCTCGATTATGGTACCGACGCCGCTGGTGCCAACTAGCGCGGCGGCGAGCATACTCTTGGTGTCGCTTTCGTCAGTCTCGACCAAAAGGCGCATATCGTCGTGCCAACCCAGACCTTGCTCAACTCAGCCCCGATATGAAGGCCATTTTCCGCGGCATGACCCCTCCTTTAGTTGTCGCGCGCCGCCCAGCGCGCGGCATTGGCGATGACATGCTGGATTTCGCTTTGATAAAAGATCGGGTAGGTTTCGTGCCCGGGGCGGAAGAAGAAAATTTTGCCGCGTCCGCGCTGAAAGCAGCAGCCGCTGCGGCAGACTTCACCGGTTGGCCAGGAACTAATGAAGACGATCGAATCAGGCGCGGGAATATCGAAGGGTTCGCCGTAGATTTCCGTCTGCGGGACGACGAAGGCCGTCTCCAGACCTTGGGCGATGGGATGCGCGGGTTCGATCACCCAAAGTCGTTCCGGCGCGCCGTTCACAATGGGCGTCAGCGAGCAGGATGTGCCCATCAGCTTGCGGAAGACCTTGGAACCGGCGCCCCAATGCAGCGCGATGAAGCCCATGCCGTTCTCGACGATGCGCTGGTAGACGCGCTCGGCCACGGCGTCTTCGACCTTGTCGTGTACCACGTGCCCCCACCAGATTAGCACATCCGTTGCGTCCAGAACGGCCTCGCTCAAGCCATGCTGCGGTTCGTCCAGCGTTGCGGTGCGAACACTGAAACCATGTTCGCGCAGCGGAGCGGCGATAGCTTCGTGGATGCCATCGGGATAGATTTCGCGGACGCCCTCGGTTTCTTCGATCGCGCTCTCTTTGCTGTAGCCGTTGCTCATCCAGGAGCGCTGCACGTAGTCCCAGTGTCTCGGATTCTCATGCCAGAATTCATTCCAAACGGTCACACGAATAGGCGTCGGCATAGGCTATGACCCATTCCCGTTCGACTTGCCGAAGACAGCATCGAATTCGCCGCGCAGCGTTTCGACACCCGCCCATATATCCGGCGCCCAAGCGAAGTTATCTGGTGTGTAGGAACCGTGCAGCATGATGGGGCCGTCAAAGCCGCTGTCACGCGCTATTGACAGACAGCGGCGAAACTCTTCGTGGTTGAGCGTACCGTCGTCATTGAGGAATGCCCAAGCGTGGATTGAGGTGGCGCGCGGCAGAATCTTGCCTAATATTTCGTACTTATCCGGCCCCTTGGCGTTGCCAAAGTCGCCGATCACGCCATAGTCTCGCTCGGATTGGTCGATTACCTGCAGCAGGGCGTCCGGCTCAGTGTTGAAAGTCTTGTAATTTTCGGTGGCCGGCCGCAGCCCGTATTGCTGGGCATAATCGGCCAGCTCGCGGAACGCTTCAGCCCACGAAGGAATGTTCTCCACCGTTGGCTCCGTGTAGCCGGGCACATAGCGAATGCCGCCCGCGCCCAACTCACTCGCGACCTCTATCAAACGCTTTGTGAGTTTAATGCTGTTAGCCCGCTCGTCGGGGTCGGGACTGCCAATTTCGCCGATGTCGACGAGCAGTTGGAAAATCTCAACGCCCGCGTCTTCAAAGGCGGATCGCAGCTCGGCCAGATAACTCCGTTCGATGCTGCGCACGGCCAGGACGGAAAGATCGAAGCAGTCGAAGCCATGCGCGGCCACCTCAGCCGGCACATCCAGCAGATCCAGCCGAGCCTGCGCCGGATCATAACCCGGTGGAGGCGAGAGATGCTCGTGGGGCTTCGCGACCATTTTGTCTTGTTTCAGGTCCAGGGCATAAGCCTGGAATCCCACGGCGTTTTTCAGTGTCACTGTTGATACCGCTGCGCGCGCAGCCATCGCAATTCTCCTTCACCAAAACTCTTTCATTCAAAAACGTACGCCATATTTGACCACCTCAGCCGGGTTATGCTTGATCAGTTCAAAGGTTTCGGGGAAATCCTTGATAGAGACGAGCGGGTCAATCAGCCCGGGTGCGGTCAATTTGTCTTGTCTCATCATGCTGACGATGGTGTCATAAATCCGATACTGATCCCATAAGGGATAATCGGTAGGCGCATATTCCATCGCGCCATTGCCGCGCGGGACGATCATTTTGAGGCTGTTCTTAAGAAACTCGCGACCCAGCCACAATTCCGCCGCATTGCCGCTGATGGCGCCCGCCTGACAGACCGTGCCGCCGAAGCGCGCCGCCCGTATTGCTGTATCCAGCGCGGCATAATGCCCGCTGATCTCTATTGCCACATCAACGCCCGCGCCGCCGCTCAGCTCCTTGATCTCCAGCGCGGCATCCACAGCAAAGGGATCGATGGCATGATGCGCTCCGTAATCCAGCGCCAAGGCCCGGCGCTTGGCGATCGGATCAACCGCGAATATCACCTCAGCGCCGCTCAAGGCGGCAACTTTGACCGTCAACAGACCGATTGCGCCCAGCCCGACGACTGCCACCGAGTCGCCGAAGCGGGCATTTGATTCGCGCACGCTGTTCATCGCCACATAAGCTGGCTCGAAGCACAGCGCCGTCAGCGGGTCGAGATCGCCCAGCTCCCAGATCAGCCAGGGCGAGGGATCGGCGAAACCGGGCCAGATGAAGTCGGTCGGACGATCTACCGTGATGATGTTGGTCTCGCTCACATCCATGAAGCCGAAGACGCGATCGCCGATCTGCCATTCGCGCACGTCCGCCCCCACTTCAATGATGGCGCCGACGCCGCTGGTGCCGACATGCGAGGCGGGCACAGGATCCGTATCCGGCTCATCACTCGGGAGATAGAGACGAGTAGCGGCATCCCAGCGCTGACCGTGTCGCTGACCGCCATCCATCATGAACATGGTCGTGCCGTGCTTGCCCGAGGCGTACTCGGTCTGAATCCGTACCTCATTGGGCGTCAAGGGACGCTCGTCGTATTCCAGCAGAACAGCCTCGTGGTCTTCGTTGAAAACGGCTTTTATTGGCATTCGTTCACCTTCGTATGCATGTAGAGGCGGCTTTGTGAGTCGCCCTTGCAGCGTCGTCTCATTTGTCCGGCGCCGCGCGTTCCCAGCAGTCGCGCAGATACTCGACGCAGGCGCGAATTTCTCTAGCGGATCGCCGTGCGTGGGTATGCATTCCAGCGCCAGCCAGCCGTCAAACTCAATTTCCCGCAACGCGCGGACAGATCCGCCCCCGGCAGCAACGTCTGATGCGCCGAAAGTTTCATATTCGCTACCCCCGCACCGCGCCAGCCGTCAGGCCCTGAATGAACTGTCGCTGGAAGACCAGATAGACCGCCATAATCGGCGCCATGACGATGAGCGTGCCGGCCATGGACATGCTGTAATCGACGCCCCAGCGGGTGGTGAAGAACATCATGCCCGTCATGATGGGCCGCAGCTTGTCGGACTGCAAATATATTAGCGGCAGCAGGAAGGCGTTCCAGGAGCCCATGAAGTTAAAGACGACCAGGGCGGCGACGGCCGGACCAGCCAGCGGCAGCATCACGCGGCGGAAGACGTCGAAATCGTTGCAGCCGTCTATCTTGGCGGCGTCGGTCAAATCGTAGGGCAGGCCGCTGAAAAAAGCGCGCATGAAGAAGATGCCGAAGGGCAGCGAGATCGCCGTCTGCGGCAGGATCATCGCCCAATAGGTGCCCAGCACGCCGATATCGCGCAAGATGTAAAAGAGCGGGATCATGATCGCCGTGAAGGGCACCATCAGCCCAATCAGGAAGAAATAAAAGATGAGCGTCCGGCCCGGCATTCTGAGCCGCGCCAAGCCATAGCCGGCCAAGCAAGACAAGCTGACCACCAGGAGCACGATCGGCACGGTCGTGATGACGCTGTTGATGAAGTAGCGGCCGAACTTGCCTACGGTCCAGGCGGTGACGATATTCTCAAAGCGCCAATTCGGCGGCAGCCCCAGCGGATCCTGGGCGATCTCTAAGTTCGATTTGAGCGCGGTGAAGATCACCCACATGAAGGGCACCAGCACATAAAGCGCGAACAAGATCAGCAGGCCGTACTGCGCGCCTCTGGCGATCCAGAATCCCGCTGGACGGCGCGGCTGGCGGGCGACCTGATAGCTCGCCCCTACA
>LXNI01002681.1_pt1 | contig 11708 bp, 13 predicted proteins | sample 809091 | NCBI WGS metagenome assembly LXNI01 (sample SAMN04870527, study PRJNA318959) | sponge metagenome | biome: 01000161; feature: marine sponge reef; material: water | host: Sarcotragus foetidus | place: Greece: Milos, Mediterranean Sea | collected 2013-05-29 | depth 5-7 m | reverse complement strand
GATCAGTTCGAGCGGGGCGCGCCTGACACCCGGGGACCGGGCTGGAACGTGATCGGCAACGTCTTGAGGCCCCTCGGGCCGTTGCTCGGGTGCCACTCGAAGGTGTCGGTTGCAACTTGCAAGCCGTTCAGCCGCCGCAGCAGGGTGCTGAAGGCGATGTCGAGTTCAGTCTCAGCGAGGGGCGCACCGACGCAGAGATGGATAAAGCGTTCCACCTCTGCGACCAGTAGACGGGGTGTCTCTCACGCAACTCGTCGTAGAGCGGGTACGGGTCGGAGACGAGTTCCAGCGAGGCGAGTTGGTCCTCGATCGTGGCCATGACCTCGGACTCAGAACAGGCGCGGCGTCGGATCGAAGGCGAGCGGCAGTGACGTGAACCCGCGCGGGCCCACGCTGGGAAGGCGCACCGGCGTCCCGGCCAGACGGACGTTCGGGAGCCGTCGCAGCAACCTCTCGAAGGAGACCTGCAACTCGGATCTGGCCAGCACCTGACCGACGCAGTAGTGCGTCCCGAATCCGAAACCCAGATGGCGGATGTGGCCGCGCCTGATGTCGATGGTGTCAGGGTTCTCAAACTGCTCCGGATCGCGATTGGCCGCACCGAGGATGAGCCGGACCACCTGCCCCTCGGGGATCACCGTGCCGTCGATCTCGACATCGGTGGTCGTCAGCCTGAACACCATCTGGAACGGGCACTCGAATCTGACGAGTTCCTCGACCGCGTCTCTCGTCAAGTCGGGGTCGTCTCGCAACAACTCCAGCTGCTCCGGATGCTCGAGCAGTGCCATCATGCCGTTGCCGAGCATGTTCGTCGTCGTGTCGTCCCCACCTGTCACGAGATCCACGCAGGTGGAGACCAACTCGTCCGCGCTCATCACGTCGCCGGCTTCATCGGCGGCAACGAGGCTGGACAGCACATCGCCTGTCGGGTTGGATCTGCGCTCCTCGAGGAGATCCAGCAGCCACCCGCGTAGAGACATCAAGCCCGCCTGGCTTCTCCGCATGACGTCGACGTCGAGGCCGCCCGGTCCCAGGAACTCCAGGTATTGATTCGTCCACTCCCTGAATTGCACCCGCTCCTCCGGCGGCAACCCCACCAACTCGCTGACGGCTATGGCCGGCAGAGGCACGGCGAAATCGGGCGGCAGATCGGTGCGTCCGCTCTCGGTGACCTCGTCGAGCAGGGAGTCGGCCAACGCTTCGACACGTTGCCGCATCCTGGTGAGGGCATCGGGGGTCAGGGCCTTCGCGACAAGGCGACGGATGCGGGTGTGGTCGGGCGGATCCTGCTGGCTGAAACCACTCGTCGTCCAGTAGTCCGCGAACGACGACAACTCCTGGCGGTTCTCCTGGGGGATCTGCTCCATCCATGTGGCATAGACCCGGTTCTGGAAGCGATCCGGACTGCGAATGACTTCGTCCACATGAGCGAAGCGGGTGAGCAGCCAACAGTCCCACGCATCACTCCAGTACACCGGGGCTTCTTCCTGCAGCCGCCGGTAGACCGGGTACGGGTCTTCCATGAACTGTCTCGAGACCAGTTGGTCATTGATCGTTTCCACGTTCGGCTCCCTCGGGACTGGCTGGCGCCTCAGCCGGGTGAGACGGTCATCGTCTGGTTGGCGGTGACGTCGCTCATGATCGTCGCCGATCCGTCCGGCCACTCGACGCGCACCTCATCGACCTTCTCCACATCGCCCAGGCCGAAGTGGGCAGACCTCTCGCTGCTGGTCAGGTAGTGCGCGCACGAGATGATCCAGCGGTGGATCTCGAGATCGCCGGCCGAAACCGTCACCCGGCTGCCCAGCCCGTGCGGGGCGATCCCCTCGGCACCCGTCGTGTCGAGGAATACCCGCAGCCAGTTGGCGGCCGGGCCGCTGAGGTCGTTGCGGTACAGGCGGAAGTCACCGGCCGGTGAGGTGAGAGCCACGTCCTGGTCGCCGTCCTCGTCGAAGTCGAAGTGCAAGAGGCCCAGGCCCTGGATGTCGTAGGTCAACTCGGCGGGGGTGGCCACGTCGGTGAACGTGCCGTCACCCAGGTTGATCCAGAGCTTGGCGCGTTCGCCTTCGTACTCCGGGCGATGCCAGCCGTTGGTCTCGATGATGTCGACCATGCCGTCGTGGTTGAGATCCACCCCGGCCACGCCCCACCCCCAACCGCCGTCGTCGACACCGGCCGATGCCGCCGACTCCTCGAAGGTGCCCGAGCCACGGTTCAGGTAGAGCTTGTTGCCGTCGCCGTAGCCCAGGCCCGCCTCGTCGAAGATCGCGGTGACGTACCAGTCCAGGCGTCCGTCCCCGTCGAAGTCGGCCACCGTGTTGCCCATGCCGGCCCACGTCTCATCGGTGCCGGACTCAGCGGTCTGCTCGCTGAAGGTTCCGTCGCCGTTGTTGACGAAGTACCTGCTGGTCCCGAAGTCGGCGGCGATGAGAGCCTCCGGATAGCGGTCACCCGTCATGTCCGCGAGGCAGGGCGCGAAGCCCCGGATGCCGTCGTCGATGATGCCTGCCGCCTCGGTCACGTCAGTGAACGTGGCGTCGCCGTTGTTCATGAAGAGCCGATTGCCGAGCGATCCGTCCTGCCAGCCCGTGACCAGCAGGTCGAGGTCTCCGTCCAGGTCGACATCCCCGAAGGCCGACCCGAAACCGTCTCCCATCGTCCGGCTGGCGGTGGCCACGCCGACGCGGCCGCCGATCTCCTCGAACGTGCCGTCGCCACGGTTGCGATACAGCCGGTGGTGCCCCGGGGCGGCGGAGGTGGGCATCCCGTGGCTGGTCACATAGAGGTCCGTCCACCCGTCACCGTCGAAATCAGCAGCTGTCGCGCCGGAGCCGAGATGCTCCAAGGCGACCCCGGCCTGCGCCCCCACCTCCGAGAAGGTCCCGTCGCCGTTGTTCCGGTACAGGCGGTCGGGACCGGCGTCAGCGCTCACCACGAACAGGTCCTGCCAGCCGTCGCGGTCGAAGTCGAGCACGGCCGCTCCCCCTCGCATCGGCTGCGTTGCCTTCGCATTGGCGGCAGGGTCCATGAGATCCGGCATGCCCTGCGGCTCGGAGGGGGTCCCTTCTGCTCCCTCGACCGGCGCCGGCGGAGGCGGCGGGGTCCGAACCAAGTCGATTCCCGCCGGTCCGGCGACGTTCGAGAACGCCAACTTGTTGCCCGCCGGGTCCTCCCAACCGCGTGCGGGAGCCGCGCCGTCATCATCGCCCGAGCAGGCCGCGGCGATGAGCAACACCGTCAGTGCCAGAGCCAGGATCAGCCGGCGCAGAGTCATAGCACTATGACCCTCCCCCCTTCGCCCCCGGCACGACGATCTCGATGCCACGAGACACCAAACCCTACCCCTGTTCGCATATCCGCCGCCAGAGGTCCGCAGGCGCGGCGGACATCGGCTGGGTCATGGTTCGTACGCCCCGACCTGCGACAATGCGCACGGCTATCGTGGAGAGGGCGTCCACCTCCAGGGGAGACGACCCGAACGAGAGGCTCTCCGAATGGCCGATTTCACTGGGAAAGTCGCCCTCGTCACCGGAGCCGGGCTGGGTATCGGGCAGGCCAGCGCGCTCGCCTTCGCCGCCGCGGGAGCGCGGGTGGCCGTCGTCGACATCGACGGGGAGGCCGCGGCCGGCACCGTCGCCATGGTCGAGCCGCAAGGCGCGGACGCTCTATTCATCGAAGCCGATGTCACGAGTTCGGCCGATGTCGAGCGCATGGTCGCCGTTACCGTCGAGACCCTCGGCGGGCTTGACTTCGCGCACAACAACGTGGGGAGCCTGGGTACCCGCGCACCGATCCACGACTACCCGGAGGACATCTTCGAAAGGGTCACACGCGTGACGCAGGCCTCGATGTTCCTGTGCATGAAGTACGAGTTGCGTCACATGGTGCGCCAGGGCGCCGGGGCGATCGTGAACACCTCGTCGGTGGCGGGTTTCATCGGGCTACCCGGCGAATCGGCGTACGTGGCGGCCAAGCATGCCGTGATCGGACTGACCAAGACGGCGGCCCTCGAATATTCAGATCACGGCATCCGAGTCAACGCGGTGTGCCCCGGCGTGATCCGCACGCCGATGACGGAGTTCTTCCTCGACGGGGACCTTGAGGCCGAACGCGCCGCGGTTGCCCGGCATCCGATGGGGAGGCTCGGCGAGCCGGCGGAGATCGCCGACGCCGTCGTCTGGCTCTGCTCCGACGAGGCGTCTTTCGTGACCGGACATCCCCTCGTGGTCGACGGGGGGCACCTGCTCTAGCAGGCTGGAGGTACACCTCCGGCCGCTACCAGAAGAACGCTCCCCCGTTGGCGTCGAAAGCCTGGCCCACGGAGTAGTTGGCATCGGCCGACGCCAGGAAGGCGACCATGTTCGCCACGTCGTCGGGTGTCTGGTAACGCCCGACGGGGATCAGGTCGAGAACTCGTTGGCGCACGTCCTCGTACGTCTCCCCGCTCTCGGCGGCGACGTCACGGTGTATGGCTCGCAGCATGTCCGTGTCCACGATGCCGGGGAAGACGGCGTTCATGAGAATGCCGTGTGAGGCGATCTCCTGACTCATCTGCTTGATGAGCCCCATGGCAGCGTGCTTGCTGGAGACATAGGCGGCCACATGCGTGTCGCGGAACGACGGGAGGACGCCGGCGGTGGAGACGATGGTGATGATCCTGCCCCCGTGGCCCTGATGGATCATCCGGTGGGCGGCGGCCTGCGAGCAGAACAGCACCCCCTTGGTGTTGACCGCGAAATGGCGGTCCCAGTCGTCCTCGGTGATGTCGATGGCCAGGGACGTGCTCAGCACACCGGAGTTGTTGACCATGATGTCCAGAGAGCCGAAGGCCGCGACCGTCTGCGCCACCATCCGATCGACCTGTGACCTGTCGGTGACGTCGGTCGGCACGGAGATCGCACGCCCGCCGTCGTCCTGTATCTCGGCGGCCACCGCCTCGCCCGCAGCGGCGTCGATGTCGGCGACGGCCACCGCGGCGCCCTCGGTGGCGAGCCGGTGCGCAATCCCGCGGCCGATGTTGCGGCCGCCACCGGTGACGATGGCGCCCTTGCCGTCCAATCCGTAGCTGGGCATCGCTACTTTCCGGAGCCCTGCGGGACGGCAAGTTGGACGGTCCGCAGCATTGCCGAGCAGTCTCCTGGTTGCATGAGCCCTGCGGGACGACGAAGCGCCGCCGCCGGGCGGTGGGTGCCCGCCTTCGCCGGAACGACGAGTGGGATCAGCCGAGGTGCCAGCCCGAGGTGCCGTCCACCTCGACCCAATCCCCGACCTCCTCCTTGATGTCCGCCAGGTCGGTCGTCCACCGGCCGGCGATCAACCAGAAGATGTGGAGCATCTCGTCGCCCGTGTAGAACGTGTGCTCGGTGCCCGCGGGGCAATACACCGTGTCGCCCGGCTCGACGTCGATGAACTCTCCGTCGGCGTAGTACTGCGCGTGCCCCGAGATGATGTAGAACGCCTCGTCCTGATCGTGCACGTCCACATGGCCCTCGGTGTTGCCCGGGGCAAGCCACACTTGGCCTGCGGAGATCTTCGTGTCGGGCCCGAACGTCTCATCGGTGATCTGGAAGACGTCACGGAACATGCCGTTGGCCATCTCCAGCATCGGCACATCGGTCACCTTCATGACCAGACTCTGCTTCGACATCCTCAACCTCCGTCTGCTCCCCACCGGCAGCAACGTCGCGAGCCCGGACTGGCTCTCAGGCCCCCCTCGCCTCTAGTTCTACCACGTCCCGAGGATCTCCTTCGCCGCGACTGCGACATGCCGGGAGGTCAAGCCGTGCCTCTCCAGCAGCGCCTCATTGGGGGCCGACTCGATGTTGACGTCGCGCACGCCGATCCTGCGCATGAGAGTGGGTCGCTGCTCGGCGAGGACCTCGGCGACCGCCCCGCCGAGGCCGCCGATGATCGAGTGGTCCTCGCACGTCACCACGGCTCCGGTGGCGGCTGCCTCGAGGACGGCCGCCTCGTCGAGGGGCTTGACGGTGTGCAGATGGAGGTGGTGCACGCTGACGCCCTCGGCCTCGAGAAGTTCGGCGGCTCTCGCCGTGCGGAACGTCTGCACACCGGTGCTGATCAACGCCACATCCGAGCCCCGCCGCATCACCACGCCGCGCCCGACAGCGAAGTCGTGGTCGTCACCGAACAGCACGGGGCTGGCGTCACGCGTCAAGCGCATGTACACCGGCCCCGGCACGTCGTGCGCAGCTGCAAAGGTCGCCAGGCGGGTCTCGGTGGCGTCGGCGGGGGCCAGGACCGTCATGTTGGGCATGGTCCTGAACACGGCCAGATCCTCGATGGCCTGGTGCGTCTTCCCCGTGCGGCTGGTCAGGATCCCCGAATAGCCGCCGATGACGATGGCGTGCAGCTTGGTCTGGCCGATCGTGACCCGGACCTGGTCGAGGTCTCGATTGGTGGCGAAGGCCGCGAACGTGGTCACGAACGGGATCAGTCCGGTCGTCGCCAGTCCTGCAGCCACTCCGGCCATGTTCTGCTCCGCGATGCCCATCTGCAAGAACCGATCGGGGTGGGAATCCGCGAACATGTCGACGCGGGTGGCGTTGCCCAGATCACCGTCCAGAACGACCACACGATCGTCCACATCGCCGAGTTCGACGAGAGCCTCCCCGAACGCCACGCGCAGCGGTATCTCCACGCCCATCTCGGCTCGCGCAGTCATCACCGGCCGCTCGGTGCCGGACGGATCATGCTCGCCTCACGGCCGGAGCTCGGCGAGAGCGAGTTGGAACTCTTCGTCGGTGATCGGCTTGGCGTGCCACAGGTAGTCCCCCTCCATGAACGACACGCCTTTCCCCTTGACGGTATGCGCGATCAGCATGGTCGGTTGCCCTCTGATCGCTCTCGCTTCGTCGAGCGCAGCGACGATCGCCCGGAGATCGTGACCGTCCAGCTCGATGACGTGCCAGCCGAAGGCTCTCCACTTCCCGGAAGGGTCCTCCAACGGATTCATGCGACCATCGGGGTCCTTGCCGGCCTCGGCCCAGCCGTACTGCTGCAGACCGTTCCAGTCCAGGATGGCGACCAGGTTGTCGACCCTGTAGCGGGCCGCCACCATCGAGGCCTCCCAGATCTGCCCTTCCTGGGACTCGCCGTCACCGATCATGACGTAAGTCCGGTAGTCCTTGCCCGTGAGCCTGGCGGCGAGCGCCATCCCCAATCCCGGCGAGAGCCCCTGGCCCAACGAGCCGGTGGACATGTCGACTCCCGGGGTCACGAGCATGTCCGGGTGGCCCTGCAGCCGGGAGTCGAGCTGGTCGAAGGTCAGCAACTCCTCCCGCGGGAAGTACCCCCGCTCGGCGAGCGTGGCGTACAAGGCGATCGATGAGTGGCCCTTGGAGAAGATGAAGCGATCGCGATCCGGCCAGGACGGGATCGCCGGATCGATCCTCAGCTCGTGGAAGTAGAGCACGGTGAGCATGTCCGTCGCCGACAGCGGTCCCCCGACGTGACCGGCGCCGGCGTGGTGAATCGTGGTGATGACGGATCGTCGCACCGAGGTCGCCACGCTTCGCAATGCGTCGAAGTCGGGAGGCGCTCTGCCATTCATGATCTCGGGTACAACATCTCTCCGGTATCGGCATCAGCCACCGAGATTGCCCTGACCGGACAGTTCTGCGCTGCGTCGAGGGCCAGTTCGGTGGAATCACCCCGAGGATCGATGACCGAAGCCTGACCCAGGTCGTCGATGTCGAAGGTGTGCGGCGCGATCATGACGCACACGGCGTTGCCGGCGCACGCAGTCCGATCGACGGTTATCCGAAGGCGCCGGGCCACCGGAGACCCGTCCTCGCCGGCCGCGATCTGCTCAGGAGGGCGGCGCCGGTTGGATGAACTCGACGGTCGCCCCGTCGATCGTGCGCATGTAGACGATCCTGGCGCCCTTCGCGGGACCGGTCGGAACCTCGACCGGGGTCTCGCTGACGGGGCGGGCACCCAACGCCACAGCGCGCGCCCAGACGGCATCCAAGTCCTCCACCTCCATACAGAAGTGGACGTTGCCCTCGTTGATGGTGTCGTCGTCGATCGGAGTGCCGTCGCGGTTGAGGTAGTGCACCAACTCCAGCACGGCGTCGCTCCCCGGGACGTCGATCCAGGCGGCGTCGATGGCCACGCCGGGATGGCCCACGATCGCGCCGATATGCGGCTGGTCGAGCAGGCGTCGGGAGTTCGCAGCGACACCGAACAGTGCCTCCCAGAACCGCAATGACTCCTCGAGATCGCTGACGGTCATACCGATGTGATGGAGCCGTTGCGCACCGGAATCGGTCGGCGCGTCGGCGGATTGCATGGTGGATGTCATGAGCCCCCCTCATCCGGGTAAACGTGGTATCCGGGCACGTTCACCCTGGTCCTGTAGAGCATATGTCCCGCCGTCACGTAGAGAGTGCGCTTGTCGCTCCCGCCGAAGCAGCAGTTGGTGATCACATCCTGCGGGATGGGAATCCGCTCGACGAGTTCGCCCGACGGCGTGATCACGTAGACGCCCGGTGGGTTCTGGACCGTCTCCCCCGGACCCCGCTGGGTCAGGATCCCGGCGCAGACGTACAGGTTGCCGGCCACGTCGAGTTCCATCCCGTCGCCCCCGCGGCCGGGGGCGAAGTCGTAGACGGGCCACCGGTCGACGGCCTTGCCATCGGCGTCGAGGGCGAAGGCCCAGACCATCCGGCGCCCGCCCATCGCGTGGTTCGAGTCGATGACGTAGAGCACCTGGTCGTCCGGCGTGATCGCCAAGCCGTTGGGCTTCTCGACATCGGACTGTCCGATGATCCGTGTGACGCTTCCGTCGGTGTCGATGCGGTAGACACCTTCCACGTCCATCTCGAGGTCGGATCGGTCGGCGTCGTAGCGGGGATCCGTGAAGTAGAGCCGACCCTGCGTGTCGACCGTCACGTCGTTGGGGCTGTTGAGGCGCCGCCCTTCGTACCGATCCGCCAGCACCTCGATCTCACCCGTCGCGGGGTCGGTGCGGGTGACGCGCCTGCGGCCTCGGGGGCCGTGCTCGGCTCCCTCGCACGTGACAAGGCGGCCCTGCCGGTCGAAGACGTTGCCGTTGGCCCGTCCCGCCTCCTCCCGGAAGATCCCGAGCTCCCCGTCGGTGGTGAGCGTCATGATCCGGTTTCCCCGGAGGTCGGAGAAGTACACCGTGCCGTTCGCATCCACCGCGGGGCCCTCGAGGAACGCCACGAAAGTTGCAGCCTCGACCGGTGTGCCCACGGCAGATCCTCCGATGTGCTCTGGGTCCATCTCGCGTGCCTCAACCGGCCCGGACAGGGCGACTCAGTCGAGCGGCTCGTAGATCGCCTTCTGTGACTCCGCCAGCAGGTCCAAAGCGGCATCCCGGATCAGCCGATCGAAGTGCGGCGTCTCGAGGTGCGCGTCGAACGCCGCCTCGTCGTCGTATTCCTCGTAGAGGAAGAACACATCGGGATTGTCCCCGGATCGGCTGACGAAGAACTTCCGGCAACCAGGCTCCTGACGGGCCAACGGCGCGAACTCCCTCTGGATCTCGGCTATCCGGTCACCTTGTCCTGGCTTGGCGGTCCATTCCACCGCGAGGACGTATCCCATCGATCCTCCTCAGAGTTCGGCTCGCTGCGGGAGCGGTGCTGTCGAGGCTACATCGGGCTCATTCCCCAGTGCCGACGGGCCTCGGTCATCCCTCTGCGTCGGTCTGGGGGGCGATTGTGCCGGTGATGTAGCCGACCACCTCCGACGCGGAGGTCTCGGCGCCCACGAGTTCTGCGGCGGTCTCGCCCTGGCGCAACACGACGACCCTGTCGGCGACCTTCAGGGCCTCGGCGATGTCGTGGCTCACGACGATGATCGGCACGCCTTCCTCCTTGGCGATCTGCATGATCAGATGGCCCACCTCGGCGGTCGCCTGCACGCCGAGCGCCGCCGTGGGTTCGTCCAGGAGAAGCAGCTCGCGCTTCCAGAACGCCGCCCGGGCGATGGCGACGGCCTGACGTTGACCTCCGGAGAGGCTGTTCACCCTCTGGGCCACCGAACCGGGAATGGTGATGTGGAGGCGGGCGATGGCATCACGCGCCTGCACCCGCATGGCCCGGTTGTTGAGGAATGCGAACGGGCTGCGGTGATCGCGCAGGCGGACCTCGCGGCCCAAGAAGAAGTTCCCGGCGATGTCCAGGTTCCCCACGAGCCCGAGGTCCTGGTACACCGTCTCGATGCCGGCCTGGCGGTGCTGGGCGGGGTTCCCGAATTCGAGATGCTCGCCGTTGAGCCTCACAGAGCCCGCGGTCGGCTCCAGAGCACCCGAGACGATCTTCAGGAGCGTCGACTTCCCGGCACCGTTGTCGCCCACCAGACCGAGGATCTCGCCGCGGCCCAGCGTGAACGAGACACCCTTCAGCGCCTCGATGGCGCCGAACCTCTTGGCGAGGTCCCGGACCTCCAAGACAGGCACGGGAACCGCTGCGCCGGTCACGATCGCCGCTCGATCCTCCGGAGCACGCCGTCGAAGACGACCGCCGTGATGAGCGCGATCCCCAGTGCGATCGTCTGGACCGACGACGGGAGCAGCAGCAGCGAGAAGCCGTTCTGCAACACGCCGAGGATCGCGACGGCGAGCAGCGTGCCGATGATCGATCCCCGGCCCCCGGTGAGGCTTGCGCCCCCGAGAATGACCGCCGTGACGACCGAGAGCAGGAACGTCTCGCCGACCCGCGGTGACGCGGACTGCAGGATCCCCGTCAGGAGCACACCCCCGACCGAGGCTGACAGCCCCGACGCTATGTAGAGCGCGTACTGCACGCGCCGGATGGGCAGGCCGGCCAGCCGGGCCGCCTCAGCGTTGCCGCCGATGGCGTAGACCCAACGACCCAGAACGGTCGTGCGCTCCAGCACGATGCCGATTGCGTAGACGCCGATGAACATGAACACGAGCACCGACACCGACCCCACCTGCGTCTTGGTGATCCATCGCAGGAAGTCGTTGCGCACGACCTCGGTCTGTCCCGAAGACAGATAATGGGCGAGTCCGGTGAAGATCGACATCGTGCCGAGCGTCGCTATCAGGGGATTCACCCTCAAGCGCACAACGAGGGTCGCGTTCGCCGCGCCGACCGCGAGTCCGATCACCAGCACCACCACGATCGCGGCCGCCATGGGGACACCTGCCGCCAGCAGGAGTCCGAGCGACACGGTGCTGATCGCAATGGTTGCGCCGACCGAGACGTCGAATCCCCCCGAGACGATCAGGAACGTCTGCGGCGCAGCCATGATCGCCAGCACCGTCGAACTAGCAGCCACATTCAGGAGATTCGAGGAGGCGAAGAAGAAGGGGCTCTTGAAGCTGAAGAAGAGCACCAACCCGGCCAGGATCAGCAGCAGCCCCTGACTCTGCAGGAAGCCGGGGTCCGTCCAGCGGCGCGGCGCCGGCGCGCCGGATCGCCCCTCAGCGCCGACGGCGGAGCGAGTGACCGAACGCGACTTTTCAGCTTTGAACACGGATTCGGGAGGAGAAGCCGATCACCGGCTCGACTAGGCGCGCAACCGAGTCACCTGCCGGCGGACGGCCGTCAGCCCGATGGACGTGAGATCAACGACCCCCCGCACTACGAGCACGCAGACTCCGGATAGAAGTCACCGAGGTTCTCCGCGGTCAGCACTTCGGTGGGCAGCTCGATGAAGCCGGGAAGCTCGGCGCCGCCGATCAGCCCGATGAG
>LXNI01002680.1_pt1 | contig 11712 bp, 7 predicted proteins | sample 809091 | NCBI WGS metagenome assembly LXNI01 (sample SAMN04870527, study PRJNA318959) | sponge metagenome | biome: 01000161; feature: marine sponge reef; material: water | host: Sarcotragus foetidus | place: Greece: Milos, Mediterranean Sea | collected 2013-05-29 | depth 5-7 m | reverse complement strand
CCGCCAGCGCCAGCGGCGTGTGCGCAATAACCGTGACCTTGGTCTCCTGGCACAGCTCCAGCACGTCTTCGGCCACGTCGCGATCGAACAGGTTGTAGCGAATCTGGTTCGACACGATCGGATACCGCCGCGCCGCGTCCTGCGCCGCCTTCAACTGATCCGCCGAGAAGTTGCTCACCCCAATGAACCGGATCAACCCCTCGTCCACCAGCCGTTCCAGCGCGCCAATCGTCTCGCCAATCGGGATCGACGGGTTCGGCCCATGAATCTGGTAAAGGTCGATCACTTCCACGCCCAGCCGCCGCGCGCTCGCCCGCGCATGCACCGGAACGTCGTTGGCTGCCAGGTTCCGCGGCGAGATCTTGGAGGCGATAAACGTCTGATCCCACAGCCCGGCAAGCTCCGCCCCGACCAGCGACTCCGCCTGCCCGGGTTCGTCGCCTCGCGCGTTATACGACTCCGCCGTGTCGATCAGCCGCAGACCTGCCGCCAGCCCTTTCACCAGCACGCCTCGCCCGCCGAAATACCGGGCCGTCCCCAGCCCAATCTTCGGCACGGTCGTCTGTGTCGGGCCCAGGTAAACCTCGTCCATGCCGGCCTCGCTAGCTGATCGCGTCAATGAAATTGATGTACACGCGCTGGTGCTCCCACAGCAGTCGATCCGCCCCCAGCCACATCCACTCGTTCGGCGTGAAATAGGCGGACACGTCCGCTTCCGAGCCTTCCTTGCCCACCCACTGCAGCCAATGCAGGTTGTCGGACTGCAACAGCAGATGCGCCAGGTCGATCAGTGCCGGATCCTCCGTCAGCTGCGCCGTGCCGTAGGCCGCCGTCATCAACCGGAACACCGCCTGCTGCGCATGATTCCCCACGAAGAACTCCAGGCCCCCGTGCTGCCCCGCCCAGGTGGCCGGAAACGGCGACATCGGCAAGTCATGCGCATCGCGGTCAAATACCTCAACCGCTGCGCTCGGCGTCAAACATCGAATCCCGCGCTTCGCCAATGCATCCGGCAGCGCGTCCATGAACTCAAAAATGCCGGTGTCCACATTGTGGTGCTCGCCAAACGTCTCAAAGTCCCACGCCAGCGTCACCAGGTCCCCGGGCGTTGACGCAACCCAGTCGGCGTACCGCTCCGCCGTCAGCGGCCAGCCGTCCCAGCTCTGGTTCGAGAACCGGTAGCCCACGTCGTCACTCAGATCGAAGTGCCGGGCCAGCAGCGGCAGCCCGCCCCGTTCCCTGTACACGTGAGCCGCACTCCGCCACTCCATGATCCACGGCCGCCCGTCCACGAATCCGGCTTCGAATCCCGTCCGCGCCAGCGTCCGCGCAATATCCGACGACATCAGCATCTCGGTCGTGTCCGCCACTCGCGGCCGCTGACCGCAGATCTCGGCTAGCTTCTCAGCCGACCGCTCCATCCCCCTGGCAAACAGCGGCAGGTCCAGCAGCATGCTCACCGCGTGATACGGCTCCGTCGCCACCGGCTCGCAGTTCTCGTGCTCTAGCAAGGCCTTGAGTTCGCCAAGTAGCTCCGGGTCCCACGCCTCAAACTGCGGCAGCGTCGAAATTGGAATCCCCAGCCCCAGCGCCAGACCCCGATCCAGCAGGCTTTGCCACAACTCGATCGCCGGCCGGTAGCACCAACGCGCAACCTTCTCGAAGTAGAACTGGTTCAACTCGTCGTCGAACAGCGCCGCTTCGATGGTCGCCGCGTCCGCCCCGTGCGGAATCTCAACCGCCGGTATGCGCACCCGCCGCGGCTGGTGAATCAGCGTATAGATAACCAGGTCTTGGGCGATTGGAGGTTCGCGATCGTGGGGGTGGGGCGGCCTTCAGGGCGCTCCGCGAATGCTACCCGACGCCCACGCCCTGCCCTGCCGCCATGTGGCTCATCCGGGTCAGGAAGATCGGCGTCACGGCTTCCCAGCTAAACAGCTCAGCCGCCTTCCGCGCGCCGGCCCGAAGCGATGTATTGAGTGCCTCGTCATCCTTCAACTGAAGCGCAAACCGCACGATCTCGTCCGGCTCCGCCGCATCGTCCAGCACCACGCAGTTCTGCAGCGGCCGCGCGTAATCCTCGCCCGTGGACCCCACGTAGGCGATTCCCCCCGCCGCCATCGCCTCCAGTCCCACCAGGCCAAACGGCTCATACCCGCTGTTGGCCAGCGTGCCGTCAGCCGCGCAATAGAACACCGGCAGAATCTCGTCCGGCACGAAGAACCGCAGGTCCAGCACCGCCGCCTCCGGCGCCGCGGCCAGCGCCGTGGCAATCCCCGCCACCGAACGGTCCTCGGTCACCACCTCGGCCCGTTCCAGTCCCCGCCACACCATGTGCCGGTACAGTTCCTCGCCATAGGTCTCGTAGGCGCCCGGCTTGATCACCAGGCGGGCGTTGAGCCCCTGGGATCGCATCCGATGCACCGCCTCCACGGCCTCCAGCCAACCCTTGTCGGGATCGGTTCTACCCAGCTTGAAGAACCACAAGTCGCAGTCCAGCGCCCGGCGAAACGCCGCCACCGCATCCGGATCCACCGGCGCCAGCCGCTCCGACGGCACCCCGTTCGGAATCACCACGGGATTCACGCCGCAGTCCCACATCTGATGCTTGACGTACTTTGAGACCGCCGCAAAATCCGCCACGTAACCGATCCGGTCCCAATTCATGCGGTTGAAGGACATGTCGTTGTTCGCGTTCCACACCAGCACGCAGCTCTGGCGCAATCCGTTGAAGTGCAGCGAATCGCTCAGTCGAGACAGCGCGTCCGCCGTGTGCCACTCCTCGGCCATCACCACCACCGTGCGACCCTTGGCCACGGCTGGACCCACGATCTCAAACGTCACGTGGGCCGGAACGGATTCCTGAAAATCGTGAACTTTCTCGATCTCGGCTTCGTACACCCCGCCCCGGTGATGCTCGCTCAGCCACTGGCACCATCGGTGCAAATGCAGGCGGCCGTCCTCTTGCACTTCGTGGCCAGGCCGTTCCGGATCCCCAACAAAGATCAGGTGCGTATTGAACCCCTGCCGAGCCAGCGAGCGCGTGAACTGCGCCACCCGCACCCCCAGCCCCCCGGCCTGCGAGTAGGGTTGATCCGGCCCCTCAAATGAGAGGAACACGATCTCAAGGTTCTCAGGCGTGAAAGTTGGCGTCACGTATCCGTTCTCTTACGTTCGGCGTGTTCTTCGGCTTAGCGCCGCTGCCGACGGCGATTCCTTGAACAAGCTTAACCCCGGGCGGCGCCGTGTTCTGCAAGGGGACTTACGCTCGTCGTGACGCTGGATTCCTCCCGTCCCGCCGCCACGCCCTCCACCGTCACCGACGGCCTCGGCGGAGGCATCGCCGCCGCCGCTGGCATCGTCCTGGCCTCCATCGCCCTCAGCCGTCTCCTGGGATTCGTCCGCCAGGCCGCCATCAACGCCCAATTCGGTGTCGGCGCCGAAGCCGACGCCTGGTACGCCGCCTTCCGCATACCCGACACCATCTTCATGCTGCTCGCCGGCGGCGCCCTGCTCTCGGCCGTCATCCCCGTCTACGCCGACGTCAAGTCCCGCGGCGACCCCGAGGCGTTGCGGCGACTCCTGGGCGGGGTGGCCACCCTGGTCTTCCTTGCCACGGCCGTATTCGCCGCCCTTGGCGCGCTCTTGGCGGAACCGTTGATGTCCGCCATCGCCCCCGGATTCCAGCCCGGCACGCACGATCTGGCTGTCGACGCCTCGCGCTGGCTCATGCTCTCCCCGGTCCTGCTCGGACTCAGCGCCCTCGCCAAGGCCGCCCTCCAGGCCGAACGCCGGTTTGTCCCGCCGGCCCTCAGCCCCTTGCTTTACAACGTCGGCATCATCATCGGCGCACTGGTCTTGGCCCAGGCATTCGGTCTGCGAGGCCTCGTCTTCGGCACGCTGATCGGCGCGGTCTTGCACCTTGGAATCCAGGCCCCTGGTCTCGCGTCGTGGGGAGGACTCAGGCTCACCTGGGGCCTCGCCAACCCCGACGTCCGTCGCGTCGTCATCCTCATGCTCCCGCGTCTCCTCGGCGTGGCCGTTCTCCAGGTCAGCCTCATCTACGTCAACATCCTCGCCTCGCTGCAGGGTCCGTCCGCCGTCGCCGCTCTCAACAACGGATTCCTGCTGATGCTGCTCCCGCTGGGCGTCTTCGGCATGGCCCTGGGCGAAGCCGCCCTCCCCGAACTCGCCGGCCGCTGGGCCGGCGGCGACCGCCAACTCTTCGCCGCCCGCGTCAGCGGCGTCGCCCGCCACATCGTCTTTCTCAACCTGCCCGCCGCCGTTGTCCTCGCGATCCTGGCCGAACCGCTCGTCGCCGTCCTCTTCCAGCGCGGCGCCTTCGACGCCCACGCCACCGAAATCACCGCCATCGCCCTCCGCTTCTTCGCCATTGGCCTCGCTGGTCACGCCGCCGTCGAGATCCTCGTGCGCGGCTTCTTCGCCATGCAGGACACCCGCACGCCCGTCGCCATTGCCGCGGCGTCCCTGGCATTCCACATGCTGCTGTCCTGGTTCCTGGCCCAATGGCTCGGCATCGGCGGCATCGCCCTCGGCCTCTCGATTGGCGTGCTGGTGGAATCCGTGCTGCTCGCCTTCGTCCTCCATCGCCGCGGTGGCCTCCAGGTTGGAACTCCCGAACTCCAGGTCGCGGCCACGGCCCTGGTCGCCGCCACCCTGATGGGCCTGGTCATCGCCATCCTCCGCGTCACCACCTGGACCAACGGTCCCATCGGCGTCGACTCCGCCCTGCTCCTCGCCGCCTACCTCGCCGCCGCCGCCCTCGCCTACCTCGCCGTCGCCTGGCTCCTCGCCAGCCGCGAACTCACCGAACTCACCACCCGCCTCTCCCGCCTCCGCCCCCGCTAGGCGCCGTCACGCGCTCTTTGGTGACGATCCAGGTGCCACGCGGGCAACGGTGGCCCCAATGGCATCGCGTATTGCCAGGCATCGCTGCGGTCCTTTGATCGTGAGAGTTGAGGCCGCGGGCGCGCTGTGCTTCATCGGCCGTCGAGTGTCCGCACCAGCGGAACGTGGGTCGAAAGCACTCCGGACACACTCAACGCTGGCGCTCTCCGATAGCGCAATCCTTTGACTAAACCCGGGCTTGATTCGGACCCCCAAACCGTTCGCGAGTTTGGGAAAAACACGCAGGCTCGGTACCCTCTCTTAGCCCACCGGGTGACTTGCTGAGGCCTGATCCGAAGGGAGTAGTTGTGAGCACCGTCATGCAAGCATTTACGCACCGTCGCCGCACCATTCTTCTAGTGGCGGCAGCAGCGACGCTCGGACTATTCCTGGCACGGCCCGCCGTGGCGCAGGCCCAGGGCGTGGAAGCCGAAACCGTCTACGTCCTCAACACCTTCGCGTTCCTGGTCTGGGGCGCGCTGGTCATGTGGATGAGCGCCGGCTTCGCCATGCTCGAGGCCGGGTCCGTCCGGACCAAGAACGCCTCCATGATCTGTCTGAAGAACATCGGCCTGTACTCGATTGCCGGACTTGCCTACTTCATCGTCGGCTACAACCTGATGTACGGCGACCTCATCGGCAACGTCATCGGCTCGTTCAGCCTGTTCTACGGTCCGTCTGCCGAGGAGATCGCGCTGGTCAACGGCGAGGGCGATGCCGCGGCCGTGCTCGCCGGTGATAACGCCTACTCCACCATGTCCGACTGGTTCTTCCAGATGGTCTTCGTGGCGGCGGCCGCGTCCATCGTGTCGGGCGCCCTGGCCGAGCGGGTCAAACTCTGGTCGTTCTTCTTGTTCGTGGTGATTCTGACCGCCGTCATCTACCCCATCGTTGGCGCCTGGACCTGGGGTGGCGGCTGGCTGGACGGCCTGGGATTCCAGGACTTCGCCGGCTCAACCATCGTGCACAGCACCGGTGGCTGGGCCGCGCTCGCCGGCATCCTCGTCGTCGGTCCCCGGCTGGGCAAGTTCAAGCGTGACGGCACCGCCCGCGCGACCCCGCCGTCAAACGTCCTGATGGTCACGCTGGGCGTCTTTATTCTCTGGCTCGGGTGGTTCGGCTTCAACGGCGGTTCCCAGTTGGCGCTGGGCAGCGCGGCCGACGCCATCGCCATGAGCCACGTGCTGGTAAACACCAACCTCGCCGCCGCGGCCGGAGCCATGGCCGCCCTGGTCGCGTCGCGGCCGATCTTCGGGCGAACCGACGTGCTGGGTGGCTTGAACGGCGCGCTGGCCGGATTGGTGTCCATCACCGCCGGTCCCGATATCGTCGACCACTACTGGGCGATCATCATTGGCGCCATCGGCGGCGTGATCTGCGTGGCTGGGATGAAGCTGCTGGAGAAGCTGCGACAGGACGACGTCGTCGGCGCCGTCCCCGTGCACCTGTTCGCGGGTATCTGGGGAACCCTCGCCGTCTGCATCGCCGCTGGCGGCCAGTTCCACGTCCAGCTGATTGGCATCCTGGCCATCGGCGCTTTTGTGTTCGCCGTCTCGTTGGGGCTCTGGAAGCTCATGGAAATGACCATCGGCTCGCGCGTATCGCCACAGGTGGAGCAACTCGGCCAGGACGCCGGCGAACTCCGCATCGAGGCCTACCCCGAGTTCGTGCTCATGCCGGAGGAATACGACGGCGAGGACGACTAGACCGTGCGGGCCACGGGCGCCTGCCGCGCCTGGCCCGAATTCGCGTGAGCCGCTTTCCCATCCGGAAAGCGGCTCACGTGCGTTAGGACGAAATTAGCCCGTCCTGGGGCTGGGTCCAGGGGACCGCCGGCAGGTGGGCCTGCAGCTTGGCGCGCGGCAGACCCAGGTGCGCGACCGGCACGTCGATAACCACCGGCGCTTCAAGCTCCAGCGCCTGTGGGAGCAGCGTTTCCAGCTCCATGGGGTCGTCCGTCCGCATGCCGACGGCGCCGAAGGACTCGGCGAACCTGACCAGGTCCGGGTTCAGCAGATCCGTCTCGTACGTGCCGCCAAAGAAGTCCTCCATGTCCCGGGCCACGTTGCCGTACGCGTCATCTCGGAACACAACGGTCGTCACGTTGATGCCGTACCTGACCGCCGTGGCCAGCTCCGCCGCATTGAACAGAAAGCCCCCGTCCCCGTTGATGCACACCACCGGTCGGTCCGGCGCGCCCACCTTGGCGCCCAGCGCGGTTGGAAAGGCAAACCCCAGATTGAATGAGTACCCCGAATCGATATACGTCTTGGGGTGGTTGACCTGGTAGTGCGTACGGGAGTAGTAACCGAACTGCGACACGCCCCAGACGATGAACGAGTCCTCCGGAACGCTGCGCTTGATGGCCTCCATGATGGCGTACTGCGGCTCCCGGTCCCTGATGTCGTAATAGGCAATCAAGCCCCGCGCTGCGGCAACCGCCTCCGCCGGCGATGGCCGATCGCCGGCCCCCGCCGCCATCAGCATCGGCAGCATGGCTTCCAGGGTCGCCTTGGCGTCGCCATGCAGCGGAATGGTGTTGGCCTGGACTCGCGTGAGCTCCGCATCGTCGATGTTGATGTTGACCAGCGTGGACGAATTGCCCGCCGGGTTTCCCATCGAGAATCGCGCGCCGATACCGATAACCACGTCGGCCGCTTGCATGACCTCGAAGAGCTGATTCATCTCATGCCGCTCGCCCGCCGGGCTGACGCACGAGCCGTACGCCAGTGGGTGCCGGTCCGGAATCGTTCCCTTGCCGCCGCCGGACGTAATCACCGGAATGTTCGTTGCTTCGGCCAGCGCCACCAGGGCCGCTTCAGCGTCTGACCGCGCGACGCCCCCGCCGGCGAATATCACCGGGAGTTGGGACCTGGCAATTACGTTTGCGGCTTCGCGCAGGTCCTCCTGGCTCGGGACGATGCGTGAGAACCTGGCGGGTTCTCGCAGTTCAACGTCGTCGCGTTCCACCCCCGCTTCGGGCGGAATCTCGATCACGACCGGACGCGGCCGGCCGGTTCGCATCTGCCGGAATGCTTCGCAGATCGCGTCCGGAATCTCTCGCGGCGTCAGCGCCTGCCGCTGCCACTTGCTGACCGGACGGACGATATCGAGCTGATTCAGAACTTCGTGGTAGCTGCCGAGGTCTTTACCCATCTGGCCACGGGGGATCTGGGCGGCAATGGTGAGGACCGGGACTGAGCGAGAGTAGGCCGTGGAAAGGCCCGAGGCGGCGTTATAGACCGCCGAGCCTGGAACGACCAGAACTACACCGGGCTTTCCCGAGGCGCGCGCGTAGCCGTCGGCCATGTGCGCGGCGCCCTGTTCGTGACGCGTCGTGATGAGTCGGATGCCGGGCGCGTCCCGTATTCCCGCGATGATCCCGGACGTGTGGATGCCGCCGATACCGAAGACAATCTCAACGCCTTCACGTACCAGCGATTGCGCCACCGCCTCGCCGCCAGTCATTCTCGGCATGTCCTCGCTACTTTCTGCGACCCCGAAGGGTCACTCGCTCGCGAATATGCCGAGCCCGGCCTGTCGGATCGGCGAATTCGCAGTCTGAAGGTGAAATCTGGCAAGACTGGGTTGTCACCACCTCCTACGCCGATGCCTGGCCCCCACGTCATGAAAAATGCGGGAAACGGTCGGATGCTGTCAAAGAGACGCCTGCGACCGGGGTGCTTGGTGACGCGATCGACGACCCCCGCGCGGTCCCAATCGCCCGGCGGCCGTCATGTCCGGCAGCGGGCTCGTTCTCGATCGGATGGACTCAGCGAGCCGCCCTCGGAGAGACCTTTGCAAAACGCTTCCTCGTCCTCGAAGGTGCGGCGGCTCCTTCTCCCTCTCCCTCTCCCTCTCCCTCTGGAGACCTTTGCAGGACCTTCTCTTCCTAGAGGCGCGGCCTCTTGCTTCGCCTTGAGGAAACGCCGGCGCCGTCTTTGCCGGCAGGTGCGCGGTGTCAGTCCCTTCGAGGAGACGCTGTTCTTTCCCCTCTCCTGGGGGAGAGGCAGAACCTGTCCTGAGCCTGCCGAAGGATTCGGCCGTCTTCGGCCGAAACCGGTGAGGGGTCCTCCGGTCGAGGTCTCCACCCCAACAAGCACGTTCGGACGTTATCTGATGCAGGCTGCGCCGTTCTTCACCCTCTCCAAGGGGAGAGGCAGGTTCGGGCGTCTTCGGCCGAAACCGGTGAGGGGTCCTCCGGTCGAGGTCTCCACCCCAGCAAGCACGTTCGGACGTTATCTGATGCAGGCCGCGCCGTTCTTCACCCTCTCCAAGGGGAGAGGCAGAACCTGTCCTGAGCTTGTCGAAGGATTCGGCCGTCTTCGGCCGAAATCGGAGAGGGGTCTTCCGGGCAACCAGGCGCAGGTTACGCAACAGTCTCTCTGGGGAGGGTCTTCCGGGCCACCAACCCCGGATTACGCAAGGGTCTCGGCGAGGGGACGGTGGGAGCACGCAAGTCGATCCTCCGCGTGACCGAAACGGCCATTGGCCACTTCTTGCGCTGACGCAGGTGCGCGGTGTTCCGATAGACTGCTCCGGCGTTTTCGGCTGAGGCCCGTTGGTGTCCGAAATGCTTGGAGATGGCGCTGCCTGCGTCGACGCGTACCTGTCGAAGCCTGCGACGATTTGAATCTGGTGACGTAGCAACATGGACTTTGAGGCCTATGATATTGACCAGCGTATCTATGACGAAATGTTCCATTCAAATCGGGATCCGCGCGACCACTACCACGGCATCCACCAGGCGCTAAGCCAAACCTCGCTGGCCGATCTTGCCGACATTCAGGAGCAGGTAACCGGGTCGTTCTCGAGCGAGGGAATTTCGTTCAAAGTCTATGGCGATGAAGAGGGCGACGAGCGCATCATCCCGGTTGACTGCGTGCCGCGCGTGCTTCCGGGCGATGAGTGGCGGCAGCTTGAGCGTGGCCTGACCCAGCGCCTCAAGGCCCTGAACCTCTTTCTGGCCGACGTCTACGGTCCGGCCCGGATCGTCCAGGACGGCGTGATTCCGGTCGACGTGGTGCGCGGCTGTCCGCAGTACCGGGTCGAGATGCGCGGATTCGAGGCCCCGCACGGGGTCTGGGTCGCCATCTGCGGCACCGACCTCATTCGGACGAACGATGGGTTCATGGTCCTCGAGGACAACCTGCGCGTGCCCTCCGGCGTCGCCTACATGCTCGCCAACCGGAAAGCCGTCAAGGCCAGCTTCCGCCGCCTCTATCGATCCTCGCGCGTTCAGGATGTCGAGCACTATGGACGCGTCCTCCGCACCACCCTCCAGGAGCTCGCCCCCGCTGGAACCACCGACCCGGCGATCGCGCTGCTCACGCCCGGCGTCTACAACTCGGCCTTCTACGAGCACATGTTCCTGGCCAGGGAGATCGGCGCGGAACTCGTCGAGGGTCGCGATCTCCTGGTTGACGACGGCGTCGTCTACATGCGCACCACCGCCGGATTGCGGCGGGTCGATGTGGTGTACCGGCGGGTTGACGACGACTTCATTGACCCTGTCGTGTTTCGCGAAGACTCCTTGCTGGGTGTCCCCGGAATCATGCACGCCTACAAGCAGGGCAACGTGACCCTGGCCAATGCCCCGGGGACTGGCGTCGCGGACGACAAGAGCGTCTACGCGTATGTTCCGGAAATGATTCGTTACTACTTATCGGAAGAACCGATCATCGCTAATGTCGAAACTTATCTGTGCCGTAATCCCGAAGGACTCGAATACACGCTGGACAATCTGGCGGACCTGGTGGTCAAGCGCGTCGGCGAGTCTGGCGGCTATGGAATGCTCATCGGACCGCACGCGACGCCCGCCGAGCGCGCGGCCTACGCGGAGCAGGTGCGAGCAAATCCCGCCGACTTCATTTCCCAACCGGTGCTTGCCCTCTCCCGGGCGCCCTGCCTGATCGAAGGCCGCATCGAACCTCGCCACGTTGACCTGCGCCCGTTCGTGCTGCACGGCCACAAGACCCGCATCGTGCCTGGGGCGTTTTGCCGGGTCGCCTTGCGGCGCGGCAGCCTGGTGGTCAACTCCAGCCAGGGCGGCGGCGGCAAGGACCTCTGGGTGTTGGAGAACTAGGCCGCATGCTGTCGCGCAGTGCTGAAGGCCTCTACTGGTTGGGCCGCTATTTGGAACGCGCCCAGCATCTCAGCCGCCTCCTGCGCATGCAGACCGAGGCATTGGTCGACCGGCCGGTTGAGGAGATTCACTTTGGCTGGCTGCGCATCTACGGAAGTCTGAACCGCCAGCCGCCCGTTGGAAGTCTGGAACTGCTCGCCCAGGACGACTACAGCCTGGCGGATTCCTACACCCTGGCCGACGACCTCACGTTCGAACCGACCAATCCGGACTCGGTGTGGAGCGGTGTCGCGGGCGGGCGAGAGAACGCCCGGCACGTCCGCCACTGCCTCAGTGCCGAAATGTGGACGTGCCTGAACCGGACCTATCTGCGCATGCAGGGGCTGACGATCCAGGAAATCTGGGCCTCGTCGCCCGAGCGGTTCTACGCCGATACCGTGGCTGACATTGATACGTTCGCCGGCGTGACCGCGGCCACCATGTATCGCGACGAGGGCTGGAGATTCCTGAACCTCGGTCGCTCGATCGAGCGCGTGCAACTCGCCTCCGCCCTCCTCCAGGCACAGATCACCGCCGCCGAACTTACCCGGGATGTCTCCGAGGCTGCCTGGACCGGCCTGCTCCGCCTGTACCACGCCCTGGAGGCCTACAACCGGACCTACAGCCTCGCGGTTGAGCCGCGCCAGGTCCTTGACTTGCTGGTGACCGACCCGCGGCTC
>LXNI01002679.1_pt1 | contig 11716 bp, 7 predicted proteins | sample 809091 | NCBI WGS metagenome assembly LXNI01 (sample SAMN04870527, study PRJNA318959) | sponge metagenome | biome: 01000161; feature: marine sponge reef; material: water | host: Sarcotragus foetidus | place: Greece: Milos, Mediterranean Sea | collected 2013-05-29 | depth 5-7 m | reverse complement strand
AGACACGCTGCTGGAGCCGCACGGCTGGAATGAGCACACAAGGTCGGTGAGCGATGGTTTTGTAGGGGGGCGTTGCGGGGGCGCAGCCCCTGCACAAGGGAGGGCCGAAGGCCCGACCGCCCATATAAAAGTAGAGAGTTGAGAGAGCACCTTTGCTCGCCTCATTCAGGATCGCAGATTAGTTGTGGCTGCGTAGTTTCGTTTTCAGTTTCTAGTTTTTAGTGACCCCACTCGTACGCGGAGGCTCACTGGAATCTGTTTTTGCACAGACAGGGGGGAACGACAGATGTCCGTACGCCTGCTCGACTTCGATCTCCATATCCTCAACATGCGCAACCGCATGCCCTTCCGCTATGGCATCGTCACCATGACCGCGCTGCCGCATCTCTTTTTGCAAGTACGGGTTGTGGTGGACGGCAAACGGGCGGACGGGATCGCGGCCGAGGGCCTGGCGCCGAAATGGTTTACCAAAGTACCCGATTCGTCGATGGCCCAGGATATCGCCGAGATGCTCGACGTAGTGCAGGCGGCCTGCCGCCATGCCCGCGAAGCCGGCGCGGCGGACTCGGTCTATGCGCTGTGGCGGGCTGCCTACAAGGCCCAGGAGGCTTGGGCGGCAGACACGGACTACCCGCCGCTGCTGTGGGCGTTCGGCGTTTCGCTGGTGGAGCGGGCGATCATCGACGGCTTCTGCCGGGCTACGGGCACGACCTTCGCCGAGGCTGTGCACGCGAACAGCCTGGGGATGGAGCTGGACGAGCTGCGGCCGGAACTGGCCGGGCGCGCGCCGGCGGATCTGCTGCCGGCCAAGCCCCTGGAGCGGGTGATCGTTCGGCATACGGTCGGCATGATCGATCCCCTCACCGACGACGAAGTCCCGCCCGCCGATCAGGTCGATGACGGTCTGCCCCAATCGCTGGACGCATCGATCCAGGCTTACGGATTGACCCATTTCAAGATCAAGATTGGCGGCGACATCGACGCGGACAGGGCGCGTTTACAACGCATTGCCGCGCTGCTGGACGAGCGCAATGTCGATTACCGGCACACGCTCGACGGCAACGAGACCTATCACAACGTTGCCGATTTTCGCGCCCTCTGGGAAGAGTTGAACGCCGACCCGGCCCTGGGCGGCTTTCTGCAGCGGCTGATTTTCGTCGAACAGCCCTTCCACCGCGACATCGCCCTGAGCGAGGAGGTGGGCGCGGCGTTGCTTGCCTGGGGGGAACGGCCGCCGATCATTATCGACGAATCAGACGGCGAGCTTTCGAGCGCGCCCACCGCGCTCGAAAGCGGCTACGTGGGCACCAGCCACAAGAACTGTAAAGGCATCTTCAAAGGCATCGCCAACACCTGCCTGATCCGTCACCGCCAGCGCCGGGAGCCGGGCGCGCTGCATATCATCAGCGCCGAGGACCTGTGCAACCTGGGGCCGGTGGCACTGTTGGAGGACCTGGCGGTACTGGCGACGCTGGGCATCGAACACGCCGAACGCAACGGCCATCACTACTTCGCCGGCCTGGCGATGCTGCCGGACGACGTGCAGGCGCAGATGCTGGCGGCGCATGGCGATCTCTACCGCCCGCACACGACGCCGGGCGGGCGGCGTTTCCCGACACTGGCGGTCGAGAACGGCGCGGTGGATGTGGGCAGCGTTACGGCCGCGCCGTTTGGCCCTAAAACGGTTCTGGACCCATCCCAGTTTACGCCGGTGGCCGAATGGGAATACGCGTCGCTGGGGCTGGATTGAACGCATGGCACAGTGATCGCACAGTGACGACGCGGTGATGGCGCGGCGGCAGGCAGGACGCCTGGATTTCCATGAGGACATGAAGCGGCAAAAGCGCAACTTTAGGACGGCAGCCGTGTTTTCTCTTATAGAATGGTATAGGAATTTCGTCCTGCTTCCTTCTGCATGCAAGACCATTCTCCGGCTCTAATGCCGGGAGAGACAGACGCAGGGGAACGCACTCCCGTACATTGGGTCCCGTGCAGTGGGTCCCATATAGTGGCCTCCAAACAATGGATTCCATGACACCGCCATCCACAGCGGAAGAAACTGAATCCCAAAGTTCGAGTTCAGTTCTGGCGCCGAACACCGCGTGGGATACCGCGACCAAAAGAACAGTCCTGATCGTTTTGTTCGTCTTCGGCGCGCTCATCTTCTGGGTCAGCCGTCCGGTCCTGCCGATACTGATTATGGCGGGGCTTGTCTCCTACTTCCTGATTCCGATTGTCGATATGTTTGAACGGCTGCGCATTCCCCGCAGCGTGAGCACGATCGTCTTATACCTGCTGTTCCTGGTTCTGTTGATACTGGCCCCCGTTCTGCTTGTGCCTATTTTGTTGTCCCAACTCAGGGCACTCTATTTTGATGTGCCGACAGCGACTGAGAACTTTCTGCTCTTTCTGCAAGATTCGGTCGCAGACATTCCAACCAGTGGCAAAATCCTTGGTCTCGATGTCACGTTTGAGGGGGTGGTGGGCCAGATCCAGCAGACGTTTACCGATGAGATTGAGGTGGAACGCTTCCTGCCCGGTGCGCAGCAGATTCTGGATTATATTAATCAGCTCTTGAGTACAGCGACGAATGTGGTGAGCAGCACGGCGACAATCGGCTTGACGGTTGTTGGCAGCATCGTCACTACGGTCGTGTTTCTGCTGCTTCTCTTCTTCATCAGCTTATACATAACCAAAGACGCGCCCCGCATCCAGCGCTATGTGGAAGGGCTGTTCCCGGTTGAGTATTATTCGGAGGGCGTGGAGTTGATGCGCCGGCTGCGCAACATCTGGAACGCCTTCTTTCGCGGCCAACTCATCCTCTCTTTATCGATCGGAGTGGCGACCTATTTTTCGCTGAGCCTGTTGGGGATGCGGGGTGCGCTGATTCTGGCGCTTTTGGCCGGGGCGCTGGAAATTCTGCCCAATATCGGTCCGATTCTGGCGATGATCCCAGCCGTGATCATCGCGCTGGCGCAAGGAAGTTCGACGCTCGAACTGAGCAACCTGAATTTCGCTCTGCTGGTAATCGGGGTCTACTTCATCATTCAGCAGTTGGAACATCAGCTTCTGGTGCCGCGCGTGATCGGCTCGAGCGTTCATTTGCATCCGGTGGTGGTAGTGTGCGGCGTCGTGGTGGGCGCGAGCGTGGGGGGGATACTGGGCGCGTTTCTGGCCGCGCCGGTCGTCGCCAGCTTGCGGCTGATCGGCAGTTATACCCACGCCAAGCTGCTCAACTATCAGCCTTTCAGCGAACGCAATCCGAGCACACAGACGCAGCGCGCCGGCATCTACCGCCGGGTCGTTGTTTCGGAAGCTGACGACACGGCTGCAGTCCCTGAGGCGGCGTTGGAAGAGGACGCGCCTGCGTCGCCCGCTTCCCAGACCGCCAATTCACCCGCAGGCGATTAGAGACAGAGCAGGCGTCGCGCCTGCGCCCCCAGGTCGATCACAGCCCCGTAGTATCCACTAAAGGCAGACTTGCATATACGTCAAGGGCGAGCCGATCGCGCGCGGACGGCTCGCCGCGCGGAGTTGAATGCGCGGCCGCTTCGGCAGGCTGCCGGTGCGCGCGGTCCTGCGGGGCGCGTTGCCGGGCTGCGTTATATGACCGCCTGTAGTAGGCGGCGGCGCCTATCATGGCGGCATTGTCCGTACACAGAAAAAGCGGCGGACAACGCAGCGGCAGGCCCATCTCTGCGAAATGCTGTTCAGCGGTCCGGCGTAACAGCCCATTGGCGCTGACACCGCCGCAGATGCAGACCTGCTTCACGGCAAACTCGTTGGCGGCATCGGCGGTTTTACCCACCAGCACATCCACAACAGCCATCTGAAAAGCGGCGGCAATATGGGCCGCTGTCTGCTTCTGGCGTGCGTCCGTTCCCTCGCGTTCGAGTTGACGCATCAGATTGAGAACGGCTGTCTTCAGGCCGGAGAAGCTGAAGTTGAAGCGGTGCTCGCCGCGAACGGGCAGGGGAGATGTCTGCGCGTCCGGTTGGCGCTCTGTCCGCCGACCGGGCCGCATGAGAGGGCGGGGGAGATGGAAACGGCGGGCATCGCCGGCCTCCGCGGCCGCTTGTATGGCCGGGCCGCCCGGAAAGCCCAGTTCCAGGAGGCGCGCCACCTTGTCGAACGCTTCCCCGGCGGCATCGTCCAGGGTTGCGCCCAGGTGCCGGTAGCGGCAATGATCTTCCATCAGCACGAGCTCGGTATGGCCGCCGGAGACGATCAGGATCAGCGCCGGGAACTGTTCAGTTGCGCTACTACTTCGTTGTTTGCGCGCGATGTCGGGTGAAGGGTCCGCATATAGCCAGTTGCTGTAGATGTGCCCTTCCAGATGATTCACGGGCACCAGTGGCAGGCCGCTGGCGAAGGCCAGTCCTTTGGCGAGATTGACGCCGACAAGCAGACTGCCGGCCAGGCCTGGGCCGTGGGTGACGGCGATGGCGTCCAAATCGCGCACATGCGCGACCGAGGCATCCGCGAGCGCGTCCTCGACGACGGTCTGAATTGCGAGAACGTGCTGACGGCTGGCGACCTCCGGGTAGACGCCGCCGAAACGCCGGTGGAGCTCGATCTGGCTGGCGACCCGGTTGCTGAGGATATGGCGGCCGTCCGCCACGACCGCGGCCGCGGTCTCGTCGCAACTGGTCTCGATAGCGAGGATGCGGCATGCAGGCGCGCCGCCTGTGTGCGTCAAGCTCATCTGTCTTCGCTCAAAGTGGACGGCCGCGCTGCCCAGAGCAGGACGAGCAGGCCGATAATGGCCAGCCCAATCAGCGCCACCAGTTTGTAGAGGCGATCATCCAGCAATAGGGTCAGCCCGCCGAAAAGTGCGCAGAAGGCCCAATAGCCAATCACGATAGTGTGTTCGGCCAGGCCTTTGTCCCGCAGCCGCAGGTGCAGGTGATCGCGCCCGCCCTGGCCCACAGAGACACCCCGTCGCGAGCGGCTGTAGATCAGCCACACTACGTCCAGAATCGGCAGGCCGAGAATCAGCAGAACGGTGGCAAGCCTCGCCCCGCCGATAATCCCCAGCGCGGCCAGAGCAAAACCGAGAAAATAGCTGCCGCTGCTGCCCATGAAGACCCGCGCCGGGGCAAAATTGAAGAATAGAAATCCCACGCCGACGCCGAGCAGCGCAACCGGCAGCACCGCCACGCTCAGTTGGGGCGGCTGGGTGAAGAAGATCATGTGAATGCTGAGAATGGCGCAGAAAATAACGGTGACACCGGCAACCAGACCGTTCAAGCCGTCAAGAAAATTGACGGTATTCATCATTCCCATGAACCAGAATAGTGTCAACGGGCCGACCAGCCACCAGGGGAATCCATCGGGCCCGAAAAGGAACCCGCTTGCGAACGGATTGTTTACGTGCTTGATGAAGATCAGACCGGCGATGGCGATCAGGCCGGCAACAGCCTGAATTACGAATTGGGGCCGCCAGGAGAACTCGTAGCGGTCGTCGAGAAAGCCGGCGAGTGCGCAGAAGGCGCCGCCGATCAGAAGAGCAATAAAACGGCGGCTCTCCTTGGGATCGTCCTGCGGCGGCAGCCAGGAGGCGTCAAGCTGGGGCAGCGCACCTGACATGAGCAGAAGGAGAGCGAACACGGTCAGGGTAAAGGCGGCGAAGATAGCCAGCCCGCCTGTGCGCGGCACGACACCCGCGTGTTTACGGCGCTCGCCAGGGCGGTCCACCAAGCCGAGCCGGAGGCCGAGCCGTACGGAGACTGGCGTAAGGATGAGGGCAAGAATGAGGGCGACGAGCAGAATTGAGAGGTAGAACACGGCTGTGAACGGATAGGGCCGGGAAGCAGGCAGCAGGCGAGGCGCCGGCGCTCCCAGGGCTTATGGGCGCATGGAGCCAAGCGTGCGGGGGAAAGCGATCGCCTCCCGCAGGTGCGTCACGCCGCAGATCCAGGCGACGGTGCGCTCCAGGCCCAGACCGAAACCGCTATGCACAACGGTGCCATAGCGGCGCAGATCGACATACCAGTCAAACGCGTCCATGGGCAGGCCGTGCTCCTCGATGCCGGCAACCAGCTTATCGACATCGGCCATCCGTTCACTGCCGCCTGTGATCTCGCCATACCCTTCCGGCGCCAGCAGATCGACGCTGCGGCAGACCTCCGGCCGGTCGGGTTCGGGCTCCATGTAGAACGCTTTCACCTGGGTCGGGTAGTGATGCACAAAGACCGGCTTGTCGAACTGGGCGGCAATGTAGGTCTCATGCGGGCTGCCGAAATCATCGCCCCACTCGATTTGGGGCACTTTATCCTTATAGCCGGGCACCAGTTCGCCGGCAGCGGCGGCGCGGTTGACCATTTCAACGGCTTCGTCGTAATGGATGCGCGGGAAGCTGGGCGTGACCTGTTCCAGGGCCGAGGTGTCCCGTTCCAGCAGCTTCAGCTCTTCGGCATTTTCCTCCAGACAGCGCTGAACGATATGGCTGACGAACTGCTCTTCGATCTCCATCAGCCCGTCCAGATCGCAGAAGGCGATCTCGGGCTCCACCATCCAAAACTCTTGCAGATGGCGGCGCGTTTTGCTCTTTTCGGCGCGAAAAGTCGGTCCGAAGCAGTAGACTTTGCCAAAGGCGAGGATAGTGGCTTCACTGTAGAGTTGGCCGGTCTGGGCCAGATAGGCCGGCTCACCGTGGAAATCGATCTCGAAGAGGGTCGTTGTGCCTTCGGCGGCGTTGGGGGTGAGGATCGGCGTGTCCACGTTGAGGTAGCCGTTGTTGTCCAGCCAGCCGCGGATGGCGCGAATTACGGTCGCGCGAACCCGCATTATGGCCCACTGGCGGCTGGAGCGAATCCAGAGGTGGCGATTCTTGACGAGAAACTCGACGCCATGCTCTTTGGGCTGAATCGGGTACTCAGCGGCGATCTGGACCACTTCGAGGTCGGTCAAGTCGAGTTCATAGCCGCCGGGGATGCCCGGCGCGCGCGTGTCGGCTTTGACGGTGCCGGTGACTCGCAGGCTGCTTTCCTGGGTGAGTGCGCGGGCGAGTTCGAACGTCTCGTCGCTGACATTGCCTCTGAACACAACCGCCTGGCAGACGCCGCCGCCGTCGCGCACCTGCAGGAATTGGAGCCGGCCTTTGCCTGTCTTGCTGTAGAGCCAGCCTTCCAGGGTTACCGTCTCATCCACATGTGCGGACATCTGCCGGATCGTGATTACTTTGGCCACAGATCAGTCCTCTGTCGTGGTGCGCAGGCGACTCTATCCACCAGTGGAACCGTCGTCATTGGCGCTGTTCTCATCCGTCATCTCCTGCGCGTAGCCGGACTTTTCCTCTTGGCCCTCGCCGCCATCGGTCGAGTCTGCGCTCGGATTGAACCACTCATCCAACTGCCGCTCGATATTCTCCAGAAGATAGTCCATGCCTACGGGTGCGCTGACGGTGGCGCCGGAGAGGTTCAGCGAATGATCGGCCTGGAATTCCCCGCCGAGGCCCTCCCTGTATGTGGGGCGGATAACATGGGTGTAGATATACACCTCGCCTTGCGGCTGACTCTCTTCTTCGGCATACTGCACCTGATTCGCCTGTGAGCGCGCGGCGCTGCTGCGGCGCCGGGAAGAGCGGCGCTTGTTGTCACTGCGGCGGCGATTCTGGCTCCTGGAACGAGTACGCTGCGGTGGCTGGGCATCGTCGTCAGCCCTCTGCTCAGCAGCGAGGGACGCGTCCTGGTTACTCTTGCGCCGGCGGCGGCGGAAGTAGCGCCGCTTTCTGGGCCTCCCTCTGTCCTGCTTATCGGGTGGTTCAGTCGCTGCCATGGAACGTCATTTCCTTTCGCAAAAGCTTTTGGTTATTCGCTAGCGGCCACTGTATTCTGTGCAATCAGTTCACCGCTGGCGTCGCGCAGAACAACGGTTGAGCCGCTTTGCCAAACCGTTTCCGTCTGACCCCAATAGCGATTGATGCTGTTGTCCTGGCCAGAGCCCGTGTGCAGCCAAATCCAACTTCCGGGGAATAGAAGGACGCTGCCGAAAGTATAGAGCGGCCCCCCATCGCTGCTGAGCGTCCACCCTTGCAGGTCAACGGCGCCATTGCTATCGTTCACTACCTGCACCGATTCTGCGGCCAAGTCGCCGGCGTTCTGGATACGCAGTTGCAAACCCTGCTGCGGCAGCCCGACCGCGCTGTCGCCGGGCGCGTCGGCTTGCTGTTGAGAGACGGGAATGATCAGACGCTGGCCAACATAGACCAAGTTTGGGTCGGCCAGATCGTTGATCTCCAGCAGCCCATTTGGAGTGACGCCGAAACGGGCCGCGATTGCCGACAGGCTATCCCCCGGCTTGACCACGTAGATCTCCGTCTCGCCGGTTTCAGGCGGCGCCGTGACTTCGGTAGGAGTATCTGACGGGAGGGATCCGTTCCCCGGGGTTGTCTGTGCATCCCCCGACGTTGGCGTTGCAACCAGAATCACGGCTGGAGCGGTTGTTGGCGGCACGACCAACTCCTCCGGCCTGGGTCGCCGCTGCTCCGCTATCCAAACGACGGTCAAGGCAATTGTCAGACTGACAAAGGCGTTGACGAGGATGAAAAAGACGAGAAGACGGCGGTTCATTTAACTGCGGCGGCCTGTAGCTAGGGAAAAGGCGGCCTGTGGACGACACTGGCCCCGGCTGACATTGTAGCATAGATCGCTGAAAGTCTGTACTGACCCATTATTCTTCATCATAGGATGCTGCCACACTGACAAGAAACAGAAGGCAGGGAAACGAGCAGGAGCGGCCACTAGTGGCGGTTTTGCGGTGCATGGTAGAATATGCGGTGCAGCCTGGACTGCGATTGTTGTGATTGAGGGGCTGACGGGACGAAAGTACGTTCATATGATAGAGCCGCTTTCCTCCCTGTTTCGTATTGCATAAGGGAAGGCGAGACGCCCCATCGATTTTGTCCGCGGCTGAATGTGCGAACCGTTGCAGTCGGCAACGGGCAAACAGAAGGATGCGATATGCTAAAGAAATTTCTGACCAAAGTTGTCGGTGATCCGAACGAGAAGGCATTGAAGCGGCTGCAGCCACTGGTTGAAGAGATCAACGGGCTGGAAGAACGCTTCGAACGGATGGACAACGACGAATTCAAGGCGATGACACAGGAGTTCCGCCAGCGGATCATCGGCGAGACGACCGAGTTGCGGGATGCGCTTGCCGCGGCGGAAGGCGAGTACGCGTCGGTGGCGGGCACCGATGAGCAGCGCTTTGCCCGCATCGAAGTGGAACGAATTCGCAAAGATCTGCTGGACGAGGAGCAGGAGATTCTCGACGAGATGATGCCGGAGGCGTTCGCTGCGGTGCGCGAAGCCGCGCGGCGCACGATCGGTTTGCGGCACTATGACGTGCAGCTGGTCGGCGGCGGCGTGCTCCACTCGGGCACGATCGCGGAGATGAAGACCGGCGAGGGCAAAACACTGGTGGCGACTCTGCCGCTCTACCTGAACGCGCTGGCCGGACGGGGGGCCCATCTTGTCACGCCGAACGACTACCTGTCCAAAGTCGGTTTGCAGTTGATGGGGCCGGTGTACCAGCTGTTGGGGCTTTCGGCGGCCGTCATCCAGAACAGTGCCGGCAACCCGGATAGAGGCAGCTTTCTGTATGACCCTGAGTTCCCCGCAGAGGACGATCGCTTCCAGAACCTGCGTCCGATCAGGCGGCAGGAGGCGTATCAGGCGGACATCACATACGGCACCAACAACGAGTTCGGGTTCGACTATCTGCGCGACAACATGGTGTTGGATAAGGAGCGCCAGTCCCAACGGGAGCTGCACTACGCAATCGTGGATGAGGTGGACAACATTCTGATCGACGAGGCGCGCACACCGCTGATCATTTCGGGCGAGTCGCAGGAGAGCAGCGACTATTACAGGCAGTTCGCGCAAATGGTACGCGGCCTGCGGCCCGGCACGGACTACGAAGTCAACGAAAAGGAGAAGGTGTCCACGCTCACCGAAGAGGGTATCGCTACGGTGGAGCAAAAGCTGGGGCTGGAAAATCTGTATGACCCGGCCCATTTCGAGATGCTCCCTTATCTCGACAACGCGCTGCGGGGCCACGCCCTGTATCACCGCGACAAAGACTACATCATCCGCAACAACGAGGTGATCATCGTTGACGAGTTCACGGGGCGGCTGATGGAGGGGCGGCGCTACGGCGAGGGCCTGCACCAGGCGATTGAGGCCAAGGAAGGTGTGCGGGTCAAGAAAGAGTCGATGACGCTGGCGACGATTACGTTCCAGAACTTCTTCCGCATGTACAACAAACTGGCCGGCATGACAGGTACGGCCAAGACGGAAGAGGAGGAGTTCCAGAGCATTTACAATCTCGACGTGGTGGCGGTCCCAACCCATCGGCCAACGATCCGCCTGGATGAGGAAGATGTGATCTATAAGGACCAGTCGGCCAAATTCGGGGCGGTGATCGATGAGATCGGCCGCTCCCACGAAGAGGGCCAACCGGTGCTGGTGGGCACGGTTGCCATCGAGACAAGCGAACTTGTCAGCCGTATGCTACGGCGCCGCGGCATTCCACATGAAGTGCTGAACGCCAAGAACCACGAGCGTGAGGCGACGATCATTGCGCAGGCGGGACGGCCCGGCGCGGTCACGATTGCCACCAATATGGCCGGCCGCGGTGTCGACATCCTACTGGGAGGCAACTATGAGGGCCTCGCCAGAGATCAGCTGCGCAAAGACGGCGTCGAGTTGACCGGCATCCCCCAGCTGGCCTGGAACCACTGCCTGGAACTGCTCAAGAACGACCAGGACCCCACGGAGACCTATAAAACGCGCTGGGCCGCGGTGCTCAAGGAATACTGGGACGCGACGAAGAAGGCCCAGGAGAAGGTGCTGTCCGTGGGCGGCCTCTATGTGGTCGGCACCGAACGCCACGAGGCGCGGCGCATCGATAACCAGCTGCGCGGTCGTTCCGGACGTCTGGGCGACCCGGGCGCCAGCCGCTTCTTCCTCAGCCTGGAGGACGACCTGGTGCGGCGTTTCGGCGGCGACCGGGTGACGGGTGTGATGGACCGCCTCGGTCTGGAGGACGATCAGCCGATCAAGCACAATATGATCAGCAAGGCGATCGAAAACGCGCAGACCCGGGTGGAGGGCCACAACTTCGACATCCGCAAACACGTGCTGAAATACGATGAGGTGGTCAATGAGCAGCGGGAGACGATCTATATGCAGCGGCGCCGGCTTCTGACCGAGCCGTCGCTGAAGCCCGCGATTCAGGAGATGATCACCGATGAGATCGATGCGGTTGTGCAGGCACACACGGCCAATCGCTTTGAAGAGGAGTGGAATTCGGAAGAGATGCTGCAGGCGCTGCGGACGGTCTTCCCATTTCCACAGAACTTTGAACCGACCCAGTGGCAGGATTTGGACGCCGACGCCATCACAGAACAGGCGGCTGAGATCGCGCATCAGACCTATGATGAGAAGGAACAGGAGATCGATGCCGACATGCTGCGGGATGCCGAACGCCAGATTATGATGCGCGCGGTGGACCACCGCTGGGTTCGTCACCTGACCGATCTGGACAGGCTGCGGGAAGGGATCGGTTTACAGGCGATTGCGCAGGTGGACCCGCTGGTTGCCTACAAACGCGAAGCCTATGCCATGTATCAGGAGTTGATGAACGACATCCGCTCCGATATTGTGACGACGGTAATGACATTGCAGGTGCAGAAGGCGCCGACGCTGCCGAC
>LXNI01002678.1_pt1 | contig 11716 bp, 11 predicted proteins | sample 809091 | NCBI WGS metagenome assembly LXNI01 (sample SAMN04870527, study PRJNA318959) | sponge metagenome | biome: 01000161; feature: marine sponge reef; material: water | host: Sarcotragus foetidus | place: Greece: Milos, Mediterranean Sea | collected 2013-05-29 | depth 5-7 m | reverse complement strand
CGCCCAGACGCTGGCGCTGCTGCTGCGCTCGATCCTGGTGTCCAGCGCGTCCGGTCAGCAAAGTCTGCTGGACAGCGCTGCCGGGCAGCCGGCGATCACGGAGCGGATTCAGCAGGCCAGGGAAGCGCGGGCGCTGGGCCGTTTTGTGGAGGTTCACGACGCGCTGGAGTTTGGCGCTGAGCTAAGGAACCACGTGGTGCTGTCGACTTCGATTGACCGTCCCTAGCCGGCGGCCGGCTCGATCTCGGGTAGCTGCCAGGCTTCGATCGCCCGTTCGGCATTGGCCGTCAGCAGAAGGTTGGCGGCCGGGGCGGCGGCGACGGCCCGGATCTGGGACGAGGTGACGAGCTGTCCGAGCCGCGTTCCGTCGGGTCGGATCACGACGAGCGCGCGCTCGGACGTTTGCGCGATCACGTAGCTATTGGTGACGAGCAGCCGCTCGACGCTCAGACCGGGAACCTGCCACAGCTGGGTGCCCGTGAGGCTGAAGGCGCCGAGCCCGTTCGGTCCGGCCAGCACGATCGTGTCATTCTCGGGCATGCGCAGCGCGGCGGAGGATGGATAGCCGATTTGCCAGACAAGGTCGCCACTGGCGCTATCGAAAATCTGTGAGCTCTGATTCGTGACGGCGACGGTGTGGTCGCCGGAGCGAGTGAACAGCACGTTGTGGACTTCACCATCAACGCCAAAGCGTTGATCCAGGTTTCCGTCTGAGGTAATGAGAACGATCTGGTTCTCGCCCTGTTTGGAGGAGGCGACGGCCACCGTGCCCGTCTGCGGATTGAGCGCCACGCCGGCGGCGCTGATGTAGGGCTGCGTGGGTCCCCAGCGCGGGCCGCTGTGATCGAATGCAAATACACGGCCCAGACCGCTGGCGTTCGTCGAGCGAGCGACAAGCCAGGTGCCGTCCGGCGCGAAGACGACATCCTCGAGCAGCTGGTTGTCGGGTCGCGCCGGCGAACGCCAGATCGGCTGGCCTTCCGAATCGAGCAGCATGAGGTCAAAGCCGTGCGCCGCCATGAGCGCCCCGTCGTCCGAGACGGCGGCGCGCGCGAGCGGAACGCGCAGACTGCGCGACCAGCGCGGTTCACCGGCGGGCCCAAGCGCCTGAACCGTGCCGTTGCGGGCGATGGCGATTACAAGGTCACCGGCCGCCGACGTGGCGAGGCCGGTGATGTCGAAGTCGGTTCGGGACAGCCAGACCCGTTCGGTCCAGCGGCCCGCGGACGGGGCGCGGAGTTCGCTGACGGTGAATGCAAGGTCGACCACGTCTTCGATGCGCGTCGCGAAATTCTCCAGTTGCCAGTCGCGAGCCGCAGCGTCGGCTTCGTCCGGCGTGGGATAGCGCCCGGCTTCCACCCAGCGGGGAAACACGCGGGACATTCGGATCACGGGCAGGCGCTGCCCGATCCGCGCCCGAGCCTCAGCTTCATCCGTGAAGGGGCCGATGAGCACGGCGAGCATGGGGACGCGGACGGGCTCGATGTGGAAGGCGCCGAGCTCATCAATGGTCTTGAGCAGCCAGTCCTTGGTTCGGCCCGGACCAATAGATTCCGCGAAGGCCCCGATGGCGGCGCGGGCGCGCTGCTGCAGGGTTAGCACGTGCACCAGGCGCTCGGGTTCCTCGAGGTCGTGGTAGGCCCGCACGGTTGGGATGATTTCGACGAGGGCGTCAACAGTCACCGTGAGGTGCTGGTGGGCGACGGTCGCCGACGCCGGGGGACTGAGCGGCACGAGGCCTTGCCCCAACGCGCCAATGGCGTCGAAGCGAGCCTCGGCGGCAGCGGCGAACTGATCAGGCGTCTGTGACCCGGCACCGAGTTCACGGATGTTGAGCTCGAATGTTCGGATGACATCCAGCGCACCGGTCGCGACCCTGAGGGCCGGTTCCCAATACGGTCGCGCGGTGAGCGGGGCCGAGCGCGGGGCGGTTTCTCCACAGGCGGCGAGCATGGCCGCCAAACCGGACCCTATAAGGAACGCGCGCCGCGACACAGCGGTGCGCCGCAGCCCCAGCATGCGCGGGTCAGTCCGGGACGTCGGCGACCGCCGCGCCTCGCAGCGACCAGGGCGTGGCCGCGGTGATCTTGACCGAGTGCAATTCGCCCTCCGCGAGTCCGGCCTGATGCGGGGTGAAGACGAGCTTGTTGGTGCGGGTGCGTCCCCTCCAGCGCGGTCCGTCATCGCCGCCCTTGCCCGGGGTCAGCTCCTCCAGGAGAACTTCGGGCGCGGCGCCGACATAGGCGCGGTTGATGTCCTCGGCAATGACGGTCTGCTCACGTTCAATTCGGTGGAGTCGCCGCAGTTTTTCTTCCTGCGGGATGTCGTCGACCCACTCGGCAGCAACGGTTCCCTGACGGGGTGAAAACGCCGCCACATGGACCTGATCAAAGCGCAAGTCGCGGACCAGTTGCAGGGAGTTTCGAAAGTGCGTTTCCCGCTCGCCGCAGAAACCCACGATGATGTCGGTCGTGAGGGCCACGCCCGGTACGGTGGCGCGCAGCATGTCAATGGTGTCGCGGTAGAAGCCGGCGGAGTACCCGCGCGCCATGCGCTTGAGAACCCAGTCGTCACCGGACTGGACAGGAAGATTGATCTCCTCGCAAACGCCGGGAATGTCACGCATGGCCTCGGCCAGCGCCCGGGTCATGTAGCGCGGGTGGGCGGTGGTGAAGCGAATCCGCTCGATGCCTTCGACGTTGTCCACGGCTTCGAGCACACTCGGCAGAGCCGTTCCGTCAAGATCGAAGCCGTAGGCGTTAACGATCTGGCCCAGCAGGACGATCTCGCGCGCGCCCTCGTCGCGGAAGCGGCGGACCTCGTCGATGATCTCGGCCAGGGGGCGGCTGCGCTGGGCGCCGCGGCGAAACGGCACGATGCAGTAGGTGCAGCGCTTGTCGCAGCCGTAGATGACGTTGACGAAGCGGGAGACGGCGCCGGCCCCGGGGGCCGGCTGAGCTTCGACGTCCTCGTAGGCGGGCGCGTCGGCGGGCGCCGAGCGGGCCAGGTGGGCGAGCAGCGGTTCGGCGTTGAGGGTGTCGAAGAGGATGTCCACAGGATCGAGATGGGGCGCCAATTCGGCCTCGTCCGCATGCACCGTGCAGCCGGTAAGACCAACCACGAGGTGCGGTTTGGTCTTTTTCAGCCCCTTGAGCATTCCGAGCATGCCCCAGACCTTGCGGTCGGCGTTGTCTCGCACGGAGCAACCGTTGACCACAACGGCGGTGGCGTCGGCCAGGGTGTCGGCGGATCCGTGGCCGGCGCGCTGGAGTTCGCGTTGAATGCGTTCGCCGTCGGCCCGATTCATCTGGCAGCCGATGGTCCAAATGAACACACGGTGGGCGGCGAGGAGTGTTGGCGGCATCGAGCGAATGAAACCTCGGGTAGCGGCGGGGACCGAAGGGCTACGCTGGTATGATAGCCCTCTAGGGTACGCGCACCGGATACGCAGCCTGGACGGTGATTTTCTGCGCGACCGACTGACACTCTTGCTCCGGCCCGCTGTGATTGCTTTTCTTGTCCTGGCGGCCGTTCTGACGGCACTGGTCTTCGTGGTTTCGGCGGGACGGGCCCTGGACGTGGCGCAGTACGCGGGCCTGGTGGCGGTGGCCGTGGTGACGGCGGCATTTGCCGTGGGGCTAATGTACGCCGAATCGGGATCGGGCGATCCGGAGTCATAGGGTGGCCGGCACGACAGTCGTCACGGGCGCCGGCGGTCAACTGGGAATTGAACTGGCGCGGCGGCTGGATGCGCGGCGAGCCGTGACGTTGAACCGGGCGCAACTCGACATAACAAACGCACGGCTGGTCGAGCGAACGCTGGCCGAGATCTCCCCACGTCTGATCATCCACGCGGCGGCCGCGACGAATGTCGACGGCTGTGAGCGTGACCGGGCGGAGGCCTACCGAACGAACGCCGTGGGGACGTGGAACGTCGCACGCGCCGCCGAGCGGGCTGGCGCGCAGATGGTGTACGTGAGCACGAATTACGTCTTTGACGGCAAGAAACTCGGTCCCTACCTGGAATATGACGACGCCGCGCCGCTGAGCGCCTACGGCTGGACCAAGCTGCACGGCGAACGGGCGGCGCGCCAGGTCCTGGAACGGCTTTTTGTGGTTCGAACGAGCTGGCTCTACAGCCGGTGGGGCCACAATTTCATCAGCCGCCTCAGGGATGTGGATGCGTCCGACGGTCCGCTGCGGTACGTGGGTGACCAGGTTGCCAATCCGACGAACGCCGGCGACCTGGCAGCCGCAATTCTGGATCTAGCGGAGACTGAGGCGTTCGGCGTGCACCATCTCGTGAACGAGGGGGCCACCAGCTGGTACGGCTGGGCGGCGGCCGTGTTGGCGGGACTGGGACGCGCCGACATCGCGTTGGAGGAAATCAGCGCGGAGGAGTTTCCGCGGGCAGCGGCAGTGCCGGCGAATGCCGAACTCGCCAATGAGACGGCACGCGCCGTTGGCGTGACGCTGCGTCCGTGGAGCGAGGCTTTGAGCGCGCACATTCGAGAGATCGCCGCCTAGGTGACGGCCAGCCGTGGCGCGGACTCGCCGCGCTGGTCGGTCTTGATCCCGACCTGGAACGGGCGGCATCTGCTGGAAGAAGCGCTGGACGGCCTGGATGCGCAGGTGCTGCGGGACTTCGAGATTGTGGTGGTGGACGACGGTTCCGACGACGACACGGTGGCCTGGATGCGATCAGAGCGTCCGGCCGACCGGGTGGTGGAGTTGCCGAGCCAAGGCGGACTGGCGGCAGCGCTCAACCGGGGCATCGCGGTCGCCCGCGGGGAGTTCATCGCGCTGCTGAACAACGACGCGGTGCCGGATCCAGCATGGCTGGCGGCGCTGGACCGCGCGTTCGCGACGACTCCCGACGCCAGTTTCCTGGCGTCGCGGATTCTGCTCTATGACGATCCGTCGCGCCTGCACGCCGCCGGCGACACGTTCAGCCGCGACGGGCTGCCGGCCAATCGGGGGGTCTGGCAGCCGGACGGCCCGGGATTCCGGGAGCCGTGCGAGGTCTTTGGCGCATGCGCGGCCGCCTCAGCCTATCGCCGCGAGCTGTTCGACGACATCGGCGTATTCGACGAGGACCTGGTGATGTACTGCGAGGACGTTGATCTTGACTGGCGAGCGCAGATGGCGGGGCATCGATGCCGGTATGTGCCGGACGCCGTGGTGCGTCACCGCCTGAGCGCAACGGCGGGCGGACCGATCGCCAGCTACCTGGTGGCGCGCAATCGACCGCTTGTCGCGGTGATGAACATGCCCGGGTTTCTGTGGCGGCGCGGGTGGTGGCGGATTGTCTGGGCTCAACTTAAACTGGCGGCTGCGGCGCTGCGCGCGATTCAGGGGCGAGCGGCGCGCGCCACGCTGGCGGGCCAGGTGGCGTCGTTTGCACATCTTCCCCGGGCTTGGAGCAAGAGGTCGCGCCGCCAGCGTTCACGCCGTGTGGCAGATGACTATATCGACGCCCTGCTCGAGCGTTGACGCAGGTGGAGGACAACGATGGGCTTTTTCCGGAGACTCTTTGGCGGCGGCGGCGACGACGGTCCGAAAGAACCTGTCGATACCGCGTGGCACTTCTACGTCAAGAGCAAGTACGCGGACGAGATCATCGATATCCGCGTGGATCCGAATGCCGACCTTTCGCCCGAGTTCGACGGTCCAGGTGACAACGCCTCGCACTACACATCGAACAAGGACATCATCGGGGCCAAGAGTTTTCGAACCATCAACCTTTACCTGGTCTTCGATTCAAGCCGGGCGTTTACCGGCGACTACACGATCGAGGGCGGCGAACTGGTCGATCAGGCGGTCTACGATGCCTGGAAGGCACGGGAGACAGCCGCAAGCGCCGGCAGCAACGACACCGACGACGGGTAGTTCCCACACGACCTCGCGGGCGTTAGTGCGGTGAGCGCCGCCCGGCTGCCCAGCGGGCGCGCGTCGCTGACGATGCTCGCGGCGCTGGCTGGCGCCGGCCTGCTGGCGGGCGTCCTGGGCGGCGCTCGGCCGCCACCGGCAGCATTGGCGGGAGCCGTTGCCACGCTGGGCGTGGTCGTCGGCTTGGCGCGTCCGGCGGCCGGCCTGGCGGTGGCGCTGCTGCTGGCGTCGCTGGCACCGTTTCTCGTCGTGCCCCAGCGCTTCGGCGCGCAGCCGCCGGTGCTGGATGTGGTGGTTGCCGCAACGTATCTGGGCCTTGCCATCCAGGCGATGCAGCGCCGGCGCAGCGTCCTGCGCGCGTGGCAGCGGATGCCACGCTGGCTTGCGCTGGTTGTTGCGCTGGGAGCGTTGCTGCCGCTGGCGTCCGGCGCGGCGGCCCTTGCAGCCTCGGGCGACAGAGAAGCGACGCAGGTTGCGGTCAAGATGTCGCTTTACGGTCTGACGCCGCTGATCGTCGCGCTTACCTGCCGTTCCGCGACCGTGTTCCGGGGCGCTACAACGCTTGTGGCTGTCGCGGCCGCGTTGCAGGCACTGACCGCAATTGGCCTTCACCTCGCCGGGTCCGGCGGCATTGAGGCTCTGCGGTCGCTGGACGCCGCCGGTTACCCGTCCACGAATGTCGCTCGATATCTTCCGGATGAAGCCACTCGTCGCGCCACGGGACTGCTGGTCGATCCGAACGTGCTGGGCGTCACCCTGGCGGCCGCGCTCCCGTTTGGCTTGACGGGGTTTGGGAATGGCGTTCGTCGCACGGCGTTCGGAGTGGCTGTCATGCTGTTGATTGGCGTGGCATTAGCGCTGACGATTTCGAGAGCAAGCTGGCTTGCGACCGCGGCTGGCTTGCTGACCTGGCTGGCGCTGGTCCGACCACGGACAGCCGCCATGGCGGCTGCGCTGCTCGGCGGAGCCGTGCTGGCCGCTCCGGTGGAACCGTTCGAGCGAATTCGACAGGGATTTCTGGCTGCCGATCGTTCCGCGGCGCTGCGAGTCGGCGAGATTCGCGAAGCGACGCGCGTTATCGGCCGGTTCCCGCTACTGGGCGTGGGCTACGGCGAGGCGCCGCATCCGGACATTTTTGCCGGGGTATCGAATGCGTGGCTGTGGCTGGCCGAGCGCGCGGGCATTCTTGCCGCGCTGACGCATCTGGCACTCGTGGGCGGCGCTGCGTGGGCGGCCTTGCGGACCGTCGCCGCCGATCCGGCGCTGCGGCCGGCGATTGCGTCACTGGCGGCGTTTGTCGTGGCCGGGGTGTTTGATCATCACATCGTCAGCTTTCCGCACCTGGTATTCCTGGTGGGCGGGCTCGTGGGCTTGATCGTGGCCCGTGCGTCCGGCGCCGAGGCGCCAGCGGCATGAGGACCGTCGTGTTGGACGGGCGGATGCTCCGGCACGACCACGCAGGCATCGGTCGCTACATCTGGCGGCTGCAGGAGGCGCTGGCGGCCCTTCCAGCGGAAGGCCTCGATATCCAGTTGCTGGTGGACCGGCGCGGCGGGCTTCCGGGCAAACCCGCGCTGCGTGCGCGGCCGGTTCTTGCCCCCGTGCGGGGCCGGCTGGAACGGGTGTTGCTGCCGCCGGCGTTGCGCGGCGCCGACCTCGCGCACTTTCCGGATCACGGAGTCCCGGGCGGAGCCAGCTGTCCGGCGGTGGTGACGGTTCACGACATTTCATTCCTGACGCACCCCGAAACACATTCCGCTTCAAGCCGACGCCATTACGAGGGCGCCATTCAGACCATTCGGGACGCTCGGGCGGTCATTGTTCTGTCGAGACACGTGCGGGCGGCGCTGGTGGACCGAGGTCTCGTGGACGCAGCGCAGGTGACAGTTATTCCGAATGCACCGGGCTTGCCGGCCGCGGCGCAGGAGTGCAGATCAAGGGTGTGGCCTGCGCCGTTCGCGCTGATGGTTGGAACGATTCAGCCGCGGAAGAACATCGAGCTGGCGGCGCGCGCCTTCGGTGCGTCAACGCTTGCTCGGCACGCAACGCTGCTGATTGCGGGGTCGATTGGTTACCGTGGGCCAGAGATCATTCGCGCCGTGAGGCTCGAGCACGGCGCCGACGCCGTGCGGTTCCTGGGGCGGGTGAGTGACGACATGCTCGCTCGTCTGCTGGCCCAGGCGGAGTTTTTGCTAATGCCGTCGCTCGACGAGGGATTCGGACTGCCGGCGGTGGAAGCGATGTCGTGCGGAACGCCCGTGATCGCGGCCAGGGCCGGCACGGTGCCGGAAGTGGTTGGCGACGACGCCCTGCTCATTGAGCCCGATGATGCCGAGGAGTTGACCGAGGCCATCAACCGGCTGGCCGACGATTCGGAACTGCGAACAGCTCTTGGGAAGCGTGGGCGGATTCGGGCCGGCGAATTCAGTTGGGAGCGAACGGCGCGCGACACGCTGGCGGTGTACGAGGCCCACGCGTGAAGATTCTGGCGATCACGTCCACGCCGCCCTGGCCGGCGACGCACGGCGCCGCGATACGGAACGGCCTGCTGCTCGAAGCCCTGTCAACGGAGCACCAGGTGGACCTGGTCACGCTCGACAAGCCGGGCGCGCCCGTGGTTCCCGCGCCGTCGTCGATCGGCGACGTCGTTCAAGTTCGGGCAGCGCCGCCCAGCAAGTGGCGAAGGCTGCGGGGCGGTTGGCGGGGCGGGGTTCCGGACTTGTTGATTCGCCACGGTTCGCGCGTGCTGCGTGGCCGTGTGCAGTTGCTCCTTAGCAGTGGCGCCTACGACGCGGTGCACGTGGCCCAGGCCCAGCTGGCACCTCTGATCCGCGACGTTTGGACCTCGACGTCAGGAACGTCACGGCGACCGCGCGTCGTGTACGACGCGCACAACATCGAGTGGACACTGCAAGCGGCGCTGGCGGGAGAAAGCGCGCGTCCGCGGGCGCTCTGGGCTCGCCGGCAGGCCGGGTTGTTGCGGCGTGTGGAAGCCTGGATCGCGCGGACGGCTGACCTGTCGGTTGCGTCGTCGCCCGACGACCGCGCCGGGCTGGCCGCCCTGGGCGCCGACTCCCCGGTGTATATCCCTCATCCAGTACGAATTGGGCCGTCGAGTCCGGGCACCGATGATCGGACCGCGGACCTGCGCGTTCTATTTGCCGCAAATTTCGCCTATCGTCCTAACATGATGGCGGCGGAATGGCTGTTTGGACGGGTATGGCCAGCCGTTGCGCGCGAGTTGCCGAGAGCCGAGTTACGAGTCGTTGGCCCGCAGTCGGAGCGGCTGCGACCGATCGCTCCCGTGCGCACAACGTTGGGCGGCACCGTGGACGATATCGATCGCGAGTACCAGCAAGCCTGGATCGCCGTTTCCCCAACGTCGGTCGCGGCGGGAGCGCCGTACAAAGTCCTTTCGGCCCTGGCGGCGGGCCGGCCCGTGGTTGCGCGCGCTCAGGGGTATGTCGGGCTGCCCGCGGGCGATGGGACAGGGGTGGTTTTGCCTCGTCGACCCGACGAGTTTGCCGCTGCCGTGACGTGCCTGGCGACGGATTCCGGGCTTTATGCACGAACGGCGAAGGCCGGCTTCGCGTACGTCAAGGCCGAGCATGATGCCGCGATTGTGGGGCGGCAGGTTCTTGATGCATACGCACGACTGGAGACGCCGGCAGTGGCGGCCGGCGCGTCGTGAAGGTCGCGGTCTGCGTCACCGTTCGGAATGAAGCGGCGGACGCCGGGACGCTGGTGACGAGCCTGCGAGAACAGGCGCTGGCGGCCGACGAGATTGCAATCGCGGACGGCGGATCCACGGACGGAACTTTCGAGGCGTTGCGGGCGGCCGCGGCCGGCGATGCACGGTTCAAGCTGATTCGCGCGCCGGGCACGAATATCTCCGCCGGACGAAATCGCGCCATCGCCGCGACGGAGGCGCCGCTGGTGGCGGTGACCGATGCCGGTCTGAAGCGGTCGCCGGAGTGGTTGGGGTCGCTGGTCGCCACCGTGCGGGAAGAGCCGTCGGCCGCCGGGTCGTACGGCTACATCCTGGCAGCGCCCGAAACGACGTTCGAGGCGGCGCTGGGCGCGGTGGCGCTGCCGTTGCCGTCGCAGATCGACCCGTCGCGATATCCGCCAAGCAGCGGGTCTGCATTGTTCCGTCGCGAGTGGTTGCAACGGGTCGGCGGATACCCCGAGTGGCTCGCCCACGGCGAGGACCTGTGGCTGGATCGCGCGATCTGGCGCGCCGGAGGGTGGTTTCGGCATGCCCCAGGCGCCGATGTCGGCATTCGGCCGCGTTCCACGGTTGCGGCCTTCTTCCGGCAATATTTTCTGTACGCGGCCGGTGACGGGCATGCCGGCATGCTGGTCCCGCGGCACGCACTGCGATATGGGGCCTATGCGCTTGGGCTGACAGTGCTGCAGGCTTCGGCGCCGGCTGCGCGGGTGCTGTTGATCCTCCTGGCGAGTGTGTACCTGGGCCGTTCCCTGCGCCGTATGCCAACGATGGTCCGTCGTACGAGCTATGCCAATCCGCTGGTAGCCGCTGGGTTAGCGCCGCTCCTGCGCATTGTGGGAGACGTGGCCAAGATGACGGGCTTCGCCGCGGGCCTGACGCGCCGGTTGCCTCGATGACCTCCGCGACCCCGGATGTCGCCGTGGTCATCACCACGTATAACGTTCGTCCTCTGCTGGAGCGATGCCTCAACAGCCTGGATGCCGCTCGCGGATCGCTGGCCGCGGAGGTCGTGGTGGTGGACAACGGGATTGGGGATGACACCTGGCCGATGCTGCTGGCGCGTGACGACGTGCGCGCCATTCGCGGCTCGCCGGCCCTCGGATTCGGCGGCGCCAACAACCTGGGGGCGGCCGCGACGGGCGCACCGCTGGTGCTCTTCCTGAACCCCGATACGGAGCCGGAGCCAGGCTCGATCGAGACGCTGGCCAACGAGCTCGGACGGCGCCCCGCGGCGGCCGCGGCCGGATCTCGGCTGACGCTTCCCGATGGGCAACTGGATCCCGCCGCCCGGCGGCACTTTCCGCGTCCTGGTAATGCGCTGTACCGGCTCGTGGGGTCCCCGCGGTTCCTCGGTCCGCAGCCAGCGAAGCCGTATAACGCCGGTGATCCAGCAGACTCGACCGTGAGCGAGATCGACGCCGTTTCGGGCGCATGCCTGTTGGTTCGCCGCGAGGCGTTCCAAGCCGTTCGCGGGTTCGATCCCGAGTTCTTCATGTATGGCGACGATCTGGACTTGCACCGGCGACTTGCCAACCGCGGCTGGACGTCGCTCTACGTGCCAACGGCCCGCGTATGGCATCACAAACGCCAATCGTCGCGGCAGCGCCCGCTGCGAACACGGTTTGAGTTCTACCGGTCCATGTGGCGGTATTACGCAAAGCACCACGACGATGACCCTTGGCCGCTGCGCTACCTGGTGTTGGCGGCGATTGTGGCCGTCGGGTGTGGCGGAGTCTTGCGCGCCCTGGCGCTATCCCGACCAAGACGCAGCGGCGGGCCGCCGTGCTGATCTGGGCGAGGCGCAACTGGGGAGGCATAGTCTCCACGCTGTCGCTGGGAGCCGACGTAGCGACGGTGGCGCTGGCGTTTATCGCGGCCTATTACATGCGCTATCGCTTTGGGTGGTTTGAGGGGACGCCGCCAAACCGATTCCTGTTTCTTGCACCGGTCACGACTTCATTTGCCGTTGCCACGGTGATCGGCGGACTGACGCTGGGCATGTACTCGAGATTCCGTACGGCGGGGCCATTCGACCGGGTCGCGCGCAGCGCAGGCATGGTCACCGTTGGCGCGCTGCTCGCCGTTGCCGCGACC
>LXNI01002677.1_pt1 | contig 11721 bp, 11 predicted proteins | sample 809091 | NCBI WGS metagenome assembly LXNI01 (sample SAMN04870527, study PRJNA318959) | sponge metagenome | biome: 01000161; feature: marine sponge reef; material: water | host: Sarcotragus foetidus | place: Greece: Milos, Mediterranean Sea | collected 2013-05-29 | depth 5-7 m | reverse complement strand
ACGGGCTTGCCGGCGGCCAGCGCCTTCAATGTCCACTCGTGGTGATGGCTGATGGGTAGCGGGTTGTACACCACGTTGACGTCCGGGTGGTCGATCACCGCCTGGTAGTCGTCGACCACGTGTTCGACGCCTTCCTTCTCCGCCATCGCTTCGGCGCGGGCGCGGTCTCGGGCGGCGATGGCGACCACGGCCACGTCGGCGTTCCGGCTTGCCGGTTGCGTCAGCGCGTTGGGCGTGATATTCGCGGCCCCCAGGGTTCCAAATCGGATGTCTGCCATGCTCGGTCCTTGCGGTTCGGTGCGCGTATGGTAGCGGCTTCAAGCCGGTGGCTTGGCTCAACCGGTGCGCCGCGTTGAGCACGCTGCCCTACCTGATCGACAGGGCGAGCCGCATCCCGGTGGATCGCCTCCACCAGCTCGGTCACGAGCTGCGCCCCTTGCTGCGGATTGCCTACCGGGGTCGGACCGTGGCGAAGAACCTGGCCTACGCGTTTCCGGACGCCGATCCGGCGCCGTTGGTGGATGGTTTCTACACGGCGTTCTCGGAAGTCTGCATGGAGGTTCTTCGCGGCAAGTCGATGACGCCGACGGAGTTGCGCAGGCGGGTGACTTTCGAAGGCGCCGCGGCGCTCGACGACGCGCCCGCCCTGCTGCTGATGGCGCACCACGGCAATCTCGTCTGGTCGCTCATCGCCTTGGCTGGCGAGGTGTTGCCGCCGGTTTCCGTGGTCTACAAAACGCCGCACCTGCCGGTCATGCGCGATCTCCTGGTTGGGATCGCCGAGCGATTCGGCGTCACCCCAGTGCCGGTCAAGGAGCTTCGGCGTCGGCTGGTCGCCGGGCGCCAGCAACGTCGGATCTGGACGCTGGTGGCCGATCAACGCCCGGGGCGGGACCGGCGCATGGTGCGGTTGTGCGGGCGCGAGACGGCCTTTTTCGGTGGCCCGGAACGCATCGCGCGGGCGTTCAAGTGGCCGGTCTTCTACCTGTCGTGCGAGCGTCTCGCGCCGGCTCGCTACCACTGTCGCATCGAGAAGATTGCCGAATCGCCGTTCGGCGCGGACGGGTCGGTCACCGAGCGCTACGCCGCGTGCGTGCAGGCCGACATCGACCGCGCGCCCGCCGACTGGCTTTGGTCGCACGACCGCTGGCGCGGGCAGCGCGGGCAGTAGGGGGTGCTGGGTCTATAATCCGTCGCCTGCCCGCCAAAGGCGACCGACCGATGCCGAACCCCCTGGATGCCTTCCTCGACCCGGTGCTCAACGTGCCCTGGGGAGAACTCGGCGCCGTTCGCCGCGCGGCGCGGCTGGACGGTCGATGGCACGTGGACGCGATTGTCGGCTACCCCGTCGAAGGGTTGGTGGAGCCTTACACGCGGGCACTCGAGGAACAGTTGAAGGACGCTGTCGTCCTCGACTTGACCTTCACGCCCCCGCAGGGTCGCGGGGCGCCCGGGGTGACCCACATCATCGCGGTGGCCTCCGGCAAGGGCGGAGTCGGCAAGTCCACCACGGCCGTCAACCTGGCATTGGCGATGGACCGGGCGGGCGCGAAAACCGGTATTCTCGACGCCGACATCTACGGGCCGAGCCAGGGCATGATGCTCGGCGTACCCGACGGCAAGCGACCGGAAATCCGCGATGAGGTCGGCGGCGATCGCCGCCGAAGCCAATTCGTGCCGTTGCGCGTACACGGCATCGAGGCGATCTCCATGAGCATGCTCACGGACGAGCGTACGCCGATGGTCTGGCGCGGACCGATGGCTTCCGGGGCCTTGCAGCAATTGATTGGGCAAACCGTTTGGGGTGACCTCGACTACTTGATCGTCGACATGCCACCCGGTACCGGCGACATCCAACTCACGCTGTCGCAGCAGGCCTCGGTGAGCGGGGCGGTGATCGTCACCACGCCTCAGGACATCGCCTTGCTCGACGCGCGCAAGGGCATCGAGATGTTCCGCAAGGTCGACATCCCGATCCTCGGCATCGTCGAGAACATGAGCTGGTTCGAGTGCGATGGCTGCGGCCAGCGCCACGAGTTGTTCGGCACCGGTGGCGGCGCCCGCGTTGCCGGCGAGTACGGCATTCCGGTTCTCGGCGAGTTCCCGCTCGATCCTGCGATTCGCGAGTCGACCGATGGCGGACGTCCCACGGTGGCTGCCGACCCGGCGGGACGGGTCGCTGCGCTCTATGTCGACTGCGCACGCCGTGCCGCGGCGGAGCTCTGGCGCAACGCGGCCCAGGTGGCACCCGCTCCGACCATCCGCATGGACGACGAATGACCATCAAGTCCGACCGCTGGATCCGGGACATGGCGGCGGCCGGCATGATCGAGCCGTTCGAGCCGGATCAGGTACGTCGAGTCGGCGACCGCCAGGTGATTTCCTACGGCACGTCGAGCTACGGCTACGACGTCCGCTGCGCCCCGGAGTTCAAGGTGTTCACCAACATCTACTCGGCGACGGTCGATCCCAAGGCGTTCGATGCGCGCAGCTTCGTGGATGTGTCCGGGGAGAACTGCATCGTCCCTCCCAATGCGTTCGCCTTGGCGCGCACCGTCGAGTACTTCCGCATCCCCCGCGACGTGCTCACGCTCTGCGTCGGCAAGTCGACCTACGCGCGCTGCGGCATCATCGTCAACGTGACGCCGCTGGAGCCGGAGTGGGAAGGCCACGTCACCCTGGAGTTCTCCAACACGACCAACCTGCCGGCGAAGATCTACGCCAACGAAGGCGTCGCGCAGCTCCTGTTCCTGCAAAGCGACGAGGTCTGCGAGACCTCCTACCGCGACCGCGGCGGCAAGTACCAGGGGCAGCGCGGCGTGCAACTGCCGCGGACCTGACCGTCATTCGAACGGCTTCTCGCCCTCGCACATCACGCGGTACAGCACGCGGGGTTGATCGCCATGGTCGTAGACCGCCGCGTGCAGCGCACACCGGTTGTCCCACATGGCGAAATCGCCGACCTGCCAACGATGGCGGTACATCGCGTGGTCCTTGAGCGAATGCCTGTAGAGGAAGTCGATCAGGTTCCGGCCTTCCGCCGGGGTCATGCCCTCGGCCTCGATGCAGCGGTCGGCGAAGGTGACGTACAGCGCCTTGCGCCCGGTCACGGGATGTGTGCGAACGGCGGGGTGCCAGATGGGGTCGGGACAGGCTTCGGGTCGATCCGTGCCGCTCACCACGTGCTTCAGGCGCAAGCCCTTGAGCCATCCCTTCATCACGTCGGATAGCGAGTCGTACGCCATGTACTGATTGCAGAACATCGTATCGCCGCCATGACGCGGCACCTCGATCGCGTTCAGCGACGAGAATGAAGGCGGTTTCTCCACGAAGCACGTATCGGTGTGGAAGCCGCCCGAGACGGGCCTGTCGGGGTCGCCGCGGTCCGCGACCTTGTGAACCATGTCGTATTCGGTGCGCATGTTCACCCCCGGCGTCACCGTCACCTTGCCGAAGCGGCTGATGAAATCGCGTTGCTGCATCGGTTCGAGGTGTTGCCCGGGGAAGACGCCGACGCAGTATTCGCCGACCAGCCAGCGTACTTCCTCCACCTGCTCGTCGGTCATCTCCGGTATGGCGACGCCGGTGATGCGTACGCCTGTCCGGCCGGTCATCAGTTCGGCGTTGAGAGATGTCGTTTCAATCACTTTGAGCGCTGCGGACATGATCCCCTCGTCTATGCGGCCTGTCGGCGTGGTCCAGAGCATAACGCCGGTATGATCGAGCGACCAACGGTGGCGGAGAACCCCCCTTCAGCCGAGCGTCGCTCCTTCGTGGCCGACCAGAAGGTGTCCGCCGACGGGGCGCGCGGCCTGGTCCACCATTCGCCCGATCACCAGCGCGGTTTCCCCGGCGGTTTCCAGCGCTCCGCACACCGCGTCCGCGTCGCGCTCGGCGACGCAGAGCACGTAGCCGATGCCGTTGTTGAACGTGCGCAGCATCTCGATGTCGTCGATGCCGCCGGCCTGCTGCAGGAAGGCGAACACTGCCGGTCGCGACCAGGCGTCGAGGTCGACATCGGCCGCCAGGTCCGGCGCGAACATCCGCGGCAGGTTGTCGACGAAGCCGCCGCCGGTGATGTGGCACATGCCCCTGCAGTAGCCGAGCACCGTCGAAACCGGGCGCACGTAGATGCGGGTCGGCGCCAGCAACTGCTCGAGGTAGGCCGTCGTGGCCGTGCCCTGGTCGTCCAGGATACGCCGGATCAACGAGTAGCCGTTGGCGTGCGGGCCGCTCGAGGCGAGCCCGACCAGTACGTCGCCGGCGGCGATGGACGCCCCGGTGACGAGCTGGTCACGTTCCGCGACACCGACGCAGAACCCCGCCAGATCGTAGTCGCCGGACTGGTAGAAGCCGGGCATTTCCGCTGTTTCGCCGCCGGCCAGAGCGCAGCCGGCGATCTCGCAGCCGCGGGCGATCCCGGCGATCACGCGTTCCGCCACGTCGACGTCCAGGGCGCCGGTCGCGTAGTAGTCGAGGAACAGGAACGGTTGCGCGCCGACAACCAGCACGTCGTTGGCGCACATGGCGACGAGGTCCTGGCCGACATCGTCGTGGCGATCGTAGCCGATGGCCAGGCGCAGCTTGGTACCGACGCCATCGGTGCCCGTGACCAGCACCGGGTTCCGGTACCCTGCGGGCAGCGCGCTTGCCGCCGCGAACCCGCCGAGGCCGGTCAGCATCTCGGGTCGGCGCGTGCGCGCGACGTGCGGTTTGATGCGTCTGACGAGTTCGTTGCCGGCGTCGATGTCGACGCCCGCTTCACGGTAGGTCAGGCGACCCATGGACACTCCCGCTCGGCCCGTTCCGGCAGGTTAAGTTTGCTTGACCGCGGCTCGTGTTGACAGGTGGATCGAACTGGGGGCGTCCGTGCCTTTGGCCTGCGGCTCAAGCTCCGGTAGCAGGGATGTCCGTTGGCGGACAGTCGCGGCGTTTCCTTAGAATAGCCCGCGTAGCTGCGGACCCTGCAATCCGGTGAAACTCCCTCCGCACGGCGGCGATCGCGTAGTCCGGCCTCGGGCGGTCGCGCTGATCCTCTTGAGTGCCATGCGTCCTTGCCGTTGGGCCAAACGGTTCGGGCGGTGGGGTCTCGCGCGTTCCCGCTGGTGCGTCGGTTCGCTGGCTTGGCTGCTCTTGACACCGGCCGTGGGCGTGGAGGGAGCCGTCGTGCCGTGGCTCTACGAGGTCGAAGTGCCGGTCGGTTCGCAAGCCGAACGGCAGCGGGCTGCCCGGACCGGCCTTCGCGAGTTGCTTGTCAGGATCACGGGGTTGCCGGAGTTGCCGCCGAGCACGGAGATCCAGGCAGCCCTTCGCGAGCCCGAGAAATACTATGGCCGATTCGAGTTCTCGATGCGTCCGCAGCCGCAGCGCGTGCGAACGTCGGGGACTGTCGACAACGATGCGGCGGAGCAGATGGTCGTGGCGTTGCACTACGAGCCGGCCGCGGTGTTGGCGTTGCTGCGCCGTGCCGCCTTGCCGGTCTGGAGTGCGGACCGGCCGACGGTCCTGGCCTGGATTGCCGTCGAAGAGGACGGGGCGCGACGCATCCTCTCCGCCGACAGCGGCGAGGAACTGGTCGGCGCACTGCGGCGTCGAGCCCGGCTACGTGGGCTCGCCGTGTCGTTGCCGGTCATGGACCTGGCCGACCATGCCATCACGCCCGCGACGGTCTGGGGACGATTCTGGGAAGCCGTCGAGAGCGCGTCGCCGCGCTACAATCGCGATCTGATCGTGCTTGGGCGCGTAGGCCGACGCGCTGACGGATCTTGGGTATCCGACTGGGAAACGCGATCCGCGGTCGTCACGGGCGACTCGTATGGCCGCGCCGCGGCCGCGCCCGAGGCGGTTGCCGCGGGGGTCGACGCCGTCGCGGATGCGCTTGCCGAGCGGTTTGCCGTTGGCGGCCGATTGGATGCCATCACCGTCACCATACGAGGAGCGTCCACCATTGCGGCCTATGCGTCCGTACTCGAGTACCTGCGATCACGGGAATACATCGAGCAGATGGAGGTGAAAGCCGTGGCGCGCGATTTGCTGACGTTGCAGCTGCACTCCCGGTCGAGCGCAGCGCAACTCGAGGAACTGCTGTCGATGGGCAGTCCGCTCGCCGCCGTGCCCGGTTCGGCGGAGCGGATGCCAGCCGGGGCACTCGTATTCGCCTGGGAAGGCGGCGGATGACGACGCCGGAGACGCGGCCGATCGGGCTGGCGACGCCGTTCCGGCACTTGCCGAACGCTATCAGCGTCATGCGCATGGTGCTGGTCGTGCCGGCGGGCTGGCTGTTGTGGCAGAACGCGGTTGCCGAGGCGCTCGTGCTGATCGCGATTGCGGGCATCTCGGACGCGGTGGACGGGTTGTTGGCTCGTCGCTACGACTGGCGGACGCGCTTTGGCGCCATCGCCGATCCTGCAGCCGACAAGCTCCTGTCCCTGGTCGTGTTCGTCGTCCTGGCGGTGCAGGGCCATGTGCCCTGGTGGCTATTGGGCATCGTGGTGGGCCGCGACCTGGTCATAGTCTTCGGCGCCATGGCCTATCGGCACGTGCTCGGCAACTTCGACGTGGAGCCGACCCTGCTGAGCAAGGTCAATACGGGGTTGCAGGTCGTGATGTTGCTGCTCGTGGTGGTGGGTTTGGCGGACTTCGGCTGGGTGGCGACGATCGCGGCGACGGTGGTCGATCCGATCGGTTTCGTCGTCGTCGGCATGTCCTGCGTCCTGTCCGGACTGCACTACGTGGTCGTATGGAGCCTGCGTGCGGCATCCGGCATCCGCGAACGGCGGGAGGACGCGTGAGCCGGCAGCTGACCTTGCCGTTCGCGCTGCATGAATGCAGCACGTTCGCGCGTTTCGTTGTCGGATCGAACGAGGAGCTCCTCGATCGCCTGCGCCGACCGGCGCCGGGGTTCGACTGCCTGTGGCTCTTCGGCGAGTCCGGCGTCGGCAAGACGCACCTCTTGCAGGCGCTATGCCACGACGAGCCGGATGCGTCGTACATCCCCGCCCGCGAGATCGGCGCCGATTCGGTACTCGACGGCTATGCGCGATTCGACGTGGTGACCATTGACGAGGTCCACCGCTGGCTGGGTTCGCGCGAACGGGAACTCGCCTTGATGGCCCTCTACAACCGGTTGTCCGCGCACCGGGCGCGGCTGGTGCTCACGTCGAACCGCTCGCCGCTGGACGTCTGCTTTGCCGTCGCGGACCTGGCCTCGCGGCTGCGCGCCGCCGCCTGCTACCGCGTCGCGCCCCTGCATGACGACGACAAGGTGCGCTTGCTTGTCGATGCGGCCAAGGACCGCGGCCTGGCCCTGCCGCCGGACGTGGTGCGGTTCCTGCTCCTGCGGGTCGGCCGCGAGCAGCAGGAGTTGCTGCGCATCCTGGATGAACTCGATCGATCGTCGCTCGCCGCCCACCGCCGGATCACGATTCCGTTCATCAAGGAGACGCTGTGTCTCTGAGCGCGTCTGCCGCCGCGCAGGCGGCCCGCGTCGTGGTCACCGGAGGCGGAAGCGCCGGCCACGTCGTGCCGGCCCTGCCGGTGATCGAAGCGTTGCGCGGTCTCGGCTGCACGGTCGATTTCATCGGCAGCAGGTCTCGGCTCGAGAAGGAGCTGATCGAGCCGCTCGGCGTGTCCTACCACGGCATCCGCACGGGCAAGCTGCGGCGCTACCTGTCGTTCGAGAATCTCCTCGACTGTTTCAGGATTCCGGTGGGCGTCTGGCAGGCTTGGCGGACGCTCGGGCGGCTGCGCCCCGACGTGGTGTTCTCCAAGGGCGGATACGTGTCGTTTCCGGTCGTCGTCGGCGCCTGGCTGCGCCGGATCGCCGTTGTCGCCCACGAGTCCGATTTGACGCCGGGACTGGCGAACCGACTGAGTGTGCCGTTCGTCGAGGCCGTGTGCGTCAATTTCGAGACGACCACCTTCGGCAAGGCGCGGGTGTCGGTCACGGGGACGCCGTTGCGGCCGGCGTTGATCGCCGGGGATGCGGCCCGCGGCCGGGCGCTTCTCGGCGTCGGCCGGGACCGGCCACTGCTGCTGGTGGTCGGGGGCAGCCTCGGCGCGGCGCGGATGAACGAGGTGGTCCGCGTGTCCTTGCCGAAACTGCTGGCCGACTACGCGGTCGCCCATGTCTGCGGCGCGGGAAAGCTCGACGCGGCCTGGGCGGACGAACCCGGCTACGTGCAACTCGAGTACGTCGCCGACGGCTGGGGCGACATCATCGCGGCCGCCGACCTCGTGGTCTCGCGGGCGGGCGCCAACGCGCTCTACGAATGGCTCGTGCTGCGCAAGCCGCACTTGCTGGTGCCGCTCCCGAAGACCGCGAGCCGGGGCGACCAGGTCGACAACGCCGCCTACGCCGAACGCCGGGGCTACAGCCTCGTCATGCCGGAACATGAACTGAATTCAGAGACATTGGTCGCCGCCGTCGCTAAGCTCGCCGCCCTCGCGCCGGCGATTCGGGAACGGTTGGCCGGTTTTCAGGTCCGTGACAGCACGGCGCTCATAGTTGCCGAACTGGAGCGTGCGGCCGGCCGACAACTCTCAGGAACTCAAGAGCAGACGTAGCAGATGTACAGGGTCAGGACTTTCAACCAGATCGCACCCAAAGGGCTTGCGCGTTTCCCCGAAGACGGTTTCGAGGTCGGTGCCGACGTGGACGATCCCCATGCAATCCTATTGCGCAGCCACCGCCTGGACGTCAACGAACTCGGCGCTCAGGTCAGCGCCGTCGCGCGCGCCGGCGTGGGCTTCAACAACGTGCCCGTGGATGCCTGCACGGAGCGCGGCATCGTCGTGTTCAACACCCCGGGGGCGAATGCCAATTCCGTCAAGGAACTGGTGCTCGCCGCACTGCTGCTGACATCGCGGGATGTCCTCGGCGGATTCGAATACGTCCGCTCCCTGGAGGCGGTGGACGACGAAGCGGAACTGCATCGCCTGGTGGAGGCCGAGAAGCGCCGCTTCAGGGGCCACGAAGTCGCTGGCCGAACGTTGGGCATCGTCGGCTTGGGCGCGATCGGCTCGCGTGTTGCGCGTGCCGCGCTCAATCTCGGCATGGACGTTCTGGGCTACGACCCGGCGCTTTCCGTGGATGCCGCCTGGCGGCTGCCAAGCGACGTCAAGCGCATGGAGAATCTCGCCGCGCTCGCAGCGCGCTCGGACTACGTCACGCTGCATGTCCCGGCGTTGCCGGAGACCGCGAACATGGTCGACGCGAAGGCGCTGGCGAGCTTCCGGCCGGGCACGGTGCTGCTCAACTTCGCCCGCCAGGAGATCGTCGACGAGCGCGCGGTCAGAGAGGCACTCGAAGACGGCCGGCTGCGCGCCTACATCGCCGATTTTCCGAGTACCGTTCTCGCCGGCATGGCAAACGTCCACGCCACGCCGCACCTCGGGGCGAGCACCGATGAGGCGGAGGAGAACTGCGCGGTCATGGCGGCCGATCAACTGCGCGGCTTCCTGCACCACGGCAACGTCGAGAACTCGGTCAACTTCCCGGATGTGAACCTGGAGCCTGCGGGCGGCTACCGCGTCGGTGTCACCAATCTCAACGTGGCCGGGATGCTCGGCCATGTCATGTCGGTCCTCGCGGACGCCAACATCAACGTCATCGACATGATCAACAAGAGCCGCGACAACGTGGCCTACAACCTGATCGACATCGAGACGCCGCCGAGCGAGGGAGTCATCGACCGGATCGAGGCGTACGACGAGGTGCTGAGCGTGCGGGTGCTGGAGGCGGCCTAGCAGCGCAGCAGTCGACAGACTGCCACGAAAGCACCCGGCGGCTGGCTCAGTCCATGACCGCCACCAGGTAGAAGAACCCGGACGCGGCCGGGATGTAGGGGATGTCCGCCACCAGACCTGATCGGGTCGGTGATCCGACCCATGCGGCGCATCAGCCGGCGTACCCGGTGCCGACCGACCACTTCGTCCTCTACCCCTACCTGCTGCGCAATCTGGTCATCGCGGCGAAGATAACGCATGAGCTGCCGGGGCTGCGGCCTGTCTTCGGTCGACCGATACAACGCCGCAGGCCCTGCACCCTTTCGTCGGCACCCGTTCGTCGTCTTGTCCGATCAGGCGTGGACGTGTTAGAAACTTCGAAATTGCAACGTTCGTCGTGTTCGTCGTGTAAGGAAGACTCATGCCGTTGGTTACCGTGAAGCCAAGGTTCCAGGTCACGATTCCCGCAAAGCTGCGCAGGGATCTCGACCTGTCCGAGGGCGACCTCATGGAGGCGACAATCGTCGGCGATGGGGTTCTCCTGCGTCCGAAGGCGGTGGTAAACCGCAATGACGCGAGGACCGCGATCGATGCCGAAACGATCACCGACGTCGGATGTGCGCCGGAAGAATCCAGCACCGGAGTGACTGGCGCCACTTCTCGCCGCTCGCCACGCGCCGCCGGCTAGCTGCGGCTTGTTGGGTTCGACGCCGATGCCGGCAAGAGACCTGCATTCTGTTCCACTGAAGTTGCCTGCGACTGCCGCTATTCGACTGGTGGCATGTGCCTGCGCAGCGCTTGCGGCCTTCGTCGGGCCGGTGTTCGCCGCCGATGCCGACCCGGCGGAGAGCACGCCGCAGATCTCTCTGACGATCCGCGACGTCGTCGTCCTGGCGCTGCGTAACAGCAGGGCGCTGGACAGCGCGCGCGTGAACCGGTCGGTGGAGCGCTTCGCGCTGCGGATCGCAGAGGACGAGTTTCGGCCGAGGATAACCCTGGATGCGTTTTCCGACCGAGATGTGGTGGAGGCTGTGGACGAGACTTCGGGAATCGGCTCTGCAATCCGGTTGCGTGTTCCGACCGGCGGCGAGTTTGCGGTTTCAACACGCGTTGCGGATCTCGGCTTGGCGGGGGTCGGCCAATCCGCCTCCGACGGAAGCGCGGTGGACGTGACCTTTGTCCAGCCCCTTCTGCGCGGTGCGGGATTCGGCGTTGCGCGCGCGGCGCTGCGCACGGCCCGGGTTCGGGAGGAAATCAACGCTCTGTCGTTCGAGGCGACCGTCATCGAACTGACAACCCGCGCCGTGCGTGCCTACCGGGCGTACGTGCAGGCAGGCCAGCGGGACGAGATCGCCGCGCGTTCGCTGCAAAGGGCGCGGGAACTGCTGGAAGTGAACCGTTTGCTGGTGCAGGCCGGACGCATGGCGGAACGCGACGTGATCCAGGCCGAGGCCGACATCGCCCGCCGCGAACTCGACGTGGTGTCCGCACGGGGCGGCCTGGACGCGGCCCGTCTGAACCTGCTCGACGTGCTGGATCTCGACACCCGGGTGCGGTTCGGTCCGGTGGAAGGGCTCGGTACAGGACCGGCGGGTTCCGCCGTAGACGCCAAGAGCGCCCTTGAGACCGCGTTTGCGCAGCGCCCCGACCACAGGATCAGCCTGCTCGATCTGCGGAATGCCGAGACAGACGTGCTCGTCGCGCGGAACGGGCGCCTGTGGGATCTGTCCCTTACCCTGGGCAGGACATTCACGGGATCGGACGACGGATTCAGGGGCGCCCTTGGCAGCCTCGAACGCTCGGGGCACCGGGTGACCCTTGATCTGAGCGTCCCGGTAGGCCGGGGTGCCGCCGGTCCGGCCCAGCTCGAACACCGCCGATCCGTTGCGGCCCTACGGAACGCACGGAACCGACACGAGGAACTGCGCCAGCGCATCGACATTGAGGTGCGCAACGCCGTGCGCAGCGTCGAGTTGGCGGCGCGCCGCGTGGCAC
>LXNI01002676.1_pt1 | contig 11727 bp, 11 predicted proteins | sample 809091 | NCBI WGS metagenome assembly LXNI01 (sample SAMN04870527, study PRJNA318959) | sponge metagenome | biome: 01000161; feature: marine sponge reef; material: water | host: Sarcotragus foetidus | place: Greece: Milos, Mediterranean Sea | collected 2013-05-29 | depth 5-7 m | reverse complement strand
CCCTCGTCCATGATCGCGAGCATCGCCAGATAGGTGTTCCGCTGCGGATCTTCATTGGAGTAGCGCCGAATATATTCCTCCGGCGCTTGGATGGGGTTGTGGACAGCGTTGTACGGCACGTAGGCGAAGAATGGCCCATTCCGGTTCTCCTCGATGAAGGAGACAGCCTCCTTGGTGATGTTGCGCGTGAGATAGCCCGTATCGTCCACGGGAGACCCATTGCGGTAGATCGAACGGATGTCGTCCGAGATGGCCAGGTCGAAGTAGTCGTGTCCGCCATGGCCTAGGAATCCGTAGAACGTGTCGAAGCCTCTCTTCAGAGGACGGTGCGGCGGGGTATAGCCCAAGTGCCACTTGCCAAAGACGCCCGTGGCGTAACCGTGCTCGCGGAGGACTTCTGCAAGCGTGGTCTCGGACGTCGGCAGGCCCGCCCGCGAATCAGACGCAGTGTAGAAGCCGAACCGTTGCTGGTACCGGCCTGTCAGCAGGCCGGCTCGGGTTGGCGCGCAGACCGGACAGCTCGCGTAGCCGTTGGTCATGCGCGCGCCTTCCTGCGCGATCCTGTCGAGATTCGGCGTCGAAACCTCGCCGGGGTGTGGGTAGCAGCTGATGTCCGCGTAGCCTTGGTCGTCGGAGACGATCAAGACCACATTTGTGGCGGCCCCGGCCGTCGTAGCGAGCAAGAGCTGGAGCAGGAATCGGAGCAAGGGTTTCATCGCTGATGGCAGTGCCGTCTGGAACTTCTCGTCAAGTCTTCGCAAGAGCAAGAGAGTCTCTCGTGGTTGGGTAATGCAACTTCCGTCGGCACTAACTGGCGAGCAGTTTGAGCTGATCGCAACCCGGTACAACGATTATGTTGCCTCCAGCATGATCAAGCACCGTTCTTCATTTTAGGAGCAGTCGTAGCTGTGACCTGCGACCGGGGAACATCGAGGCTGGCAGAGCGAGGCGGCTAGTCTTGCAATAGGCCTACGGGTGGCGAGGACAGGGTGCAAGTCTAGGCCAATGTCGATCTCCGGAGAGACCCCCGCGGTGCGAACTGCGTCTATCGTCCGGCAGGCTTCGGGACCGGCGTGATACAGTGAATACGCATAGTTATAGGTTCTTGGAAGACTGGCAACATGGCGACTTCGATTCGACTTGCTCCTGAAATCGAGCAACGGCTTGATTTCCTTGCTACCCAGACGGGGCGCACGAAGGCCTTCTACCTGCGCAAGGTGATAGAGCGTGGACTTGAGGACATGGAGGACTACTACCTTGCCGCGAACGTTCTGGAGCGCCTTCGTCAAGGCGAGGAGCAGGTGCACTCCTCCGCCGACGTGAGAAACGACCTTGATCTGGACGATTGAGTACACCACCACGGCCAAGAATCAGCTTCGCAAGCTTGACAGGCAGATCGCTCGACGCATATTGGACTACATGGACGAGCGCGTCGCCCCCACGGAGCAACCGCGGAGCTTGGGCACGGCTCTCTCCGGCCCACTGGGTGCGTTTTGGAGGTATCGAGTGGGGGATTACCGCATAGTCTGCGACATTCAGGACAATCGCTTGCGGGTCTTGGTGGTCGAGGTTGGCAGCCGCGGCAGGGTATACCGGTGAGGTGGTCACATGTTCCGCGCTGCCATGTCAGGATGAACTCCAGCCAGGCGTTTCCCAGGATTCGATTTGAACTCTCAGAACGCCCCACCGCCGAGGTGAACTCGTGCGAGTACCAAGGTTAATGGTACTGGCGGGACGGGTACGCTTGCGTGCCCTACGGGATTTCCCAGGCCCGGGTCAAAGCCCACGGTCAGGTGCTCCATGGGGTCTCAAGCGATTGGTCTCACGATCGGCGGGAACATCAGCTCGCAGATTGCGAATCCCCTTGTGTGGCTGGTTTCTGGCGCTGAGGCATGCGACGCCAGCTCGCACTGGGCGCCTACCAGACCGCTTGGCTGTTGCAGCTAGCTCGAGCTGATGCAGAACAGCTCGTCCTCGCTGCGCAGGTACAGCTTGCCATCAAGAATCACCGGCGAAGAGATGAAGAACTCGTCGCCCATCTCGTTGACCGCAAGAACCTCGTACTCCTTGCCCAGCTTGAGCACGACTACATCGCCCTGCTCGGTGGCGAGGTAGAGCTTGCCGCCTGCCGCCACGGGGGAGGCCTTGAACGAATAGGTTTCCGGCAGCCGTTGCTGGTGGTAGTACTTCTCACCTGTCTTCGCTTCAAATGCATTCACCATTCCGCGATCCGTGACGAAGTACAGGATGCCTTCGTGCAGTACCGGTGACGCCGAATAGGCGTTGCCCACTTGGTTGGTCCACTTCACGTAGTCGCCGTCGTCGGTAATGTCACCTTTGCCGCCCAGCCGAACGGCCAAGAGGTTGGGGTCGCGATAGCCGGTCATGGCGATGACCATTTCGTTGTCGACGTTGATCACCGCCGGGATCGCATTAGGCCCGAGCCCGCCGGCTTCCCAGAGCAGCTCGCCGGTAGCGAGGTCGTAGGTGCGAACGCGCTCGGAACTCGTGACCAACTGCTTGCGGCCATCGTGTTCCACTACGATCGGCTGCGCCCAGCTGCTGCGCTCGTTGCGCGGCTGGCGCCAAAGCTCTTTGCCGGTGGCCTTGTCCAAGACCACGACGTAGGAATCGCCCTCGTGATCTTTCTGCAGGATGAGCTTGTCTTCGTGGAGCACGGGAGCGATACCCTCTCCGAATGCATTGCGCATGTGCATCGGCCCGAAATCCTTGGACCACAACGGCTTGCCATCCATGTCGTAGGCATACACCCCGCGGGAGCCGAAGTTCGCGATCAGGATTTCTCCGTCAGTCACCGGCGAATTCGATGCGAAGCTGCCGTAGCGCCGGTGGTAGCCTTCGTGCGGCTTCTTGGAAGTCGCGGTCCGGCGCCAGAGTTCCTTGCCGGTGTCCTTGTCGATGGCCAGCACTAGGAAGTCGTACAGCGGGAAGTTCCCACTCCCATCGTCTTTCTCCGAGACCGCGGCGGTTGTGAGATAGAGCGCTTGACCCGAGATCACTGGGGTGGAATGTCCCTTGCCCGGCACAGAAATACGCCATTTGACGTTTTCAGTGGCGGAAAAGTTGAGCGGGGCGTCGCTTTCGGCCACGCCGTTGTTGTTGGGCCCGCGCCACTGCCGCCAAGCATCTTTGGCCTCTGGCCCGGCGGCCACCGCTGATCCTGCGATCAATGTAGTGGCGCTGATCGCGATCAGCCCCAAGCGTCCAAACCGCAATGCGGCATTGAGTCTTAGCATGTTGATCCTTTTCTTCCTTGAACTGTCGATTCTCGCGCGTGTCAGTCCGAGGGCTGCCACATCGGCACTACGCCGACGAGCCTCACCCCTGCACGGCTCTATTGACTAGGCGTCAGGAATGCTGCCTTGGTTGCGTACAGCCGCCCGTCGTCTCGCCCGGATCAGTGGCCACAGCAGCGACAGCGTCGTTGCAACCAAAAAGGCGAGCAAGATGGGCCGCGTCAGCATTGCCGACCAATCGCCACGGCTCAGGATGAGCGCGCGCCGCAGATTGGACTCCATCATCGGGCCGAGGATCAGTCCGAGCACAAGCGGGCCCAGCGGGACTTGGGTCTTGCGGAACAGGAAGCCCGCCACGCCTGCGGCGTACATAGCCCACACGTCGGTGACGGCGTTGTTGAGCGCGTAGGCCCCTACTGTCCCGAACACGGTGATGCCGGTCCAGAGCCATGGAGCCGGAATGCTGAGCACCTTCGCAAGGGGCTTCGCTCCCAGCATGCCGATCAGCATGATCAGCAGCGAGGCCAAGATCAGCAGGAAGACGATGGAGAAGACGAAAGACTGGTTGTTGGCGAAGAGCAGCGGGCCGGGCTGGATGCCGTGGATCAGCAGGGCGCCGATGAGGATGGCCGAAACGGCGTCTCCGGGAATGCCCAGCGTGAGCATCGTGGTCATCGCGCCGCCGATCGCGGCGTTGCAAGCCGAGCAGCTCGCGGCCAGCCCATTCAGCGAGCCCTTGCCAAATCTGTCCTTATCGGGGGATGTCCGGCGAGCCTGCTCCCAGGCGATCACCGAGCCGATATCGCCGCCGGCCGCCGGAATTGCCCCAACCAGCGTGCCGACGGTAGCGCCGCTAAACGTCGCCCCGGCCATCCGCTTGGCATCGGCGACTCTCGGGAGGACGCGGCCGATCGCGGCGGAGGCCGCTATGCGGCCGGAGTGACGGTCCGAGATCTGCACCAGCACCTCGCCCAATCCGAACAGTCCGATCATCACGGGTACGAACGAGATGCCGTCCAAGAACTCCGACATCCCGAACGTGAAGCGCGGATAGGCCGTCATCGGGTCGAGGCCGACGAGGGCCAGCGCCAAGCCAAGGGCGCCAGCGAGCATGCCCTTGAGCACGTGCTCTCCGGAGACACCTGCCATCAGACTGATGCCGAGCAGCGCCAGTCCGAAATACTCGGCGGGGCCGAATTGCAGGGCGAAGCTGGCGATTGGGAAAGCGAAGAAGGCGAGGAAGGCAATACTCGTAAGCTGGCCAGTGGCCGACGCGAGCGCATTGACGCCTAGGGCCAGCCCGGCTTGGCCTTTGCGAGTCAGCGCGTAGCCATCCCAAGAGGTCGCGATCGAGGCAGGCGTTCCGGGGACGTTGATCAGGATTGCGGGTATGCCGCCGGCGGGAATGGCACCGCAATAGATGCCGAGCAGCATGGCTAGGCCTTGCTCAGCCGAAACCCAGAATGTTAGCGGCGTCAGCACGGCCACGCCCATGGTGGCCGTCAAGCCCGGTAGAGCCCCGAAAACAGCTCCCAGGCATACACCTATGGCTAGGAATCCCAGCACCTGCCATGCGAGCACGGCAGACAGGCCCGCCATGATTTCGGCGATCAATCCGCTATCCTCCGGTGACCTGCAAACACCGAATGTGCCAGCTCCATCGCGCTCATTCCAAGGTCACGTTCAGGCCTGTGTCAAAGGCTAGGTACGCGAACACGGACAGTGCGACCGCGTAGCCCAGCGATGGAAGCCAGCGTTGCCCAAGGAAGATCAAGGTGATCGCCAAGAACACGGTCGTACGGACTACGAACCAGCCTGTGCCCCATAGCAGGAGGTACGCCAGTAGCAAGGCTGCGGTCACCGCGACCTCGCGCACGTTCGTAATAGACACTGACTCTTTCGACCGCCGCCGCCCCTTTTGCCAGAGTGCAATCGCCAGCAGACCCATCAACACACCGATGGCTTGTGGGAAGAAGCCCGCACCTGGAATCCCGGCGATGCCTGCGGGAAAGGCCGTGCCGCTGACAACCAAGAAGGCTCCAAGGGCTGCAAACAACACCGCAACGATTGTGTCAGCGCGTCGCACTCAGGGGCTCTCCAAGCGGACCAGCTGGGGGATCTGGCTCTCAAAAAAGCCTTGCTGCTCGAGAGCGAATTCTGCGAAGGCGTCCTTCCCCAAGTAAAGGGCTTCCATTCCACGCTCTTGGCAAAGCTTGGCCCATTCTGCGGTGCCGAAAGCTGTCTTGAATGCATCGGCCAGCATGGCAACGCGATCCGGTGGCATGCCGGCAGGCCCAAAGAACCCGCTCCATGCCGGTGCGCCGATGGGATAGCCGAGTTCGTGGGTAGTGGGCACGTCGCTCATGACGCCGGAGCGGCCGGCGTCGAAGACGGCGAGCGCGCGGAGGCTGCCGGCCTGGACGTGCGAAACCACCTCGCCGACGCCCGCTACCGCCGCGTCGGCATGTCGGCCGATCACGGACACCAGAGCTGGGGTGGAGCCGCCGTAGGGCAGGTGGGTGAAGCGTGCGCCGGTACCTTGCTCGAGCAACAAGACGTTGAAGTGCCAGATCGACCCGATTCCCGAATTGGCCATGACGATCTTGCCCGTTTCGGTCTTGGCAGCGGCGATGAAGTCTTCGAAGCTCTGCCAAGGGGAGTCGGAGTGGACTACGAGCGCCGGAGCGGTCTTGGAGACCAGGCAGATCAGCGAGACGTCCGACGGCCCGATGTCGGCGTAGCCCAGCGAGCGGACGATGGCGATCTCGACGGGAGCGTGTCCAATCGTGTAGCCATCGGCGGGGCGGCGCGCCACGAACGAAAAAGCCAGCGCCCCGCTGGCGCCGGGCTTGTTCTCACAAACTATCGGGACATCGAGCTGGCCTTCCGCTAGCGAAGCCATGACGCGAGAAACTGTGTCGGAAGTGCCGCCAGGCGCAGCCTGGACGATTAGCTTGATCTCTTTGGACGGATACGATTCTTCTTGGCCCGAGCAGCCGCTGAGAAGGAAGCAGGCGGGCAGAATCCAGCGAAACGGAGAGATCGTCACCGGGACGCACGATTATACCCAAGGGGTGTATACCCTAGGGTGCGTCGCCGTAGACGGGTTTGACGCTCGCAAGAATGCGACCGATGTTTCACTTGGGGATGAGTCTGGATCGATAGATGAGGCGCACCTGTTTCCGAGTCCCCAACTGCTTCGTTGCTAGAGTCCTCCTGAGCAGGGAGCTAGGCTCATCCGTTGTCCGGAATCCTCGGCGAGCACCTCGATACATTCTCGATTCTTCGTTAAATATTCGATTTATAGGTGTAATTATATTGTGATAAGGAATTACTTGTGTGATAATTAGATCACTATGAGGAGATTACCAGACATCCCTCCTCCTCCCACATCGAAGCACAAGATCCAATTTCAGCATGTCAGCCTCGTTCAGTTCCTCGCAGGATTCGGTGCCGAGTGTTAGTTGCCTGTGGGGGGCGGCGTCATGGCAGGGAGTAATGCAGTGGTCCGGCGTTGGGTGAACACAAGCTTCCCGGAACCATCCGATAGCGGCCATCAATTCGAGGGCGAAGTCCGACCGTTCGCAAATGCCCTGCAGACGGTGCCGGGGCGGAGATCACGAAGGTGGACTTCGCCGTCTTGCTGCGGTTGTATGCCTGCACTGTTCCAACATCGATGTGTCGAGACGCCCCCTGTTTCCCAAGAACAGGTCACGCACCGTGGCCGAGCGACCAGTGAGAAACAATGAAGCGCAGCCACTTGTGCGATTACTTCTCGGGCATTGGCGTGAAGCGCCTGAGCACGGAGGATGCCGAGCCAAGGACCTCCAACCAGCATGAGATCGACACAACGCACCAAATGCGTCAGCATTTTCTGGGATCTGGGGACAACGAACGATTCAAGACGACTTACATTTGGCTCTGTGAAGATCAGCCATCCGATGTTGATGAGGGTTGGGCAACCCATCATGATGCGCGGATGGTCCGGCCCGACAGAAGCCCAAGATGGCGACTCTGCTATCCAGCCAATCGAGTTACTGAAGTGATGCGCGAGGGAGATATCCTCTTCCTTGCCATGACAACCCAGCGAACCCTATATTTCATTGTGTCGCCGGACGGGTCCACTAGCTGTCGGCAACTCTCGTGGTTGTTTGGTGTGTCGGCCGACGCTTCGTCTCAAGAGAGCGCGTCTTTCGTCTCACGAGAATTTAAGAAAGACGAACGGCGCTTGGACTTTGCAGCGCGTATCGTCCTTAGCGCACTCGGAATCGAGTTCGAGGGTCCCTGCCCAAATGGATTCGACAGAATCGCCGACTCGCTTGGGTCGAAGTTTCCCAGAACTTCGGTACTTGCACAGCTTGTCCGCGACAATCTACCTGACGTAAAGGTCAACCATGATATGGATGGCGCGCTCGTCGAGTGGCTCGACTGTGAGGAAGCCCTGTTTCGGCGTTTGGAGCGCCGTGTGGTTTCGGAGCGGCTGCATCAGCATCAGGGTTTTCTGAGGGCGGACGGGGAGGCCGACGTTGATGGCTTTCTCAGCTTCTCATTGAGCATCTGGAACAGACGAGAATCGCGCATGGGCCACGCCCTCGAGCATCACTTGGAAGCGGTCTTTCAAGCCCACAATATCTCATACGCCCGTGGTTTCGAAGCAGAGCATCTACATCACCCGGACTTCCTGTTTCCTGATGGAGAAGCCTATCGAGCAGCTCCTCAGTCTGATGGTCCACGTCTAATGATGGTTGCTGCGAAATCAAGTTGTGGTGCGCGATGGCGACAAGTGCCCCCTGAAGCGTCCAAGATACGACGAAATCATCTGCTTACGATTGAGCCAGGAATTTCCGAGCGCCTGACCCGCCAAATGAGGGAGACGGGCCTGCAACTGGTTGTTCCACGCCCGATCCAGGACACCTATACAGCGGATCAGCGCAAGTGGCTGTGGACCCTCACAGACTTCGTTCGAGAAGTGTCGAAGCGTGTGCAGCTGTAGGGCCAGAGCGCCATCTTGTCGTGCCGATACTGACTTACGCTGCCATCGCGAGCCCGTGCCAGTAGGGGTCTGCTAAAGGATGTGACAGTTTCTCGTAACCGCCCGGTAGCGAAATCACTGTAGCGGATCGCGATGCTGGAACATTCCGCGTGACGCAAACAGATACGTGCCATGCGGAACGATTCTCGCGCACTGCGAATTGGCTAGACTTGAGTTTGAGAGGCCCTGGCGCACCAATCCGAGCGGTATTGTTCGACTTTGACGGCACGCTGTTCGACAGCGAGTACCTGCATCACGAAGCGTGGCTGGAAGCGGTCGAGCCGTGGGGGGTAACAGTGGGTTGGGAGGACTACAAGCGCAACCTTGTCGGCATCAGCGACACGCGCGCCTGCGAGTTCTTCCTAGACTTGGCCGGGAGGCCGCAAACACCCGAGGCGATCGATGCTGGACGCCAGCGCAAGCACGCCGTATACAGGCGGCGCTCCTTGCAAGAACTCGTGCCCCATCCAAGCGTTGCGGGGTGGATCCGCAATAACTTCGAGCATGTGCCCCTTGGCGTAGTCTCTTCAAGCGCGATTCCCGATGTCGTACCGATCCTCGAACGGCAGCGCATCGCCGATTGCATGCAGTTCATCATCTGCGGGGATCATGTGGAGCGGCTCAAGCCCGACCCTCTGCCCTACTTGGTAGCGTTCGAGAAGCTGCAGGCCGAACACGACATCAGCGATCCCGGCCAGTGCTTGGTGTTTGAAGACTCGTCTACGGGCATTCAAGCGGCCAAGGCCGCAGGCATGACGGTGCATGCCTTGGCAACGCCTGAAGATCTTCCATCGGCACTGGATCAGTGGAGCAAGCACATCTGCGAGTTGCTGGTTCGGTAGTCCTAACCCGAGGTTCGGGGCTAGAGGAATTGCGGGACTGGCCTAAGCCGCATGTATTGAGGCACGTCCTCCGTAAGGCAACTTTGACTGACGCCGAAACCCGCGCCACCGCGTTACTCGCAGCAGCCCACCCTAGCGATTCTTGGCCGTCCGGAAGTCCAATCTCCGGATGAATTCGTAAGTATGCACGCATTCTACGCCGAGGTCGCGGCAGACGTCCGGAACCTTGCGGTTCCTGCCTGTCAGGCCAGGCTTCGGTCGCTCCGTAGTGACCACTGCCCTCGATGGTGAATGGCCAAGCGCGTAGGCGATCAGAGCAGGGTCGCAGCCCATTGCCTCAAGATCGGTGCTGGTCGCGTTTAGGCGGTATCCGTCGCGGATTACCCGGTCGACAGTGCTTGGCAGCGCAGATTCGGCCAGCACGATATCCGCCCGGTTCTTCTTCATCCATTCGATGAGGTCGTCGTCCTTGTGCCCCGGCGGCACAACTTCATCGTAAATCTCCTTGGGTACCAGCGCATCGCCGATGCGGCACAATTCAAGCAGCCAGTTCCAGAACTCGGGAACTCGCTCTCTGGGTAGTAGTCGCGGTTTGCGTCAATCAGGACGTTTGCGTCAATCACGTAAGCCATCGCAACTGCGTTCGACCTAGCTAAACGGAGTCGAGAACCTTGCCTACGTTGATAGGCCTGACGTCTAGAATTCTTGCTGCCTTCGTAGTGGATATCGCCTCTAGCTCAAGCATCCGCCTTGTGACTCTGAGCAGCGACTTACCAATGCGGCTTCTGCGGACGGTGTAGTAGGTGGGGCTCCCATCCGGTACGGGCGCAGACTTACCGGCCTGTTGGCCGCTGCGGAACTGGTCGCGTAGGGCGGCAAAATGGGATTTCTCGATCCTGCCTGAGAGGAAGAGGCGGTACGCGACCATCGTCCCGCTCAGATTGCAGCTTGCCGCGAACTGACGCACAGACTTCGATTGTTCCTTGATGTCCGCTGAATCGGAAAGGTCGAAGCGGTCCAGCTCGCTTTCGGGGAGCAGGCAGTTCGAAGCTGCCTGATTGCAGAACTTCTCCACCCCGGTGTCTCCGTAGACATCTTTGCTGATGCTGCTTCTTCCAAGGAGCAGGTGAACTATCTCGTGCAAGAGGGTGAACGTGCGCGCAGGCGGAAAGTCATGCGGATTGACCAAGATGAACGGTGCGATCGGGTCGGAAATCGCCAGGCCCCGAAACTCTTCCACCGGTATGTTGGAATAATGGTTCCCTAGGTCTCCTTTGAGAACGACGAACGCGCCAGAGTTCTCAACCTCACTGCGGACGAGTTGGAAGGCTTCGTTGCGGTTCCCGCTCGATCGATACGCGTGCATAGTGGCCTGGCCGCCGAGAACCTCCGTCAACGCATCGACCGCTCCCTCCAAGCCGTCGCTGAGGGACAAAGAACCCACGAAGGGAACGATCCGGGCTTCCTCTTCAGACTCCAGCGCGGCCTTGAGGATGCCCTGCCGCGCCCACGCATTGCGGACAAGTGCCGCAATGACACCGGAGTCTCTTCTCGGGTGCGGTCCGTAGACCTTGCGGAAGGCCGTTTCGTAGCCCTCTGGCCGGGGCGGGCTTGAAAGGTAGAAAACGAGCGGAGGTTGCCGGTATAGCCTGACCATCTTGTCGAACAGGCTGGCGGAGATTTCAGCCTCCTGTTCTAGACCCTCTATGGCTCGCAGCCTGTTCACTTGGATCTTCAGGCGTTCTGCGGCCGCCTGCAAGTCAAATCCCGCCATCTCTCGAGCCCACGCCAGCATTGGCGGATTCACTAGTTTTCTGTGTGACACCAAGGATCTTGATTATTCCAAAGCAATTCGCGGCGCGGGCCGCTCCTCAGTATCTCGTCCCCAAAGACAGGTAGTTGTCGCGGTCAAGTGTTTGTAGCGCAGACGCTTGCCGACCGTGCCACGGGCCACGACCCACATCTGGTGGATGTTGTCCCTGCCGCGCAGGTTGTGCATGCCCGCAAACTCCCGCATGTAGCGGTCGAGTTGCTTGGGGCTGACTGTCAACGCTACAGCAGTAAGGACTCAGCGCACCAACCAAGCACTCGGGAGCTTGGGATCACGTTTCGCATTGGTCTCAAGAGGGTAGTGGTCACGGAAGTAGGTAGGTATGGGATCTGGCACAGCCCGACAAGGCGCAGGATTCGCAAGCGAATCGCCAAGAACGAACCCGCTTGTCTCTATCGCAGCACAACCACCGGGCCCCGGCACTACTGCGGCGAATCCGGGCGGGTGCCAACTAAGCCAAGCAGTGTCCGCTCCATTCCCGTCCAGCACTACGGGCTGGTGGCTGAGCCCAAGTGCCGTCGAACGTCTGGTGTGTCTCAGCGCAGGTCAGCTTACTGTCGTGACCGAAATACCTTGATGAGTTCTCTCAGGATCAGCGACCCCACACCGAAGAACCCTATCGGCACAGCTTGCCAAGGATAGTCCAAATAAAACCCGACGCCAGCAAGTGAGATCATTCCAATTCAGACGATCGTGGCAGCACTAATTCGGAATCTGTCTGTCCTGAACCGTTCCTGCCTAGCACTGATTCGTTCCTCCTGCTCT
>LXNI01002674.1_pt1 | contig 11732 bp, 8 predicted proteins | sample 809091 | NCBI WGS metagenome assembly LXNI01 (sample SAMN04870527, study PRJNA318959) | sponge metagenome | biome: 01000161; feature: marine sponge reef; material: water | host: Sarcotragus foetidus | place: Greece: Milos, Mediterranean Sea | collected 2013-05-29 | depth 5-7 m | reverse complement strand
CCCGCCAGCGTCGCAATGCGGACAGCGCCGCTCGTCATCCACGCCCAGCTCGATCGCCGCCAGCGAGGCCGCGCCCTCCGGCGGGTCCGAGAGCACCGCCGCCACTTCCTTGCGCTGCGTCGCCGTCAACTCATCGACGCGCGAGAACCAGTCCCGAAACCGCTCGTGATCCATCTATCTGACTCCCAAAGCGAATCGGGAAAGATTCTATCACGATGCCTACGATTCACGAATTGAGCCTCGAACAAATAGAAGAACGCTAAGCCGCTAACTCCGCGTAGCGGCTTCGTTCAATAAGGGAGCTGACGCAGAATCAACGGCAAACGCCGGACATGAATGACTCAATCAGAATGCTACACCCGGAAAGCAACGAGGGTGGCGCAATACACGCCACCCTCGAAAACAATACTCAATACGCTGGCTTGCTCGACTAGTCGTCCCGCTCCGCGCCGAACGCGCCGGCCACCGAGCCGTTGCGGAAGTTGGCGTTGAACTCGCCAGTTATATGGGCTGGTGCCACCCTGGTGGTGCCATCCGTGGTGGATGCGGTCTCGGGCGTCAGGCCGTGGAAGGTCCCGTGGTACGAGCCTGACGTTCCACCGCCTTCGGCCGTGCCGCCGGCGAAGGTGTTCGCGCCGGTTGCGCGCTCGGCACCCGTCAGGTTCACCGCCCAGTCGTTCTCCTCTTCGCCGGACAGGACGAAGGTGGAGATGCTGCCTGTCACGGTGTTCAGCATGCTTGGTGCAACCTGTCCCGATTCGTCGACGCCCGTCGTAGCGGTATCATCCAGCGTCTGTCCGAAGGTGGCCGTGAGGATAACGTCAGCCGTGAAGTGACCCGACGTCGACGATGCGACGCCACCGCCGCCCGATGTGAGCACCTCATGGACATAGACGCCCAGAGCATCGCCTTTATATTCTGCGCTGCCGGTAACAGTATCGAGCTCAGCTCCATCAGAAGCGGCAAGCGAGGAGCCGGCGAAGGTCTCGACCTCGTTGTAGGTGAGCACGCCGTCAGCATCGGTCGTCCGCTGCAGCCAGAAGCCGTAGTGCAGGTAGCTGGTATCTGCCACCTGCGCCATGGCACCCGCATTTGGTGTGAATATCCACCCCGTGCTCATGGCGATCATTTCGCCCATCGCGTTGAACGAGACGGTGCAGTCAGCAGTTGTTTGGTGGCAACGGAAAGTGCCGGGTGCGCCGTTATAGTGTCCTGCAACCTCGGCGGCCTCGTCCGTGCCGGTGGTGGCGGTATCGTCGTCGTTGAACGTCAGCATCAATTGACCGGGTCGCGCAACGAAAGAATCAGACATGACCAGCGGGAGCACCGTGTCAGTGGGAGCCGTGGTCAAATCCGCACCTACTGTGATAGCGGTGAAGTCATTATCCGGTTCGGTGCCCGCATCCGGGCCGTCCACGGCCGGCATGCGGTCAATGTTCATCATATGCGCCATCGCGAACGCCGTTGGCGTGGGCGGCTTGATGTCGGTTCCGACCATGACGACTTCTTGCACCACGTTGCCGTCGCTGTCCGCCATCATCGTGCGGGTGTGCATGGTGACGCCATCACCCAGATCCATGGCCTGCATGAACTCCGGATCAGTCATGGCCGCCCCGGGGACGGTGATCTCGACCGTCGTACTGTCGGCGTCGCGGCTGATGGCCAGCGTATACGGATCGTCTGCATTGCCGTCAGTGCCGTCCGCATTCACACGAGCACTGCCGCCGAGACCGGCGTCGCTCGTGCCCATCTCTCCGGCCTCCCTAGCGATGGCCGTCGCCTTGGTGGCCGCCGCAGCGGTCGCCGCAGCGATTTCCTCGGCTGTGGGACCTTCCGCTTCGTCGTCCATGTCGTCGTCGCCGTCGCCATCACCGTCGCCGTCGCCATCACCGTCGCCGTCGCCATCACCGTCGCCGTCGCCATCACCGTCGCCGTCGCCATCACCGTCGCCATCACCGTCGCCGTCGCCATCACCCGGCGTCGTCGTCGGGGGTGGGTCGTCGTCGCTGTCGTGGACGCAGCCGTACATTACGGTCGTCAAAGCGACGATCGAAACCGCCGCCAGCAAGGTGCGAGTGAGATTAGTCTTCTTCATGGCTCCGAGGCTCTCCTCCTGCTTGAAGAGGCCTCGCCAAGAGGCCTCGCTGGGTTCATCAATTCGGCCGTCAACGTACCTGACGACTCGGGAACTGTCCATAGCCCACGAACTTCACCAAATCACCCCAAAGTTGTCCACTCCCGAGATGTGCCTCGGCAGGCCAGAAGTCCGACCCATGCGGTGATGAACCATGCTGCGTTCCCAATCCTGTCCGGGGCTCCCGCCCCCGCCGTTGCAGCCTCCCTGCACGTCCACGCGACAACCTCCGTGACGCTCGACGTGCCGTGACGAATTCTCGCCACAATTCCGCGCCCTTTGCAAGCCCGAAATTAACACCGCCGAACAACCACTTGCAGCCGCAGTCCGCGTATCCCCCGGCGCTTCGCGCCCCGCCACAACGAAATCTTGGTCCGGTCCGCGCACGGTGTCCTCAAGGGCCACGCCCGCATCGGGTGCCGGGGCCGCCCGAATCACCGCACCCTGCAGGCCGCAGGCGCATGGAGAAGGCGTGCACTTTGACAGGTGTCTACGCGACCTCCGTGAGCGGTGGAGCCGCCGCTCGGCTACCATGAGCCGGATGATTTATTCGGCGTCTTCGATTGTTTGAACGCGGCGGGCGAGAGCCTGCGCGACCCCGAACCTGGTGGCAGCGGGTCGCGCATTTTCCGCCGCCATACCGCCGTCTTGATGACGGTGACTTCCGGAGAGCACGCGGCAGAGACGAAGAGGACCACCGTCAAAGCGGCCACGGCACGGCGCAATTGGATAGGGTCGACACTCTCCGTGCGCGCCTGTCGCGGCCATGACCGCCGCGCTCACATGCCTGCTCACCCGGCCCTCTTCGGCGGGCTCCCGCGCCATGGAATTCTGGCCTCCCAATACGCCCTCGGATACCATCGCCGGCGACGGTTGCAGCATGAGCACGCGGCCGCCCCGAAGAGGACGCGGCCATGCGCTACGACGAATGCTACAAGTCGATCTTCTCCCACAGGATTTCGGTCGAGCACCTGCTCCGCTTCGTCGAGGGCATGATCGACGACGGCCCGGAATGGATCGCGGCCTTCGACCCCGAGACCCTGGAGCCGGTGCCGACCGAACGCATCGACGACACCCTGCACCGCCACCTCAGCGACCTGATCTGGCGGGTGCGCCTGCGCGACGGCGGCGATGAGGATTGGGCCTACCTCTTCGTGCTGATCGAGTTCCAGTCTGCGGTTGACCACCTGATGGCGCTGCGGGTTCGGACCTACGTGGACCTGCTCTATCGCGGGCTTTGGGCGGACCGCCGCTTCGGCGCGTCCGACCGTCTGCCGCCGGTGCTCCCGGTGTTGCTCTACAACGGTGACTCGCCCTGGACGGCGGCGGCGAGCGTCGAGGAGCTGGTTGCGCCGGCGGCCCGCCCCTCAGGCCCCATGGTCTCCGTGCCGACGTATGCCGGCTCGGGCTACGTGACACTTGACGTTGGCCGGGCTGAGGCCGGAGACTCCCCACCGGACGATGTGCTCTCTCTCGTGATCGGCATCGAGCGGATGTCGTCGTATGATGAGGGATACGCGACGCTGCGCGAGGCGTTCTCCGCCCTTCGCGGTGCCGAGCACCGGGAGTTGCGCCGGACTTTTCATACTTGGTTCACGTTGCTTGCCGGACAGGGCGCTGGAGGCGCTGCAATCGAGGAGTTCGAGGAGATGGAACGGATTCCTGAAGAGGGAGAGATGCGGACGCCGGTCCAGGATCGTGTTCGCGCATGGCAGGAGGCGGAACGCGAGCAGGGCCGCGCCGAGGTCATCGAGCAGGAGCGTGCGCTGCTGCTACGCCAGACCGAGCGGAAGTTCGGCACGGACACCGCCGAGCGCGCCGCCGCACTGTTGGCCGGGATCGGGGAGCCGGGGCGGCTGGCCGATGTCGGCGAGTGGATCATCGACTGCACCACGGGTGACGAGCTGATCGCGCGGCTGGAGAACGCAGACTAACGCGCGCCGCCGTCCCCTTGCTGGACTTGGCAAGGAGGCGATACTGCCTCACGCCGCGCCGCCCGAAGCCGCGCCTGTTCGTCTTCCCATTCGAGCCATCGGCGCGTGCTCTCGCCGGTCCCCCGGCAGAAGTGGCACGTCTCCGTCCGAAAGCTCGAGCGGTCGCGCATGTCGGCCATCAGCGCGGCGAGCAGGACGATCCGGCCGGTGCCGGCGCAGAGGCGGCACCGCATCACCGACCCGCAGCTCATCCAGCCCGTATGCCGAAGCCGAGGTCGCGAACGGCCTTGCGGAATGCCCCCTCGGCCCTCGTCTGGACCACCAGATGCTTCTTCCCCGCGCGCAGGCAGAGCTTCGCCAGGTGCTCGTCGCCCGCGATTCTTGCCGCAACATCCTCGTCGGCACATCCGATCAACAGCGCCGTGCCGCGCGCCTTGAGCGCGTCCGCGCCGCGCTCGACGGCGCGCAGGAAGCCCTCGACCCTCTCGGGCAGAGGCTGCTCGTCCCGTGCCGCCAGAAATGCGCGCAAGCCGTCGGCATCGTGCCCGCTCTCGAAGGCCGCCAGCGTCCTGTCGCGCGCCAGGCGCCAGACGCCCTCCGCCTCGGCCTCCGCAAACGTCTCCAGCATCAATCTCTCGTCCGCCGACAAGGCCGCGCCGGCGCACACCCGCAGATCGGGGAAGACCGTCAGGGACGTACGCTCCAGAAACGCGCCCGGCTCGTAGGTGTCGGCGAGCCCCAGGCAATAGGCACCGAGCGCGTTCAGCCTGAAATATTGCAGGCCGTCGTAGCGGCTGAGCCAGGCCAGCTCGTCGCTCCCCGGCAGCCCCGTGAAATCCACCCGCGCGCCCTTCGGGTGGATATAGGCGACGTCGATCAGGCCCAGCGTCGCGGCGTACTCGAACAGCACGCATAGAAGGTAGCGGCCCTGCAGAATGTCCCAGCCGTGACAGCCGTCATAGCCCAGGCTGTCATAGTGAGTATCGAAGAGGTAGAGCTTCCACGGATCGCGCGTGATGCCGAAGTCGAAGGACGCCGCCTGCATGAAGCGCGAGAACTCGTCGAAGCGCACCCAGCGGCCCAACGGACATTGCTCCAGCGCCTCGGCAACCAGCGGGCGGCGCGTCGACACCGCAGTCATCGCGCGCTTGCCCTTGCCGCGGCTCTGACCCTTGATGGCGTCTATGCGGCTGAACTCGTCGAGCAAGCTGCTCTTGATCCAGCGCTGCCAGAGGTGGCGCAACGTCTCCGCTGCGGGTGTGCCCAGGGCCGCGTGGCCCTTCTTCGTCAGCGCCAGCTTCGAGCCCCTGAGCTCGGCCAGCTTGCCGGCCTGCACCAGCAAGGGCCAGGCGAACGCCCTGACGGAGCCGACCGCCTGCTCCCCGCGGCCCCGCTTCTCCGCGAGGTCGAAGAAGTCGCCCCCGTCCAGTTCCCCGGCGATGGCCTCTGCCGCAGCCGCCGAGGCCCGCCGCGTCTTCGTGCTCACCGCGACCCGGCCAAGGTCGACCAGGCGCAGCACGGCGACGAGGTCTCTTTGCGTCGCGCGCTCCATATCGCGCCGAACCAGCTCGACCCGGTCGAACGTCGGCGCCTCACCCTTGGGCACGTAGCCGCGCCGCCGGCGGTCTACGGCCTCCGGCAGCTCGTCCTCGGCAGCGAGCGCCGCCTCGGGCGGCGCGGGCACGAACGCGCGCAGACGCTCCGCCAGATCAGGCGGGATGAAGGGTGCCGAGCCCACATGACCGCCGCGGAAGTGAAGAAAGAAGCGCAGGGGCAGTGCACCGGGGGCGCCGATCTCGTCGAAGCCTGCGGGAAAAGCGTCGTACTTGGCCTCGAAGCGCGCGGCCTCGAAGCCTTCTACAACGTGCAGCGCCTCGCCCACCGCCAATCGTTCAATCTCGTCGAGATCGTCCCACAAGCGCAGGAGCGAGGCCCCGCTGAGGCGACCCTCTATGGCCGCAACCATGTCGGCCTTGCGCGTGGGCTGCGGCTTCGGCACCGAGAGCCAGTTCACCATGACCCTGAGATCGTGGTTGTTCAGCGCGGCAAGCGCCTTCGCCAGGGTGGGGGTCCACTTATCGGCGATACGGGCCATCGGCCAATTCCCTCGTTGGTGCGGCCGTGACGGTCGGTCCGGCCGCGCTCACGGCATGATATCGGCGGCGATGCTGTCGGCCACCAGAGCCGCGGACTCCTTCACCGAGTCCCGCGCCAGGTGGGCGTAGCGCGCGGTGCTCTGCAACTTCCTGTGGCCGAGAAGCTTGCCGATCATCGTCAGGTCATGGCCAAGGGCCAGGGCGCGCGAAGCAAAGCTGTGACGAAGGTCGTGAATCCGCACGTCGTCGAGACCGGCGCGCTCTCTCACCCGGTACCAGTAATAGGTGAGTTGCATCTGCCGCTCACCGGGCTCCGGGCCCGCGATCACCCAGGGGTTGCCCGCAAGCCGCGGCAGCCCGGCCAGAACACGCGCCGCCGCAGGCGACAGCGGAACGATCCGGGGGCCAGTCTTGCTGTCGGCCAACCTGATCTCGTTCCGCTCCAGCGCCACGTCCCTCCAGCGAAGCGTCAGCACCTCGCCCGAGCGGCACCCCGTCAGTGTCAGCAGCCTGAACGCCGCCGCGACGTGAACCGGCAACCGGCCCTCGGCCTCCATATCGTCCAGGGCCTGGCCGAGACGGCGGAACTCGTCCTCGGTCAGGAAGCGCTCGGGCCGGCGAATCCGGTAGGGCTTCACGAAGCGGCAGGGGTTGCTGCCGCCCGGCAGCAGCCCCCACGCCTGCGCCCGGTTCAGCATCCGGGACAGCGCGCCCACCGCGTTGTTCGCCGCAGTCGGCCTCTTGCGCAGGCGATACTGAAGCTCGGCAACGTGCGTGCGGTCGAGCTCGGTGATCGGCATCTTGCCCAGCCTCGGCAGGATGTTCCGCTCGATCGCCCGGCGGTAGCCCATGGCCGTCGCTGGCTTGCAGTGGACCGCCACGTGCTCGCGGAGGTATCTCTCGGCCAGCTCCGCCACCGTCGGCCCGCCCTCCGCGCCGAGCTTCGCCCCCGGCTCGTCGCCGGTCTCCATGCGGGTGAGAATCACGGCCGCCTGCCGGCGCGCCTCGTCCACGGACAGGGTGCCGTGCCTGCCGACGGTGATCCGCTTCGAGCCCCGCCGGCCCCTGCGTTGGACCACGTAGGTCTTGGACCCGTTGGGATAGACCCGGACCCCGAAGCCCGGCAGGTCCCGGTCCCAGCACATGATCTCCTTGTCCCCGGCGGTCAACGCGTCGACCACCCGGTTCGACAGCGATCTCTTCTTCAGTCGCGGCATGTTGCGACTCCCCGTTCTTACGCCGCCTCGACCGGCGTCATGACGTCGGCTACGTCCTGGGTGGCACCCTCCATGCGCAGGATGTCGTCCTCGATGCTGCCGCCCACGCGGGCAACGGCAACTTTCTCCGCCTCCTGCGACAGATGCGCGTAACGCGCGGTGCTGCTCACGTCCGTGTGGCCGAGAAGGCGCCCGATCATCGGCAGCTGAAGACCGAGAGCCAGAGCCCGCGAGGCGAACGAATGACGCAGGTCATGAATGCGAACGTCCTCGACCCTTGCCCGCTCGCGCACCCGGTGCCAGTAGCTGGTCAGTTCCGCCAGGTGGCGGCTGGGCTTGCCTCCCGTGATCACCCAGGGGCTGCGCCTGACCCGCCTGATCCCCGCCAGGACCTCCAGCACCGCAGGCGTCAGCGGCACCATCCGCGCACCAGTCTTCGCGTCGCGCAGGCGAATCTCCCCGGCCTTGCGGTCGATGTCGCTCCATTTGAGGGTCTGTATCTCCCCGAGCCGGCATCCCGTCAGTATCAGAAGACGCAGCGCCGCCGCAGCCCGAGCCGACACCGGACCTTCGGCCTCAAGCTCGCATAGAGCCCGGCCCACGCGCCGGTACTCGTCCTCCGTGAGGAAGCGCTCGCGGCGGCCCTCCTTGTAGCGCTGCACGAACCGGCAGGGGTTGCCGTCGCGTGGCCCGACACCCCACGCCTCGGCCAACGAGAGCATCTTGGACAGCACCATCAGTGCCCGGTTCGCGGCACGCGGCGTCTCCCGCAGCCCGTAGTGAAGCGCCGCCACCTCGGCACGCCCCACCTTGTCCAGGGGCATCGTGCCGAGCGCCGGCAGGATGTGGTTCCTCAGAGAGCCCTTGTAGATGCCTTGCGTGTGGGCATTGCAGTGCACCGCCACATGGGCCTCCAGATAGCGCTCGGCCAGTTGAGCGACGGTGAGCGAAGGAAGGGGTCTCGCCACCGGGTCCTCGCCCTTCTTGATGCGGGCGATGGCGGCAGCAGCCTTCTTGCGCGCCTGCTCGGCGGTGACGTCGCCGTGGCGTCCGAGCGAGACGCGCTTGATGCCCACCGGCCCCCGGGACTGCACGATGTAGATCTTGGTGCCCGAGGGGTAGACCCTGACACCGAAGCCGGGCAGCTCCCTGTCCCAGAAGGTGGTGTCCTTGCCCTCGACGGCGAGCGCGTCGACGGTGCGCTTCGAGATCGAGAGTTCACTTCGCTTGGGCATCGGATATCTCCCTGGTGCGCGCCGGCCTGCCGAGGTCATCGACGGAGCGGCGGTTCCGAGCGCCGCTGGGCAGCGGGCGAGCTGCGTTGCTTCCGTCCTCGCGGCCGTCGCCGCGCGGCGGGAAAATTGGGGACCCGGGCGGATCGGTCAGATCGTCCAAATTCACCGTCATCACTACGGGAGCCTGCGACATCAAACTCCAGCGTATTGGAGCGTAGGTTTGTCCGCTCGTCAAGACACATGTCACGTTCTAGAAGACAGAAACAACGCCCAGAATCGTACTCCAGCGTATCTCTGACGGCGAAAGTAGCTCAAATGCTACACATGCCTGTTGAAAAGGAGAGCCTCGGAGCCATGAAGAAGACGAAGCTGACTCGCAGTTTGCTGGCGGCGTGCTCGATCGTCGCCCTGTCGGTTGCCCTGAGCGCTTGCGTGCACAGCGGTGACGACGACGAGATGACGATGGACATGATGCCCGTCGACACGGACGGCGACGGCGTCGCCGATGCCGATGACGCCTTCCCCATGGATGCCGATGAGACGGCTGACGCCGACATGGACGGCGTGGGCGACAACGCGGACACCGACGATGACAACGACGGTGTCGCCGATGCCGACGACGCCTTCCCCAACGACGCCATGGAGTCGGTTGACACCGACGGCGACGGCATGGGCAACAACGCGGACACCGACGATGACGGCGACGGCGTTGCCGATGCCGACGACGCCTTCCCGCTGGATGCCACGGAGACGGCTGACGCCGACGGCGACGGCATGGGCGACGTTGCGGACCTCGACGATGACAACGACGATGTCGCCGATGTCGACGACGCCTTCCCCAACGACGCCATGGAGTCGGTTGACACCGACGGCGACGGCATGGGCAACAACGCGGACACCGACGATGACGGCGACGGCGTCGCCGATGCCGACGACGCCTTCCCGCTGGATTCCACGGAGACGGCTGACCTCGACGGGGACGGCACAGGCGACAACGCGGACACCGATCGTGACGGCGACGGCCGGGCCAATGTCGCGGACGACTTCCCCGACGATGCCACCGAGACGAGGGACAGCGACGGCGACGGCGTCGGCAACAACGCGGACGCCTTCCCCTTCGATGACACGGAGACGGTTGACTCCGACGGCGACGGCGTGGGCGATGTCGCGGACGTCTTCCCCAACGACGCCACGGAGACGCTTGACACCGACATGGACGGCGTGGGCAACAATGCCGACGCCTTCCCCGGCCAGGATGACCGAGTAACCATCAGGCTGTTCCAGGCGGCGAACGGCTATCACGTCATGGACGATCCCATGACGATGGCCAACGAGACGGCGGTGCACGTTGCGAGCGTCGGGACGGCCATAGCCGGGAACGCGGTTGTGGCCAGCGGCGATCAGACGGGAAGCACCACCGCCAGCGCCACATGGGCCGCGGACACTCTGGATGATCCGGCTACTACGGAGGTGGACGAGTTCATGGCGGGCACGCTGATGATCTCGGTCGATCCTGGCGGTGGTGGCGCTATCCCGTTCAACCTGATGGCGGTAGAGGCTGACCCTGATGCCGATCCTGCTGTTGACGCTGTGATCCAGACCGCCAGGATGATCCACGAGCTCGGCGCCTTCCAGGGGTACGAGCTCTGGGAGAATGACGGGATGGACGACACCACCACGGACCGTGCCCGCGCGATCGTCTTCACCGACAAGGAGCAGGGCACCCACGCTACGGCGGGAGTCTCAGCGGTGACGGCCAGAACCCTAACGAATGCTCCAGCTGCCAACGGAACCGTTACTGACCTAGGCTCACAGAGCGGCGACACCTACACGGGTGTTACCTTCTTCGAGGCGGGAGCGGATACCGAGGACTCCGGCGTTGGGTTTATGGGGACCCTAACCTGTGCTGCCGGGGTGACTTGTAGCGCTACGACCAACGCCGATGGAACGGTAACCGTTTCGGGCTACACCTTCACCGGCACCCGAGCTCTCAGGGCAGGTACCGTAGGGACCGGCAACACCGAGAACAACGACTACCTGATGTTCGGCGTCTGGCTGGATGAGAACGAGGACGGCACCACGGACACCTTCGGCGCCTTCGCCTCTGGCGGCACCGACTACGCCGTCAACGTGCAGAACGCTGTCACCGGTACCGCAAGTTACAGCGGCGAGGCTGTCGGCGCTCATCACATGACGGGCGCGGGCGTCAACTGGTTCGAGGGCGATGCCAGCCTGACGGCCGACTTCGGCGCGGACGATGCTCCCGGAACCATCTCGGGTGAAATCAGCAACATCCGGGTGGCCGGCGGCGAGGCGCTGGCGGACTCGATCATCCTGGGGCAGGCTGCCTTGACCGATGGCAACGCTGAGTTCAACGGCGCGGCCGTCATGGGTGACCAGCTCCGGCCCGGCTCGGACATGCACGAGTACAACGGCACCTGGAGCGGCGAGTTCTTCGGTGCGACGGCCGACGATGATACTACGACGACTGTGACCGAGTCGGTCACCGCGCCGCTCGCGGCGGCCGGGACGTTCGGCGTCACCAGGACCGAGGGTATGGGCGACGACGAGATCGTCGAGAGCTTCGTGGGCGCCTTCGGCGCGCACCTGGACGACTAGTCCTCGTTAGAACACTGCGAGATCGGCTGGGGCGGCCTTCGGGCCGCCCCTTCTTTTTGTGCTTCGCGCGCCCGCCCTGTGGGCGGGCGCCTTGTTCCTTTCCCTCAGTCGCCGGGCGCTGGTTTTTTCTTGTTTCCCTCAACGCCGGGCGCTGGTCCCTTTTTTTCCCTCAACGGCGGGCGCTCGCTCCGCTCGCTTGCCTACGCGCCTTCGGCCCGGCGCCAGGCGGGCATGCACCTCGCCTGTTGCCGCGCGACGTTCGCTTGGCTACGCGCTTCGCGCATCGTGCGCCTCGCGCACGTGGGCGTGTGACGCGCGTTCGCGCCGTCCGGGCCTGACGGCCCGGGGCCAGACGGGCGAAGGTCTCCCCTGCACCCACCTCCCCCTGTCCCCCTCCCCCCTGAAGGGCGGAGGGGGGACGCAAGCCGAGAGGGCGCGGCTACTCCCGTCCGAGGCGTCCTTGCGCAGTCTTCGAGCGCGGCGAGTTCTCGGATCGG
>LXNI01002673.1_pt1 | contig 11734 bp, 7 predicted proteins | sample 809091 | NCBI WGS metagenome assembly LXNI01 (sample SAMN04870527, study PRJNA318959) | sponge metagenome | biome: 01000161; feature: marine sponge reef; material: water | host: Sarcotragus foetidus | place: Greece: Milos, Mediterranean Sea | collected 2013-05-29 | depth 5-7 m | reverse complement strand
CCGCCACAGTAGCTTGTCGATGTCGCTCATCAGCAACGCGTACCGGGCGGGAGCCAGGGCAGGTAAAGTGCCTTGACGGCCCCGGCGGAGCGACGCGCTGACCACGACGGATCCCTATGCTGAACTGACCGAACGCGGGTTCGTGGTCTTCGAGGACGTCCTGCGCGAGCCGCTGCTGTCGAAGCTTCGAACCGTCACGGATGTCCTGTGCAGCGCCCGGCCGGCCGCGGAAGTGGCGCGCCGACGCTCCCAGGGCACCATGCTCAGCATCATGTCCGACCCGGCCTTCGCCGACCTGATCGCCTGGCAACCGGCAATCGAGCGCCTGGCCGCGATGGGGTTCGAGGAGGCGACCTTCACCGACGGCTACATCATCAGCAAGCCGCCGCGGAGCCCGCGGCTGTTTTGGCACTACGACTGGTTCGCATGGCGCGACCCGGGCGCGTTCGACGTCGTGCCGCAGCAGGTGTTCCTGATGTACTACCTGACGGACACGACGCCGGCGAACGGCTGCCTGCGCGTGTTGCCGGGCTCGCACCGTCGGCACCACCCGTTGCGCGACCGGATCGGCAATCCCCACGACGAATCGCTCTCCCGCGCGCTGGACCCGGACGACCCGGCGTTTTCGACGCAGCCTGACGAGGTCGACGTGCCCGTGCGCGCGGGCGACCTCGTCATCGGCGATGCGCGCATGCTGCATGCCGCCCACGCCAACGCAAGCGACGAGCGACGCACTGTCGTCACGCTGTGGTTTCAGCCGGACTTCGCCCGTCTGCCGGAGCGCGTTCAGGCGCAGATGGTGAAGAAGACGCAGCCGACGCCGGCCGATTGGCCAGCCGCGACCAGGGAGATGGTGCGAGCCTTGAATCCGCGCTACGACGGCAACGCGCGGCCGTACGGTCGCGACCTCTACGTGCGCCCGCGATAACGCCTTGACTTTCGCGGTTCGCGCACTATGGTGCGCGTCCCGCCCAGTCGCGGTCTCCACAGCTATGAACATGCCGCACACCAACATGCAAAACGGCACGGCGCGCGATTGTGCGCCGCTGTTGCCGTCGTGCGGCCTCGACCCCGGCTCCAGCGGATCGCCTTAGGACACCAGTCCGTTCCGTTTTCCTTTGAAGCCCCGAAGCGCCGCAAGCCCTTCGGGGTTTTTCGTTGCGGCACAAGAAACTGGATACGTAGGCCAAGGAGCAACCATGGACACGCCGTCCCGGCACCAACTACGGCGCAATCTCCGCCGCGCACTGCTGCTCTCGTTCTTCCAGCACTTCATGCTGGTGATGCCGATCATCGTCATCCTGTTCGAGTCCAAGGGCGTGCCTCTTTCGGACGTCCTGCTGCTGCAGGCGTGGTTCGCGGCATTGATCGTGCTCCTCGAAGTGCCGTCGGGGTACGTCGCCGACCTTTTCGGTCGGCGCGGCGCGATGTTGATCGGCGGCGTCTTCCTCGGCCTCGGCAACACCTGGCTCGTGTTCGCGCACGGGTTCTGGCCGCTGGCGGTCTTCGAGGCGTGCCTGGCCGTGGCGTTCAGCCTGATCTCCGGTGCGGACCTGGCCCTTCTCTACGACACGGAGTTGGCGTTGGCGGAGAGTGCCGAGCAGAAGCAGAAGGCGGTTCGCCGGTTGTTCTTCGCGAGTGACCTCGCCGAGGCCGTGGCGGCGGTGGGGTGCAGCGTCCTGCTCGTCTTCACGGTCCTGGACGCGGTGGTGTGGGCCCAGGCGGTGTGCGGATGGATTCCGCTCCTGGTCGCGTTCACCGTCGTCGAGCCACCCCGCGAACGACTCGCGAAAACCGGCCACGGGCGCAACTTCGCGGGAATCCTCCGTGCGGTGCTGCTCGACAACCGAATCCTCCGCCTGACCTTCCTCGCGCTGGCCATCTGGGGTCTCACCACCATGTACGCGGTGTGGCTGCTGCAGGCGCATTGGCAGGCCGAGGGAGTCGACGTGGTCCACTTCGGCTACCTGTGGGGCGGTTTGACGCTGCTCTCGGCCGTGGCGGGCCGCTATGCGCAGTGGCTGGAGGAGCGCCTCGGCACGACGACGATGCTGCTTGTGATCGGGACCGGGCCCGTGCTCGGCTACCTCGGTCTGGGGCTCCTCGGCGTGGTCGCCGGCATCGCGATGTGCTCGGTGTTCTTCGCGTGCCGGGGTTTCGGGGCGGTGATCCTGCGCGCTGCGCTGAACCGGCGCGTCAGCAGCCGATTCCGTGCCACGGCCAACTCGCTGGCGAGCTTCGGTTTCCGCGCGGCGTTCGCATTGACGGCGCCGCTTGTCGGCGGCGCCTTGGATCTTTGGGGACTCAAAATGACGTTGCTGCTCCTCGCCGCGGCGAGCTTCGGCATCTTCGTCACCTTGATTCTGCCGCTGATCGTCGCGGCGCGGGACATCCGGCGTCGAACCGGCGTCGAGGCCCCGCCGACTCCCGCGCCGAGTTCGTGACCGGCTATTCCCGTGGCTTGTCGCAGATCCACTCCATGCCCCCGGACGGGTCGCCGTAGGGCGTCCGGCAAAGCGGAATCTCGTCCATGAATGTGCAGCGTAGCCGTTTCAGCCTGAGGCTCTGGCTGCCGTGGATGCCGTCGGTCCTGGGCGCGCGCTCGCACGTCACGCGATACCCGTCGCTGCCCCATCGGCCGCGATAGTCGGCGACGATCGTCGCGAAGTGGAGGAGGTGCTCCGGACGTACCTCGGCCATGGCGTCGCGAAAATAGTTGCGGATGGCGGGATCGGTCTCGGGCATGGCAGCGACCCCCAGCCAGCCGATGCCGGCCTCGATGTCGCGCTCCACGCCGCCGCGACCATGCAGGTAGATGTCGCCGGCCCGCGCCTGGGCCCACTTGAAGCCGCGCTTCGCCGCCGTGACCAGGTAAGGCAGCGCTTCCTTGTACTTGCCCTCGCGATAGAGCCGGCTGCCGCGATTGACGACGCTGTAGGTCTGTACGATGTAGGTCGGTGACGGCATCTCGCCGCGCTCCGGCCTCTCGGCGGTAACGATGATCTCGTCGTCGATGTCGTCCGCGAAGTCAGCGTCCGTCACGGGCGCCGGTGCCGCGCCACAGAGGATCGGCATGGCCAGCGCGAGGGCCATGGACGCCGGGATGGTCGAGACTGTGCCCATAGCCGGACAGTACATAATGGCGCGCGACTGAACCAACGAAGCGGCGTCGTTCGGTATTGAGCGTCCGACACGCCGAGGCGCACAATCGATCGCGATCCCTAGCGGGGCTGCGCCCCAATCCAGTACCCGCCAAGGTTCGACGGCCAGAAACTCCGCTCAACGGCACAGATGAACCGCGGTCGAGAGAATAGGGGGAGATGGACATGCTGGTCGTACGTGTGGTCGTCAAGGTTGTGTTGGGGGCGTTCGCAGTTTCCGCCGTTGCCGACGAACAGGAATCCACCCGTGCGGATCTCCGCTCCATCGAGGAGGTCGTCGTCATCGGCAGTCGGGCGCGCATCGAGAGCCGCGCCGATGAGCTACCCGTACCGGTGGACCTGCACGACGGCGTGGACGTGGAGCGCACCGGAGAACTGGACCTGGGTGCGGCGTTGACCAAGCTCGCGCCGTCCTTCAACTACACCCGGTTGTCCGTGGGCGACGGGGCACTCCTGAACGCCGCCACATTGCGCGGACTCGCGCCCGACCAGGCGCTGGTGCTGATCAACGGCAAGCGCCGCCACAGCATGGCGTGGCTGCGCGTGCTCGACGGCGTGATCGGCTACGGGACGGGCGGCACGGACCTGCGCGCCATTCCCGCCGCGGCCGTGTCCCGCGTCGAGGTGCTTCGCGATGGTGCGGCTGCGCAGTACGGGTCCGACGCCATCGCGGGGGTCATCAACCTGGCCCTCAAGGATACGACCGGTGGCGAAGTCACCGTGCACGGCGGCCGGACCGGCGATGCCGAGGGCGGGCGGCTCGGCGCGACCTTCAACGGCGGCGTCGCGCTCGCCGGCGACGGCTTCCTCAATGTGACCGCCGAGTGGTACGACAGCGAGGCGATCGAGCGCAACGGCGGCAACGGTGGCTTGGATCCGCGCTACCAGGACGAACTCATCGCCTACAGTTCGCCGTCGCACGGTGGCCGGTCGCTGTTCTTCAATGCGGTGGTGCCGGTCGGCGACGCGGCGGAACTCTACGCCTTCGGCGGACTGTCGAGCCGCGAGGGGCGCTCGAGCGGTGCGTACAGGTTCCGCTACAGCTACTGGGATGGCATCCGGACGGGCGACGAGACGTGGGACTTCGTGCTGCCGAACTTCATCACCTTCCACGAGCGCAACACCCACCCGGTCTATCCGAACGGTTTCCTGCCCTACGAGGAGTCCGAGATCGACGATCGGTCCGCGGCGGTGGGTTGGCGAAGCCGCGTCGGCGCGTGGGATGTCGATGTCAGTGTCAACTACGGCAACAACACCTTCGACTTCTCCGTGTCGGACTCGATCAACGCGTCCATCGGTGCCCAGTACCTTGCCGACAACCCGGGAGCGAGCATCGCGCAGATCGTCGCCAACGCCGGGCCGACCGCGGGCCACGGCGGCAGCATCGAGTTCGACCAGTTGACCTTCAACGCGGACGTCCGGCGCACGTTCGACGGCCACGCCCTGTCCGCGTTGGCCGCGGGCCTGGAGCGCCGCAGCGAGAGCTACGAGCAGGTTGCGGGCGACACGGCGGCGTGGTCGTGCGGGCTGCCCCATCGGCAGGACTTCAGCGCCTTCGCGGTCGGCCCGGACGGTCATCCGATCGACGGCACCGTCGCGGCGTGCGGCTTCCAGGGCTATCCCGGATACAGCCCGCGAAACGCCATGCTGAGCGCTGGCGACCGGGACAGCATCGCGGGCTACCTCGACCTCGAAAGTACGCCGGCCGATGCGCTCGGCCTGGGCGCCGCGATCCGCGTCGAGAGCTACAGCGACGCCGGCGGGCAGGCGACCGGCAAGCTGACCGCACGGATCGAGGTGTCCGACACCGTGGCCCTGCGCGGCGCCATGTCGACCGGGTTCCGCGCGCCGAGCCTGTCGCAGCGGCGCTTCAACTCGATCGTTTTCGTGGGCAGCGAGCAGGGGCTCACCACGACGTTCTCTGCCAACGAAGGACACCCCATCTCGCGCGCCTTCGGGGTCGATGCGTTGGAACACGAGACATCGCGCAACCTGAGCGCCGGCATGGTGTTGCGCTCTGCGGACGACCGGGCGCGGCTGACGGTGGATGTCTACCGGACGGAAGTCGACGGCCGCGTGGTGCGGTCCCAAGGCCTGGACTGCGCGGGCGTCCCGGCTTGCGACGCCCTGCAGGTTGCCACGGCGGCGTTCTTCTTCAACGGCGTCGATACCAGCACCCGGGGTTTCGACGTGGCGGCCCGCTGGGGTACGGCCTTCGCGGGCGGCTACCTGTGGCTCTCCGCCGGCGGGCACGTCAACGAAACCGAGATCACGGGCCGCAACCTGCCCCCGCGCGCGCCGACGGGTCTCGCGTTCGCCGACTACTACGGTGGCTGGGCGGCCGCCGTCCTGGAGCGCGGTCAGCCGCAGAGCCAGGCCAACGCCGCCGCCGACTGGCAGCGCGGCGATTGGGGAGCGCTCGTGCGCATGAACTACTTCGGCGACACCGTGCAGCATCCGCTCGACACCGGCGAGGTCGCGGTGGACGGGGCGCGAACGGTGGATCTCGAAGCCCGGTTCGAGGGGCGCACCTTCCGGGGCGCGCTGGGCGTCAACAACCTGTTCGACGAGCTGCCGACGGAACTGCCGAAGACGCACTTGTCGAATGTTCTGTGGGGCATCCGCTACCCCGCGGATACACCGTTCGGTTTGGCAGGACGATTCGTCTATGTCCGATTGACCTTGGGTCTCGACTGGTAGGTGAGTCGGTGGTCTCCTTCGACTGAAACGCCGCGCGTGGACGCAATGCCCTCCAGGAGGTCCGCTTGAGAACCGCTACCGGCGCCGTTGACCAAACTCGGGTCCCCGGAGCCAGTCCTCGGGGTAGCGCTCGGTGATCTCGCGCATGGCGGCTGCCGAGCGTGGCTTCCGCGCCTGGTCGCCCGTTGCCTCGATCCAACCGGTCAGCGCGTTCCGCATGTCGTCGAGTGTCTCCCGGTGGGCGGGATCCCCCGCAAGGTTCACCAGTTCGACCGGGTCGCTGGCGAGGTCGTAGAGCTCCTCGGCCGGACGCTGGCCATACGGGAGCGCTTGCGCCGTGGTGAGGGTGCCGCTCTCGTACATGCGCCGCATGGTGTTGAGATAGTGGTCGGGCTGTCCAAGCGCGCCCATCTCCCGGTAGCCGAACTGGTAGAGCGGCCGGTCGGTCAGGAAGTTGCGGATGTAGTGGAAGCGCGGCCCCATCACCGAGCGCACCCGGTCGATGGTGTTGGACATGCGGTCTTGCGAGGAGAAGACGTATGGCCGCCGGTAGTGCGGATCGAAGACGTCTTTGGAGTCCATGGTGTCGGGTACGGCGATGCCAGCCAGCGCGAGGGACGTCGCGGCGACATCCATGAGGCTCACCAGGTCGCCGCGCCGCGTTCCGGGCCGGACGATGTCGGCGAGACCGGGTGCGGCGACGATGAGCGGCACCTTGAGGCCTTCGTCGTAGCAGAACTCCTTGCTGCGGGGCAGGTTGGAACCGTGATCGCTGAACAGCACCACGATGGTGTTTCCCCAAAGGCCGTCGGCTTTCAAACGGGCCATGACCTCGCCGACGCGGTTGTCGGTGTCGACCATGGTGTCGAGATGGGCTGCAACGGCGTCGCGCAGTCCGGGGAGGTCCGGATACTGCGGCGGCACTTTGACGGCGGCCGGATCGACAGCCGGCACGCCCGCCGCCTTCAGTGCCGAGGCGACTCCCGCGGCCGCCTTGCCGCCGAGGGTGCCGATCTGGCCGAAGAACGGAACGCCCTCGGGGACGTCTCGCCAGTCGCCGCCGCCGGATTCGCCCTTCCAGCCCGCGGGTCCGTTCCGACGGGTGGTGCCGATCGAGTACAGAGCACCGCGGTCGTAGGTGAAGTTGTAGTCGTCCTTGCCGTTGTTGAAGGTCGCGTAGCCGTGGCGCCGGAACAGTTCCGGCACCGTCGCCATGGCCGCCGGGAGCTCGATCCGGTTGCCGGGTACGCGCCCCGACCGATGGTCGTGGGTGCCGGCGCGAATCGGATAGACGCCGGTGATGTTGGCGGAGCGCGAAGGGCTGCATACCGGTGTCGCCGCGTAGGCCCGCTCGAAGACCACGCCTTCGCGCGCCAGCGCATCGATGTTCGGCGTCGCGACCCTGGTCTCGCCGTACGCGCCGTACCACGGGTGCTGGTCCTCGACGTGGATCCACAGGACGTTGGGCGCCGCGCCGCTTGCGGTGGCGACGAGCGCGAGTGCGGCGGACAGGAGCGGTTGCTTGAAGAGTCTGGTCACGTTCAGGACATGCCGTCGAACGCACTCGTCTTGAATGCGTTCGCGCCGGCCGCGACCCAGGGCGCGGTGACCGTGAAGAAGAACCGCACGCCGATCTCGGCGAAACGGCGAACGTTGTTGTCCATCGCGAGTGTCCCGGCCGTGCGCCCCGCCGCGACGATCCGTTTGAGCGCGTCTTCGATCTTCTCCTGCACCTCGGGATGCCCCGCGTCCCCGATGTGTCCCATCGACGCTGCGAAGTCCGACGGCGCGACGAAGAAGACGCCAATGCCGTCCACCTCGAGAATCTCGTCGAGGTTGCGCCACGCCTCGATGTCCTCGATGAGTGCGATGAGCAGGGTCTCGTCGTTGGCGCGTGCCAGGTAGTCGGCCACGCCGTAGCCTTGGCGGCTCGTGAACAGGCCGCGTTTGCCGAGCGGCGGAAACTTGCCGCCGGCAACCAGGTTTTGCGCATCGGCACGCGTATCCACATGCGGCACGACGATCGCCTGCGCGCCGCGGTCGAGGGTGCGATAGATGAGTCCCTGCTCGTTGCGGTTGACGCGCACGACCGAGGTCATGCCCCAGATGTCGCAGGCCCGGGTCAGGTTGCCGAGATCGGCGGCGTCGACACCACCGTGCTCGCCTTCGAGCCACACGCCGTCGAAGCCGACAGGACCGAAGGCGTCGATGTCGTCGGCGTGGGTAAACCCGCCAATGACGAAAGCCGGCTCGCCAGCCTCGAGTTTGCGGCGGATGCGGGTGGGGCGTAGGTCCACGATGGGTTCCCGCTCAAAGCCACGGATCATGCCACGTTCGGTTGCGGGCGGTGCGCTAACCGTCCGACCACTGCACCCAGCGCCCGTGAGCGCTCCGCAACACGGACAGCTTTGTCTGTGAGCGGCCGTTGACGATTCGCGTGACGTCCAAGCGATCACCTTCCGACGCGACGTGGTACACGGGCCGTAGCCGAGACGTTGATCGAAGCAACGCCGAGAATGCGGCCCGCGCGGAAACCGGGAACTGGTTGAGGACGTGGCCGTGGAGGACGCACAGCGCCGCATTCATCGGGGCTGCCGCGATCAGCTTGGGCAACATCTCCATGGCATCGCCGGCCGCGACGCGTGGCGTGTCCTGCAGCCAGATGCGGCGCGCGTTGGCGAGGAGTGCCGCGCGATCCGCATGGTCCGGCCAGATCAGCGCCTGTAGCCAACGATATTGCTCGTCGTCCCTAAGGTCGATCGGATCGAGGTCGATACCGACGCGAAAGGCAACGTCCGGGAATCGGGCGGGCGTCGCAGGCATGCGTCCTCGGTTCTCGCAGACGATTCGCACCGGCGAGTTCCCGGGTCCGAACACCGACCCGTCGGAGTAGCGATAGTCGAATCGATCCCAGAGCAGGTTCAATCCGGCGCCGGCCCCGACGTCGATCAACGCCAGGGGTTGACGCGCCGCTTGGGCCACGATGCCGAAGGCCGGCATCAGGTGCGAGCAGCGACCCACCTCGTTGGTCTGGACGTTGCGGCTCTCGAGGAGGGTGAGGATCCGGGCTCGGTTTTGGCCGCAGAAGTCCGCGAAGGCGTCGGGCAGCGCCGAAGCCGGGTGAGCGCCCCGCGCGGCCCGTCCGCAGTGCAGGGCAAGCGCGGATCGGGGTGCATCCTGGACGACCCGCTTGACGGCGGCGAACAGCAGGTTCGGGATGGGCTGCCCGGCGTGGCATTCGCGGGCCATCGCGAGCAGGTCGACGCGCTCTGCGATGTACCGCGAGAGGACAGCGTACGTTGGCGAGTCAACGCTCATGCCGGAGCCGGACGCGGCGCATTCGACTTCGGCGAACTCCTCGAAACGCCTTGCCAAGGCTGCATCCGTTCGCTGCTGTCGGTTCTGATCCACGTCGTCGGGACCGGGCATTCGCGCCCGATGCGCGTCGACGGTTGATGCCATTGGTCGTTCCTTTTGCGGGCCGGGGGTGCCCCGCTGGCAACATACAATATGTCGGTGTGTCGAACTGCTGCAGTCGTCAACGCGTGCGCAATCCGGCGCAACAGGGCGGGCTTCGCCGGGAGCTTGCCTCGTCGACCATCGACCCTGATTTGGGCTGCCTGCGTGGTTGCCGGCATCGCGGTCGGCATCGGACCGCCTCCCCACGGAGCCGAGCCCGTCGCGACGGCGGCGTGCGCCGATGAGCAATCGGAACCGGATGATGCGGGCCTGCTCTGGTGGTTGTCGAGACGGCCTTGGTGGCGCGCGCCGCCCGGGCGCCCTGCGCCGCCGGTCATCGCGGATGCCACCGAGGACAGCCTGACCGCGACCTGGGCGGTCTCCCCGGACGACGGCGCGTTCCCGGCCACGGACTACGATGTTCAATACCGCGTGGCTGGCGACGCGGACTACGTTGCGTGGCCGCATGACGGCGATTCGCCGAAGGTCGTGATCGGGGGCCTCGTCGAGGACACCACGTACGAGATCCGCGTGCGGGCCGGGAACGAGTTCGGTGCCGGGGACTGGTCGTTGCCGGGAACGGGAACGACGCTCCTCGCGCGACCGCGGTTCGCCGAGGGCGAGAGCGCAACGCGAGAGGTAACGGAAAACACGTCGGCCGGCGTGCCCGTCGGCGAGCCGGTGAGGGCAACGGCAGGTCGCCGTTCGCTGACCTACGCCTTGGTCGGCCCGGATGCCCAGGCTTTTCTCGTCGATGCCTCGGCCGGCCAGATCCGCACCCGGGACGGCGTCGCCTACGACCACGAAGTTCGATCGCGCTATGAACTGGTCGTGCAGGCGCGCGCGGGCGAAGACGAGGCAAGCATCGCGCTGACGGTCTTGGTCACCGATGTGGACGAGCCGCCGGAGGCGCCGCCGCCGCCCAAGGTGGAGTCCGTGACGCCGACGAGCCTGACGATCGCCTGGGAGGAACCCCGCAACACCGGTCCGCGGATCGACGACTACGATGTCGAGTACCGGGCTCGGGAGGACGACTTCCGCGATGCCGGGCACGATGGCCGGGCCAGGACCGCGCGACTCACCGGTCTCGAGCCCCGAACGCGCTACGAGTTCCGCATACGGGCGACCAATGCCGAGGGCACGGGGCCCTGGTCCGAGTCGGGCGAGGGAACGACCGCGAGGACGCCACCACCCAACATGGCGCCGGAGATCCTGCTGGACCGACTGCCGCCCACGACGACCTTGACTGCCGGCGGAGCGGCGGAGCGCTTCGACTTGGCGCCGGCGTTCGCCGATCCGGACGGCGAGTTCCTGTGGCTGGAAGCGGCATCGCGCAATCGATCGGTCGCGACCGCGGCGGTGGCAGGGCATGTCGTCGTCGTGCGCCCAATCGCCGCTGGCCAGGCGAGGATCGCCGTGACGGCTCACGACCCGATGGGACAGACCGCGGTAGGAACGTTCACGGTGATCGTCGAGGCACCCGTCCGCTCCGACCCGGCGGCATCCTTCGACGCCACCGGGGACAACCTGACGGTTGCGTTCTCGGACACGTTCGCGCCGGACGAGCGACGTGCCTACGAGGGACGGCTGCGCCAGGCGGCTCCCTTGGGCGACTGGGGCAGGTTCTGTTTCTCCGCCCGCAACACGGCCGGCGTCTCTGCCGACCTCAGCGTATCCGTTGAGGTCGGCGTCGGGTCGTTCGCCGAGCCCGGCGTGACCTACGAGGTCGTCTACCGCTACCTCGGTCCATCGTGCGCCGACACCGTCAGCGCGGGGTGGTCCCGGGTCGCGGCCGTGTCGTCGCCGGGATCAACCCGGTTCGACATTGACACCGTGATCGTGGGCACCGCTTCGGCGAGCCTTCGTAGCGCCTTGGAGTCGGCGGCCGAGACCTGGGAGAGCATCGTGACGACGAGCCTCCCGGACGTCGATTTCTCGGCCGAGTCCATACCCGCGGACACCTGCGTGCCCGGCCAACCCCAGGTCGGCGACGTCGTGGACGACCTGCGCATCTTCGTGCGGCTAGACTCGATCGACGGCCCCGGCGGCACGCTGGCCTACGCGGGTCCGTGCTACCGCCGCGTGGCCTCGGGTCTGCCCGTCGTCGCCAGCATCACGATCGACGCGGACGATCTCGACGGCGCCTCATCGACGCTGGTTCGTCAAATGCTGCTGCACGAGGTGGGCCACGCTCTCGGCTTCGGAGTCCAATGGCACGCGTTCAACCTGTTGCGCAGTCCATCCCTCGACCGTTACGAGCAGGAAGTCCGACCGCCGCCCGATACGCATTTCGTGGGTCCGCTCGCCGTGGCGGCGTTCGACGCGGCCGGCGGCACGGCGCATGCGGGCGGCAAGGTCCCGGTGGCCAACGTCGGGGGTGCTGGCCGTGCGGACAGCCATTGGCGGGAATCCGT
>LXNI01002672.1_pt1 | contig 11734 bp, 14 predicted proteins | sample 809091 | NCBI WGS metagenome assembly LXNI01 (sample SAMN04870527, study PRJNA318959) | sponge metagenome | biome: 01000161; feature: marine sponge reef; material: water | host: Sarcotragus foetidus | place: Greece: Milos, Mediterranean Sea | collected 2013-05-29 | depth 5-7 m | reverse complement strand
GCTGACTGCCTGCTTTCGTTCGACCAGCTTTGATCTGATTTTCTGTCGCCTGACAGTAAGGACATTGGTTCATGCCTATACTTTATAGCAATATCATAAAATCCACCGAGTTAGCCACTCCGGACAGCTGCTCAGGCTTGACGACGGGCGCCAATCATGTTATTGTCGGCGCAGAGGTAAGTGTACGGAAAAAGTGGGCAGCCCCCACTTTTCGTTTTATATCGAGCTAGCGGGTCTTCGTGATTTCGTGCCGGCTCGAACCTTGGAGTGGTGCAGAATGTCAAACGAATTGCAGATTGCTTTTAATGAGATTGCGCAGATGCGCGCGCTGCCGTCCGATATCGTGCTGGAGGCCTTGCAGAGCGCCCTGGTATCGGCCTACCGAAAGGACACGGGCGCCAGCGCGGCACAGGCGATTGAAGCGGAGATTGATCCGATCACCGGGCGCGCCAAAGTTTACGTCGAAAAAGAAGTGGTGGATGACGTATTCAGCGATTCGACTGAAGTGACGCTCGAAAGAGCCAGATTCTTCAATCCCGAGGCGCAGATTAACGATATCGTCATGGTGCAAGTCGACAATACCACGCGCAGCTTCGGCCGCATCGCCGCTCAAACTGCCAAGCAGGTCATACTGCAGAAGATTCGCGAAGCGGAGCGCAATTCGCTCTACGATGAATTCATCAACCGCGAAGGCGACCTCATCACCGGTACGGTCCAGAGTGTCAATTCCCGCAAAGTGACGCTCAGCCTGGGTCGCGCGGAAGCTGACCTGCCGCGCGCGCAGCAGATCCCCGGCGAGCGCTATCGGACCCACGAGAAGATCCGCGTCTATGTGGTCGAGGTGGTCAGGAGCAATCGCGGACCGCAGATCCTGGTCAGCCGGGCGCATCGCAACATGCTGCGGCGCCTGCTCGAATACGAAGTGCCCGAAATCTACAACGGACAAGTCGAAATAAAGAATATCGCTCGCGAAGCCGGGCACCGCTCAAAGGTGGCTGTCGCTGCGCTGCAAGATGGCATTGACCCCGTCGGCGCCTGCGTGGGCATGCGCGGAATCCGTATTCAGAATATTGTCAAGGAACTGCACAACGAAAAGATTGATGTGATTGAGTGGAATACGGACGCCGTCGCCTTCATATCCAAGGCGCTCAGCCCGGCCCGCGTCACTGGCGTTTATCTCGACGATGATCCGATTGATGGCAAGACGGCGGTTGTCCTGGTGCCCGATGATCAGCTGTCGCTGGCGATCGGCCGTGAAGGGCAGAATGCCCGGCTGGCGGCAAAACTGACCGGCTGGCGCATTGATATCAAGAGCGTGGCCGAGACAGTGCAGAATGCGCTGGATGAGCTGGAGAGCGAGCCGCTGCGCGCCTTGACCGACAGTTACGCCGATTTGATCGCCGAGTCAATGCGCATCATGGAGAAAAAGCAGCACGATCTGGCGATTATGCCGGAAGAATACAAGACGCTCGGTCGCCTGGCCGATGCCGTCGAACACTTGCTGCAGGAGAAGCGCGACGCGGCGCGCGAAGTGTATCTGCAGAAGCGCGAAGCCATCCGCGAGACGCTTGCGCCCAAGCTATTCGAACTGCCGCTGGATGTGCTGGCGGTGTCGCAAGAGATGCTCGACATTCTGGAACCTTTTGAGAATGTCGGCGAAGTGATGCTGACTAGCCTGGTGAATGATGAGGCGGTAAAGCGTAAATTGGCGCCGCTAGCCGTGCTCGTTGAAGTCGCGGAACCCGTCAGCGACGAGACCGCGGCAGAGGTTGACGCGGACGCAGAACCAGCGGCCATTGCTGAAATGGATTCGCCAGGCGTAGCCGACACTGAAGCAGACGAATCAGCCGAAACTGCGGCCGAGGCAGTCCCTCCAGCGGAAGCAGGCGCGGAAGTTCCAGCGGAAACTGACGCGGAAGTTGAGGAAGAGGCCCCGGTACTTGAAAGGGTCGACCCCATGGTGGAGCTGCAAGCCGCTCTCGATATCATCATGGCTGCCGATATCGACAAACTGCTTGAGGAAGCAATTTCAATTGAAGATACGGACGAAGAGGAAGAAGAAGCGTTGGCAGAAGGCGAAGCTGAGCAAGCCGCAGCAGCGGACGCGGAGAGCGACGCGTCAGAAGCGGACAGGCCCGCGGAGCAGCCCGCGTCCGAGGATGGGCAGCCTGAAGTCATGGTCGATGCCTTTGGCCAGCCGATTGTAGCTGAAGTAGAAGCCGAAGCGGTCGCTGCGGTCCCGCTTGCGCCCGATGTTGATGTACAGCGGGATGTCTTGTCTAAACCGGACAAGACCGACGCCGAAGAACTAGAAGTCGATGATGAAGAGAGTGAACGCGAATTTGAACTTGACTTGCGTAAAGGCAAGCAGCAGCGGCGCAAGGATCGCCAAAAACGGCGCCAACTCGTCTTGGACGAGCAAAGTGGCGAGGTTATCGCCAAGCGTCGCCGTAAAGGCGGCCGGGGCAGCTGGGATGAAGAAGCCTGGGAAGACTACGACTTCTAACCCGCTAGCAGGGGCTTGGCATGGCAAGCAAACACCGGCCCGAGCGCAGTTGTGTGGTCTGTCGCGAAAAGACCGACAAGCGACTGTTGACTCGCTTGGTAATGGCGGATGAGCAATTGCGAATTGATGTGACTGGCAAGATGAATGGACGCGGGGCGTATCTCTGTGGCAGCCCTGGCTGCTGGACATCGGCCTCAGCCGGCTCCCAGTTGGCGCGCGCGCTGCGTCAAGACTTGAGTGATGGCGACCGTGACTATTTGCGGCAGATGACACCCTCATGAACCAGCCACGCTAGCGAAGGCGGGATCGACCATCCTGCCTCGAACGGTCGAAACAAATAAAGGAGGCAGGAATGGATGAATCAACCAATGAAATCCTGATACCGGATTACATTGTCGTTCGCGAATTGGCGACGCTGATAGAAGTAAGCCCAATCGATGTAATGAAGACCTTGATCTCGAACGGGATCATGGCGTCTATCAATCAGACGGTCGACTTCGACACAGCGGCGATTGTCGTCGAAGAGCTCGGCTTCGTGGCCAAATCCGCCAGCGAAGAAGCGGCGGCGCAAGAAGAAGAAAAACGGGCTGAAGAACGCGAAGAAAAGTGGAGCTCAATTTATGAAGGCGAGACGCCTGATTCGTTGACGCCCCGCCCTCCCGTCATCACGATACTCGGCCATGTCGACCACGGCAAAACTACTTTGCTTGATACCATACGCAAAACGGCTGTGGCCGAAGGCGAAGCCGGCGGCATTACGCAGCATATCGGCGCATATCAGGCGCAACATGACGGACGCGCGCTCACCTTTCTGGATACGCCCGGTCACGAAGCATTTACCGCTATGCGAGCCAGAGGCGCTCACGGGGCGGACATCGCCATTCTGGTCGTAGCCGCCGACGACGGCGTCATGCCGACCACGCGCGAAGCCCTCGATCACGCGCGGGCCGCCAACGTGCCTATCGTAGTGGCGATCACCAAAATCGACCGGCGCAACGCCAACCCGGACTTGGTCAAGCAGCAGTTGGCCGAGCTGGAATTAATTCCCGACGATTGGGATGGATCAACGATGATGCTGCCGATCGATTCCTTGTCCGGCCAAGGCATTGAAGATCTGCTCGAGGCGCTGGTTCTGGTCGCGGACGCCAACAGAATCGTGGCGAATGAGCAGGGCGTACTGCGCGGGACAGTGATCGAAGCGGAGGTCGACCGCTCGCGCGGCACCATGGCCACGCTCCTGGTCATGAATGGCACGATGAAACGGGGCGACTCGATCGTCGCCGGCACGGCCCATGGCAAGATCAAGGCTATGTTTGATTCCTCGGGCAAAGCCGTAAAGCGCGCCATTCCATCTATGCCGGTGGCGGTGCTCGGTTTGGATTCGCCGCCCGCGCCCGGTGTTATGTTTGAGATTACGCCGGATGACAAGACTGCTCGCAATCTGGCCCAAGAGCGCCGTCAGGCCGAGCGCCTGCTGCAAACTGACGGCCAAGCGCCCGTCGCGCTAACGCTGGACGATTTCTTTGAACAATTTCAATCCGGCGAAACAAAAGAGTTGTCGATCGTCCTGAAAGCCGACGTACAAGGTTCTATTCAACCCATTGTTGACGAGCTGCAAAATATCTCCCAGCGCAATGAAGAGCAGATTGGCATTCGCGTTCTGCGCCAGGAGGTAGGACGAATCACAGAATCCGATGTCATGCTGGCGAGCGCCTCCGATGCCATCGTGATCGGCTTTACTGTCGGCGCCGACAATGCCGCCCTGGCCCAGGCCGAAGTGCACGGCGTTGAAATCCGCCGCTATCAAATCATCTACAAGTTGTTCGAAGACATTGAATTAGCATTGCACGGCATGCTGGAACCCAAATACGCCAATCGCGTCATCGGCGTGGCGGAAGTGCGTCAGATATTCAAGATCCCCCGCAGCGGCCTCATCGCCGGCTGTATGATTCGCAATGGCGTGGCGCGGCGCAATGCCAAAGCGCGCGTCAAACGCGGCGAAAGGCTGACGGTCGATAGCGTCGGCGTAGCGTCATTGAAGCGCTTTCAGGAAGATGTGCGGGAAGTGCGCGCCGGCTTTGAGTGCGGCATCGGTCTGGATGGCGTCAACGAATACAGAGAAGGCGATTTAATCGAATTCTTCGTTCGCGAACGCGTGAATTAGGGCGGCGTCATGTCTATCAAACAAGGGCGCATGAACGACCGCATTCAGCAAATCCTGAGCCATCTCCTGCTGCGTGAGGTATCGGACCCGCGCCTGCAGGACATCACCGTAACGGAAGTGTCGCTGGACCCCGAGCTGATGTACGCCAAGGTCTACGTCAGCGGCATGGGCGACGAAAGCCGGGAGGACGTGGTTATGAAGGCGCTCGGCCGCGCCAAGGGCTTTCTGCGGCGCGAAGTCGGCAAGCGCATTCGGCTGCGCAATACACCCGAGTTGCACTTTCACTGGGATCACACGCTGGAAAGCGCCAACCGCATCAACCAGATTATCTCCAGCCTGGAGATTCCCGACGAGGTCGGCGATGACGACTAAACCGCAATGGCAGGCTGCCGCCGACGCCATTGACGCCGCGCGGTCTATCTTGGTGGTCTCGCATATCGCGCCCGATGGCGACGCCATTGGCTCGCTGCTGGGCATAGCCCAATCTTTGCGCGCGCGCGGCAAAAAGGTCAAGGCCGCAATAGACGATGGCGTTCCCGCTGCGCTAGGCTTCGTTCCCGGCAGCGAATCCATCCAGTCCGCCCTCTCCGCCGGCGATTTCGACCTGCTGATTGCGGTCGATTCCAGCGACCTCAGCCGTATTGGAAAGGCAGGCGCATACGGCCTGGAGAACAGCGGACGCGCGATTAATCTCGATCATCATCCCACCAATACCCGCTACGGAGACATTCATCTGATAGTCCCGGACGCCGTGGCCGCCGTCGAGATTGTTTACGATCTTTTGGCTTACATGGGCTGGGACATCTCCACTGATGTCGCCATTGCCTTGTTGACGGGCCTCGTAACCGACACCCAGGGCTTCCGAATCAGCGCGACCAACAGTCGAACCCTCGAAATTGCGCAAGACCTGATGCAACGCGGCGCTTCGCTGTCACAGATCATGGCCAACACGCTCAACAGCCGCCCGTATCAAGAGGTCGAGCTTTGGAAACTGGTCTTGCCGTCGGTCACGCTGGAGCGCGGGCTGATCTACGCTACCATCAGGCAGTGCGATATCGACCGGGTCGGCTTAAAAACGATGTCGGATGGCGGATTGGTCAGCTACCTCGTCAATGTGGTCCAGGCAAAAGTATCTGTCGTCTTTAAGGAGCTGCCCGAAAACCAGGTGGAAGTCGGTTTTCGCGCCAAGCCCGGCTATGATGTGGCCAGCCTGGCCCTTCGGCTGGGCGGCGGCGGACATACGCTGGCCTCGGGCTGCGCCTTAGATGGCACGCTGCAGCAAGCGCGGGCGACTGTCCTGCCCTTGGCGCGCCAAGTGATCGCCCAGGGAGGCTAGCTGGCTTGCGCGATCCCGTCCCCGCCGGATTCCTCAACCTGAACAAACCCCTGCATTTGACCAGCCACGATGTCGTTGCGGCCATACGCCGCCGATGCCGGCCCAGCAGCGGCAAAGTGAAAGTTGGCCATGCCGGGACGCTGGATCCGCTCGCTGACGGCGTGCTGATCATCTGCCTGGGCGCAGCCACGCGGCTCAGCGAATATATGATGCGCAGCCGCAAAGTCTACCGCGCGCGCATCACCTTTGGGGCGACTACTACGACATTTGACGCGGCGGGCGATGTTGTAACTAGGCGAGACGCCAGCCGCCTCACACTGGCCGACATCACAGAGGCCTTGCCGCCATTCATCGGTGAAATCCGTCAGATTCCGCCGATGTACAGCGCGGTAAAAGTCAAAGGCAAGAAGCTCTACGAACTGGCGCGGGCGGGCCAGACCGTGGCTCGTCCCGAGCGCACGGTGACGATATATTCGATCGACATCATTTCCTGGGACGCGCCCGTGCTCGAACTAGAGATTCAATGCGGGTCCGGTACCTACATTCGCTCGTTGGCGAACGACCTGGGCGAGTCGCTGGGGGTCGGCGCCTACCTTTCGGGTTTGACGCGGATCGCCAGCGGCGCTTTTCGCCTTGACCAAAGCATCGCGCTTGATGCCCTAATGCGCGACGACAAATGGTCCAGCCAAATCATCTCGCCCTTCGACGCGCTGTCCGATAAGACTTGCGTTACGCTTTCAGCTGATGAGATTCAACGTATCCAACAGGGCCGATTCATCAAGCGACCCAGTGACATTCAAGCGGAGACCGTCTTCGCCTTTGACTCAAAACAACAACTTGTCGCCGTACTTGTTCCGCGCGATGAGACTTGGAAACCGCATAAAGTATTCCCGCTGCGCTCTTGATACAATCGGGCTGTGGTGACGGACGAAGTCAAAGCCAAGAGCAATGAGACACCTGCGCAATTTTGAAGACGCTGAGCCTATAGCAGACTCGCTTGTTACCATCGGCGTTTTTGACGGTGTGCATCGCGGACATCAAAGTCTGATCAGGAATCTCGCGCAATGCGCGCGCGCCGCCGGTCAGCAGGCTATCGTTGTGACGTTTTTCCCCCACCCCGACAAGGTTCTGGACAAAACCACTGAGCGCTACTATCTGACGAGGCCCGAGAAGCGCGCCGAGCTGCTATTGACGCTTGGCGCCGACAGTGTAATCACACTGCCGTTTGACGAGAACGTCCGCCAGCTGTCGGCATCTGCGTTTGTCGACAAGCTGGTCCACAATTTGCGCATGAAGGAATTGTGGGTGGGCGCCGACTTCGCCTTGGGCTTCCAGCGCGAGGGCGATGTGCCCTACCTGCGAGCCCAGGGCGCAAGTCACGGCTTTACGGTTAAGGCCGTGGATCTGATCACTGACCATGGCAGCGGCAAGCAAATCAGTAGTTCCCGCGTCCGGGAGAAACTGCGCCGCGGAGATGTCGAGAAAGCACAACAATTGCTGGGGCGTTCCTATGAGTTGGAGGGACTGGTCGTCGCCGGTGAAGGGCGCGGACGCGCGATTGGCATCCCTACAGCCAATCTGTCCGTTTGGGACGAGCAGCTCGCGCCCGCCAATGGCGTCTACACCACCTGGGCTGTTCTGGGCGATGTCCGATACATGGCCGCGACCAACATCGGCCAGCGCCCAACATTTGCCGGCGAGAACGTTACCGTTGAGGCGCATCTGCTGGATTTCAGCGGTGACATATATGGCGAGAAAATGGAGCTACATTTCGAAAAGCGCCTGCGGGCGGAACGACGCTTCGAGGGGCTGGAGGATCTGGTGGCCCAGATCGACAAAGATATCGCCACGACCCGGCGCCATCTTAATGCCTTTAGCGCCTAGCTAGGCTTTCTTTCGCTTGGGCAGCGCGTAGCCGACGCGACGCATAAAGTCTTCGTTGCTGCGCCAATTCTTGAGCACCTTTACGCGCGTCTCCAAGCGTACGTCGGTCTCCAAAGTCTGCTGGAGCTCGGCGCGCGCCGCCACGCCGATGCGCTTGATCATGCGCCCGCCCTTGCCAATCACAATGCCCTTTTGCGATTCCCGCTCCACATAGATGACTGCTTCGATCGCGCTGATGCCGGGCCTCTCCTCAAACCACTCGATCTCCACAGCTGCCGAATGGGGAATCTCATCGCTGGTAAACTCGATGACCTTCTCGCGAATAATCTCAGCAGCGATAAAACGCATATTGGCTTCGCTGACTTGCTCGGCCGGGAAATAGCGGGGACCAAAGGGAAGCAGAGGCGTGAGACAATCGAGCAAGTCTTCAAGGCCGCGTGGTTCGGTGGCGCTGGTCGTCACTACCTGCGGCGTATCGCTTAGCTCCAGATGCGAGCTGTCATCGAAATTCTTGTCGCAGAGATCGCGCTTGTTTAGGCACAATACAAGCGGTGTATGCCGCGCAAACTGGCCTATCGCGTCGCCAATTTGACGGTCAGCTTTTCGCGGAGCAGAAGAGGCGTCGACGATCCAGAGAACGACATCCGCGTCCCGGAGCGCATGGCGCGCTACAGTCTGCATATAGTTGCCAAGCAGTGTATGCGGTTTGTGAATGCCCGGTGTATCAACGAATAGAATTTGCGCATCGGCTGACGTATAGATGCCCAACTGTCGCTGCCGGGTAGTTTGCGGCTTGGGCGTGGCAATCGCCACCTTCTGACCGAGCAGGGCATTGATTAGCGTGGACTTGCCGACGTTTGGCCGTCCGATCACCGCGACCAGGCCCGATCGATGATCGTCGCCCCAATCGTCGCTGAATATCGAATCCAACTCATCCATGAGCGCGCCAGGCGTCCAAGCTGTCGAAGCTCGGCAGATGAGCAAGCAGTCGCCCCGGAAAATGCCTGCGATCGCTGGCGATCAAGGCGGAGAGCCGGGCCAGTGGCTTGCGATCGCTGTCTTTAAGGTAAACGAATACATCGTAAGGATGGTCGAAATCCAACTGCTTGAGCAGGACCATGTCTTCATTGCCGTCCTGGCTGAAACCACAGGCATCGGCGCGCGGATAAAGATGCGCGCTCTTCATTAGAAATTCCCACATAGCCTCGCCCACCAGCATCTCGCCATAATCCGCCACGACCAGATCCGGCACGATCGATAGCTGCGGTTTGCCCAAGTAAGTGATTCCGAATCGGAGGGTGAGATCGCCTTGCGCCATTATTTCGCCGGCATCAAGACGATGGCGAGACAGCAACGCGCCCGCATCAATGCGCGTCACAATAGCCGCAACTCGTTCTGAGATCGGCTGGCGTTCAGGCATCTTTTGCTTGGTCATCAGGGAGGTCAGTGATGCTCAGGCTCAGCCGGAATGTTGATGTCGTCGAAGCGCTCGAAGGGCCGCACCCATCCCAGCCAGAAGCCGATGGCTAGCGCCAGCAGCAGCAGGCCGCCCACGATCATCAATCCGAGGGAATGCGTCGCTTCCGCATCCAGCGCTGTTCCGTAAATCACGCCTATGCTTGCGCCGAGCATCATAAGCGTCAAGCCAAGTCCGCCGACCATAGCCAATCCGTACAGGGTCAACTTGCTCGGCTGCGTCACATTGCCGTTGCGTTCGTCTGTCACTCGATTACTGCCTTCTTTATGATAAACTGCACAGTCGCTAGGAATTCTGCCTGTCGCCGCACAATACGTCAAGACTGAGAGGGCGCGATGAGCGTTGAGAAAGTACATATCATTCGTCACGGACAAACCGGCTTCAACACCGAGCGGCGGCTGCAAGGCGCGCTGCCCGTGCCCCTCAACGACTGCGGCAGGCAACAGTCGCGTTTGCTGGCGCAATATCTGCGGAGTTGGTCCATTGACGCGATCTATACCAGCCCGCGAACGCGCGCCAAAGAAACCGCTCAGATTATTGGCGGCCACTTGGACAAGACGGTATATGAAGACGAACGCCTGGCCGAGATCGCCTTTGGTGATTTCGAAGGACACACCTTCGCGGAAGTGGCCAAGCTCTACCCGGTCGCCTACGAGAAATGGGAGTCGGGCTATCGGCGCTATCGCGTTCCGGGCGGCGAATCCCGCCTGGATGTGCAGCTGCGAATGCAAGCGGCCTGGGACGAGATCACCAGCGCTAATGACGGCAGCACGACGGTGGCGATCGTCGGGCATAGCTCGGCGCTGATGATTTTCCTCGCCAGCATGTTCGCCTTTTTGCCCGCCAAGCCGGTACTGAATACATCGATCACCACGCTAGCGCGCTACCAGGACATCTGGCGGATACAGTCATTTGCCGAAACGCCGCATCTTGCCGAGACTTCAGGATCATCGCTGTAAAGGACAGGCAATTCCAGTACAATCGCGGCGCATTTGCCCGATGAGGTTTTCGGAGAGGACAGACAGGAATGACAGCACCGATTCGTATTGCGGTAACCGGCGGCGCCGGCCAGATCGCTTACAATTTGCTCTTTCGCCTTGGCAACGGCGAAGTGTTCGGTCCGCGGCAGCCGGTGATTTTGCAGATCCTCGAAATTCCACCAGCGATGGACGCCTTGCGCGGCGTGGTGATGGAATTGCAGGACTGCGCCCAACCGCTGGTTCACGACATCATTATTACTGATGATCCCGCGGTTGCATTCAGGGACGCGAATTGGGCCATTCTGGTCGGCGGTATGCCGCGGGGGCCCGGCATGGAGCGCAGCGACCTCATCGCCGCCAACGGGCCCATCTTCGTAGCGCAAGGGAAGGCGATTAACGACTTCGCCGCTGGCGATATTCGCGTGCTGGTGGTGGCCAATCCCTGCAACTCCAATTGCCTGGTCGCCAAAGCCAACGCGCCCGATATCCCGGCTGATCGCTGGTACGCGATGACGCGCCTGGACGAGAACCGCGCCGCGTCTCAGTTAGCGCAGAAGGCCGGCGTTCTGGTCGGCGAGGTGAGCAATGTGGCGATCTGGGGCAATCACAGCGCGACGCAATTCCCCAGTTTCGAACACGCGCTCGTCAGGGGTGAATCAGCCGAGGCAGTGATCAGCGACCGCGAGTGGCTCGAAGGCGAGTTTATGACTACGGTGCAGAAACGCGGCGCGGCTGTCATCAACGCCCGCGGCAAGAGTTCCGCGGCCAGCGCCGCCAACGCCGCTCTCGATAGCATCCGCAGCTTGATCAATCCGACGCCGCCGGGCGACTGGTTCAGCGCCGGCATACCCAGCGAGGGGAATCCCTACGGGGTAGAAAGCGGCCTGATCTATTCCTTCCCGTTGAGGCGCAAAGGCGACGGGTCGGTGGAAATCGTCAGCGGGCTATCGCTGAGCGATTACGCGCTGGGCAAAATCCGCGCTACGGAAGCGGAACTATTAAAAGAGCGCGAGGCGATCAGCGACCTGCTCTGATCGCGCGGGCGGCGCGTGAATCGTTTGAGGACAAGCTGTGACGCTCGGTCCTTTATAAGTGGCGTGAGCGCTAGAGACTGGCGCCAGACTATTCGTCGAGGTCGCCGCGCTTGGCTTTCTCCGCCGTCGCCTGGACGAACTCCGGCTCTTCCGGCACGATGGCGGCCATGATGATGTAGAGCAATACGCCAGGCCCGCCGGCTATGGCAAACACTACCCAGGCAATCCGCACCAGCGAGACATCCACGCCAAGATAATCCGCGATGCCAGCGCAGACGCCTGCGACCCGCCGGTCTCCGCGCGAACGATATAGCCGCTTGCGCACGTCAATTTTCATAGCTCTGTCTACTCCA
>LXNI01002671.1_pt1 | contig 11735 bp, 10 predicted proteins | sample 809091 | NCBI WGS metagenome assembly LXNI01 (sample SAMN04870527, study PRJNA318959) | sponge metagenome | biome: 01000161; feature: marine sponge reef; material: water | host: Sarcotragus foetidus | place: Greece: Milos, Mediterranean Sea | collected 2013-05-29 | depth 5-7 m | reverse complement strand
GCTTCGGGTTTGGCGCAATGCGCTGTCTCACGGTGCGTGGCAGGGATTTGAAGACAACGGCTCCGTCGGTCTACGCCATTTCAAGCGAGGCGACGACGAGCCAGAGAGCTTGGAGAATCGCCTGAGCGTCGAAACCCTGTCTTTGATTCGGGGCGCGACCGTCGACCTCACGGACGACCTTGTGACCATCCTGTCAGCTGCCGGCGTCCGCTTTCCCGGCACGGCACTGCCGGGCGCGGCCATAACAGACTACATGAGCCAAGATCGGGATTAGCGTCGAACTCCGCGGCCCCCAACCCGACGACGCTCAACTGTCCGCACCTACGACAACCGTCGGTTCGCCACCCGCACCGTCCGGCCACCGGTTCGGCCCTACGGCGCATCCGGAGGTCATCAACGCCCCCGCCGTCCGCGGAGCGTGCCGGGCTCAGGGTCATCCCGCACATCCATTACCATCATCCGGCGTATCCCAAGTTCCCGAAGCCGTTCCCCATCGGACTGCGCCACCTCCGATTCAGCCTCCGTGCCCGACTCAAGTCCCTCCAGGTCTTGTCGGGTGGTGTTCCGCACACCGGTCCAATCGAACTCCCGCCCCGTATTGCTATTCAGATCATTGATGGTAGGCGCGTTCCATCCCGAGTGGCCTGGCGGCTCTATCGCCTCGCCGACCCTGACCAGCGGCATGCGCGGCTGCCTGATTGAAATGAACCGCGCGAAATCCCCCCCATCGATCGAAAAGGCCTCCAACTCTTTCTGCCTCAGGACTTCCGGTGCGAACAGATGGTGCCAGGGCCTGCACTTCTCCTCGATCGCTTCGAGCCTCGCGGCTGTGCCGGGCACGTCCTCCGCGCCGGCGAGCAGACAGCCTGTCTGGAAACTCCTGAACCCGGGTAGTGCCTGGCCCTGCGTCCAGACCGTCCGCTGCGGCTCGGTGCAGTAAATGCAGTAGACCGGCTTCATGCCTTCGGCTTCCGCCTCCTCGATCAGAAGGTCGCGCTGCTCCTTGCCGGACGATTTCACGGTGTGCCTGACCTTTAGGACGCCGTTGCGCTGGAGCCGTTTCGCCTGCACCCGCATCCTGACCGTCCGCAGCGAGCCGACAATGTGCCATTCCCAGTCCGCGCCGTTCGTCGCCTCGACCTGTTTCGGGAAAACGTGACGCTACTGCCCGGCAGCTCTCGCCCGCCGCGAACGCCAAAACAACTCGCTCTCGAAGATCATTCGAATAAGGTCGGGTCATGGATGCCGACCTCCTTACCCAGCATCCATCTTGAATCACAAATCAAACCCTGAGGGAATACCCTATCGATTCCGCATAAACGTGAAACGCTCTAGGGTTTATTTTTCAATGCTTCCAGATAGTTATGAGATTCGAATATGAAATGCTCCGGCTTTGGGGCCGGGAGACAAGCTGGGCACTGCGCTCAGCACCGCGCCTGGCCATCATGGGACTGTGAAACGGGTGCGTAGGAGACGCTGACCGCGACCTTGCCGCCTACGCCGACAGCACCGGGGAAATGCTAAGCCGAGGGTGGTACAGCGGCGATCAGATAAAATTGCCGGAAGGAGACCCGCTACTCCTGGTGCCTCGAACCATCCAGCGACGGTCGTCCTCCCCATTACTCGACATCGAAATCCCGCGTATACTCCCAGACCAGCCGCTCTATGTGTCCCGATGATGGTAGATCCAGGCGGGCTGACAGCTCCTGACAAAATGCAATCCACTTAGCGTACTGCGCCGGAGTCAAGCTCTTGGGTGCAAGCTCTTTTAATTCAAAATCCTCCAAGAATTTCTTCGTACGTGTGTTGAAGGGGGGATACTCCCTCGGAAATCTCCAGTACAATATCATGGTCAGCGACGCCAACCCGAATCCATTGATCTTGCTCGAACCATTAGTATTCAGGTCGCGCAATCTGCCGTCGACGTTGCGTGAGTGATCAAATAAGGTATTGAACGCCTTTCGAATCTGCTTCGCCGGTTCTTCCAATGCTGGTTGGTATTTGCCCTCGTGGCCAGTCCATGCGGCTACGAATTTTATAAGCTGGTTAACATCAACCTTTCGACCGCGGCGTACGATTCTCCCAAGAACAGTCTTGTATTTGTCGAATTCTGCGAAATCCATACGTCGCACCTTGTCCGCAAGATCGACCAACTCACCCTGCGGTTCCCAATCAACAGGTAAAAGTGAAGCAGCGCTTCCGGACGGCCTTGGTCCTCCCGTCGTCTTACCTAAGCCACCCCTCCCGCGTCGCGCCTTATTCCATGCATCCTTCGCCGAGGCTAAATCGTTCTGCGAAATCGATTGAGACCCCTTCCATAAGTCTCGGAACCAACCTTCGACGGTCTTGACTCTTCGCCTGTCACTGATTTCAACTGCTGCCTCGTACTGCCCCCCTGCGTTTTCCTCCGACAAGGCTGCTCCAGTCAGATTCGCCGATCCTACGACACATCTCGGTGACTGACCCTTGAGAATGTACACTTTCGCGTGCATCGCTGGCAGCTGACGTACGATAATATTCTTCCGCTTCATCATTTGTTCTACTGCGTAAGGATTCGTATTCGGGCTTGACAACCAACAGACCACCCGAATGCGGCCCGAAAAGGTTCCGATTATGTCCGCCCAATCCCTTCCTACAAATGCGACGGCTGCATCAAGTGAGTTCGATTTCTCAAGCGATTTAACAATACACTTTCGAATACTTCCAGGGTCTGGCAAGAATTTCATGGTCTATTCACATTCCAGTTATTCGCTACGCAGCCGGATCCGGCCGCCACACTTCGCACGACGACGCCTTGCGTCGTTTCTACAGGTACTGTCGTAGCTTTCCGCGTCCATCGATCCAAGCTGTCCCTCGCTGCGCCGGGAGGGGGGTACCCTCCAATGCCCGCGATTGCAAGCGTTTTCCGGCGGAAATCCGCGACTCCGCTCACCGTGCAACGCTGCGCCTTCAACCCGGCCCTCGGCCGGCTTGCCGGCTAGAATCGACTCTCGCGCTCCGCCGCATCCGATCCCCGACGCCGTCCCGCATGCCGCCGCCGGCCGCTACCAGCGCCAGCCGCTGCTCGGCTTCCGGATCGAGCACCGCCTCCACCATTTCACGCTGGTTGCGCCATTGCCTGTTGGGCCGCCGCTGCTACCGCACCGCCGTTCTTGCGCGCCGAGCGCTCCGTCACCGACGAGATCGTCTCCCCATCCGCGCGCCTTGAGGTGCGGATTTAATTGGACGTGCGGTGCGGACCGGAATGAGCCTCCGACGAGGGCGGCACCAACCTCGCGGGAAACGTCGCTGGACCGGAGATTGGTCAGCCGACTCGAATACCGCTCGTACTCGGCGACGAGTTCTTCACGAAAGGCGAACATCTCCATTAGCTGTTCTCCGGCCGCCGAGCGTTGGCTTTTTCTTCGATGGCGGCGCATCGCTCCATAAGTGCATCGAACGGTTCGTTCTCGTCGAGAAGCATGCCGTCTGCCAGCATCCTCTCGTAGTCGTCGGCGAGCACCGCATGCGCAGCGCCGGAGGGAACGAGTTGGAGGCCGCCCGAGACCGCTGCCTCATAGTCGATCCGGTCGCCGTGGGAATCGTTCTCTACGAAGAACATGGCTTTGTGGCGAGCGACCGAGAGCGCGAGCGCGTGATCGTTCAGGGCGGCCGCCGAGACCCCCGCCTCGTCGAGGCGAGCGAGATCGTGCCAATGCCTCGAGAGGCGCTGGCCCCGGCGCCGCTCCTGGCGGCAGAAGACGTGGATAGCCGTAGCCTTCTCCCAGAACGTCCGTTCAGCCAGCATGACGGTCGGACGCGTCTCGGGAAACGCCAGTTGGGGCAGATACGCCGCCGCGTCGCACAGGACCGGCATGAATTTGTGCGGTTCGCCTGTCGACCGTGCGCCAAACTCGACCATCACTTCCGGGCGCACGAAACCGGTCTCCTCGAACAGCGGCTCGCAACCGATGTAGAGCCGATCCCCTTCCGCCCGGACCCGTGCCACGAAACCGGTGCGAGAGAGCCCTTCTTCGACAATCCCGCGGGCTTGGTCCCGGACCCATTCGTCAAGACGGGTACGGATGGCTCGAGTCCAGCGCTTCTCCTGACTGCGCGTGGGCGGAAGAGCCTCGTCGCCGGCGCCGGAAACGAGGTCGGATGCAAAGGCACGAATGTCGTAGGTGATGTCGATGTCTTCCGAGAAGCGGCGTATCGCGTGCCACACCTTCGACAGCGACGTGCCGCCCTTGAAGATCAGATTCCCAGCGAACGGCGCGTCGAACAGCACACCGAGGGTGGCGACGATCCAAACGTCCTTCTCCAGAAGATGCGCCTTTTGGCCACTGTTTCGCTCCGCCACCTCCAGAGCATCGCGCCTGTCGTGGGGCGAGAGGTCCTGGTATCGCGTCTCAGCCATGCGCGAGGCGCGCGCTCACCGGTTCCGCCATCCAAATTGGCATCACGGCGCGTGCGGCCGCAAGCTCGTCCCAGTCGGCCTCCGAGAGCGTCGGTAGAATCGCTTCGAGGCTGTCCTCAATCTCAGCGGGACCGAGCCACGCCAGGGCGCGGATGACATCTCCCGCCCTACGATGCGGTGCGGCCAGTTGCCAGCGGGGGGCGTGACGCAACTCAACGATGGACGAGCCGAAGTGCAGCCGGCGGTTGGGACCGGAGGTGAGGTAGACGACCCGCACCGGGTTTTGAGTGGTCAGGCCCAAGCAATTTGCCGCCGAGCCGCCGCACGGCACGATCGTTTCGCCCCACATCTTCGACAGTGCGGAGAGAGCCTTGGCGACACGGGGCGCCCGAAGGCCGAAGCGGGTCTCGACCGGGAGCATGTAGACACCCTGGCAGATCCGCATGAGGTGGCCCGAGCGGGCGAGGCGCGACAACGCCTGGTCGACGGCCGTCCGATTGCCGAGGTGAAGCAGGGCTGCCGGACACAGCGGCGTGGCTTCCGGGAGCGTTGCGGCGTACTCCATGATGCGACGGGAAAGGCCGCGCATGATCTTGTCTCCAACTCAATTTGTCAGAAATCTAGTAGCAAGATTATCGTAATGCAACGTCAGAAAGGAGCGATTTCGGCCTCGCAGAGGCAGATACCTGCGTATTGCTCACCTGCCGTTGGCACCTGCAACGCAGCGGCGATACGATTCCTTGCGTTAGATCAATAGGTTGAGACGCTTCACACCGGAATCTCGATCAAATGTCGGTCTCGGTGGTTGCGAGCCCCCGTAACCACCAAGACCGACATCTTCGGCGTGGGGAGGTCCGTCTTCGTGTTTTCGCGCCCGTTCCCGTATCGCCACAAGATGTTTCACCACGGGTTCGAATGGCCGGAGCCGGAGGAAAAATCGACTTTGTAGGCGCTCAACTGGGCTCGTCGAGAATATCCGTTCCGATGCTGTCGGCCACCCGTGCAGACGATGCCTTGATCGAATCGCGAGCCAGATGCGCATAGCGCGACGTCGTCTCGATCTTGTTGTGGCCGAGAAGCTTGCCGATCATCGACAGGCTCTCGCCGAGCGCCAGCGCCCTGGACGCAAATGAGTGTCTGAGGTCATGGAGCCGCACCTCGTCGAGATCGGCCTCCGCCCGTACCCGGTCCCAGTAGTGGTTGAGATCGGCAAGGTGCCTGCCCGGCTTGGTGCCGGGGATGACCCACGGGTTGCCCTCTATGCGCGGCAACTCTTCAAGCACCCGCGCCGCCGCCGGCGACAGCGGAACCAGGCGCGCGCCGGTTTTGGAATCGGCGAGCCGAATCTCGCCCCCTTCAAGGTCAACGTGCTTCCACGCGAGTTCGACGATCTCGTTGCGCCGGCACCCGGTCAGCATCAGCAGACGGATCGCCGCCGCCGGGTAGACCGTCAGCCGACCTTCTGCTTCCATCTCGTTCAGCACCGCCCCCAGGTGGCGGAACTCCGCCTCGGTTAGGAACCGCTCGCGCTTCCTCTCAGGGTACTTGCGCACGTACTTGCACGGATTACCGCCGGTGCGGAGCTTCCACTCCTCGGCGAGGTTGAAGAGCTTGCTGCCGATCTCCAGCGCCCGGTTCGCCTGATAGGGGATATGGCGGAGATCGAGATGCAGGGCGTTGATGTGCTTCCGCTCCACCTCTTCCACCGCCACGCCGCCGTAGGACGGCACGATAAAGCGCTCCACCACGCTGCGGTACATCTTCCGTGTGCTCTCCTTGCAGTGCACGCCGACATGCTCTTCCAGATACCGCACGGCGAGCTCGGCCACCGTCACCGAGCCCCGCTCCACCGGGTCCCCGCCGCTCTTGATGCGGTTGATGGTCTCGGCCGCCTTCTTGCGCGCCTGATCCGCGGTGATCACCCCGTGGCGCCCGAGCGTCACCCGACGCGACTTCCCCCGGTGGCGGGTCTGGACCACGTACACCTTCGAGCCCGACGGATACACCCTCACCCCGAAGCCCGGTATCCGGTCGTCCCAAAAGACCGCGTCGCGGTCCTCGACAGTGAGCGCATCGACGGTGCGCTTGGAGATGGTTCGGAATTTCAACTTGGCCATGCGATGCCCCTCAGTTGAGAATTGTTCTTACCGCCGCCCGGTCGCTTGTCTGTTGGCTGCACGCCGTAAGCGTAAGCATAACGCAAGCGACCGAAGTAGTACTCAAGGGACTTGTATCGCAGCTAACGGCGGGATTCAAGGGGTGTCGACGTGGGAACAACTCATTGTTTTATAGGCATTAACATAGAAATGTCGTCTCCTGCGCTCTCCTGTGGACTAAAGGGGTCTCATGTCCCAATATCCGAAAATAGCCCTCTATTTAAGTGCCGCCGATATCGGCCGCCAGCCTAAGGCCGCCATTCTGTTCGTGCTTTCCGGTCAACCTCGTATCTCTCCCCCGACGGCTGGATGGCGTCTTAGTCTCCTGTCGAGACTATGCGCGGCCCGTTATCAACCTTCCGTGCTCATCAAGACAAATGCAACAAGGCAGGGCCCGGTCCCGATGTTTTTCCGGCCGTGAATGTTCGCCTGCCGTACCAGCCTATCCCCGGTTTTCATGGTGAGTTCAAACCCGTCCTCCGGCTCCAACCGAATCTCGCCCGACATGACAATGGCGATATCCACGGACTTGGTGATGTGCAGGTCGTGGGGATTGCCGGGTCTGAACTCGACGGTGCGGAATATGGTGTGACCTTGAACCTCCAGCGGCACGAAGCACGAGCAAACGATGCAGCCAACCGTTGGGCGCGAGATGTTCTTATCGAAGCCGCCGCCCGGCACTGACGCCGCTTCATCACTAAATTTTATTTTTTTGATTAATAAGAAAAATTTCTCAAATGGTGCGAGGGTGCCCTAGAATTACGCCGTCAGGTCGGATCGAGCGATATATTGATCGAACGCGGACCGCATAACGAAATTGTCCAAGCGCAAAACCAAATATGCCATGCGCTGAAATTCAATATCCAGGGAGGAAATTAAGATGAAAATTGCAGGATTAATCGGGGCTCTTGCGCTCGCTGTTCTCGCTGCACCGGCAGCCGCGGAACCCATGAAGCTCAAATTTGCTTCGCCCTCGCCGCCGAAAGCGCACCTCAATGTCCAGATATTTGGTCCGTGGGTGAAGAAGGTCACGGCCGACTCCAAGGGGACGCTGGACGTCGAACTGGTTGCCGGCCGGGTGCTGGCGAGCCATCAGAACCTCTTTGATCGCGTGAAGACCAATGTGGCCCAAATCGGGTGGAGCCTGCAAGGATTTGTCCCCGGCAAATTCAAGAAATCCAACATCGTCGCATTGCCCCTCCTGTTCGAGAAGTCAGCGGTTGGATCCCAGGCCATGTGGCGGCTCTATGAACGGGGATTGATTTCCGACGAGTATCAGGACGTCAAACTTCTGGCGGCCTTCTCGTTCGCGCCGAACGCGCTCCACACCAATTCTCCCGTCAGGTCCTTGGAAGATCTGAAGGGGATGAAAATCGGCTCAGTCGGTCCGATACGGCTCGCAACCGTTGGCGCCCTGGGCGCGACGCCCGTGTCCATGATCACGCCCAAAATCTATCAGAACGTGAGTCGCGGTTTGGTCAAGGGTACGTTCATCGCTTGGACCGCGTTTCAGCCTTACCGGCTCTACGAGGTCACGAAATACCACACCGACGTCGCCTTGGGTGGTGGTGCCGGCATGGTCATCATGAATAAGAAGACCTATGACGGTCTGAAAGGTGACGCCCGGAGAGCGATCGACAAGAATTCCTTCATGGGTCTTGTTAAACAGTACTCGGAATTTTGGGATCGTATCCAATCCGGGTCGAAGAAGAAGTACGGCACCCAAGAAGGCCACACGCTGATCAAGCTCACCGCTGCCGAAGAGAAGCGTTGGGCGGACGCAACGCTGTCCGTCCACACCGATTGGGCCAAGAATACGCCAAACGGTGAAGCCATTCTCGCGGCATTCAAGGAAGAAATAGCCAAGCTCAAATAGGCCGGCCAGCATCAGGCGAAGCCGGTTTTGATGTCTTCGTGGCCCAACAACTATGTTGAGAGAAGCATCGCGATCACCCGTCGCGTTGCTTCTTTCGGCGTCTTGGGGATGCTCATCATCTCCCTCTTGACCGTGGGCGATATTACGCTCCGGTTTGTATTCAATGCGCCGATCGTCGGGTTCAACGAAGTCGTGGAGATGGTCATGGCTGTCGCCATCGCCGCGACATTTCCGGCCGGCCTCGCCCAGCGGGTGCATTTGAAAATCGATCTGCTGGGCGGCGTTCTCAGTCCGCGAACCCGGTGCTGGCTCAACCCTCTGGGCTCGTTCCTATTACTCCTCATCTTCCTGGTGTTTGCCTGGCGCATCGGCCATCACGCCATCGAGGTCGATAGTATTGGCAAGACGACGATGATCCTCGAATGGCGGCTATCTCCGTTCATTTGGGTGATTACCGCACTGATGGCCGTGTGCGCTCTGATTCAGTTCGTCGTGCTGCTGACGGATATCGCAAACGCGTTTGCCGGATTTGTTCCACCGCGGGATTTTGGCGAAAAAAAAGAGCAGCAACAGCTTAGCGGCCGGCCAATCACACCAACCCTGTTTGGGATCGTCGCCGTTTTATTGGTGGCGGTTATCGCCGTCTTAAACATGTCGCTGCAGAGCGTGACGGAGTTCCTGCCGTCGGTTTTGCCCGACTCCAAATCGGCCATTGCGATCACCTTCTTCTTGATAATGTGGGTCATGATCCTGGCCCTGGTGCCATTGGCGGCGGCCATGGGTCTGATCGGTTTGATCGGGACGATCCTCATGGTCGGCTTTGAACCGGCCCTGGGTGTGATCGGCACCGAGGTTGTGGAATTCCTGACCAACGGAAACCTGGCGGTCTTGCCGCTCTTTTTGATGATGGGCGCATTCGCCTCCGTCGCGGGTCTTTCCGGAGATATCTACAAACTGGCCCATGTCTTGATCGGCCACCGGCGGGGTGGTCTTGCGTTGGCGACCATCGGCGGATGCGCCGGATTTGGCGCGTTGACCGGATCCTCGTTGGCGACCGCAGTCACCATTGGCCGCGTGGCCCTGCCGGAAATGAAGGAGCGCGGTTACTCGCCCGACCTGGCAACGGGCTGCGTGGCGGCCGGCGGAACGCTGGGTCAGCTTGTCCCTCCATCGTCGGCGATCGTCATCTACGCAATCCTTGTAGAGGAATCCATCGGGCGGCTCTTTATCGCGGCCGTCGTGCCCGCGATCATCGCGACGATCTTCTACATGATCACCGTTTCGCTTTACATCCGCTTCGCCAGGAAATCGGCGCCGGCAAGTGAACGGCCGACAGGCGCCGAGATTTGGGCGGCGCTTCGCCGAAGCTGGGGTGTGATCGGTCTCTTCGGTGTCGTGATCGGCGGCATCTACGGGGGTATTTTTACCGTCAACGAGGCGGCGGCCGTTGGTGCGGGCGGCGCCTTCATGTTTGCCTTGTTTCGGGGAAAGCTTCATCGGGGCGCTATCTGGGAAGTCATGGGCGAGACCACCCAGACCACCGCGATGATCTACGCGCTGATATTCGGCGCCGTTACGTTCTCGTTCTTCATCGGGACGACGGGATTGACCGGCATCGTAACCGACGCCATCGGCGGGCTTGATCTTCACCGGATCGCCATAATTTTCCTGATCCTTCTGGTCTACCTGATCCTCGGCGCGATTATGGATCCGTTTGCGCTGATGGTGATCACCGTGCCGATCGTTTCGCCGCTGATCCTCGATCTCGGATACGACCTGGTCTGGTTCGGCATCATTATGGTCGTGGTGGTGGAGACGGGCCTGATCACCCCGCCGTTCGGCATCAACGTGTTTGTTCTGAAGGGGGTGGCTGGTGATGTTCCCATGCCGACCATATTCAAGGGCGTTCTCCCGTTCGTCGGCGCCGATATTGCCAAGCTCATTCTGTTGGTCTTTTTCCCGGCACTGATCCTATGGTTACCCTCAACGATGATTAATTGATGGTCCGGGAGGTCAAAGTGAAATGAAGCTTGTTTCCTTTAACGCTGATCAGGGGCCCAGCGTCGGGTTGGCCGTCGATGATAACCGCATCATTGATCTCCAGCCGCTTGGAGAGAGCTTCCGCTCGATGCGGACCATCCTGGAGAATGGCGAGGATGCGCTTCATGCCGTTCGCTCTGTCTCCTCGGACCGCCAACAGGCGCCTGGAGAGCCTATCGGGTTTAAGGACGCGGATCTTTTGCCGCCCGTCCCGAACCCGAAACTGATCCTCTCCGTCGGTCTCAATTACTGGAAACACCTGGAGGAGATGGAGGGAACGCCGGTGCCCAAACATCCGGCGGCGTTCATCAAGACGCGGGACTCATTGCTCGGTTCGGGTAAGCCGGTCACCGCGCCAAACCACTGCCCCGATATGATGGACTATGAAGGGGAACTGTGCGTCGTCATGGGTAAGGTGTGCCACAATGTGGATGCCTCGGAGGCCATGGACGCCGTCGCCGGCTATACCATCGCGAATGACATCTCGGCGCGCAACTGGGTTCACGAGGTCTTCGAGGCGGAAGGGACATTCCCGGCCATTCATGCCTGGGAGAGAAACATCAACGGCAAGCAGTTGCCCGGCTTCACGCCATGCGGCCCGGTCTTCGTGACCAAGGAGGAGATCCCCGATCCCCACGACTTGCACATGGAGACCCGGCTCAACGGCGAGGTCATGCAATCCACGGGGACGGACGACATGATTTTCAAGATCCCCGATCTCATCGCCTACTATTCGCAATGGTTCCGGTTCAATCCCGGCGACATCATCACGACCGGCTCTCCTGCCGGGGTTGGCTTCGGCCGCGATCCCAAGGTGTTCATGAAATCCGGAGATATTGTTGAGGTCGAGGTGGAAGGGATTGGACGCCTGACAAACAGCATTTCCCAGGCGTAGTAGACATCGGTCCTCTTCGGGTCGGGAAGCGACGGCGTTTCGGTCCGCGCCTGCCCGGCTAACCGATGAGCGCCATCAAGTTGATTCAATTTGGCCGGAAACTGCTCTAATGGTCTGTTCGTTGCAGCGCCCGGGTCTGTTGCTCTAGTGTCCGGACTCAATTGAGCCACCATAGGAGTGTTGGGGCGATGAGGCGTAAAATGATTGCGTCATGGCCGGGCCCGGACCCGGCCATCCACGTGTACTGTGCCGCGAGGCGTGGATCACCGGGTCAAATAAGGTCAATTCGGACGAATTGACCGACCCGGTGATGACGACTTGCGGGTGAGCGGGGAGAGGAGGCTTGCCATGCGTACCCTCGCCCCCGTC
>LXNI01002670.1_pt1 | contig 11744 bp, 10 predicted proteins | sample 809091 | NCBI WGS metagenome assembly LXNI01 (sample SAMN04870527, study PRJNA318959) | sponge metagenome | biome: 01000161; feature: marine sponge reef; material: water | host: Sarcotragus foetidus | place: Greece: Milos, Mediterranean Sea | collected 2013-05-29 | depth 5-7 m | reverse complement strand
ACGGCTGGCGGAGTCGTTGGCGCCGGCCGCGAAATCGAGGACGACGCGGCAACCGCCGTTCTGGCAGCTCGACTCCCAGGCGTTCGAGTCGACCCGCTTCCGGCCCTGGATGACGAAGCCGTCGACCTGGAGCCGGACGATCTCCAGGCTTGCATCGTGCTCGTCGATCCATTCTCCACCGCCACCGAGGCCCTGCTGGACCGGCTGGACCAGCTGGCTCCGGGAATCCCCGTCGTCGGCGGGGTTGCCAGCTGGGCGTCCGCACCCGGTCGCAACCGCCTGGCGCAGGACGGGGAGGTCGTCAACACCGGCCTGGTTGGCGTGACGCTTCGTGGCAACGTGCGCGTCAGCACGATCGTCTCGCAGGGCTGCCGCCCCGTCGGCGAGTGGTTCACCGTCACCAGCAGCCGCAGCAATTTGATCCAGGAACTTGACGGTAAACCGCCGTTGGATGTGCTTCAGGAAGTCTTCGCCGAAGCCAGCGCCGACGACCAGAAACTGATGCGCTCCGGCATCCTGCTGGGGCGCGGCGTTGCCACGCAGCCGGATGATCTCGGCCACGGCTCCTTCCTCATCCGCGTCGTGCTTGGCGCGGATCGGGAGTCCGGGGCCATCAGCGTGGCTGACCGCGTGCGCGAGGGCGAATACGTCCAGTTTCACGTACGCGACGCGCAAAGCGCGCGCGACGATCTTGAGATGCTGCTCACGCCGCAGGTGTTCGAGGAAACCGCGGCTGGTGCGCTGCTTTTCACTTGCAACGGCCGCGGCGAACGTTTTTTCGAGCAGCGCGACGCCGATATCGCCATCATCGGCAACGCGTTGGGTGAGCAGGTGCCGGTGACCGGCTTCTTTTGCGGCGGCGAGATTGGACCTATCGGGTCAGGCAACTTCGTGCACGGTTACACCGCCAGCCTTGCGGTGTTCCGTCCCGAAACGAGCGCTGGGCCGACCGAGGCGACTTAGCGCGCGGTTTCGACGTCAGTTGATCCGCGAAGTCAAGCGTGGCCCGCTTGGGAAACCAGTTGCTTCGTGCTCAGGCGCGCGCGAGATCTCCGCGCACGACGCGGTCGAACTCCCGCGTGCTCACCGCCGCGGGCGGCGCGGTCAGTAGCGTGCCAGCGACGGCGGCCAGTGTTCCCGCTACGAATCCCGGCATCGCCGGCATGATGTCGAACATCCCCTGGGGGCCGCCCGCCAACACGAACTGCCACAGCGACGCCACGACGAATCCAACGACCACCCCGGCAATCGCCCCGCCCAAATTGAACCGTCGCCAGTACAACGCCAGGATCACGGTTGGACCGAACGTCGCGCCCATTCCGCCCCAGGCATAGGCCACGAGGTTCAATACCGAATCGGGGAATGCGATGGCCAGATATGCCGCCAGTGTTCCGACCACAACCAGCAGTCCACGCCCCAGCCAGACTCGCTGCGACGAGTTAAGCGAGCTTGCAAACCGACGCAAGATTGGCAGGTCGCCGGCCGCGATGGCCGACGACAGCAGCAACTGCGAGTCGGCGGTGCTCATTACGGCAGCGATTACGGCGGTCAGCAGCAGTCCGCCAATCAAGGCGGGGAAAAAGTGCTCGGAGACCAGGAAATAAACCCGCTCGGCATCCATCGTGGTTATGCCGGCCTGGTCGAGCGCCGGTCGGGCGAAGAGCCCCAACAGGAAGCTCAGCGAGTAGACCAGGCACAGCCACAGCGTCGAGAGATTGCGGCTCTGCTTGATCTTGTCTTCACGCTCCACGGCCATGAAGCGCTGCAACACGTGCTGCGCGCCGAAGAACCCCAGCGCCCAACCCATGGTCCCGATCACGAACACCGGGGTGACCAACTGGCCCTGCGTGTCGGTCAACGGGTTCATGAATCCCTCGACCCCGCCGCCCACGCCGCCGAAGGGATCATCAGCCGCGATGATCACGGTTGCCAGCATGATCACGAAGCCAACCAGGATCAGTAGCGCTTGAAATACGTCGGTTCGCGATACGGCCAGAAAGCCGCCGATGAAGGTGTAGGACGAGACGGCGATCAGCGTGAGGATCAGCCCCAGCGTGGAGTCCAGTCCGAACTGCGTATTGAGCAGCTTGGACCCGGCGACCAGGCCCGACGTGATGTAGAAGACAACAAAGAAAATCGTGAACGCTGCGCTGATCGCACGCAGAACTCTCGTTCTGTCCCTCAGTCGGCGTTCAAGGAATTCGGGCAGCGTCAGCGAGTCGTCCATCGAAATGGTGTAGCGGCGCAGCCGTTTCGCGACGATCGTCCAGTTGATCCAGGCGCCAATCACCAGGAAAACGACAAGCCATAGCTGATTTGCGCCGCTCGTAAACGCCAGCGCCGGAAAAACCAGCATTGTCCAGCCACTGGTGGTGGACGATCCGGCGCTCAATGCCGTGGTGAAGCTGCTGAGTTGCCGACGTCCCAGGACATAGTCCGACATCGCCGACATGTTTCGAACGCGAACGATGGCGATGCCAATCAGGATCGCGAAGTAACCCACGAAGACAAAGACGATCCAGGCGTTGTGCAGCACGTCGTCTGTCACGTCAGGCGGCCAGCCGGATGTTGGTCGCTACGGGCGCGGCGCCGGCCCCAGCACAACGTATTTTCGATCTTCGGTCCGCTCGGCCACCGGCAGCACTTCCACGACCACTCGTGAAAGGCCTACAACTTCGCCCTGCTCGTCGAAGCTGTAGTTGTCGCCGATGGCGCCGCTCCAGGTGATCTCGTACATGCAGTCGCGGAAGCCGTCGGCGTCCTGGTCGTCGCCGGTCTGTTTCAGGCACTCGGCCGCGATGTACACATCGTCGTATGCGGACCCTAGATGCCACGGCAAAGTCACGTAGTTGTAGCGCTCGCGGAAATCCGCCAGCACTTCCTGGGCCTTCTCGTTATCGGGATCCAGATCGGCTGTGATCGCCTTCATGCCCGTCGCCGCGTCTCCAGCAATCTCCAGGGCGGTTGTGCCCACGGAAATCGTCTCCGCGTAGATCGGGCCGTCATAGCCAAGTTCTCGCGCCTGCTTGATGATGGTTCCGGCGGACGCCTCGGATTGTGGCGCCAGGTGCAGGGCATCGGGGTTTGCGTCGAACAGTTTCGTCAACTGCGACCTGAAGTCGGTCACGTCGGAGGCGTAATACTCCTCGGCCACGATCCGGCCGCCGCGGTCTTCGAACTGCGCGACTGTCGTGCGGCGTACCCCTTCGGCGTAGTCGGTTGTCTCGGTAATCGTGGCCAGTCCTCGGATCCCGTCCGCCCACAGCGTGTTGCCCGTATCGATGCCCACCTGGATGTCGCTGATCTGCGTCCTAAAGATGTAATCGCCCGCGTTCGCAATGTCCGGGTTACTCGCCAGCCCGGAGAACAGGATCACCCCGTCCGCCTCGGCCAGCGGCGCCGCGCCCAGCATCGCGCCGCTGCACGAAGTGCCCAGGATGATCTTGATCCCGTCGACTTCGGTGAGCTTCTTGTAGGCCGTGATCGCGTCCTGGGCGTTGCACTTGGAGTCCTCGACGATGAACTCAATCGGACGTCCATTCACCCCACCTGCCGCGTTGATCTCGTCCAACGCCAGCTGCTTCGCCTGGCTGGCCACGGTGCCATAGGTCTCGCCGGCGCCCGTCAGCGATTCCATTACGCCGATGCGGAAGGGTTTGCTCGTGTCTTCGCCGCAGGCCGGCAGCACCAGGCTGAGGACCAGCAGCAAAACCAGGACCAGGATCTGTCGGCTAGGTCGCAACAGCATGATGCCCTCCCGCGGGGCATTGCCGGGTCGGCCCGCCAACGTTCGCCGCGCCAACTCTGCTCGTCGTCGCATGAGCCACGTGCTTGCTGATCAGAGCACCACTCCCGATAGCTTGCTTGCCCGAACCGCCGCCGCTACCGCTGGTTGTCCACGGTAACCGTCACGATGTCAACGCTGTGATATCTCTGGTGCTGCACGGACGACGCGTAGTGCCACAGGAGGCGGAACGATACTTCCCGCTCATCAGGCTTAGGCGGCAACTCGTTCAGATAGGCCAGGTGGTCTTCCATGTTGACGCCTTCCAGCGCCGTCACGAACTCCAGCTCCGCCGAAGGCCCGTCCATTCGCGCGGCAACGTTCAGGCGCCGCGCGCTGGAGCTTTCGTCGCCGCTCTCTTGGAGCAGGATCGAAAGGGTTTCCTCACCCGCCGACGTCAGCCGTTCCGTTGACGCGGCACTCCATCGGTGCCTCGCTGCGAATCCGCGCAGGAATCCTTCGATATCCGGCAGTGCCTCCATGCCCAGGGACACTTGCAGCCGCCGGCGCCGCGGGCTGGTCAACTCCATGAAGACCATCATGATCATCGCTGCCAGCGCGCCGGAGGTCATCCCGTTGCCGAGCAGAACTGCCAGAAACCCATCGCCCAGCAAGTCCGCAAAAATCAGCTGATTCTGAAAGCCAAACCCGATCCAGAACGAAATGCCCGCGACGACCGCCGTGCGGTGATCCACGCCCTCCTGAACGATGATCCGCATGCCCTGGACGAAGAGAACCCCGATGAGAAACGTGATGTACGCCGACGCTACCGGGGAAGGAATGGCAATCAATAGGGCCGCCACCTTGGGGAAGAAGGCCAGCGCAATGAAGATGGCGCCGATCACCACGCCCACGCGTCGAGCCGCGATGCCCGTGACCTCGGTCAGCGGAATGCTGCTGGAGTACGTGGTGTTGGGTAGGGTCCCGAGCAGGCCCGAAAGCAGATTCCCCACGCCGTCGGTATTCAATGCGCCTTGCACCACCCGGAAATCCGTCGCCTGGGGCCGTCGACGGGAAACCCGCTGAATGGCCACGCTGTCACCAATCGTCTCGATGGCGCCCACGATGGTCACAACCACAAAGGCCGGAAGCAGGGCCCAGAACTTCTCGTCGGGAGTCAGATCGAATCCCGGCCACTCACCAAACGGAACGCCAACCCAGGCTGCGTCCTGCACTGACCCGAGGTCGTAAATCCCAAAGAGCCCGGACACCGAACACCCGACCACGATGCCTATCAACGGCGACCACAGGCGCCAGGCGGGCGGTGCACGCAGAACCAGCACAGCCACCGTCACCAGCGTCGCCAGCGCCGCGACTGGCGCGGCGGCCTCCGGTGAGCCTTCGGGCACATCGGTCAAGGCATCGAAGAGCAGCGGTACCACGGTCACGGCGATCAACATGATGACCGTGCCGGTCACCGTCGGCGTGAAGATTCGCCGCAGCAGCGCCAGCCGCGATGCGAGCAGGAACTGAAACAGCGACGAAATCACGACCAGGCTCGCCATCGCGGCCGGGCCTCCAACGGTCAACGCCCCGATGCAGACCGCAATGAATGCTCCCGACGTGCCCATAAACAGCACGTGCCCGGACCCGATCCGTCCCACCCGAACGGCTTGCAGGATCGTCGTCAGGCCGCTGACCAGCAGCGCCGCGAATACGGCCCACGCCATGTAGGCCGCGGGCTGCCCGGCGATCTGCAGAACGATAACGACAGTCAGAACAACCGGCGCCACCATGATCAGGGCGGCCTGAAAGCCGGCGCCAATGGCCAGTGGTGCGGGTGGCGACTCGTCGGGCTCGAATCGAATGTTCTCGTTTCCGTGCGCTGCCGCCATCAGCCACACCCCAGAAAATGCTTACCGCCTCCGCATGCTGCCACACTGCTCTGCCTTGCCGGGCGGCGGCCCACCCCTAGGCGAGACCTCCTCGGCCGAGTGCTAGGCTCCGCGCCGGCTATTGGCCAGATCAAAAATGACAGCAAGTCTCCGCGACCGAGCCAGCTGCGTCGTGACCCGAGACGGAAAGCTACTCCTGGTCGCGGACCGCAAGTCGATCTTCATGCTGCCCGGCGGCGGCGTGGATCCTGGCGAAACCACTGAGGAAGCCGCGGAGCGTGAATTGCTCGAAGAGACAGGTCTGGTCGCCACCCGAATCGACTATCTGTATTCCCTTGACACGGCAGTCAATTGCCATCACGTCTTCGCTATCGAAGCCGACGGCATGCTCGACGCGCACAAGATCGAGTCCAGCGGCGAGATTCATGGAATCCTTTGGTGGGACATGGTGACCGATCTGCCCGTCTACCCACACGTCACGGCAGTACGACGCAGGCTGCGCGCCGCAGGTCCGGCAGGCAGACCACGGAAGTCGCGACGACTCGCGCCGCCCTAGCGGCGAGCCTGACCGGTTACGCCGGGCGCACCGCCTGCATGTTCGACCGCCCGGACCCGTGGGTAGCCTGTAGTTCAGATGACTGAAGGCATCACCCTTGGCACGCTTCGCGTCGCGTCCGTCACCGTCAATAGCCGAACGCAGTGGAACTTCGCGGAGATCGGCGACGATCAGGGTCTGACTGCGGTCGTTGAGACGACGTCCGGCGGCGATGTCGTCAGCAGGCTCACTCCGCTCATGCAGGCCGTCGCCGGCCGCCCCATCGGCGACGAGGATGACGTTGTTCGAATCGCCGGTCTCACGCCGCGCCAGATCAGCCGAGACTTTGCGTTGGCCACTGCTGTCAGCGCCGTGCGAACGGCCCTCGTCGACATCGGCGCCCAGCGTGCCGGCAATTCACTCGCTCGGGCCTTAGGCGGTCAGTCCGTAGACGCCGTAGAGCTCTACGCCAACACCAACCGGCACCTTCTGACAACCGCCCGTCGGCCGCGCGACTTCGCGGCGACCGCCGAACGGGCCGTTGGCGATGGCTTCCGCACGGTCAAGTGCACGCCGTTCGACGAAGTCGATCCCAGCGCTCCCGGCGCCGACCTCCTCGAACTGGCCCGCCCGGGTCTCGACCGCCTGGCCGCCGCCCGCCGCGCCATCGCACCCGACATCACCCTGCTGGTCGACTGCCACAGCCGCTTTAACCTCGCATCCGCCCCCGCGGTGGCCGATGAACTGGCCCAGCTCGACGTCGGTTGGTTTGAGGAGCCCGTGAACCCGGAACGCGACCCGGAGGTCCTGGCCGAGATCGCTGCTCGCGTTTCCATGCCCGTCGCCGGCGGGGAACACGCTTATGGCGCCGAGTTCTTCCAGCGGCTGGTTGCCTCAGGGGCCGTCCAAGTTGCGATGCCTGACATCAAGCACTGCGGCGGCGTAAGCGAAGCGGTTCGCGCGGCCACCCTCGTGGCTCGCCAGGGCGGCCGCACTTCCCTCCACGGCCCCAGTGGGCCCGTGTCAATTCTCGCGGGCGCCCACGTCACGGCCGCCATGCCGTCCGCCCTGCCGCTGGAATTCGGCGTCTACGAGTGCTCCTGGCGGACGGAACTCCTTGATCCGCCCGAACATGTCCATAACGGTCGCCTGCATTTGCCCGCCGGTCCCGGCCTCGGCGCCCGCCTGAACCCCGCAGCGCTCCAGCGCCACGGCCAAACCTGGCGCCGGGCCTATCCCTGATACCTCCCAGGCCCGTCCGCGACCCCAGTGTGTCGCCGGCTCGACCTGCTTTGAACCGGCGGATTGGTTGCTGACCGTGCAGGTGAGTCATAGGATGAGGCGGAATGACTCACGTCATGACTCACACGGAGGATCAGCGTGCGGCAACTGACGGTCCGAGGCTTTGACGAGGAACTGAGTGCGGCCATCCAGGGCCTGGCCAGGCGCGAGGGAATCTCTATGAACCAGGCTGTGCTGCGCCTCCTGCGCAAAGGCGCCGGGCTGGCCGATCAGGGCGCAGGCCCCGCCACGGTCGGCTCTTCGTTGGACCACTTATTCGGCTCCTGGACTAAAGCCGAAGCTGACGAACTGGATGCCGCACTCAAAGAATTCGACAGGATCGACGAGGATATGTGGAAGTGAGGCTCCTGCTTGATTCAAATGCCTACTCCCTGTTTTTTCGCGGTCACGCGCAGGTCGGTGAGCTTTTCCGACATGCCGACGAGGTTCTCCTCTCGGCAATCGTCGTGGGTGAGTTGCTTGCGGGATTTCGGAGCGGATCGCGCTTCGAGCAGAACCTTGCTGACCTGCGCACCACGCTCAACAGCCCGCTCGTGACATTTGTTCCCGTAGGGTCGGTTACGGCTGACCGCTACTCCCGGATCGTGGCTTCCCTACGCGACAAAGGCCGCCCCATTCCAGCCAACGACGCGTGGATCGCCGCGCATGCCATGGAAACCGGCGCCGACCTCGTCTCCGCCGATCGCCACTTCGAACACGTCGATGGGATTGCCTGGGTACGCTTGTCGGCGTCCTGATTTGACGTCGTGGTAACCCTAGGCGCTCGCCACTCGAAGCGCGTGGAGTCGAGGAACGGCCGCAGGTAGGCCGCGAGCCGCGTGTCGATCTGATCGAATACTTGCTTCAGGGGCTGCCGGCTCACGAAGCTGCGGGTGCCCCTCGTACCAGCAACGGTCAGTCCGTGCCGAACGGCTAGCGCAGGACTTTGTCCGGCCTGCCAATCAGTCCGTCGGCTGGGCCAGGCGCTCGAGAGTGTGCTGAACGTCCCGACGAACCTCCCGGATGCCGGCGCTCGGCCGCTGATTAGAGCCCTCTATGTGAGTTCTGACCTGCTCGTCCGTCTCTTCCTGGTTCGCGATGCCCTTTTCGACCTTCCCGAAGCGCCATGCCGCCCTCCAACCGACACACGACTAAAGTGCAGCCTCTCCCATTCGCCCGATGACCGCTACCTAGATCTCTCGACCCTTCGCTGTCAGCACGATCATTTCGATGACTTCATGGCTCGAAATCGACCCAATGAACTCATCGGTATCCGTATCCCTCACGGGCAGAACGGTCAGCGAATTATCGGTCATTGTCTGCAGGGCATCCTCTACGAACTCGTCTGAACTTGCGTGTGGAGTGTTGTGGCGCAGCACCTGCTTGAGCGGAGTTCGTCCCCACTCGTTCCTGGGTAAGTACCGCAACATGCTCAACGATACGACGCCGGCCATGTTGTCGTCGTCAACAACGACATAGTCGTGCTGTTCCGGCATGAGCCAGTTGTCTGCAAACGCCTTTACCGTGAGCGACTGATCCGGATAACGCCGAGAACGGTCTAGGATGTCCTCAACTTTGACGTCATCCAGGGCAAAGCGATCCAGCGACGGTGGGATCCGGTCGCGCGGCGTCTCGTCCTCCGACCGCTCTGTGCGCCGGATGGCGAAGCTGATCCCCAGCGGCGTCAGCAGGATGTACACGAACATCACGAGGACGAGGAGCGAAAAGACGCCCTTGTTGATTGTCTCGGTATGCAAGAGCACGAGCAGCAGCGCTATTTCCGCCACACCCTTGGCCATAAGTCCGGAAGCGGTCGCCGCTGGCGCCTCCAGTCGAGCCACGTAGGTTCCGATGAATGCTCCGGCAATCTTCCCGGCAACGGGAACGAGCGCCAGCGCAACAATCGTATGGGGCGGCAGATTCAAGAACTCCAGGCTCAAGTGCAGGCCGGCGGAGGCGAAGAACAGCGGGACGAACAGGCCTTCGGCCGCTCCATGCATGCCAGGCATGATGTCGCGTCGCACCTGGTAGGGCAGAATCGAAAGCGCCGCCCCGAAGAGCAGCGCGCCAAGTGAACCGTGCAGTCCTACCCGCTCCGCACCGACGACGACCAGAAAGAGACCGCCAAGGAGCAATCCAAAAGAAAGCTGGGGCACCTGCAAGAATCGCTGTAATAGTTCAATCAACTTTGGCAGTACTTTGGTAGAGACAAACCACGTAATGATCGAAAAACCGATGATCTGAGCGATGAGTGTAACAACACTTAATACGTCAAGTGCGCGATCCTGGCCGCTGGCGTAGAAGTGTTCACTTATGGCAAATCCAACAATGAATAAGCCAATGAGCTCGGCGATGACGACCGCCGAGAACATCTGCACACCGACCCGTTCCCGTAGGCGCCCTTCGTCAATCAGTACTTTGGCAACCACGCCCAGGCTGGAGAGCGAAAGTACGCCCGCAACGCCCAGAGCTTGGGTAAAGTCGAGACCCAGCTCCAAGTCAAACAGAATGTCAGTCGTAACGGCCAGGGATACCAGCAGGGAAATAGCCAGCGACAGAACCGAGGCGACGAATAGCCGACCCCGAACTGCTGATATGAACCCCCAGATGTCTAGCTCGTCCAGACCAATGACGAAGAAGAACATGAAAATCCCAATGCCCAGCACAATCTCGATTTCGGAGCCAGCCTCTACCACCCCTGTTATAGGGCCCAGGATTACCCCGGTTGCGGCATAGGCAACGATGGAATTAAGGCCAAATCTCCGAAAAATGCCTTCAAGCAACTTCGCAACGACAAGTAGCAGGCCAATCGCAAACAGGGCGTCATAGATTTCCACGCGGACAAGTCCCCCTAGGTTTCCCGTCCGCGAGGAGGAGCCGGCCGCAGGCTGCCTGCGCGGCTGTGAGTCGCCCTCCTGGGTCTACGTGACTTCACCTGGTCAAGCGGCACCGTCGCTGCAAACCTTCGAGCGGCGGACCGGTTACCAATTGGGCTGCCGTGCATCAATGCTCATGGTTCTGCCGACACGGTGAAGGGAATCGTACCCGCAGGGCACCTCATCGTCACAATTGTGCAAATTGAGCGAATTCGAGACGCCCGCAGCTTGACTGTCGGCAAGTCTAAGTGCGCTGGGGACTTCCCGTAGAGCCCAAAAGCGGTAACGTTTCGACTAAGCCACGAGACGAACGGGTGCCGTGAATCATGAATTTCAACGTCGAGGAAAACCTGGGCGCCGTCGATCGCTCCGTCACCTCAATCGAGCGCGATGGGCAGCCGGCCCACGCGGTCATCCTTGCCCGCACCTACGCCACCACGCGCGACGACTTGTGGGACGCCGTTACCAACGCCCAGCGCATCCCCGGTTGGTTCCTGCCCATCACCGGCAACCTCGAACTCGGCGGCAGCTACCAGTTGGAGGGCAACGCCAGCGGACGGATTACCGCCTGCACGCCCCGATCGAGTTACAGCATCACCTGGGAGTTTGGCGGCTTTGTGACTTGGGTGGACGCCGCCGTTGCGGCCGAAGGTTCCGGCGCCTCCCGCTTCACCATTACCCACACGTCTCCCCACTCCGATCATTGGGACACCTACGGCCCCGGCGCAACCGGTGTTGGCTTTGAGATGGGACTGCTGGGGCTCCATCTGCATCTCACGGACCCGGACCAGCCAAAGCCCGATCCGATGGAGTTCGCCATGTCGCCCGACGGCAAGGCCCTGCACACCGGTAGCAGCCAGGCCTGGGGAGAAGCGGACATCGCCGCGGGAACCGATCCCGTCCTCGCCCGCGCGGCCGCCGCGCGCACCGCCGCTTTCTACACCGGTGAAGAGGCCGATGCCGACTGATCCCGGGCCGTTGCCAGGCCCGGGACTGGAAGCGAGCTAGCCAATGCGAATCGTCATGCTGGTCCTGGCCTTCGCCTACGCGGGGCTGGCCATGCTCACTGCGGCCGTGGGCTCGTTTGCCGACGGAGGCGACATCTGGTCGCGGCTTGTGCTGGTACTGCTCCATCCCCTTGCCGCCGGCGCGTTCCTGCTGCTGGTCCTCCGGGCCGCGGCCTCACGCAAGCTCGTGCTCGCCGTTGCTGCGCTGTTGCTGGCTACCGTGGCCGCGGACCTGTCATTGGCCGCCGCCATCGCCGGCGGCGCGATGAAGGGCGACTGGGAGCTTCCCGTAATCTTCGCCGTCGTTCCCGCCGTCGGAGTGATCTACGCCCTGGCACGGGCCTTTGCGTCGACCCGCCCGGATCCGCGCTAGCGCCGCCGTCGACTCGCGTAGGCCAGAATCCCGCCTGATCCAAGAACTAGCAC
>LXNI01002667.1_pt1 | contig 11745 bp, 10 predicted proteins | sample 809091 | NCBI WGS metagenome assembly LXNI01 (sample SAMN04870527, study PRJNA318959) | sponge metagenome | biome: 01000161; feature: marine sponge reef; material: water | host: Sarcotragus foetidus | place: Greece: Milos, Mediterranean Sea | collected 2013-05-29 | depth 5-7 m | reverse complement strand
AAAGGCAGGGGCACGTCCGCCAAAGTGGATGCCCGGTTTCTGGAACATGAGCGTACCGGGTTCGATGACGGTTGGGACCTGGAAGTTGAAGAGAAAGCCGTGCCCACGGAAATCTTCCAGGAAACCCCGCGCACGGTCATCAGTCGTAACCAGTCTCCGGATATCCCGTTTGAAGCCTCGGTCAATCCCTACCGCGGCTGCGAGCACGGTTGTGTCTATTGTTACGCCCGCCCCAGCCATGCCTACGTGGATTTATCACCGGGCATCGATTTTGAGACAAAGATATTCGCCAAAGCCAATGCTGCGGAAGTGTTGCGGAAAGAGCTGGGGAAACCCCGCTACGCCTGTAAACCTATTGCCATGGGGACCAACACCGACCCCTATCAGCCTGCGGAACGGCAACTGCGCATCACCCGCGACATCATCCAGGTGTTGCATGATTGTCGCCATCCCTTGTCCATCGTCACCAAGTCCTGGCTGGTTGAACGGGACCTGGACCTGCTCGGGCCCATGGCCACGCACGGCCTGGTCAAGGTGTTTGTATCCATCACTTCGCTCAAGCATGAACTGGCCCGGCGCCTGGAACCGCGTGCCACCGCCCCCGCGCGACGCCTGAAAACCGTGCAGACCCTGAATGACGCCGGCGTGCCCGCCGGCGTTATGTTTGCGCCGGTCATCCCTTTTATTAATGACTCGGAAATGGAAAACGTACTGGAACAGGCCGCGGCAGCCGGGGCCAAATCTACGGGTTACATCATGTTGCGCTTGCCGAATGAGGTCAAACAGTTATTTCGTGAGTGGCTGGAAACCCATGAACCTGGAAAAACGGAACACGTGTTCAGTATCATCCGTGACCTCCGCTCCGGCCGTGAGAACGACCCGGACTACTTCACTCGCATGCGCGGCCAGGGCGTGTACGCCGACCTGATCCGAAACCGTTTTAACAATGCGTGCAGGAAATTCGGGTTGAACAGGGGCAATTGGGAGTTGAATGCCAGCTTGTTTGAACCACCCCTTCCGGCAAGCCCTCAACAGACCTTGTTTTAACCGCGCTATGGTATGATGCCTCCTCTTTCACTCTATGAGGAGTAGCGATGCGCGGTATAAACTTCAAGTTTGCACTCCCCTTCCTGCCTGTCTGCCTGACCTTGGTCAGCATCATCCACAGCCAACCCGTCCTGGCCCAGGAAGATGCAGAGATGGTCATCGAGGAAATCATCACCATTGGCACTCGCAGCCAAAAACCCCGTTCAGCCGTGACCTCTACCGCGCCCATAGACGTGTTTTCCGCGGAGGATTTCAACCGTATCGGCAACGCCGCTGATATCACCGACAACCTGAAGGCGTTGTCACCGTCCTACAACGCCACAACGGCTTCCGGAGACCAGGATACCTTCGTGCGGCCGATCTCCCTGCGCGGCCTTGCCCCTGACCAGACCCTGGTCATGATCAACGGCAAACGCCGTCACCGGGCCGCGCTGATCGCCGAGTTTACTCCCGGCGCCGGCAAAGGCGCACACGGCCCCAATATCGGCATGATCCCGGGTATCGCCATCAAGAACGTGGAGATCCTGCGTGACGGCGCGGCTGCCCAGTACGGCGCCGACGCCATTGCCGGAGTCGTCAACTTCCAGATGAAAGACGCTGCGGAAGGCGGCGCGTTGCGGGTGCAGTACGGCGAGTTTTACCAGGACGAACAGAGCTACAAGGTAGAGGGCAATATCGGCCTGCCCCTGGGCGACAATGGGTTCATCAACGCCAGCATGGAATATTCCGATCATGACAGCCTGTCCCGCGGCCACCAGCGTCCCAACGCCCAGACACTGATCGACAACGGCGTCGCGGTGGGCCAGGACACCCCGTTCGACGATGCGCCGTTCGCCCAGACCTGGGGCCGTCCGGCATCCGAGAATATCCTGCTGTTCGTGAATGCCGGGATCGATATCAGTGACCATGCCGAACTCTACCTGCACGGCAATTACGCGGAGACCGACGGGCGTTACCGCTTCTTTTTCCGCAACCCCGAGTTCCCGCTGGGCTGCAGTCTCAGCGCCAGCGCCACACCGTGCGTCGTGGAACCACACTCTCACCTCAGGCCCCTGCGTGAAGCGGGCCTGCGCGGTCTGCCGGCAGGTTTCACCCCGTTCTTCGATGGCGACCACACCGATTTCAGCGCAGTCGGGGGCGCCCGGGGCGATGTTAACGGCCTGTTTTACGATGTCAGCCTCGGTTATGGCGAAGACGAACTCGATTTCCTCTTGAACAATACCATCAGCCGCGACCCGGCGCTGGCCGCCAATGCCGACGGCAGCCCCGGCCAGCGGGACTTTGACGTGGGCGCGTGGACCCAGGAGGAGATCAACGTCAACGCGGATCTGTCAAAACAGTTGACCGACCACTTGCACTTCGCCCTGGGCGCCGAATGGCGCGAGGAAACTTTCATCATCACGCCCGGTGAACCCGCTTCCTATGCGGGCGCCGGCGCCAGCGGTTTCAAGGGCTTCGTCCCCGCGGATTCAGGTTCGTTCTCCCGCCAGAACCACGCGCTTTACGGGGAACTGGAATTTGAGATAACCGACAGGATGGTGACGCAGTACGCGCTGCGCTACGAGGACTTTTCCGATTTCGGCAGCACCGTCAACGGCAAGCTGGCGGCGCGCTATGACCTGTTCGACTTCCTGACCCTGCGCGGCGCGGTCTCCACCGGGTTCCATGCCCCGACACCGGGACAGTCCAACGTGCGCAAGGTGACCACCACTTTCGACGCCAATCTCAACGTTTCGGTGGAGGAGGGAACACTCCCCCCCGGCCACCCGCTGGTGCAGGCAGCCGGCGGCGCCACCCTGAAGGAGGAACAATCGGTGAACCTCAGCATGGGTTTTGCCGCCGACCTGACAGATGTGTTCGGCGGCGCCTATACGACCCTGACGGTGGATTTCTACGAGATAAAGATCGACGATCGCATCTACAAGACCAGCGGCGCGTTCCCCGCCCCGCATCCTGATAGCATCACTTCTGATTGCAACGACATCAGGGCCTTGTGTACCAATATTTCCTTCTTCACCAACGCCCTGGACATGGAATCCCAAGGGGTTGACGTGGTCCTGGCCTCCTCCCTGGACTGGAGCGCCGCGCTCAGCACGGACCTGACCTTCGCCTTCAGCTATAACGAAGTTGACGTGACCGGCCAGAGCGAGATTAACGGCAAACTGCCCGTATCCGCAGCGGACGTGCAGGATATCGAACACAGCTACCCGAACGAACGTTTCGTCATCAGCGCCTTCACCACGTTCACCGATAAGGTGGACCTGATGGTACGCGCCAACTACTACGGGTCCCACTACGACCAGCGCGGCACGATTGACGGCGCGTCCCCGTCTGCCAAACTGGGGGCGGAAGTCTTTGTTGACCTGGAACTGGGGTACAACTTCAACGACAACCTGCGGTTCCTGGTCGGCGCAACTAACGTGTTCGACACATTCGTCGACAAGATCCGCCCGACGGACACCTGCGGCAGCCAGGGTCTCACCTGCGCCAACCGCTGGAGCCAGGGCATGCCCTATGCGCGCCGCGCCGCGGCCAACTATGAAGGCGGTTCCTGGTACGTGCGGGCCGGATATAGCTGGTAGGATTTTTCCGGAAACGGGGTGGTGCATACGCCCACTGCCCCGCTTCCCGTGCTACACCCCACGCACGCGCGCATGGCAGTGCACTCAGCAACCAAACCTGTTTTATTTTCTCAAGATGCGTTACCATCCTTTCCATGAAAATCTCCATGTTCCACCTCATGCCCTACCGGGAACTGCCGGAAGGGTTCGAGAAAACGTATCCTTCCTCCTGGTTCACCCTGCCGTTTCCCAAGGTGGCCGACGCAAACAAGGCTGCCCAGTACTATAACTGGACGCTGGATGAACTTCAATATGCCGCGCAGGCCGGGTTTGACGGCGTCTGCACCAACGAGCACCACCAGAATGCCTATGGTTTCATGGTCAACCCCAACATGATGGGTTCGGTGCTGGCGCGGGCGACCCGGGGCACCAGTACCGCCATTATCCAGATGGGGGAGACGGCCGTTTTCCTCAATCCGCCGATCCGCGTCGCCGAAGAGTACGCGATGCTGGACTGCATCAGCGAAGGGCGCATGGTCGCCGGCTTCCCCGTGGGCCTGGGCGGCGATTTCGCCCACAGTTACGGTTTTGCGCCCATGGAGCAGCGCGGGCGCTACCGCGAGGCCCATGGCCTGATTACCAAAGCCTGGCAGGCCGAGGACGTATTCTCCTGGAACGGCAAGTACTACCAGTTACCCATGGTCAGCATCTGGCCGCGACCGGTGCAAAAGCCGCACCCGCCTATCTGGGTGCCGGGCAACGCCAGTCCCAGCACCTGGGATTTTGTGCTGCAGAATGACTACTGCTACTGCTACCTGACCTATTTTGGCGCCAAGGGCGCGGACAAGACCGTGGGCGGCTACTGGAAACGGGCCGAGGAACTGGGACGGGACAACAACCCTTACCGGCTTGGCTACCTGATCCCCGTGGGTGTCGGCGAGACCGACGCGGCCGCGGACAAGCTCTACGCCCCCCATATCGAATATTTCTACCACAAGCTGCTGCACATCCCCGAGGCCTTGTTCATGCCGCCGGGTCACATGACTCACAGCAGCCTGAATTACCTGATCACCAAGCGCCCCCTGCCGCCGTTCGATACCCTGAAAAAGAGCAGCTACAAGGACTTCAAGGAAAACGAATACCTGGTTACCGGCAGCGCCGCCAGCGTCACCGAGCAATTGCTGAGTATCGTCAAACGCCTGCGCGTCGGCAACCTCATGCTGCTGCCCCACTTCGGCTCCATGTCGCACGAGGCGACCATGGAAAATATCGACCGGATTGCCAAAGACGTGCTGCCGCACCTGCGCGGTGTCTGGGATGACGAAGGCTGGGAAAACCACTGGTGGCCGGAACACTGCAAGCAACCGGTCCAACAGGCAGCCTGAACGGATATTTGGTAAATTCGGGGACAGGGTAACATTAATTCCGGGGTCAGAGTAAAATCACCACCGGCTCTGCTGTTGCCAACTTTCTCGGCGATTTTACTCTGACCCCATATATCAAGAAAGAGAAACTGTTATGGCAGAAATCCGTAACGAGAGCATATCCGTCCTGGGCGGCCAACTGAACATCCGGGTGGACGTGGCCGGATCCGGCGATCCCCTGGTTTTCCTGCATTCCGCCGGAGGCTTGAACTGGGACCCGTTTCTCGAAGGGCTGGCTGAGAAGTATACGGTTTATGCGCCTTACTTTCCCGGCACGTTTCCCGGTGAACCGAATGAGATAGAACACATCGAAGACCTGTGGGATGCCGTCCTGTCTTACGATGACGTGCTGAGCGGCCTGGGGATCGAATCGGCCCGTCTCATCGGCCATTCTTTCGGCGGCATGCTGGCCGCTGAACTGGCTGCGCACAAGCCGGAACGCATAAGCAAACTGGTATTGATCGCGCCCATCGGACTCTGGCATGAAGACTCGCCCTACACCGTTGCCGACTGGACCGCAAAAGACGCCGAGGGACTGGCCGCGGTGCTGTTCCATAATACCGCTTCCGAACTGGTCAAGGCAGCCTTGACCCCACCGGAGGATGAAGACGAGGCCGCGGAGGGCCTGGTGCAGTTCCTCTGGACCCTGGGCTGTACCGCCAAGGTGATCTGGCCGATCCCTGACAAGGGATTGAAGAAACGCATCCACAGGATCAGCGCCCCCGCGCTGGTTATCTGGGGGGAAAACGACGCGTTAATCCCACCTGCTTACGCCGAAATATTTGCATCTTCCATTAAACAGGCCGAAGTTTGCATGATCCCCGACTGCGGCCACGTCCCGCCGCTGGAACAACTGGACGCGCTGAACTCCGCGGTGGAACAGTTTCTCTGATAAATAGGATCAGATCCTGAATACTCCTCACGTCATTCCTGCGGAAGCAGGAATCCAGTGGACAGCTTATTCCTTATCATAAGGAAGGTTATTCTATCCAGATAACGCAGGCTGCCTCCGTTTAATCGTAATTCCTCTACAACGGCATATACGGTAGAATTACCCTATGGCGAAAATAGAAGGTTTCAGAGTAAAGAACTTCAAAACCTTGAAGGATATCACTCTGGGTCAGCTTTGGAACCAGCGACAAAATGATGCGCTCACGCCCATGACGGCAGTGATAGGTAAAAACGGGGTGGGGAAAAGCGCTCTGTTTGATGCCTTCGGTTTCCTGGCTGATGCGCTGAAACTAGGTGTTGAGGAGGCTTGTGATGCTCGTGGAAGAGGAGGGTTCAAGAGGATACGGTCCCAGACAGCGGCAGGTTCGATTGAATTTGAAATCTATTACAGAGAGCACGGCAACGCGCGACCGATTACCTATGAGGTTGCTATTGATACGGATGGGGCAGGACGACCTTATGTAACATGGGAGCGTCTCAGGCAAAGACGTTACGGTCAGAAGCGAGGTTGGCCTTTTTCTTTCCTCATGCTTGATGGTGGTAGAGGCGTGGTTTGGAAAGGAGACCAGGCAGTGAGTAAGATCAGCGAAGCAAAGGAACATCTCGATATTGATGAGTTATTACAAATAATCATGGAAGAAGAATCAGGAGAAACCGAGTTTGTCGAATTGGAAGACCGCCGCAAGCTTGGCATTGCCACCCTAGGAGCATTGAAACAACACCCGAGAATCTCCGCTTTTCGCAAGTTTATAGAGGGATGGCACCTCAGTTACTTCACGCCGGATGCGGCACGTGGTCTGCCTTTGGCCGGTCCGCAAAAACATCTCAATGTTCATGGAGACAATCTCGGTAACGTCGTACAGTTCATGGAGAGAGAACATCCAAGGCGTTTTCGCGCAGTGCTAAACGGAATCGCCGAAAGAATTCCGGGCATAGACAAGATCGATACCGAAAGAACCAATGACGGACGATTACTGCTCAGGTTCAACGACAAGGGTTTTCAGGACCCATTCTACGCGCAGCAGATGTCGGACGGGACACTGAAGGTGTTCGCGTACCTGTTGCTTCTGGAAGACCCGGACCCACCCCCGTTTCTCTGCATCGAAGAACCGGAAAACGGTTTGTATCATAAACTTCTGGAAACCCTGTCCTGCGAATTTCGCACGCATGCCGGGGGGTCCAAAGGTAGTTCGCAAGTATTTGTCACAACACACCAGCCATACTTTGTTGATGCGCTAAATCCTGAAGAGGTTTGGGTATTGGAAAAAGGGGAGGATGGATTTTCGACGATACGCCGTGCAAGCTCTGATCCGATCGTGCAAAACATGGTCGAAGAGGGATTGCCATTGGGGGGACTTTGGTACAGCGATTTCCTGGACTAGAGGTGAATGGATGCATTTTGAGGTGCTCGTAGAAGATCAATCCGGAAAAAAGGCGCTTGATGTGTTGATCCCGAAAATTATCGGCGATCAACATACTTTCAAAGTTCACCCTTATGAAGGTATTGGACATATACCTAAAAACATCAACAAAGCCAGTAATGCCAAACATCGCCATTTGCTTAATCAACTTCCAAAGTTGCTGAGGGGTTATGGAAACACTTTTTCCGGTTATGCAGACAAATTCCCGGTATCAGTAATAGTGGTTTGTGATCTTGATGATAAATGCTTGAAAGCATTTCGCAGAGACTTATTTGACGTTTTGGACTCATGCAATCCAAAACCGGAAACCCGGTTTTGTATAGCCATCGAAGAAGGCGAGGCATGGTTGTTGGGAGATCTGGCTGCGATAAAAACGGCCTACCCAAAAGCCAAAAATAATGTGTTGAACGGTTACATCAACGATTCAATATGCGGAACCTGGGAACTCCTGGCTGAAGCAATATATCCGGGTGGATCAAGCAAACTTAAACTAAGGGGATGGCAGGGGATCGGTAGAGAAAAATCGAACTGGTCTGAAAAAATCACCCCTCACATGGACGTAGAGAATAACGAGTCCCCCAGCTTCTGCTATTTCCGGGGGAAGATCCGGGAACTTGCTGCAATAAGCACTTGGTAGATACCTGTCCCTGGACTTAAAATGGATATTCTTGATCTGCTAAATTTTTGGGAAGAATATCAATGCCTTATCCAACTGACCTCACGTATGAGTCTGTATTGAAATTTATCAGGAATAATCCCCAACTCAACAGGACAGTTTTAGAAACTCTAAGCCAAGTGCGAGCTGTTCCTCCCGAATGTTCCGATAGAGTCGTCAACTGCATCCACAACGACGCGTAATTTATGCTTCGCGTTCTTCAAAAGAGACTTCGGAGCACCAGGATGGAGTTTGCTGAGCCAAGCAATCAAAGCGTACATCTCTGGAGTCAACGGATTACCAAGCTCTTGATAATACAGAGAGGCAAGGAACAATACCCAGTCGTTAGCTTCCTCTTCAATACCGTCATGAATTCCATCAGGGTCCCGGTCAGCGTGCTTGAGGAAACTGGCGTCGCTGTATATCTTCTTGTTGAGATTGCCCTTGTTCTCAGTCCCTAATACAGTCTCAATGGCTTGTTGCACGTTTACGTCTTGCTTAGAAGCAAGATCTTGAAGAACACGAAATCCGGCCGTGGCGAGCGTGTATATAGCCACGGGGTCTTCACCGTTGAAGAGCATCCGAATTGCGGCGTTGAGTTGTCTCCTCGCTGCTTCAGACTTGTTTATTTTGATCTTAGCCACAGATGTTAACGCTTCTGCAAAGAACCAAATCGCGTCAGTAGTCTGTCATTTGGGAATTGTCACCGCCAAATTGTGTTCAGCAGAGAGCGAAGCAACTTTGTCCATCCCCATGAGGTCTGCTGTTTGGGAATTGTTGTCGCCAAATTGTGGGTCGCCCGCTCAAGGTTTTCAATTCTATGCGCGAGATCAGGGCCAATATCATTGTATTCTTCCTGCACATCTTCAGTTTCGAACCATTCAGGATAAGTCTTTCTATACTCCGCTTCACGCTGGTCGAAGAAACCGAGAGCCACGAGGTCATTGTTCTTATCAGACAAGAGCAAGCGCCTCAATTTCCAGCGGCCGCTAGATGAACGCCATATATTGTTATTGGAAACTAGCCAAATATCACAATCTTCATCGCGTAAAGGCCACTCGGTCCAATCTAGATCACGCAAGTCAGTTTTTTCCGGATCGAATGTGTTATAGAAGGCACGTCGGACTGCCGGGTCGTCATTGTTCAACATCTCAATGCTTGGCTCAACGAACTTCGCAACGATCTGCTCTCTCACGTCAGAAAAGATCTCATAACTGGACCAGTTGCTGTCACCTGCCAATTGTTCGATATCCTCTTTCTCATGAGAAAATGGCGCAAAGTCTGAAGACCTATCTGATTTCTCATCGTCAGGATGCCAACGATTCAGTACGGCCTCAATATCATCAAATACATAGTAGGCTCGATAGAGTTTCTTGTAGAGCTTGGAAAGAACAAATGCCCAATCCGGCTCAACCGGAACGACCACCGCGAGTTTCCAGCATCTTGCAAAGAACTCTGTGTACTTATAATCTGCAAAACCATCATAATCGTACTGCTCCTTGCTCTTCTCACGTGGCATTGAAATACGAGGATTGTTACTCAAAAACAACAAAATGTACTTAAAGCGTTCACTCGATACACGAATATCAGGGGCGTCTTGCGAATTATCACGGCCTTCCCAACAGTGAACAAGTGATGCATAGAAACCGCTCCCCAAATCTGGATTTTCACAAACGGTTCGAAGCTTTGCGAGCGACCCACTCTCAACGATATCCCAGAGCAAATTCTCAAAGATACTCTCTCGCAACACGTCACCAACAAAAAGTGATGGGTTGGCGCAAGCGACAACCTGTGTGAAAGAATTTGCGCGTTTATACACTCGTTCAAGTACTGACATTGAGCGTCCATGCTCAGCTAAGGCAAGATCAATCATCGGTGTATTGCGCCGGTAGAGAATGTATTCCAAGACATGGCTTTCTGGAGGAGTCTCTGGCACCCCATACACAGCGCTGTAATCAATGGGTCTATCCTTGAGCCAATCGCGGGCATCTTGCTCGCTGCATTTCGAGAGAAAAGCAGCATCTCGGTAGATACTAACATGGCTTGGACGTTCACGTTTGTCGAAAGAGGACATTAGTATTGCCATATCTCGGTGAGCTGGAAACAGATTTTAACAGATCAGTGTGAGCAGAGAATACTATGTTGAGGACAAATGCGGGGTCCTCTTCCACGTTTATGTTACCGATCAGGTGTTGTTGCTTGCGCGCCCGGGTCGCCGCCACGTACAGCAGCCGGCCCTCTTCGTGATATTGCTTTTTCTTCTCCAGACCCCTGATGAAATCATAGATAGGCGAGTTTTCCTCGTCACTCGCCCTGACCGGCGCCAGTAACAGGTCGGAGCCGGCCGCCCAGGGATTTTCCGACCAGAGCAGCAACTGTGGGTCGTCGCTGCGACTGCGCCGGGATAATCCGGGCAGGATCACATGGTCGAACTCCAGGCCTTTTGCCCGGTGGATTGACATGACCTGCAAGGTATCATCGGCCCGGGTATCGGCGCGGGCGTACAGTCCATTCACTCGCTTTACAAGCTCATCCGCGCCGTGCAGGTCGCCGCCCCGGTCAAGCTCATCCAACAGGTCAAAAAACCTGTCGGCGTTACGCAGGTCAGTGGCCGTTTCCAGGGTTGCCGGACCACCCAGGTTGGGCCAGGCGCTCTCCACCCAGCGCCGCAACGGCATCCTGCCCTGAAGCGCGTATGCCTGCTCAAGCACGTCATGCAGGCGCGCCGCCCTGTGCCGGCCATCCGCGCTCAGCGCGGCAAGCCGCTGCCCGTCATGCAGGCAATTCCAGATGGTGTCGTTCCTGGAATTCGCGCTGAGCGCCAGCAGGTCCGCCAGTTTCAGCCCGCACTAGGGCGCGCGCAACAGGGCAAGCCAGGCCACGCGGTCAGCCGGATGATGCAGGGCCCGGCTCAGTGCCAGCAGGTCCTGGATAACGGGGCGGGTCTCCAGGTGTTCGATCTCAACCGCCTGAAAGGGCACTTCGCGCTGTATCAGCAAAGCCGTGATGGATTTCAGGTGGGGGCGGCTGCGTACCAGTATGGCGATGCTTTCGGAATTGGATAAAGTGCGGATTTTCCTGACCTGCTCCAGTACCAGTTCCGCTTCCTGCGCATCCGTCCGGCTGCGGTCCTGACTTCGGTCATGTATGAAGATGGAATGTACGTGAACGCCGTTTTCCCCCGGGAGCTGCCCTGAATCCCGCTGCCGGCGTAAAACTGACCGCGCCGCGAGCCGCGTCGGGTTCGCCCGGCAATACTTCGCGGTATGCCGTGTTTACCCAGTCCACCAGGGTTCGGTCCAAACGGAAGTTGACCTCGATTTTCTCCGGGTTCACAGGCACCTGCCCGATGCGTTGCTGCTCCCAGGTGGCAAGAAACACGCCCACTTCCGCCTCCCGGAAGCGATAGATGGACTGCATGGGATCGCCTACCAGGAACAGGCTGTGGCCGTCTTCCATGGACCAGCCGGCGGTCAGTTTCTCCAGTAATTCATACTGGTTAATGGAAACGTCCTGGTATTCATCCACCAAGATATGAACGATACGGTAATCCAGGTATAAGGCCAAGTCGGTAGGGCTGTCTTCCGGTCCCAGCGCCCGAAGAGCCGCCAGGGACAGCCCGGTAACGCGGGATAGGATCGGACCTGCCTAACTATCTATTTTTGTTGAGTTTATGCGCCATCTAT
>LXNI01002666.1_pt1 | contig 11746 bp, 4 predicted proteins | sample 809091 | NCBI WGS metagenome assembly LXNI01 (sample SAMN04870527, study PRJNA318959) | sponge metagenome | biome: 01000161; feature: marine sponge reef; material: water | host: Sarcotragus foetidus | place: Greece: Milos, Mediterranean Sea | collected 2013-05-29 | depth 5-7 m | reverse complement strand
AGGATAAAACGGAATATTTTGTCTAAATTATATTCGATATATTATCCGAGGTTCGCATATATTACTTTAATCTTAAACACATTAATTCTATAAAATTAGTTATACCGCACTCTCACGAGATGGAAGATATAAGATTATGTGCGAAATGCAACGAGCACCGTTTTTCCTTCTCTTAACTTCAATATATAACGTTGAAAATCCATAAATTAGATACAATATATTTGTGGAATTAATAATCATGAAATTAAGGTTTTGTAATGATAAATTAAGTGAAATTGTGTTGGTTGTACGATTGATCTGATGTGGTAAGGGAACCGTAAATGTGGGGATTGGGTCTTATAACGTGTCAACGCAGAATGGCAAGTTTTCCTATCTTTTCCACAGAACCATTTTCAGTTTGTGCGACGACGCGATAGAGGTATACGCCGTTTGCACAGCGTACTCCTGTCTCATCTCTTCCGTCCCAAAAAGTCTCATTGTCTCCTCGGTCTGCACTTGCATCTGATATAGTTTTGATAAGTCTACCGCTAACCGTATATATTTTTATGGTAACTTTATCTGGGGGTTGTAACAAGTGGTAGGTGAAAAATGTCCTGCCATTTTCCATGGGATTTGGAACGTTGAACACATTACTGAGATTAACTTTCTCATCAAGAGTGAAGATTGTATCAATTTCAGCGGTATTTTCACTCGTATCTGTTGCTGTCACCTGTAGCCGATATGTACCGTTTGGTAGGTCGGGTGCGAAACTGAAGTTTGCACTAAGAGGATCCTTTTCATCAAATTCCCATTTTGCTTCATCAAATTCACGATAACGGCGTATGGTATCACTCACTGCTCCATCTGCACTAATCTGATTGAATGTAATATTGAGCAGAGTATTGTCAAGTGCTGTATCATCCGTAACCCGTATCTCACAGTGTGGTTGTTCGGTGATACGGTTTTTGTCCATATTTGCCTCTGCACCAAGAGAATTAGAATCATCTCCAATAAGAATTTCATCGTTTACGAGAATTTCGATGATGGGTGGCGTAATGTCAGGCATTTCAATTACAACAAAACGTGTTTGGATTTTCCCTTCTTTTCCACCGATTGCATTTCCATTAAAATCACTTGCTTCAATCTCAAAAGCGTATTCACCCGGAAAAAATATAGGTTTATAATCAATCGGGACGGAATTAACATTTTTAGGATTCCGTAATATGTAATCAAAGATAGGTTTAAGAGGGCTGCCGTTGTCTCCTCTACGCACAATCAAAGTATCCAAATCTACCCCGTCCGCATCCTCAAGTAAAATGGAGATAAGTGGACGCGGTGCAATAACACTACCTGTTTTGGGTTGAACACCATCTATCCACATATTAAATGTAGGAGGTGATACATCATCACTACTCAGTAGGGTAACAGGTGAAAGTTCAGTCGTTTCTGCTGTGATTGTTGCCACTTGTGCAGTGCTGAATTTAATCTTATCACCGAATTGGAATTCTTCAGTACTTGATGAGACAAGTATCTCAAAACCGAGATGACTATGGTAGAAACTCTTATTGACTTCCCCGGGCACAGGTTGATTGCTGGATGAATAGACTTGTGCTCCAGTATTATCTCGTATCTCATAATATTGTTTGGATGTAAAAAAGATGAACCAATCCCCTAATGCGAACTCTTTATTTGCACCGATTTTCGGTGTAATCGTTGCAGTGCCGTTGCCTGCATTCTGATTTCGTGTCCCTTTCAGCACAGCATTAGCTTCTACATAATCGGTTTCAAAGATGACGATATCTCCAAATTCAAAGGGGACAATAGGTGTTCCGTCAGCAAGTTCTGGCGGTATTTCCCAATTTTTTGGAATGGTAAATTCTAATCCGTAATTTTCTATGCGATAGGGGTAATCCAATTCACCATGTTCTGCAAATTTCTCATATTCAACATGATGCTTCCTTTTTAAGTATACTACGTATTGTGTTGGATCTAAAAACAGGATAACCCAGATACCTGCGGGTGTTAGCTGTGGGTTAATCTTAATATCTTCAAGTGGGAGTGGTTGTTTATTCGCGTTTTCAGTTTGAATAGGTGTGATATAGTTTTCAAGTTGAAAAATAGGTCCCTCATCATCAGGTTGTGGCTTCTCAATACCATTAACATAACCAACTTGTGATGGTAGTCGTTTCCATTTTTCGTATGAAGATTGCCATGTATAAATGCTGAGTTTTTCCGCTTCTTCAATCATTGCTGCTTTGAAATCTTTACTCCCTTCCTGCCATGGTGTGTTTTCTCTGACAATATCCTCTAAACTGCTAATATCAAACCGCAGCTTTAGAGATGCGGGTTTTTTCAGTGTGACATCTGATGTACGGAAAGCCACTTCATACTGTTGTGCATACTCATCACCCGTGCGGAGTAGACCTCTTCGGAGTGCAGCCACACGAGGTATCGTTGCATAATCTAAAGAAGGTTGTGTTAATCCAAACGGTTCGCTTGAAGATATCGTCAAAGGAACCTGATCCCCTTCTATCGATGCTGCTGATGCTGGAAGATCGATCTCAAATACTCTGTCAAGACTAAAGGCTGTCAATGGTTCGGTGGGAGAATAGAAGAACTCGTTAACGACAAAAGTGACATAAAGCACATTATCAAATTCGTTCCATTCTGCGACATTACCTTTAATCTTGTTTTCATCTTCTGTGTCTACATCAGGGTCAGCAACAACATATATCCTATGTATACCGGTTGTCAGACTTGTGTCTAACTTAATTTTCGCAGTTGTTCTTTGTAAGACTGTATCACCCTCCTGCCAGTCATCAGGTTTCACTGTGATTGTGCCTAAGATATCAGCGTCTTCGTCTATTATTTGATTTTGGTCTTTATCAGGATTTCCTTCTGCAAAAACAACATCAATATCCGTTTTGACTGTTCTACCACCGTTGTTAATCAGTTCAGCAGTAAGAGAATACTTGTCAGTCTTTTCATCAAAAGTGTAGCGAATTGGTGCGATACTGATCCCATCTGTGCTAATTTGGAGATTTGGTCCCTCCGGAACATCAATCTTGATTTGTTGTTCAGACTTTGGTGGATAGGCAATTTCTAACCCACTGGTATCAGTAACGACAATGCGATAACGGATTTGACGAACACCGACTGGTAACGGAATAGGTGTTTCAATTCCGTACCACTGTCCATCCGGTTTTAGTCCACTGGTGCCAGAAGGAGGTGAGATTTTGACCATGGGTGTGAGAACATCCGTATAAGTGGCAGTATTATCCGCATGAACTATAATGGAACGTATCCCTTTATCACCCCCTTGGTCATCATAAATGAGCGCTTGGATGTTAAGTGTGTGAGTATCTATAACATCTAATTCATCACGTACATCACCAATAATCGGTGTATCAACCCAGAAGACAGCACCGCCGATAGCAGTACGTTTATTATCATGAGCAAATAACCGCACAACGCCTCTACCTGGTAAGGCTTTGGGTGGCACATCCAACCGAATAGTTTCAAAATCACCTTTCCACACTCTGCTTGTAGACCGTAGAGTGAATTCATTCCCATATATAGTATCAAATTCATTCTGAAATACAGCAGATGCGACAAGTCTGTTTGCGCTGAATCCATCAGCTTTCCACCATGCACCGTTTGTATCGTAAGTGCCGACCTCATTGTTCGGAACGACAATCTGTTTCTCAGAATTAAGTGCAAATTCTTGCAAATTTACCATAAAATCAAGTGTAGGGAGTGCAAGCCGTGTAGCAGGATCACCGATAAGTACGTATTGCTCTGTTCCGGGAATCCATCGTCGATTACCAATGCGAGTAAGAAATCTTATTTTGGCATCGTTGACTATTTTACCGATACTTGGCGGTGTTGCACCAATTTCAACGGCACCTTGTTTTGCCTCAAAAGGTTCACGTACAAACATAGCAGTAAAAAGGTCTTCATCAAATTCGGCGTTCGCTTGCGCGTATGTTAGTCTTGTAGCGGAAAGTGTAGCGATGGCACCATATTCTCCGAGCAAAAATTGTTCACTAAGAGAATGTCTATCGTATTCTTGTGGTTTATCAAATTCTCCATTTAAGCATGTGGTTGTTACCACAAATGGTAGATATTTGTTCCGTAAATCAACGACATCTTGTAGTCTAAAAATTCCTTCATCTGCCCATGTTTGGTTCCCGCCGTGACCAGCATACTCTATAACGAGTGTTCCTTCATCCAACGCCTGAAGTATAGCGTGATGGGTTAAGTCAGGTCTTTCAATCTGTCGTAAATATATCTGTTTTGTGTCAAATGCTACGGGGATAAAATCTTTTATCAGTTTGTTTCGTGTTCTCTCAAAGACGTCATCAGAGGGATTATCCGAATGGTCATCAGAGACTTGGACAAGTGTGGCTTGCCACAGACCAATTTTCGGTTTCGTTTCATAATTGATTATTTTTTTTACCATTGTATCAAGATGATCTGTTGATTGCACTGATAGTCGTCCGATGAACATATCGGGTAGATGATCCTCTCCACTCACATTAACAAACCTTTGATCCATAGCGGTTTCACCACTTTCTGGAGACCATCCATGGTAGGTTGGAACAAAATTCGGGTAGAGGTCATAGTTCCTGTTGTGTTTTACAATAACTTCTTTATAGTCATAATGTGCATCACCAACGAGTAAGACATACGTGGGAGCAGGAGGCTGCCACGTATGATAGGCATAACGCAAAAAGTGTTGAATTGCAAATGGACTGAAAAGACCAGAACTAAATTCATTGTAGATATCGTCAATATCCACAACTTTGACTGTCAAATCTTGTGAGCGTCGAAACTCCACAAGAGGGGTGATGCTTTCTAAAAATGTATTATGTGTAATAACGATATAATCCGCCTGCATTGTTGCATTTCGTAAAGTACTAGGTGGAACTTCAGTAAGTCTTCCAATACTTGAGTATGCGTTGTTGGCGATTGCATAGTAACCCTCACGACCTGATACATCATCCTCAAACAAAATCTGATATGTATTGTTAATCCGTGATATCCTTCCGTCAATCAACTTTGAAGTTATACCGGTGCTGCGACTCAATGCATAGACATCAATTGCATCCGAGGAGAAATTGATTACTTCGTAGTGTGTCTTCCCATCAATTATTGGTTCTGTATCAGAGTTAAATTCAAGACGATTTGATTCAGCACGAAAATCTCGCCAGTACTCAAATTCATACCAATCAAGATAGAAATCGAAAGATCCTCTTGGTGTATTGTTGTTATCAAGTGCTTCAATTACCAATTCATTTAGGTTATTGTGGTGAATCTTGTTCTGTGGAAAATTGCGTGTAACAACTGGTGCTTCTTGTCGTCTCCAACTGGCTAAACCCCCAAGTTTCTCACCATTAAAACTTATTTGAGCATTATGGACGGCTGCACTTCTTCGATAAGAACCTTGAAGCCTAACCCGAATGATGGCATCTCGATTAATTATATCAAATCGTGGAACTGTATTAGGTAACACAACTGGAAAAGGTTTCTTGCTTATATCTGACCTATCGCCTCTAAGTCCAGTCCAGAAATAGTGATCAGCCAATTCACTTTTTATATCATCTCCATCAAGCGCATCGTGGTGAACGTCTTCCTCGAACCGTAATTTTGTTTTAAAAGCAAATGGTGGACTTATACCATCAGAAACTGGTGCAGCAGACCGTGTGCCGATGCGGCGTGTATTACCTACATTTTGAGCAGATGTGCCTTTTTCAGAAAAACTGAGCCAGTAGACATTCGTATCCGTAAATTTATTACTTATACTGCGTGCATAAAAGACAATCATATCCTCTTGATCAAAGGTCTCATTTAGGTTTCTATCAAAGATATAATACCCCTGTTTACGGCTATTTTCTTCTACTGGAGTACTATCCAAATCAATCAGGACACTATCCAAGTCAATATTTTCGGGGGTTACTCCCGCTGCTGTAAGATTAGTGTAGCTGATCCGATACATATCGTTTCTCGTAATGGATATTTTAAATCGTCTGCGGGTAGCAGCTGCAGCAGGTGCAGCTTGGATAGGATAGGAATGCAACCGATCTAATCTGTGTCGCCACGAGTATGCTTGTGTGTTGTTAATCAACATCGTCTGGAACATATCTTCATAAGCGGTACTCTCAATAGAATGAGATGAAAGAGGGGGTGGTGCATTTGTTGAAGCACCAAAAAAATCTATACGGAAGGTAATGTCATTTGTAATCTTTATCTGTTTAGTTGAACTGTTATATTGTATTGGGTGGATGTGGAGTACACCAATCCGTTGTGAGCGCACATACCCGACAGGTATAACCTCTACCATTTCTGTCGGATATAAAGTAGTTGTTATATTACCAGCAGATACAGCGGACTCTGAGATCAGGTCGTCCCTTTGGTGTGCATCAGGAAAAAAAGGATCAACTGCTTGATTATTGATTAGTGGTCGGTCTATTTGCTTAAATGTACTCTGTTTTTGAAGCACAGTAGCAGTAACACTGCTTGCGGAAGGTAACCCAACTTGAACAGAGTAAATTGGAAGTTTCGGTTTTCCGATTTCTGATGTCCAATATGCACCCTTAAAATGTATATGTGTGAAAGATTCCTCATCCTGTTGCAGCTTTTGAATCTCAAGTTTGGGGAGTCGGAAGCGTAGAATAAGAAAATGTGGTTCCGTTTTTACGACCTCTAACAGTTTATTCGGGGATGTGTATGAATTACCATTCAGTGAAGCAGATGGATATCCATCAGAGATCGGGTTACAAAACCCTATTACATGTAGTATACCAAACAAAAAACATAAAACAAAAATAGAAAATAGTTTGTGTTTATTCATATTTGAGAACTCGCTAATTGTGAAGCTGCTGCTAATGCGGCGATAAGACTTGTTTCACTCGCAATACCTTTTCCAGCAATGTCAAATGCAGTGCCATGGTCAACGCTTGTACGGACAATTGGTAAACCTAATGTAATATTTACAACCTGCCCAAAACCAACCAATTTAATTGGGATATTACCTTGGTCATGATACATTGCAATGACAGCATCCCATTTACCACGGATCGCCTTTTGGTATAACGTATCTGCAGGTAGGGGACCATCAACTTGTAATCCTTCTGTGTTTGCTTGATGGATAGCTGGCAAGATGTAGGTCTGTTCCTCTTTGCCGAACATACCTTCTTCCCCAGCATGAGGGTTCAATCCTGCAATAACTAACCGTGGTTTTGCAATACCAAATTGCACCATGGCATCATGTGTTATTCGGATGACATCGCTGATTCTTTCTATTGATAGTTGCTGTGATACATCTGCAATCGGAATATGATTGGTGACAAAAGAAACAGTAAGATTTTCTACGGTGTTTGTTGTAATATCGGAATTTTTCTTCACTTTTTTTAACTCATCGCTGGAACCCATTGTAAATTGTGATGAAATGTTCCAAGTTTTTAGCATCATTACAGATTTTTGTGTACGTGTCAAACTTGTGAGCATCTCAGTGTGAGCGGGGAACGGTGAACCTGCGCGTTGAATCGCTGCCTTGCAAATTGGTGCAGTTGTGATAGCATCAATCGTGCCTTCAAGTGCAAGTTTTACCGCAGTTTCAATTGCATTAACAGCAGCAGTGCCACAGTCTGAGTCGATTGATCCATACGATATATTTTCAGGTTTTAACGAACTTGTTTCAAGTACATCAATTCTACCGTATTTCGCTGTAAAATGCTCAGTTAAAGGGAAACGTGAGACTACGGTAAAATTATCTGTATCTTTGGGAAGCAGGTCTTTTTTGGTGAGGAAATTAAGTGTATTCTGAATGATTGCTGGACTACCGATGACAATCGGATGACACATCTGGTAGACATTTTGGTTGGTGAGGACTTTAACGATAATTTCAGGACCGATGCCGGCAGCATCACCCATAGTTATTCCAATGCGTGGCAACATGTTTGTTTTCGTTTGTAATATGGAGGATCTATTGATTCACTAAACAAGACGATAGAGTGTGGTCGCTCGTGCTTTAGACACGTTACCTGTAGGTACCTCAAGGATCTCATAAGTCAATTCTTGTGCTTCCTCTGTAGGGAGTCTATCAGCAATAATGGTAATGCGATCCCCGACACTCACAACTTTACCTGCTTTTGCAGGGTGATTGTTGAGCAATACATTGCCACGACTACATAACGCATTTGCTGCGTTGCGCCGTTTGACAAGTCGTGAAATTTGCAGAAATTTGTCTACTCGCATTTCCTGTGATAAACTACGTTATCTTGTCTAAACGTAAGTTAGTTTCCTGTCTGTCCGATTACATCTGAATTCTGTAAGGATGCTTCGTCTGCAGCAGGTGTAATTCCGTCATGTTCAGTATCAGCGACACCGTCAGTATCTTTTATTAGTGCTATTTCTAGGACCTGCGTCATGTCATTAACCTGATGCCACCGAATGTTCTCCCGTATCTCATTTGGCACATCAGCAAGATCTTTTTTATTTTCGTCTGGTATTATAATATCAACAATACCGTTTCGATAGGCTGCCAGTGACTTTTCTTTTAGTCCACCAATTGGGAGGACATGACCGCGGAGTGTAATTTCACCCGTCATTGCGACATCTTTCCGCACCTTCTTCCCGGTGATAGCACTAAGTATAGCAGTGGCAACGGTGATACCTGCAGACGGTCCATCTTTTGGCACAGCACCTTCTGGAATATGGATATGAATATCATTCTTTTCAAACGTGTTTTTAGCAATTTTAAAATCGTCAGCACGTGATCGGAGATATGCGACAGCGGTCTGGACAGATTCCCGCATTACTTCTTGGAGTTGTCCTGTCATATCCAACTTACCTTCACCCGGCATAAGGGTTGCCTCAACAGAGACAATATCTCCACCGACTTGTGTCCATACCATTCCAGTTGAGACACCGATTTCATCATGTTCTTGTGCTTTAGTCCGCGTCCACTTAGGTGGTCCGAGGTAGTCACTCAAATTGAGGGAAGTCACCTTAACCTGCAGATCCGGTGTATCATCCGTAACAATCTGCTTAGCAATTTTTCTGCAGACACTGGTAATACTACGTTCAAGGCTTCGGACACCTGCTTCACGCGTGTATTTGTGGACTATATCGAATATAGCAGAATCAGCGAACTCAATATTTTCTTCCTTCAGTCCGTGAGTATTCAACTGCTTCGGAATAAGTCCATTAGGATGGAAGGTAGCAATTTTATGTTTTTCAAAATCCGTATATCCTGGTAACTCAATGACTTCCATGCGGTCTTCAAGCGCGGGTGGTATCGTGATCCGTGTATTCGCTGTGGTAACGAACATAATATCCGATAGATCAAATTCAACATCCAAGTAGTGATCTCGGAACGTCTCATTTTGTTCTGGATCAAGCACTTCAAGGAGTGCTGATGCTGGATCACCTCGCCAGTCAGAACTCAGTTTGTCTATTTCATCAAGCAGGAATAGCGGATTTTTCGTTTGAACATCACGTAACCCTTGAATAATGCGTCCAGGGATAGCCCCAATATAGGTTCTGCGGTGCCCACGGATTTCAGCTTCATCGCGTACACCACCGAGGGACATCCGGACGAATTTTCTACCGGTTGCGCGCGCAATAGATTTACCCAATGATGTTTTACCAACACCCGGAGGACCCACTAAACAGAGAATTGGACCTTTAACCTGTTCGACCAATTTCAGGACAGCGAGGTATTCTAATACATTCGTTTTAGGTTTTTCCAATCCGTAATGGTCTTCGTCGAGTATCTTTTCTGCCTGATCAAGTTCAATAGTATTTTCAGTACGTTCTTTCCACGGAACAGCGAGGAGCCAATCTACATAGTTCCGAATCACACCGGACTCTGCCGACATAGGGGGTATTTGTGCGAGTCTGTCAAGTTCTTTGAGTGCCTTCTTTTCTGCTTCTTCAGTCATACCAGCATTTTCAACTTGCTCGCGCAAATCATCTATTTCATCAACCTCATTCTCTCTTCCAAGTTTTCGTTGAATAACTTTTAACTGCTCTTGCAGATAGAATTCACGATGTGTCTTCTTGACGGAATCACTAACTTCAGATTGAATTTCATCTTCAAGATCAAGTAAGTCAAGGTCTGCTTTCAGAAAGGCTATAATTAATTTTAGTCGCTTGATTGGGTTCAGTTCGGAAAGTATTTCTTGCCGTCTATGTGGTGGAATTTCTATAATAAAACGTGCGATATTATCAGCGAGGATCCCAGGTTCCTCAATTTCACGTGTATGCCTGACCATATCAGGTAGTATATCTTTTGAATGGGTAGTTGCGTAACTACGAAATACAGTGTGTGCTTCATTTATAAGTTGTTTAGATGCATCCCCAATCCCAATGAGTTCAGAAACGATTTTGACGGATGCCCTTAAATATCCATCAACCTGTGTGCAATGTGCGACGATTGCACGTGCAGAAGTCTCTACTGCGATACGAAGTGTTCCATTTCCGAGGTCAAGGTCTTGTATAATATTTGCCACAATACCGACGGTATGGAGGTCATCCGGATTCGGTTCTGCATTTTCTTCAAGTTCAGTTTTTTGATGGAGGAGCAAGACCTTGTTATTTGTATTTATAGCCGCCTTAGCGGCAAGAACACCCATTTTCCGTTGGATGGTCAACGGTGTCCAGTCCTCTAACCTTTGGTCAAGTACTGCTTTTGTTTTTGGGAAAAAGGTCTCAAAATGGAGTGGCAGTGCGATAACTGGTAAAAAAACAGTTGAATCGCTGTCAAGTCTTTCAGAATCTTGACTCATGGTTTGCTCCTTTAAGCGGTTTTTAGAGCTTCAGATGTCGTGTCAACTAATTCAGGTGGACTTTTACCTAAAACACTATCTTCGGTTATCTGACATGCGTTGACTTCGTCAAGTGACGGTATCTGATACATCGTATCAAGCATTATTTTTTCCATAACTGCACGTAAGCCTCGCGCGCCAGTTTCGCGTTCAATTACTTGATGCGCAATTGCAGAAAGCGCATCATCGGTCACATCAAATTGCACACCCTCATAAGCTAAAAGTTGCCTATATTGTTTAACGAGGGCGTTTTTCGGTTCGGTCAGTATTCTAATTAGGGCAGATTCATCTAATTCATGAAGAATCGCTGCAATAGGTAACCTACCAATAAGTTCTGGAATGAATCCATACTTTGTAAGATCTTTTGCAGTAGCATGTTCCAGAATTTCGTGAATCTTTCGTTTGTTTTTGGATTGAATGGTGGATCCGAAACCGATACTCTGTTTACCAAGTCGGTCTTTAATAAGGTTTTCTAAACCGATAAAAGTACCTCCACAAATAAAGAGGACATTTTTAGTATCAACTTCTAACATCTCTTGATGTGGATGTTTTCTTCCCCCGCGTGGCGGCACATTAGCCACAGTGCCTTCTAATATCTTAAGAAGTGCTTGTTGCACTCCTTCCCCCGAAACATCACGTGTAATTGATGGGTTTTCGGATTTGCGCGTTATTTTATCTATTTCATCAATATAAATAATTCCAGTTTGTGCACGCTTGATGTTTCCGTCTGCTGCCTGAACGAGTTTCAGAATAATATTTTCTACGTCTTCACCGACATATCCTGCTTCTGTTACAGTAGTAGCATCCGCAATAGCAAAGGGAACATTTAATACCTTTGCAAGCGTTTGAGCAAGCAGTGTTTTACCAGTACCCGTGGGACCTATCAACAAGATGTTACTTTTGTCTAATTCAATATCGTCTGTATTATCATGCTG
>LXNI01002665.1_pt1 | contig 11750 bp, 11 predicted proteins | sample 809091 | NCBI WGS metagenome assembly LXNI01 (sample SAMN04870527, study PRJNA318959) | sponge metagenome | biome: 01000161; feature: marine sponge reef; material: water | host: Sarcotragus foetidus | place: Greece: Milos, Mediterranean Sea | collected 2013-05-29 | depth 5-7 m | reverse complement strand
AATTGAACTTACATTAGTAGAATAGAAGTCTGACAACATAGATTCACCAGCAATAAGAAGGCTCTCAATGATGAGTATCCTCAAATTGTTCTGTCATGTCGATGACTACAGTTCGGTGAGCCCACTATAGTCCTAGGGTACAGCATATGTGAAAAGTTGCTGTATCAAAAGAGTTCCATAGTGCTTTCACCCCAGCATTCGAACGTGCCGTCGACCTTCATCCCGCACGTCTGGTACTCACCTGCGCTGACGGATGAGAACTGCTCGGCCGGCGGCGTTGCTTGGCCCACATTGTTATAGCCCCAGCATTTGACTGTGCTGTCGGTTCGCACACCGCACGTGTGGAATGCACCTACACTGACGGATGAGAACTTCCCGGCTGGCGGCATTACTTGGCCTACAGAGTTATCACCCCAGCATTCGACCGAGTCGTCGGCTTTCACTCCGCAAGTATGGTACCCACCCGCGCTGACGGAAACAAACTTTCCTAAGGGCGGCGTGGCTTGGCCAGTATTGTTCTTGCCCCAGCATTCGACTGTGGCGTCGGTCCTTACTCCGCAGGCGTGGCCCCAACCTGCGCTTACAGAAACGAACTCTGTGCCCAGCGGCGTGGCCTTGCCAAAATAGTCAACAAGCCCCCAGCATTCGACCGAGCCGTCGGTCCTTACGCCGCACGTGTGGACCCCTCCGGAGCTGACGGAGACAAACTCCCCGGCAGGCGGCGTGGCCTTGCCAAACGAGTCACTGCCCCAGCATTCGACCGAGCCGTCGATCTTCACCCCGCACGTGTGGAGCGCACCGGAACTGACGGAGGAGAATTCTCCGTCCGGTGGCGTAGCCTGTCCAATAATATTTCCTTCATGATCCTCATTGAAGCCCCAGCATTGGACTGTGCCGCCGATTCTGACACCGCAAATATGACCCCCCCCGGCGCTGACAGAGACGAATTCCCCGACGGACGAAGGAATGGGCTGAGGATTGTCATTGCAAGCGAACACCCCTAGGATGATGGCAAATCCAACGACGACCATGCCGAAAGTTCGATACATCTTGTCTTCCTCCGTTTCCGTCTTTCGGAACAATTCACTATTACATGCGACGCCCGCGGGATTCATGATTTCGTGAGCTCCTGACCCCATGCTAGTTGCCACTTCAGCAGGCATCGGCACTGTCGGCTTTCACGCCAAAGGTATGTACACACTGACGCTGACGGAAGAGAGCAGCCTGACCGGCGGCATTCACTACCCGGACGGTGTGAACGGCGTTGGGTGCGGTTGCCGGGGCCGCGTTTGGTACTGAGGGTGCGTAAGTTCGTTGAAGTTGACTCCTACTGTGAACCAGACGTTTCGCTCTCAGTAAGAGAGCCAGTTCGCTGTCAGATATTCAGCACCCAAATTTACACTATCCGCATGTAATTGGAGTGTCATTCTAATGTAGTTCCCACATGAAACCAATAGAATTGTCAAGGAAACATATTTCGTGGTAGTATGGTTGGCCCTGAAGTGGGCCCCCAAGAACTGAACCACGAATTGCAGATTTTTAGAAACTTCGTTCTGAGGCATTGGCATATACTGAGAGACGAAAGAGAAAGCTGATATCGAGAGTCTGCGCGCCGAATTAGGTGGTGTGCAATGGTTTACCGACGCTGGGATGGCAATGATATGCGTCGCGAATCCGGCTCAAAACTGATTGCCAGGGACATGGTTCATCTGAAGTGATCGATCAGCAACTGGTTCTTTACTCTCTGGACAAATATTCTTCCCCAGAACAAGAAGTAGGGATTTACCCACACCCCTTCTGATTCTTTCATCGCTTTACCCATTCCAGCAGGACCAGCAGCGCGAAGAGGGGGAGGGCTGCCATGCGGCGCCAGCGCCAGGGTTGGCGGGCGAGGCGGTATAGCCATTCGAGGCCGAGGCGGCGCAGCCAGTGCGGGGCGCGGGGGGTGATGCCGGCGACGAAGTCGAAGGCGCCGCCGATGCCGAGGGCGACGGCGACCGGCAGTTCCTCTTTGTGCTGGTGAATCCAGAGGTCCTGGCGGGGATGGCCGTAAGCAACGAAGAGTAGATCGGCGCGGGCGGCGGTGAGATGCTGGCGGATTTGGGGCCAGTCGGACTCGGCGGGTGAGCCGGCGTAGGTGCCGGCGACGGGCAGACCGGGATAGAGACGGGTCAGTTCGGCGGCGGCGCGTTCGGCTACGCCGGGGGCGGCGCCGAGGAAGAAGAGGCGCCACCCTTGCGCAGCGGCCCGTTGGCAGATGTGGTGGATGCCGTCGGAGCCGGTTACGCGTTCGTTCAGGCGTACACCGGCAAGGCGCGCGGCCCAGAGGACGCCGACGCCGTCGGGTGTACAGAGATCGGCTGCCGCCAGCGCCTGGGCGAAGGCGGGATGGCGGCGCGCGGTCATGATGAATTCAGGGTTGACGGTGCAGACCTGGCGGGGGAACGGCGAGGAGCGGGGAGTGAGGCGTGAGGAGCGAGTTTGCCCGCCGCTGATATCATCTTCAGAACGGTTGTCAGTGGAAGGGCTGGCGTGCTCAGTCTTCTCACTTCTCTTGGCTCTTTCTGCGGCCTGCGCTTGCGCGATCCAGGCGCTGATTGCGTCAAGGGTCTGCTGGAAATCGACGCAGTCGACGCGCACGCCCAGAATCTGTAGTGATGCCCAACCCTGCTCCCGCGGAGAGCTCATTTTTTGGCGGCGGCCTCTTCGAGCACGGCCAGCGTCTCGCGGGCGGCTTTTTCCCACGAAAAACGTTTGACATTTTCATAGCCTTTGGCGATCAGCTCCTGGCGCAGGTTCTCGTCCTGGCTGAGGCGCAGCATGGCGGCGGCGATTTCGTCGACGTTCTCGGGGTCGACGAGCAGGGCGGCGTCGCCGGCGATTTCGGGCAGGGCAGAGTTTTTGGCGCACATAACGGCGACTCCTGTGGTTTGGGCTTCGAGTACGGGCAGACCGAAGCCTTCGAATAGGGACGGGAAGGCAAAGAAGAGCGCTTTTTCCATCAAGGCGGCGACGGCGGCATCGGGCAGGTAGCCGGGGAAATGGACGCGGCCGGTCAGGCCGCGGGCGGCGGCATGGTGTTCGTACTCCTGGCTGAGCCAGCCGCGGTGGCCGACCAGGACGAGGTCCCAGCCGATTTCGTGCTGCTGTATGAGGCGCGCGAAGGCGTCGATGAGGCGCAGCAGATTTTTGCGGGGCTGGATGGTGCCGACATAGAGCGCGAACGGTCTTTGGTAGACCGATAGGGGCGCCGCGTCCCGGCCGTTTGCGTCGGCGCGTTGGACGGGCGGGCGTGGTATGGGGGCCTCGTGGATGACACGGATTTTGGCCTCCGGCACGCCGTAGAAACGCTGCAGATCGTTGGCGGTGTGGCGGCTGACGGCGATGATGCGCTGGGCGGCGGCGGCGCTCCAGCGGGTGGAGAGCTCGAGATAGAGGCGCTGCAGGGCGGTATGGGCGCGGGGGAAGTAGCGATAGCCGATGTCATGCAGGGTGACGACGGTGGGGGGCAGCAGCGCGGGCGGCAGGAAGGGCACGACGTGGGCCGGGACGAAGAACACATGCGGCGGGCGGCGGCTGATTTCCCAGGCGAGCGTGCGGTGGGTCCAAAGGCGTTTGCCCGGCAGGGTGCGAACGGTCACGGCGCGCTGGTCGTGCGGGGGCGGGGCGTCGCCGCGCATCGCTTCGGCGGTGGGTTCCTCCGGCGCGTAAAGGCGGAAGGCGAGACGATCGCTGGGCGCGGCGAGCATGTGGCCGATGATCTGGCGTGAGTAGAATTCGGTGCCGGTGGGCTCGGGCCGCAGGCTGCGGGAGGCGTCGATGCCGATGGATAGAGGAGAGAGTGAAGAGGAGCGGGGAGAGAGTGCTTCGACTGCTCCCTGTGTTTCACTTCTCACTGCGCACTCCTGGGCGTATCCCGGCCGCGGCGAGCTCTTGCGGGCCGATCGGGCCTTCCCGGAGCAGTACTGGCTGCGGTGCGCTCAGGTCGAGGACGGTGCTGGACTGGGCGAGGGGGGCGGGCCCGGCGTCGATGAGGAGAGGGATGCGGCCGTCGAGTTGGGCGAGGACGGCGGCGGGTGTCGCGCAGGGAGGCTCGCCGCTGCGGTTGGCGCTGGAGGAGGCGAGGGGGCCGACGCGACGGGCGAGGGCGCGCAGGAACGAATGGGCGGGCAGGCGTACGCCGACGGTATCGCCGCCGGCGGTGAGGGCTGGCGGCAGGTGGTTGCGCGCGGGGAGTACGAGGGTGAGCGGGCCGGGCCAGTAACGCTCGATCAGGGCCTGGGCCGCGGTTTGGCGCGCCGAACGCACAACCGCGGCTGCCTGCTCGGCGTCGCCCAGCAGGACGGGCAGGGCCTTTTGGCTGGGGCGCTCTTTCGCTGCGAACAGCCGGTCGATGGCGGCTGTGTCGTTGTAGAGACAGACAAGGCCATAGACGGTATCGGTGGGCACGCCGATGACGGCGCCCTGCTCCAGGGCAGCCGCTGCCTTTTCCAGCGCGTTCGCTTGGTCAGCCGCAATCACGACTGTCATGAGTTCCGCTCCGCTACAGATCGTACAACGCCATACTCGTACATTTCGATGCAAAGGCTTTTGCGCTTGGGGGAGTTTGCGCACTTGCAAGAGCCTGCATAGTTATTTTAGCTTTACTGTGCCCTGTGTATACTACTGATGGCTTAACAGTACGTCAACAATGATAGCGATATGAGAGACGAAAACCCTTTTGACGATCTGCTGGTGCTGGTAAAGGGCGCCGGCGACCTGGCGACCGGTGTGGCCTGGCGGCTGCACCGCTGCGGCATCCCGGTGGTGATGACCGAGTTGCCCTGCCCGCTGACGGTAAGGCGTTCGGTGGCGTTTGCCCAGGCAGTATATGACGAAGAGCACGAGGTGGAAGGGATCACGGCGCGCAGAGCGCTGACGGCGGATGTGCCGGAGGTGCTGGATGCGGGGGAGATCCCGGTTGTGGTCGATCCGGAGGCGGAGGCGATCGAGGAGTTGGCGCCATCGGCGGTTGTAGACGCGGTTCTTGCGAAGACGAATACTGGCACAACGCTGGACAGCGCGGCGTTCGTGGCGGCGCTGGGGCCGGGCTTTGAGGCGGGTGTCGACTGCCATGTTGTGATCGAGACGAACCGGGGCCCCAGCCTGGGACGGGCGATTTGGGAGGGTGCGGCCGAAGCTGATACGGGCAGGCCGGGCGCGATTTGGACGCCGCCAAGTGGCAATGAAACTGGAGAGAGCGGCGAGCGCAGCCCGGCGGTCGAGGCAAAGGCGACGCGGGTGCTGCGTGCGCCTGCTGCAGGAAGCTTTCAGGCATTGGCGCGCATCGGCGAACGTGTGCAGGCCGGGGAACCATATGGCAGGGTTCTGCAGCCGTCGGGCGAGGAGACGCCGTTGTTGGCGCCGTTTACGGGCGTGCTGCGCGGCCTGATCCACGAGAGTGTTGCGCTGCGGCCGGGCCTGAAGATCGGCGATATTGACCCGCGCAACGATCCCCGGCACGCCTTCTGCATCTCCGACAAGTCACTGGCTGTGGGCGGCGGTGTGGTGGAGGCTTTCCTGTACTGGCACTTTGGCAGAAGCGACGACAGCGTCACCGAGGAGATGGGATTCTGATGAACGACAACCGCTCGCAGCGGCCCCCTGAGCAGGGGGGCATCGAAATTTTTCCGGTCCCAGGCATACCGCTGGTGCAGCCGGGTGATGATGTGGCGGGGCTGATTATTGAGGCAGCCGCGGCTGCGGGACTTTCCCTGGAAACCGGGGATGTCCTGGTGATAGCGCAGAAGATCGTCAGCAAGGCGGAAGGGCGGCTGGTCCGGCTGGCGGATGTGACGCCGGGCGAGGAGGCGGTGCGGCTGGCGGAGGGGACAGGGAAAGACGCGCGGGTGGTGCAGGCGGTTCTGGACGATAGTAATGCGGTCGTGCGCGCACGCGCGGGCGTTTTGATCGTCGAGCAGAGCAGCGGCTGGGTGTGCGCCCACGCTGGGCTGGACCATTCGAATGTGGCGCCGGAGGAGGAGGAGACTGTGGCGCTGCTGCCGGCGGACGCGGATGCGAGCGCGACGGCGATACGCGGCCGCATTCTGGAGGAGACCGGCGCTGCGGTGGCGGTGTTGATCAGCGACAGCCACGGGCGGCCGTGGAAGATGGGGACGGTTGGCGTCTGTATCGGCTGTGCGGGTCTGCCGGCGCTGTGGGACCAGCGAGGGCTGACAGATCTGTTCGGATACGAGCTGGTCGCGAGCGAGGAGTGCATCATCGATGAGCTGTGTGCGGCGGCGACGCTGGTGATGGGTCAGAGCAGTGAGGGCCGGCCGGCGGCGATCATTCGCGGTTACAGGCGGCCGGATGCGGCGGATGCGCCGGCGCGGTCGATTCAGCGTCCGGCGGAGAAGGATATGTTTCGTTGAGAAGTGAAGGATACAAAAAAGGAGCGAGAGAATCTCGCTCCTTGGGAATAGTACCCCCGACAGGATTCGAACCTGTGCTCCCGGCTCCGGAGGCCGATGCTCTATCCACTGAGCTACGGGGGCATGGCGCACTGAGAACGATACCACAGCGGTCGCTCGTTAGGCAAACGACGTTCCTGAAACGGCGCCCGGCACCATAGTGCGGCGGGCGGTTGGAGAGCTGTTGCTCGCGCGTTTATAGATGACTTTCGGGCCTCCCTATGCTATCATTCTCTACGGTTGCCACTGAACGGTTTTCGGTTGTCAAACAGTACGCGGCGGGCGAAACTGTGTACTTGGAGAGTTTTTGGTTTCGAGTTTTTAGTTTTTAGGTAACTGCTAAGCCACAGTACTTGACCAGCCAGTCATCCTTGGAACCATTCAGGCTCTTGGTGACGCAACTGGTGTACAGCCGTCGCCATGCGCGCCAGCCGACACGTTGCGAAGAAGGCACACGGTCGGTGAGGGATGGTTTTGGAGGGGGGCGTTGCGGGGGCGCAGCCCCTGCACAAGGGAGGGCCGAAGGCCCGACCGCCCAAATGACAACATTGAGGGGAGAGAGAACACCTCTGCTCCCCTCGTTCAGGGTTGCGAATCAGTTGCGGCTGAGTAGTTACGTTCTTAGTAACCCCACTTTTATCCGGTGGCTGACTAAGACTGCCTACCAGAAGCCAGGAAGTTACTCCGAGTCTACAGGCATCCTGTTGTTGTCTGATTTCAGCAGTTGTCGTTAGAGGTCAACGGAACCTAACCACCAGCCACAAACTCGGGCTTTTGCAGGTGCGCACAGGATGCGGGCGCAAGAGCTTTCGACCACCGGTTTTAAGGAACGCGCCACCGTGTCAACGCCAGCAGCAGTTCGGGTTCAGTCCTTCGGAACGACCGTCTTCGCCGAGTATTCTGCCCTATCTTTGGAATACGATGCGATCAACCTGGGGCAGGGGTTTCCCGATTTCCCTGCGCCGGATTTCGTGATTGAGGCGGCGCGCACCGCGCTGGCCTCCGGCTACAATCAGTATGCGCGCAGCGCGGGCCACCCGCGGCTGGTGAATGCGCTGGCGGCGGTGTACAGCCCGGTTTTTGATCGCGAATTGGATCCGCTGACCGAGATTGTCGTGACCACGGGCGCGACGGAAGGGATCTACGCCACGGTGCAGGGGCTGATAGACCCGGGCGATGAGGTGATCCTGATCGAGCCGTTCTACGACAGCTATCCGCCTTCGGTGATCATGGCGGGCGGAACACCGGTATATGTTCCCCTGCGGCCCATGCCCGGCGCCACCAGCGCGGCGGATTGGCGGATCGATATGGAGGATTTGCGGGCCGCGATCAGCCCGAAGACCAAATTGATTATTATCAATACGCCGCTCAATCCCGTGGGCAAGATGTACAGCCGGGAGGAGTTGCTGGCGCTGGCGCAGATTGTGCAGGAGCATGATCTGCTGGTGCTGAGCGATGAGGTCTACGAGTGGATGACCTACGACGGGACGCCGCACGTGCGGATGGCGACGCTGCCGGGCATGTGGGAGCGCACGATTACGCTGGGCAGCGCGGGCAAGACTTTCTCCGTGACCGGCTGGAAGATCGGCTGGGCGATTGCGCCGGAGCCGCTGGCGCACGCGGTGCTGATGGCGCACCAGTGGATCCCGTTTGCGGTGACCACGCCGCTGCAGGAAGCGGTGGGGGCAGCGTTTGAACAGGTGGAAGAGCGCAACTACCTGCATGAACTGAGTGTCATGTATCAGGGCAAACGGGACATCCTGCTGTCGGCGCTGATCGAAGTCGGATTCCCGCCGGTTACGCCGCACGGCAGCTATTTCATTCTGGTTGATACGACCGATTTGGACACGCCTCTGCCGACCGACGACCCGCGCGACGTGCAGATCTGCCGCTGGCTGACGAAGGAGATCGGCGTGACCGCGATCCCGCCCTCCGCATTTTACAGCCCCGAACACAGCCATCTGGCCGCCAATGTCGCCCGCTTCTGCTTTTGCAAGACGGATGCGATTCTGGAGGCGGCGGCGACGCGATTACGCACGAATCTGTAACCCCAACGACCAGCTAGCAGTGGCTCTTGGCCGGTGGCTGCACTGACCACAGGACACTGACCGCTGGATAGTGACCAGAGGAAACTGGACATGGAATTACGGGTACAGCAAGGGAATATCGCTGAGACCGATGTCGATCTGATCGTCATCAATCTTTTCGCGGGCGTCACCGCGCCGGGCGGCGCGACGGGCGCGATCGATCGTGTGCTGAATGGCGCGATCAGCCGACTGATAGCGCAGGGGGATTTCAGCGGCGAGGCCGAGTCGACGGCGCTGCTGTATGCGCGCGCAAATGGCGGGTCGGGAGCGGAAGAACAAGGGGGGCTGACCGCGCCGCGGGTGCTGATTGTCGGGCTTGGCAGCAGTGAGCAGTTCGGGATTGGCCAGATCCGGCGGACGGCGGCGGTGGCGGCGCAGGCCGCGGCCAAGTTGAAGGGCGTCAAGACGATGGCGACGATCGTTCACGGCGCGGGGATTGCCGGTCACGATGCGGATGCGGCGGCGCAGGAGGTGGCGCTGGGGACGATTTTGGCCAGCTACCGGCAGAAACGGTATGGCCGCGAGGATGCAGACGCGGGGTTGGCGAGTTGTACGGTGGTAGAGTACAGCGCGGCCAAGCTGGCCGACGTTGAACGCGGTGTAGCCAGGGGAAAGGCGATTGGACGCGGGGTTTGCAGCGCGCGTGACCTGGTTAACGAGCCGGCCAATATTCTGACGCCGGTGGAGATGGCGGCCCGCGCGCGGGCGATGGCGTCCGAGGTCGGTTTGAAGATCACGGTGCTGGACGAGGCTGCGATGCAGGAAGAGGGTATGGGCATTCTGCTGGCGGTGAGCCAGGGCAGCGTTAATCCAGCCCAGTTTGTCATCCTGGAGCACGCGCCGGCCGGCAGTTCGGAGGCGCCGCTGATCCTTGTTGGCAAGGGCATCACCTTTGACACGGGCGGCATCAGCATTAAGCGCACGGGCGGCATGTGGGAGATGAAGGGCGATATGGGGGGCGCGGCGGCGGTGATCGGCGCGATGGAAGCGATTGGCCGCCTTAATGTTCGGCGGCGGGTGATCGGGATCGCGCCCTGTGTGGAGAATATGCCGGACGGCAAGGCGTTCCGGCCGGGCGATATCATCACCGGCATGACTGGAAAGACTGCTGAGATAATCAGCACGGACGCGGAGGGACGGCTGATTCTGGCGGACGCGCTGGCGTACGTCTCCCGTTTCGACCCCACTGCAGTTGTGGATCTGGCGACGTTGACGGGCGCGATCGGCACGGCGCTGGGAATGCATATACGCGCCGGTCTTTTCAGCAACGACAGTTCTCTGGAAGAGGCGTTGATGGCCGCGGCGGACCACAGTGGAGACCGTTTGTGGCCTTTCCCGATGGATGTGGAGTACGAGAAGCCGATCAAGAGCGATATGGCCGAGGTCAAGAACAGCGCCGGGCGCGCGGGCGTTAGCAGCAGCGCCAAGTTTATCGAACACTTTACAGAAGGCTACCCCTGGGCCCATCTGGATATTGCCAATATGGTGCTGGCCGACAGCCGGATCAATGCGGAGACGCCGAAAGGCGCTACGGGATACGGCGTGCGGCTGCTGGTTGAACTGGCAGAACGGTACGCGGCCAGTGCGTGATTTTCCGTTGCAGGCAACCGGGCGAGCGACCTCGAGGAAGCAGAGGCCGGCTACGAAGAATTAGACAGTAGTGGGAGAGACAGGTATGCGGATGAGAATGATACGACGGTTGGGTTGGAGTGTCGGGGGCGGTTTGTTTCTGGCAGGCGCGTTGCCGAAGTTGACGCTGGCGGCGGGGTTGGAGCAGACGGTAGGGACGGAGATAACGACCGTTGTGCCGGCGATGGTTCCGCTCTTAGGGGCAGCGGCGGGGATTGAGCGCTTGATGGAACTGGGCTGGCACTATCTCGAATGGGGCGCGTTGCGTTTTTTGGGCTGGCGGCCCAGCGATCTCAAGTCGCCCGGCTATATCGCGTTCAAACGCAGCACCAGCCTGCTGGCAGGTATCTTTCTTGGCATCGTGATTTCCAACTACAGTGGTATGCGTTTGATGAGTTATCTCAACCAGACGCTGCCCGGCTTTCTGGACCAGGTTCCGGATCTGTGGGACATTCTGGTCACAGGTTTGATGATTGGGGCGGGCACCAAGCCGACGCACGACCTGCTCGGGATAATCACCCAGGTGAAGAATTTGATCGGCAGCACAGCGTTGAAGCAGCGGGAGGAGGCGGGCGCGGCGCTGGCTGACAGCATTCTCAAGCTGCGGCAGGCCGATGCACCTGCTTCCTACCGGGTGGATGTGCCGGGCGTGGGCGCGACACAGGTTCCCGGCTCGCAGGCGCAGGCGCCCCGCAACCGTATGCTTGACGAAAGCGGGGGCAGACGTCGCGAGCGCAATATAGACCGCTATGCCAACGCGCTCCACGATAATTTGTATAGCGGGAATTGAGGGGAGGGGCGTGGCGTGCGTAAACGGCACGACCTCACTCCTGGATTCGAACGAAAGTCGAACGGTTGATACTGGCCAACGTTGAGACATCTGCTTGAAAATGGCTGGTAGCGGCCCACTGGCCCTTGCTCGAACCAAGACCGATTCCGTCGAACCACTTATCCAGATGCTGGTCTGACACTGTTATCGCCGGAGATTCCCGCTTCCCTATTGGCCCCTCGAAATTGTATTACACATCCTCGCTCTTTACTTCCGGTCTTTAGCGCCCTCCGAACAGCTGACCCAGATCGACATTGCCGCCGCCACTCGCGCCTTTGCCGCCGACCTGGGGCAAGTATTGGGCGATCTTCTGCGCCAGTTTGTCCATGGGCATGGTCTGCAGGTAGGCTTTGCCCGGCCCCCGCAGCGTGGCGAGGAAGAGGCCCTCGCCGCCGAGCAGAATGTTTTTGAAGCCGCGCACGATTTCGACATCGAAATCTACGGTCGGATCGATCATGGCCACGTGGCCGGTGTCGACGCGCAGCAGTTCGCCCGGCTGGAGTTCCTTGACCAGGATCTCGCCGTCGAAGTTGACGAAGGCTCTACCGGGGCCGGTCAGCCGCTGCATGATGAAGCCTTCGCCGCCGAACAGGCCGGCGCCGAGCCGCTTGCGGAAGTGCATGTCCAGGTCGACACTTTTTTCCGCGCACATGAAGGCGTCTTTCTGCACGATCACCGACTGTCCGCCAGCAAGGTCAAGATCGAGGATCTTGCCGGGAAACTCGGCTGAAAAGGCGACCTCGCCCTCGCCCC
>LXNI01002663.1_pt1 | contig 11762 bp, 7 predicted proteins | sample 809091 | NCBI WGS metagenome assembly LXNI01 (sample SAMN04870527, study PRJNA318959) | sponge metagenome | biome: 01000161; feature: marine sponge reef; material: water | host: Sarcotragus foetidus | place: Greece: Milos, Mediterranean Sea | collected 2013-05-29 | depth 5-7 m | reverse complement strand
CAAGTTGTGCTTAAGCGAGCAAGAGTCTCAGGCCCAGAACGGCAAGTACTTTGCGAACTTTCGTCCTTGCAACCAGTCATACGGCTTGATGCGACCGGCATCCTGCGCACTGCTGATGATGCGAAACGCGGTGGCAGTGCCGGCCTTATCGATTCCAAACCGCTTCCGCAGACTCGAGTTAATCATCGGTGAGCCGTTGACACACCACCGACACTCATGGTTCGGCCGACGAACTGTCCCCACTCGCACCAATGGTACTCTCGAGTTGATGCTTTGTCGCGTCATCACGTGTTTTCGGGGGCAACAAACGTCCAACACGCCACTGCTGCACCCCCACCATTTGCAGACGCTTCGATAGCGAGGCCGGTCTGACGTGGGTTTGCTCGACGCTGTCTCCGAGACACTGAGGGCATCAAGAATCGAACGATGCAAGACCCTGTCGCCGCTCCGGACCAGCCTGCAGATGTAGCATCAGCCATCGAGGATTTGCTGCTAGATGATGACGGCATCTCTAGTATTGAGGACCGACTACGCGGCTTCAACATCTTTGAAGCGATCGGCCACACTCGTGCCGAAATGCGGCACTCCGACTTCCTGGCCTTCTTGCTGGACCCGAACCGCGATCATGGCCTTGGCTCCGAGTTCCTGTCCAGGTTCGTAATCAAAGTTGTCAAGGAGATTCCTTCCAGGGAGCGTCATATCTCACTGAGCCAGATTGCCTTGATGGACTTCGAGGGCTGTCTTGTGCTCCGCGAGCATCACTTCATCGATGTGCTCTGCATCGATGAAGCCAACCAGTTCTTGCTGGCAATCGAGAACAAGATCGGATCCGGAGAGCATTCCGATCAGCTAACGCGCTATAGGGACTTTCTGGAGAATCACTATTCGAATCATCGTCGGGTGCTTGCTTACTTGACACCTGACGCGGACACGCCGTCCGACGACTCCTGGACACCAGTCAGCTATGCAGTGATAGTATCGATCCTTGAATCGCTCGGCACGAAATATGCGGGCGGCCCCGAATCGCCTGTTTCGATCGCCCTGGAGCACTATGCGCAAATGCTTCGGAGAAACATCGTGACCGACACGGAACTTGTGGACATTGCCAGGGCGGTCTACCGAAAGCACCGGACTGCTCTCGACTTCATTTTCGAGCAGCGTCTCGATCCTCAGCTCGAGATGAGCGAATCCATCTGTGAGCTCTTGGGGAAGGATGATCGGATCAAGTTGACTCGCTCCACGAAAACCTATATCAACTTCGTCCCGCTTGAATGGGAGAACATTGAGGCGTTTATGCAGACATCGAAGAAGGACTGGACTAGAACCGGCCACACGCTACTCTTCGAGGTCACGAATGAACGGGATAGAATCAGGCTGGGTCTGATCGTAGGCCCTGCCTCGGATAGCGTGAGAGGGTCGATTGTCGAATTCGCGAAGAGCAGTCCGCGCCTGCGTACTCCCGCCAAGCATTCCTCCAAGTGGTCAACAATCTACTCGAAGACCTTGATTGACCGGCCGACGTTTGCAAAGTCGTCCTTGGAAGAGATCCGGGGGGCATTCGACAGCAAGTTTCGCAAGTTTATGGATGGTGATTTCCCGAAGCTTGTTGGCCACCTGTCTGCCAGATTCTCTAACGGATCTTCATTTCCTAACTCGCCCTAATTTTGTCATGCTTGGCTAATCTGCACGTCAATCAATGACCACTATAACACCTTTATAATCAGTAAGTTGCGTGATTTTCTAACATGTCACGAGTAGCCGTCCACCGAGCAATCCGCTCGTCTGATGTACAGGGGCGCATCCCCTTAAACACACCCCCTCGTTGATGGCGTTGTTCTCCATAGTTCACCGAGGGTATTGACCCGAATGGAGGTATAGCGTCTTGCCGGCCGCTGCCTGGTCTTTGACTCCCGCTTCACCACCTACGGCCACCTTGCCCGGCTCGACAAAGCAAGGCATCCGCTTCGCCACCGTCCGCCGCCGCGGGCGCTCCTTGCTGGAGCGTGCCCAGGCCCTCGACAAATCCGCCCGCCAGAGCATCCGGGTCCCGACGGCAGCCGGCACGCGCCTCGTCTCCAACCACGACGATACCGTCACGCTGCGTTCTTTCGGCGGCGACCTGCGCCAGATTACCATCCTGCGCGATTCCCACCGCCGTTCCTGCGTTCTGATCACCAATGACTTGGAGACTTCGCTCGCAGCCGTCCTGCGCCGCTATGCCCGCCGCTGGCTCGTCGAGCAGTCGATTGCCGAGCAGCTGGTCTTCTTCCATCTCAATCGCCTCTCCTCCTCGATGGTTATCAAGGTCGATTTCGACCTGACCATGACGGTGCTGGCCAACAACTTGCTGCGCCTGTTGTCCCTCGACCTGCCTCCCGGATACCGCCGCCTAACCGCCCGCCGTCCCTACGAGAAGTTCCTCTGCAACGCCGCTGAGATGGCCTTGGAGCCCGACCGCTGCCGCGTGTCGCTGAAGAAGAAACGCGACCTGCCCGCGCTGCTGGAAGCCTTGCAGGCCGTCGGCCCATGCGGCATGCCGTGGCTCGGCAACCGGAGAGTTGAGCGAGAAATCGCGATCTATACGAGGTGTCAGTTATGGCATTGAAAATCCGTACTCTAACTGGCAGCGATCAAAATCAATACGCCGAGGCTTCAGGCGGTGCTACTTGCGGACGCGCAGTGCCTGCTCAATCTCAAGCCTAGAAACTCGCTGGCGTCTTGCCGGAACACTTCAACTCACTTCCTGTGGACGAACAGCAAGGCCTGAATCGGATGAAGCAACCGTCGCAGCTAGACTGTCAGGTCCTCGTTGCCTTTCTTCGCCACCCTCGGACGAAAAGTGGTGCCAACTACGGTATGCGTCTTGTCCTAAATTCCCCAAACGAGGTAGGCCCGTGGCTTGCCTTCGAGAACTGCTGTGTTCGATAGTGCAGATAGGTACTCCCCAATTGCGTGGGGGTTGCTGTTGTTCACTTTGAACTCGACCCATGTGGATTCTGCAGAATGCGTCCGCAGTTCATCGAGAAGACCGTGAATATCCTGGTACTTGAGATTGTCAGCCATCGTCGTACCCGCTGGCGACCATCGCTAACTCTAACAAGATTGCACGACAGGGTCTCGCGATTGAGAGCGAGGTGCGCCGGGCCCACATCGAGTTAGATCGGGGCGGAGTTATCTTTCAAAGAACAGCGCGGCTCGAAACCCGTCGTCGCCTACGATTGTCCTATCGGTTTCGAGCATTCTGCTGGTCGGCTAGCCAGATCACGAGCGGCGGGCCTGAGGATGTTGCGGCCCAAAATGCAGTGCAGGCTACTGGATCGGCAGCGTCGGAGGCGCGGCCTCGTCCTCGACCACTTCGTCGATCTCGTCGGTGCGTGGCACCACCACCGCGGCGGCCACGACATCACCGTCCTCAAGGTTGACCAACCTCACGCCCTGGGCCGAACGCCCGGTGGCGCGAATCCTGTCCGAACTCGTGCGCAGTATCTTCCCGTTGCGGGTGACGATCATGACCTCGTCGTCAGGCAGCACGCACATGACCGCCACCACCGCGCCGTTGGCCCTGGTGATCTTGGTGTTGATCACGCCCTTGCCGCCCCGTGCGGTCAGACGGTACTTGCCCAGCTTGGTGCGCTTGCCGTAGCCAAGCTCGGTGACCGCAAGCACCAAGTGTTCGTCCGTGGCGCAAAGCATTCCGATCACGTAATCCTCTTCCAGCAAGCGGATGCCCCGCACGCCCCGAGCAGTGCGCCCCATCGCCCGGACTTCGTCGTTCTCGAAGTGAATTGCCTGGCCTTGGTTTGTGGCGATCAGGATCTTGTCTTCTTTGTCGGACAGCCTCGCCGAGACCAGCTCGTCTCCCTCCACCAATGACAGCGCGATGATCCCGCGCGACATCGGCCTCGAGAACACATCCAGCGAGCACTTCTTGACCGTGCCATTGCGCGTGACCATCACGACGTACTTGTCCGAGTCAAAGCTCGTCACGGGCAGGAACGCCTGCACGGTCTTCTCGTCGGGTTGCAACGACAGCACGTTGACGATGTTGCGCCCCTTCCCAGAAGCGGGCACCTCGGGGATGTTGTAGACCTTGAGCCAGTAAACGCGCCCGAGATTGGTGAAGACCAAGATGTAGGAATGGGTGGTGCCGAAGATCAAGCTCTCGACGATGTCCCCGTCGCGAGTGCTCATGCCAATGCGGCCTCGACCGCCCCGGGACTGCTTGCGGTAGGTATCCAAGGCGGTGCGCTTGAGGTAACCGTTCTTGGTCACCGTCACCACCATGCCCTCGTCCGCTATCAGGTCCTCGATCGAGATCTCGCGCACTTCCTCGCCGATCTCCGTGCGGCGAGGGCTCCCGAACTTCTTCTTCAAGTCCCGCAGCTCGTCAATGATGAGTTGGTTGAGGATCGTTTCCGAGCCTAGGATTTCTTCGTACCCGGCGATCTTCGTCTGCAATTCGTCGAGCTCGTCGAGGACCTTCTGGCGCTCCATGCCTGTCAGGCGCTGGAGCTGCAATTCGATGATGGCTTGCGCCTGGCGCGGCGTGAAGTCGAACGGGCGGAACGTCGCTTGGGCGTCTTCGCGCAGAAATCGGCGGTAGTCGACTTCGATCTCGCCCGTCAGTCCCAGCTTGGCATCCTTGGGCGTGGCAGATGCCCGGATCAGGGCGATGACCTCGTCGATGCGCAGCAGCGCCTTGGCGAATCCGAGCAAGATGTGCTCTCGCTCGCGAGCCTTGCGCAGTAAGAAGTTCGTGCGCCGCCGGACCACGTCTTGGCGATGGGCAATGAAGGCCTTGAGGTATTCGATGAGGCCGATTTCCTTGGGCCTGCCATCGACGATGGCGAGCATCCCCACGCCCGCGCCGTGCTGCAGGTCGGTGTGCTTGTAGAGGTTGTTCAGCACAACCTCCGGGTTGTCACCGCGCTTGACCTCAAAGACGATGCGCATGCCGGTGCGGTCGCTCTCATCGCGGATATCGCTGATGCCCTCGATCTTCTTCTGATTGACCAATTCCGCAGCCTTCTTGATCAGCCGCGCTTTGTTGACCTGGTACGGCACCTCGCTGACCACGATCGCGCTGCGATCCTTGCGCAGCTGCTCAATCTCGACCTTGGCGCGCACCAAGACGTGCCCGCGCCCGGTGGCGTAGGCCTGCCGGATACCCGCCGTGCCGCACAGGATGCCGCCCGTCGGGAAGTCCGGTCCCTGCACCATCGTGATGATGCGCTCAAACCTTGTGTTGGGGTGCTTGATCAACTGGATCGTGGCATCCACCAGCTCGCCGAGATTGTGCGGCGGGATGTTGGTCGCCATTCCGACCGCAATGCCGTTGGAGCCGTTGACGAGCAAGTTCGGCGCGGAAGCTGCCAAGTACTCCGGTTCCTCGGCCGAATCGTCGTAATTGGGCCGATAATCGACCGTGTCCATGTCGATGTGCTCAAGCAACGCCTCGGCATACGGCGCTAGCCGCGCCTCGGTGTAGCGCATGGCCGCGGGCGGGTCGCCATCGATGGATCCAAAATTTCCCTGCCCGGTCACCAGCAGCTCGCGCATGCTGAACGGCTGGGCCATGCGCACTAGCGTCTCGTAGATCGAGGAGTCACCGTGGGGGTGGTACTTGCCCATCACCTGGCCGACGATCCGGGCGCACTTGCGCGGCGGGCGATTCGAGCGCAGCCCTTCCTCGCGCATGGCGTAGAGGATGCGCCGCTGCACCGGCTTGAGGCCGTCCCTGACGTCAGGCAGGGCCCGCCCGACAATGACCGACATCGCGTAGTCGAGATACGACTTGCGCATCTCGTTCTCGATGTTGATCGGGCTGATGTTCGGGTCTAAGCCATCGGGATCATTCAAGACCCCTTCAGTGTCTTTCGGGTGGTCTTCCGCCATAGCACCTGTAGTGGGGGGACATTCTGATTATACTATGGATTCCACATCGGGCGGCCTTTCGGATGGTCGAATCGCAGGGCCCATCAACGCTCAGAGCGGATGTCGTTACGGCTCTTCCCACACCTGCTGAATTGACGGTTGCTCCCGAGTCATGCCTGTTCTGCTCCGGCAACCCGTTCAAGATCTGGCAAGGATCGCTTGCCGCCGCGTGCGTTGCATTGAGTCGGTCGGTCGACAGGGTCGGGTCGGCGTGGCGAGGCGAACGCGGGCAGGGACCGGGACTGACTTTCCAGACTGCTATGAATCCCCTTGCGAACGTTCCAGCGAGCGCTCGCTTGATCGACGAACAGCAGGATTCGAGTCCAGCCGTGCGAGCGTTGCGGCACACGTACTCGCTCACGAATTGGTTTGCCGGTTGGTGCTTGAACGGCAGGAAGTCGCAGGCCGACGCATCGGCCCTGCACACAGCCGCACCAACGCCGGAGCGATGCTTGACGAGACCGCGTAGCGTTTCGCAATCAGCGGGCTTGGCCGGTATGTCCCTTCCCAGCAGCAGCAGCGTCTCGACCGCTGATCTGGCAGCTGCATTCCGCGCGCTCCATGCGAGCACGGAGAAACCCGTCTTTGTCGATCCGTTCGCGCGCGTCCTGTGCGGGTGGCCATTTCGGCTGGCGCTAGCGTGCCCCCCCTTGGAGCATGCGCTGAAGGGGCTCGCCCATGAGGCGCTGGCGCCGATCACGATGTCCATCGTGTTGCGAGCCCACTACGCCGAAGCAGCTCTTGAGAGGGCTGTGGCGTCAGGTCTGGGCCAGTACGTCATCATCGGCGCCGGAATGGATTCCTTCGCGTTTCGGCGTTCGGAAATGCTCGAGCGGGTTGAGGTCTTCGAGATCGATCATCCCGTCACCCAGCGCAAGAAACTGCTCCGCTCCCGCAAGGCCCGGCTCGCAATTCCCCGGCGGCATCATTTCATCGCGGCGGACTTGACCCGCAAGTCGGTCACCGAGGCACTCGCCGGGTCACAGTTTGCCATGTCTCGGCCAGCGTTCCTGTCCCTTCTGGGCGTGGCGCACTACCTGCCTCGCGAGGCGTTGGTTGCCACCGCGCGGTCGATCGCGCGGGACTTGGCGCCCGGAACGCGTCTCGTGCTCGAGTACCTCTTGGACGAGGCTTCTTGCGGCAGAGCGGGCAGAGCGCTCAGGGCTAGGATGCTGGATTTCGTTCAGGGGCGCGGCGAGCCCATGCGCGCGTCGTACGCGATTGGCGAGATGAACGCGTTGATGGTCTCCGCAGGGTTTGAGGTGATGGAAAACCTTAGCAGCGGGCAACTCGAGGGCGCTTGCCGAGTGCCGTCCGGCACTTCCCCGTCCGAGACACTCGGTATCTTTGCCGTTGGCCAGTTTCGGGTCGGAGGGCTAAGTGCCTGAGACCTCAGCGGCCCGACGTCAAGTCTAATCGCCGGCACCGACAGTCCGCCGCTCCGAGCAGGCTCGCGGTCCACGTTGGTCGATCCGCCCGGTCTTGCGGCTCCGGCCGAAGCGCTCCGCGGGCGAGCTTGCGGACGTGCCGCCAACCGGCGAACTTGCTCGGCTGCCCGGTTCGGCCTGGCTGGCGCTACGGCGCCTCCTGCCGAGTCCGCGCCTTGGAGATTTTCCGCTAGAATTGGCGGGTGGCCGAGTCGAAGGTCAGCAGGCGGCGGATCCTAGGGGCTGGCGGTGCGCTTGTCGCCATGCCGGCCGCCAGCCAGGACAAGGACAGTCCTGGCGGCCCTTCCGGGGGTGCCGCCAGCGGCCTGCGTCGAGTCAGGCAGGAACTGGTCGATCCGCCGTCCGTTCCCCGGCACGAGCAAGTCGCGCCGGACGCGCCGGTAATCGTCGAAGTCGAGCTTGTGGTCCGCGAAGTGACCAAGGTGATCGACGGAATCGGCACCGAGGTCCAGGCCCTAACGTTCAACGGCTCAATTCCGGGGCCCCTGATCGTGTGCCATGAAGGCGACTTCGTCGAACTAACGCTGAAGAACCCGGCCGGCAACGCCTTGATGCACAACATCGATTTCCACGCCTCAACGGGAGGGCTCGGCGGCGGGGAGTTCACACAGGTAAATCCGGGCGAGCAGGTCATCCTTCGCTGGCGTGCCATCAAACCCGGCACATTCATCTACCATTGCGCTCCGGGTGGTTCGATGACTCCCTACCACGTGGTTTCCGGCATGAACGGAGCCGTGATGGTCTTGCCGAGGGGCGGTCTCAGCGACCGTGACGGGAGCCCCATACGGTACGACCGGGCTTACTACGTGGGCGAGCAGGACTTCTACATTCCCCGCGACTCCAGCGGGAACTTCCGGCAGTACAAGGCGCATGCCGAGGGAATCGCCGACATGCTCGGGGTGATGCGCACGCTGACGCCGTCCCACGTTGTCTTCAATGGCAGGGCTGGCGCCCTCACGGGCGACCAGGCCCTGAAGGCGAGCGTCGGCGAGACGGTGCTGTTCATCCACTCCCAAGCCAATCGGGATTCCAGGCCGCACCTGATCGGCGGGCATGGGGACTATGTCTGGGAGCAGGGCTCCTTCGCGGACCCGCCCGCCCACGGGCTCGAGACATGGTTCATCCGCGGCGGCTCGGCGGGCGCGGCCATCTACACTTTTCGGCAACCCGGAGTCTACAACTACCTCAACCACAACCTGATCGAGGCGGTGGAGTTGGGCGCCTTGGCGCAAGTCGTTGTCGAAGGCGAGTGGGACGACTCCTTGATGACGCAGGTCCGGCCGCCCTCACCGATTCCCGGCTGACGCTTGCGGGAACGGCAAGCCGTTTTCGGACATCCAAGCCGCGTTCCAGCGGTCCCTTCCGAATCGAGAGGTCTTGCCCGGCGCCAGCGTCCGTTGCAGGTCGCCGGACCAGCCAGCGCGCTCACCGATGCCGAACCAATTCGCGGTCTCGTCACTGCCGCTCGTCCCCGATCTAAGCGCTGAAAACGGCGAGCGAGCTGGCCCAAGACCGCTCCTCTTGAGCCGAGTCCTCCGCGCCAGAACTTGTGCAGGCCAGCTATTCCCGCTCATTCAGCGAGCAGAAACTCGCCTCGTGCATTGAATGGCTTGCCCTCGGGGCTCGGCGCACAGGGATCACTCATCCAGGCGGTCGATGACGTGAGCCCCCCGGTCCTCCGGGAAGGCTTCCAGCGGCCCGACCCGGGCGAACGTGCCGCCATCGCGCAGCTGGAATCCACGCGACATCATCGGCACATCGGCACCGATGGCGCGGGCGGCAGCCGCGAGTTCTCTAACGAGCTGGGGATGCTCCGCAGCCAAGTTGCTCGATTCGGTGGGGTCTGCATCGACATCGAAGAGCGCCTGCTGGCTTCGTGGCGCTGCAGCGCCCCGCCCAGGCGGGCCGGCGCCGCCGGGCCGACCTCCAGCGCGACGCCTCGGACCGCCGCCCGGCGCCCCGAGGCCGAGCCATCCCGGCACGGTCTCGACATACTTCCACTTCCCCCGGAAAAGGGCGCGGCCGAAGCGGGATCCGAGGACCAAGTCGCCCCGCTCGACTGATTCGCCGCCGGCGATCGCGGGCCACATGTCGAAGCCGTCCAACGGCTTCGCGACCGTCGCGGTGACTCCCGTCGCGGAGATCAACGTCGGAAGCCAGTCCAAGGCGCTCATCTGCTGCGAAAGCACTCCCGGCTCGATCCTGCCGGGCCAGTTCACGAGAGCCGGAACGCGCGTGCCGCCTTCGTAGGGGCTGCCCTTGCCGCCCAAGAGTGGGCTGTTGTCGCCGCCGCCACTGGCTGTGCCGCCGTTGTCGCTCGTCCAAATCACGAGCGTGTCCTCGCGCAGCCCCTTCTGTTCGAGCGCAGCGATCACGGACGCGACCGAGTGATCGATATGGGTCACCATCGCAGCGTAGGTACGCCGGACCTCGTCTTCGATGTGCGCGTACTGTTCCAAGTAATCCTCTTCCGCCTGCAACGGCGTGTGGGGCGCGTTCCAAGAAAGGTACAGGAAGAACGGCTCGTCCCTGTCGCGGCTTTCGAGCAGCCGGAGTGCCTCCTGGGTATACAGGTCAGTGGTGTGACCCTGTTCCTCGACCGGCTTGCCGTTCCGATGCCAGTCAGGAGCGCCCATCAGCACGTCGCTATTGTGCGAGTAGTGGTCAAGGCCACCGGTCAGCGAACCGTAGGTGTGATTCCAGCCCCGCTCGCTAGGCAAGTAGGCGCGCTTTCCGTGGCCTAGATGCCACTTGCCCAAGTACCAGGTCTGGTAACCGGCGCCTTGGAAGACCTCTCCTAGGGTGCTTTCGTCAAGCGGGAGACCGCCATGGTCGATGATGGGGCCGAGTATCCCGAATCGGAGCGGCGAGCGGCCTGTCATGATCGCGACACGCGTCGGCGTGCAGAGCGAAGAAGCGTAGTAGCGGTCCAACCGCAAGCCCCCGGCCGCGAGGCCGTCGACTGTGGGAGTCTTGATCGCGCTTCCGTTAAAGCCGACGTCGTTCCAGCCGAGATCATCTGCCATCATCAGCAAGATATTCGGTCCGGCACCCGATGCCGCCAGGGCGTAGCCCAGCAGTAGTGGCGCGAGGCCTGCTGCTCGTTTCGCTGCCTTCATGACAGCCCTCCTGCCTTTCATGCTCGCTTGACTCCGATTGTGAGGGTTCCGACCTGCGCCTTTCCGTCCGTCGTCATCGTGGGATAGACACCGGCCGGCTCGTCCCCTCCGGTCGTCCAGAACTTGACGCGGTCCTTGGCGTTCGGAAAGGGCGTGGGGTAGCGCGCGTCGTAGGCTTCCGTCTGATGGATCGAGTCCGTCAGATCGTCCGGGAAATAGAGCTGTGTCGTGAGCAGTTCCGTCCCGCCGAGGTGCACCTTCACATGCACGTGAACGGCGCGCGGGTTATACCAGCCGGGGTAGATCGTAAGAAACTCGACCTCGCCCTGATCGTTGGCCATCTGCGAGCCGCGCAGGTATCGCTTCGGGCCGGTTGGCTCGCGATGGCCGCCGCGGGGGAAGCCAGCGGGCGGCCCGCCGGGGCGACCTGATCCACCTGCCGGCCGACCTGATCCGCCGCCGCGACCGGGCGGAACGTTTGGATCGACATCTGGATGGCCGCTGTAGTTGCCGAGAGCGTCGCACGACCAGATCTCTGTCCTAACTCCGGAGATACCCTCGCAGCCCTCGGCGTCGACGATTCTCATGCGCAGCACGAGGTCGACGCCCGGCTTGCCGGAGCGCACGTCACGTCGCTCTTCGGCGTCTTGGATGTGGTAGGGGCCGTCGATTTGCGTCGAAGTCAAGATGCACTCGGCGGCGCGTGAGAATTCCGGTCCGACGACAAGCGAGCCGAGTGCGGCACTGGCCCCGATGATCGCCTCCCGGCGGGTGGGTTTGATGATTTCCGAATGTTGGTCTGGCATGTTGTTGTCTCCTGTTCAGTTGGTTTCCTCAGTGTTTCGGTCGACCGCGATGACGTGTATCACTACTTCTATTGCTCCGGGGCGGCGAGACTCGCGGCGGTGGAGAGCCTTCGAACGCATTCTGCAATAGAGCCCGAATCCGATCGGCCGTCACCCGCTCGGGATTATGAAATGACGCTTGCGTGGTCATTTTGGTCACCTTGTCGAGATCGTTCTCATCCACGCCAAGTTGCCTGAAGGCGGTCGGCGCGCCCAGCCGCTTGGCAAACTCGTAAAACCCGAGAGGGGCATCAGCCACGCCGAGCGCGTCAGCAACCTTCTGCGTCCCGGCGGCCGCCGCGAGGCATCCCGCCGCGTTGCCGCGAGTTGATTCCCGTACAGAAACAGAGAAGGCTGCATGCGAGAGGTACCCGATCAGATGAACAGTACTGCTTTGGCACATCGGCGGATGGAAC
>LXNI01002662.1_pt1 | contig 11766 bp, 8 predicted proteins | sample 809091 | NCBI WGS metagenome assembly LXNI01 (sample SAMN04870527, study PRJNA318959) | sponge metagenome | biome: 01000161; feature: marine sponge reef; material: water | host: Sarcotragus foetidus | place: Greece: Milos, Mediterranean Sea | collected 2013-05-29 | depth 5-7 m | reverse complement strand
CCATAGTGAATGTATTTCTTTTTCCTTCACTGACAGTATTTATGGTTATGGTCTGAACAATTCCAAAGAATGATAGTTTTCCCAGACCTTTTTTACCGATAACTTTCCTTCCTCCCGGAGTTGTATCTTCGGCTTCTCTGCGGTTACGGCCAATGACAAGAAATTTTTCATTGATGTCGCCAAACGACATCCCCAGCCCGTTGTCTTTTATTACTATTTTTTTCTCTTCTGTGTCATAAAGCTCAATCTTGACTTTTGTGGCATCGGCATCGTAAGCATTCGCAATCAGTTCTCCAAGGACTGGCGGGATTGTAGAATACATACGTACCCCGAGGTGTTCTATAACCTTGGGGTCAAATTTCATTATCAGTTGTTTCTCGGACATTTTCAGTTTGTACGAATAGATTCCGCTAGCCTGTAGGCAAGTTGTGGTGGCACTGCATTGCCAATTAGTTTAGCTACTATAGTTGTGTATTTATGCTTAAAAATATAATTTTCAAACGTTTGAAGGATCGCACCTTCTTTAAGAGACAGACCCCTGTTTTCTTCGGGATGGGCAAACCTGCCATTGGAAATCCCAGTAAATCTGGTTGTAATAGTTGAAGATGGCTTATCCCATCTCAGTCTTCCGTAAACGTCTCTAAATGAATCATCTTTATCCCTGTAAGCTTCTATTTGAAGTTCTGGGTCATCTTGCCATGCTTTTCTTGTACCGCCGTTTTTTGGTGTGAGTATTAGTCGTCTCAAATTTTTCTCGGATAAGGTTGCAACCGTATCCATCAAGTTGTTTTCGTCTTTGTGACCAGCTCGAAGAACTGGGAATCCGTTATGCGCTCCGATAAAATCTTTGAGAATCGATTCTTGTTCCGGATTTGGAAGGTTGATCAATTTTTGCACTCTGTTGGCAATCAAAATAAATCTCTTCCTACTCTGTGGCACTCCGTAATTCTTTGCATTTATGACGCCGCTGACAATCGTGTATCGATTTTTTTTAAGTTTCTCACAAAACTTATCAAGGCCACTCTCAGCGGCCCGTCTTTCTATTCCCGGAACATTTTCAATAACTACGTAGCCGGGTTTGTAGTAACTGACAAAGCGCCAAAAATCATCGAGTAGTCCCTTGGTTCCTTTGGATGATTTTTTGTCAGTATTAAGATTGCTCCAGTATTGGCAGGGACTGCAACCAATGAAGATCAGGGAATTATCATTACGTCTAATTCCGCATTCTTTTTCCAAAAAGGTCCGTGGCAGTTTCCGGATGTCTTTCAGAAGAAACCGTGTGTCGGGATGATTCGCTTCGTATGTGTCTTTGCAATGCTTATCTTTATCTATGCCGACAAGCACCTTCATTCCAGACATCTTCATACCCTGAGACATTCCGCCCGCGCCACAGAAAAAATCAACAACCTTTAAATCGACATCTTTCATTTATCTCCCCCCAACTGGTCAATTAGCGTCACTACATGAGCCGCAATCGCAGATGAGGCAATTCGCAAAACTTTATCTCCGTCATATTCTTCCTGCTGGTTGATACTTTGTTCTTTTTCAGCATCGTGGATAAGCTTTTTGTACATCGCCAAGGTAAGAATACCCACACCAAACCTGAAGCGATGTCTGATAATCTCTCTTTTGTCCTCATCACTTTCACCAGACAATAAAGACAATAGGTACTTGTTGGCTTTGTTCACATACACAACTAATTCATCTCCGCTTCCAACATGCCCGCCTGATTCTTCATTGTAATCATGCTCAGCCCAATCCTCTTTTTCCACCCATTCAATGTCAGGAAAATTTCGTGAAGGTTCGTTTTTCTTCGTTGTATCCGTTGTATCTCCGGAAGGATTTGCCGTTGTTTTCTTTTCGCCGGTAATTTTGACTACCACGTCAAAAACCAAAGGAGTGGCCCTGTTCGGATTTGAATCATTGAAGCCAAACCGGACGGAGATTTGATCACTCTCTCTGGCACCTGATGGAGGACTTATCTTTATGCGCAATTTTCCATTACGTAAAGAGCCGGAATTTGGTAGCACCTCGGGTGGTGGGTGTAAAAACTCTCCTCGGTTATCTTCTCTCACCAAGTAGTCGTTTTGGGCGTCTGTTTTACATTCAATCCACCTGTAAGTATTGATGGGAATGCTCTTGGTGTTGCCGTCCTCAAGGTTGATGGGCGTCAAGTACGATGGGAACTGTTTCCCTTGATATTTTTCCTCTTGACCGGGTATAGGTTTCGGACTGTCAACAATACTTCCAATATCAAAAAGCTCTTGAAGGTCGGGATTATTTTTAATGAGACTGGCAAGGAAATCTTTACTGGTTTCATCCTTTATCTGTTCGCTAATACGACGACTTCTTATTTCTCTCGCATATTTTCTAAGTTCCCCGTCGTTTTTTAAGGCATCTATAACGATTTCTTTCAATTCTCTTGTGAGTTGTATTTGTGCCATTCTTTCCCTGTCCGGTTTAAATACCGCGGAGCGTGCAGTGTTATCCATACCATTGCAATCGATTTGAACAATCAGATGATTCCTCAAATCATCAAGTCGTGCTTTTCGTAACAGACTCGCTCTTTCTTTTGCCTGGGCCTGCCCGTTAATGGTGTAGAACATCCTATAGGAATAATTACGCAAGTAATCTTTCATTTTATCCAAGCCATAATAAGATATGCGAATTGTCCCCAGGCTCGGATTTTCGGAATTCTCTATTACTCCTTCAAATTCAATTTTGCTCGATTCGTCTACTTCGTCATCGGCCTTTATTACCGTCTTCATACCTGAAAACGTCCTGGGTGCAATGCCTTCCCCCCTAAGACCTCCTTTCGTGGGTTTGGCATCAAAATCGTACAGACGAAGAGGCAAAGCACAGTCAATAAGATTTGTTGTGAGCGCGTCATATAATCCAATATCAACTGCGCGAGCGCCAGGACCGATGTCATATTCATAAAGCTTTACGATACTACCGCCATGTCTGACAACACCAATGTCATTTCTGTTCAGGGCTTTGATTTCATCGGACTCAAAGCAGGCAATTTCGCCATTTGGACAAAAATATTCAACCACGGGTAAAGCCTCTCTCAGACGAGCCTCTCTTACTCTTATCAATGTCCACCCCCACAGGCCATCTGAAGCAGTGGTCGTTTTTTTGGAAAGAATAAACTTGTACATGCCACTCCTGATTTCGGCACGAGTGCAGAAGGTAATGGAGCCGGTGCTGCCCATATTAAAACGGCCTTGAACGAACTGGATGCCCTCCTTGTTTTTTTCTCCCAGAGACAGGAATGTTTTTTCAAAATCTCTGTGATTCTGACCCTCGCCAAAATCAACTATCGTGTAGCTTGGACAGGTATTGTCTTTCCTTCCAGCACGTTTAATTCCAATTAAAACGCTCTTTTCTGCAAGCTTAGTTCTCTCCTCTCGGCCTAACAGTGTCAACCTTCCTTCTTGAACCTCAGGGAAAAAGCGTTTGACTGCATCAGTCATATTTTTGGGAACTGTTTCGCTATCAAAATCCATTTTGTCTTCCATTGCTTTCCGCATGAGGATTGCATCGATAGAATTAATAATCAGCTCCGCGAGCGCACCGACCGGTTCACTTGTTTGTACACCTACCCTATCCCAGTTCTTATTGGCGCCTCCGTAAGGTTTCCAGTTGTCCTTACAGCAAAATTCAGGCCAAGTTGTCAGAATCTCCCTTACTTCTTCGGTTGAATGGGCACGAATAAACTCTTGTGCTATTGATTTGGCATCTTCATAATTCATATGTCTATAATATCATGGTGTTGTGCCTTAATTTCATGGAATTGTCACGAGTCTCTGAGTGAATTTCAAATGCTGTTGTTGCACTCCACTGAAATTTCCTGCAAAGTAAATCTAATAGCTGAAACAGTCACAAAGATGTATTAAGATGTCGCAAAAATCCGAGATCCTCCACCTCAAATCCTTCATTTCCCGGTATATCATCGGCCAGCAGAAGCTGGTGGACAGGTTGCTGCTGGCTTTGCTGGCAGACGGCCACCTGCTGGTAGAGGGCGCGCCGGGGCTGGCCAAGACGCGTGCCATCAAGGTGCTGGGCGACGGTATTGAGGCCGATTTTCATCGGGTACAGTTCACGCCTGACCTGTTGCCGGCCGACCTGACCGGCACCGAGATCTACCGCCCCCAGGACGCTTCTTTCCAGTTCCAGCGCGGGCCGCTGTTTCATAACCTGATCCTGGCCGATGAAGTGAACCGGGCGCCGGCCAAGGTGCAGTCCGCGTTGCTCGAAGCCATGGCCGAACGGCAGATCACCGTCGGCAGGGAAACCTACCGGCTGCCGCAGTTGTACCTGGTCATGGCAACCCAGAATCCCATTGAGCAGGAAGGCACTTACCCGTTGCCCGAGGCACAACTCGACCGGTTCCTGTTGCACGTGGAGATCACTTACCCGGGGGCGGAGGAAGAGCGGGCAATCCTGGCATTGGCAAGACGGGAAGCCCACCAGGGGCATGAACAGGAGGAATTGGCGCCAATTACCCAAGACGTGATTTTTGCCGCGCGTAACGAAGCGCTGGATACCTACATGGCGGAAAACCTGGAGCAATACCTGGTCCAACTGGTGCTGGCTACCCGTAATCCGGGTGTTTACGGCGATGACCTGGCCCAGTGGGTGCAATACGGGGGCAGCCCGCGCGCCACCATTGCCCTGGATCGCTGTGCCCGTGCGCATGCCTGGCTCAACGACCGGGATTTCGTCGGGCCGGAAGACGTGCAGGCAGTTGTCTATGACGTGCTGCGCCACCGCCTGATACTGAACTATGAGGCCGAGGCCGAAGGCATTACCACCGACCACGTGATCGGTGAATTGATTAACCGCATCGCGGTGCCCTGACAGAACCATGCAGGCTGCCTCCCCTGCGTCAGTAACAGATCCGACCCGGGTATCGGTTCCGGGTCTGGTCGGTCTGAGTCAGGCAGCGGCCTCCATTCGGCTGGGGCGCGGCAGGATACTATCCCGGCAAAGCGGTGATTACCAGTCTCCGTTCCGGGGGCGGGGCATGGAGTTCGATGAGTCCAGGTTATACCAGCCGGGCGACGACATCCGCAATATCGACTGGCGGGTAACTGCCAGGACCGGCAAGACCCACACGAAACTGTTCCGGGAAGAGCGCGAGCGCCCGGTGTTCGTCTGGCTGGACTTGCGCAGACCCATGCACTTCGCCACCCGTGGCAGGTACAAGTCGGTGCTGGCCGCACAACTGGGCGCCTTGATCGCCTGGAGCGCCCTGTACAACGCAGACCGGGTGGGCGGAGTGATATTTTCCGAACAGGAACACCATGAGTTGAAACCCCGGCGCGGGAAGGCCGCGGTGTTACGCCTGATCAACCGCATCGTGCATGACCCGTCCTGGTCGCACCCGCATTTCCCTGCGGCAGATACACACTCACTGGAACATGCCTTGCAACGCCTGCGCCGGGTTGCGCGTCCCGGTAGCCTGGTTTTCCTGATCAGTGATTTCCGTCACCTGGATGCCCAGGCGCAGATACCACTGGCCAGACTGTGCCAACATAACGAGGTGGCCATGTTGTTCGTGTATGACCGGCTCGAGCAGGAACTGCCGCCGCCCGGCCGTTACCGGGTCAGTGACGGGAACAGGGAATTCCTGGTGGACAGCGCCGATAGCCGGCTGAGCGGACAATACCGGCAGCGTTTCCAGGCGCGCCGGGAACGGTTGCAGCAACTGTCCCTGTCCAACCGGATACTGCTGCTCCCGTGCCGGACCGATGCCGAGCCGCTGTCCCTGTTGCTCAGTGGCCTGAAACCGGGCAGGCGCAGCCGGCTTGCCGCCGGCGCTTGACTCGCGCACATGCAAGCGCCGGCGTTTACCGACCCGTCAACCTTGCCACTCCGGGACATCCATCTCCCGGAGAGCATCGGCTGGTGGCCGCCGGCGCCGGGATGGTGGCTCCTGCCCATCCTGTTATTGCTGGGGCTTGCCGCAGCCTGGTACAGCCGTCTGCTGTATCAGCGCCGCAGGTATTCCGCCGTGAACATGGCAAAACAGGAACTCGCCGGAATCCGCTCCCGTTATGACGCGGATCGGGACGCAGTGCATTGCGCCCGCTCCATTTCCGCCCTGTTGCGACGCGTGAGCATCAGCCTCTTTCCCAGGGCAGAAAGCGCGGGCCTGACCGGCAGGGAATGGCTGGAGTTTCTGCTGTCAGACGACAGCAATGCCATCCTCGTTCGTCATACCGGACAGGGATTGTCCGGTATCCAGACACAGGGAGGTGAATCTTGCAGCAGGGACCAGAGTCCGGAAAATAAGGAACAGGGCGTGGGGGGTGTCATGCCGGAGAACATCGGCAGGTTATTACTCGAAGCGCCCTATCGCCAGCAGGTTACGGGAGAAGATGTTGAATCCCTCATCGGTTTCTGCTCGGACTGGATCGACGGATTGGCCCGGAGCAAGCCATGATCGGCTTCGAGTGGCCCTGGCTGGCGCTGTTGCTGCCTTTGCCGTATTTTATTTACCGCTACACGCGGCCCCGTAGCGTTGCCACGGGTTCCGCATTGCAAGTGCCGTTCCCGGATGATTTTGTTGAGACTGAAGCAGGCGCCGGCGCGCCCCCGCGTAACTGGCCGTTGTGGCTGGCGCTGGTGGCCTGGGTCCTGCTGGTACTTGCCGCCATGCGCCCGCAATGGCTGGGCGAACTGGTCGAAGTGCCCGTTACCGGTCGTGAACTGATGCTGGCGGTTGACCTGTCCGGCAGTATGGAACAGCGGGACTTCGCCTTTCGCAGCAAACGGATCGACCGGTTGACCGCGACCAAACTGGTTGCCGGAGATTTTATCGAGCGCCGGGTCGGGGACCGGATCGGCCTGATATTGTTTGGCGAACAGGCTTACCTGCAAGCGCCGCTGACGTTTGACCGGGAAACAGTAAAGACCTTGCTGTCCGAGGCCGTCATCGGACTGGCCGGCAAGGCGACCGCGATTGGAGATGCCATCGGCCTGGCAGTGAAGCGCCTGCGCGAGCGGGATGCCAGCCAGCGCGTGCTGGTGCTGTTGACGGATGGCGCCAACACGGCCGGTGTGGTGGATCCCATCCCGGCCGCACAACTGGCAGGCCGGGAGGGCCTGAAGATTTATACCATTGGCATCGGCGCAACAGAGCTGCTGGAACGCAGCCTGTTCGGAACCCGCAGGGTCAACCCGTCCGCAGACCTGGACGAAGCTGCTTTAACGGAGATTGCCGACCTCACCGGCGGCGCCTATTTCCGCGCCCGCAACCTGGACGAACTGGAACGGATCTACGCCCTGATAGATGAAATGGAACCGGTTGAACAGGAGCCGAAGAAGTACCGACCGCGTAAATCCCTGTATTATTGGCCTCTGGCCGCGGCCTTGTTGCTGGGTGCATTGCTTGCCCTGGTGAGGCGAGGGGACTGAAAATGCAGGGTGGGGTATGGCAATGATGAAAAGATATGCGGAATACCGGCTATGATTGCACCGGAACTGTTTCACTTCCTGCGCCCCCAGTGGTTTGTTGCGCTGCTGCCGTTGGCGTTGTTGATCTGGTTCCTGTTTTTCAGGAAGGGCGCGCAAAGCAACTGGGAAACGGTGGTGGATGAACGTTTGTTGCCGCACATCCTGATCAGGAGCGCTGCCGGAACGCGGCGCGCGACGATCCTGCTCAGTGCGGCGGGCGGACTACTGGGCATTGTGGCGCTGGCGGGGCCGGTCTGGGAGAGACTGCCGCAACCGGTGTTCACCTCAGAGGATGCCCTGGTGATCGCCCTGGATCTCACCCGCTCCATGGATGCCAACGACGTGTCTCCCAGCCGGCTGGAACGGGCGCGTTACAAGATCAGCGACATCCTGGATCAACGCCAGGAAGGGCAGACCGCGTTGCTGGTGTACACCGGCGCAGCGTTTACCGTAACACCGTTGACTGACGACGTTGGAACCATCAGGTCGCAATTAAACGCATTGAATACCAGTATCATGCCGGTGACCGGCAATCGTACCGACAAGGCCGTTACCCTGGCGCTGGACCTGCTGCAGCAAGGTGGGATGGGGCGCGGTCACGTCCTGCTGATTACCGATGAAGCGACACCGGAGATTGCAGCAGACAGCGTGATCTTGCTGCGCGGCGCGGGCTACCGGCTTTCCATATTGGGCGTAGGCACACGCCATGGCGCACCGGTGCTGTTGCCGGACGGTGGTTTCCTGCAAGGGCAGGACGGCGAGATCGTGATCCCTGCCCTGGATGAGAATGATCTGCGTGAACTGGCTGTTGCCGGCGGCGGCGTGTACGTTCGTCTCAGCAAGGACGCTCAGGATACCGGACGCTTGCTTGAGTTTTTTTCCGGCGTACAACCGGAAGGGGAACAGGCCGGCGCCGAAATTACTGCGGATGTGTGGCGCGAGCAAGGCCCCTGGCTGGTATTATGCTTGCTCCCCCTGGCCGCCTTGCTGTTCCGACGCGGCTATGTCCTGGGCCTGCTCCTGCTGTTGCCCCTGTCCGACCCGGCCCAGGCCCTGGACTGGGAGAGCCTGTGGTTACGCAAGGATCAACAGGGACAGCGGGCCATGAACGACCAGGATTTCACGGGCGCGGCGGAACTGTTCGATGATCCTGCCTGGCAAGCCGCCGCGCGGCACCGCGCCGGGGACTACCAGGGGGCTATCGACAGTCTGGAGCCGCTTGACAACGTGCAAAGCAGCTACAATCGCGGCACCGCGCTGGCGCGTCTGGGACGTTACCAGGAAGCCATAGCGGCCTATGAACGCACGCTTGCCGAGCAACCGGATCATGGCGATGCCAAATTCAACAAGGAGTTGCTGGAACAGGCACTGGCACGGCAACAGCAGCAAAGCAAACAGGAGCAGGAATCCCAACAAGAGCAGCAACAAGCCACACAACAGCCCCAGGAGCAGCAGGCCGGGGCCGGCGCGGAACAGCAAACGGAGGACAGGGAACAGCAGGCAGACAGTGGTGGACAGCAGCAGGAGCAGCAAGCACGGCAGGAAGCGGCAGAGCAGGACGAGGCGTCTGCATCCGCTCAACAGGAACAGCAGCAGGAGCAGGAACACCAGGAACAGAGCGAGCCGGCGCGGGAACAGAGTACTGAGCAATCCCTGGCCCAGGCTAACGCCCGGAAGACTGCCGAGGAACAACAAGCCACCGAGCAATGGCTGCGCCGCATCCCCGACGACCCATCCGGATTGTTGCGCAGAAAGTTCCGCTATCAATACCAGCAACGTGAATATGAAGAAAACAACAATGAACAGACCTGGTAATGCAATCCCCTACTATTCCTGCGCGCGCAGGTTTGGTACCTCTTGCCTCTTCCTGCTTGTTATCGCCGCGGTCCTGCTGCTCTGTGCCGGTCCGGCCGGCGCCGCGACCATTACCGTGTACACCGACCGGGATCCGGCGGTATTGCAGGAATCCTTCCAGTTGATCTTCGAGGCCACCGGCGACCTGGACGACGATCCCGATTTCTCTCCGCTGGAACAGGATTTCCAGGTGCTGTCCACCAGCACCAGTACCAGCATGAGCATCGTCAATACGAACATTACCAGTACCAGACAATGGCGTCTGGCCCTGATGCCGCTGCGGGCGGGCGAGTTGCCCATCCCTGCCATCTCGTTCGGTAAGGATCAAAGCCCACCGGCAACCCTGACGGTAGTGCCGGCGGGGAGTGGTCCGAGCGGGCAGGGCTCACCGGACATATTCCTGGACGTGCAGGCGCTGCCTGCATCCGCCTACGTCCAGGAACAGGTCATCTATACCGTGAAACTGTATCGTGCGGTGTCCACTTCCAATGAAACCTTGTCCGAACCGGCTGCCGCTCAGGGCAGCGCCATCATTGAAGTGCTGGACGCGGATCGCAGCTACGATACCTTTATCCAGGGCCGGCCCTACTCCGTGTTTGAAAGAAGTTACGCTATCTATCCCCAGGTCAGTGGGAACCTGTCGATCCGGCCGGTGCGGTTTCAGGCGCAGTTGTCCACCGGCGCGCGCTTCAGTCTCGACCCGTTCGGTGCCGGCGCCAGCACGGTCATGCGCCAGTCCGAGCCGTTGGAGTTGCAGGTCAAACCGGTTCCCGCCGCTTACCAGGGGGGGCATTGGTTGCCCGCGACCGAGGTAAGGATTACCGAAACGTGGTCAACAGACCCGAATGATTTATTGCCCAATGAACCCGTGACCCGCAGCCTCACACTCACGGCACAGGGATTGACGGCCAGCCAGTTACCGGAGTTGCCGGAACTGTTTCCCGAAGGGTTCAAGCAATATCCTGATAAACCGGAACTGGACAATCGCAAGAGTACAGACGGGATAACGGGAACCCGGCAGCAGAAGAACGCCATCATCCCGGCGCAGGCCGGTGACTATATCCTGCCGGAGGTTTCCCTGCCGTGGTGGAACACAGAGACACAAAGCCTGGAATATGCAGTGTTGCCGGAACGCCGGATACGGGTAACGGCCGCCGCTCCCGCGGCCGCGCCGGATGCGCCGGTATTACCTGCCCCGGATAGGGGCGCACAGAGGTCGGAGCAGACAGCGCCGGTGACAGGGGAAGCCGCAACACCGGCAAGCTCAGCCACTTCCGCTGTTTCCATCTGGCAATGGCTGACCGGTATCCTGGCCGTTGCTTGGTTGCTCACCCTTGGTTACCTACTGAAAAACCGCAACGCGCCGCGTGCCGAACTCCCGCAGGCGCAGACCGAAAATTTCAGGGCGGCGCGCAAAGCGCTGGCACGCGCCTGCCGGGAAGATGACCCGGAACAGGTCAAAACCGCCTTGTTGCAATGGGCAAAAGCGCGCCCCGCCGGTGCGCCGGTCACCAGCCTGGGTGACCTTGAGAAGTACGCTAATGACGCGCTGGCCGCCGAGATTCGCAACCTGTCGCGCCGGCTCTACTCCCGCACTGCGGAACCCTGGCGCGGCGAACCGCTCTGGCAGGCGTTTTTGCAGGAAGAGAAAGCAGCCACAGCCAAACCGCCGTCGCAACGTGGCGACCTGGAGCCGTTGTTCAGGTTGTGATTTTGCAATATCCGGGGACGGAATTAATTCCGTCCCCGAATCGCTTTCCCTGCAGCCAGAATTTGCAGGGGAACAGGTGGTTGATGGTTGGCTATCAGTGAGAAAAAATCCGTCTCGCTGATGATTTTTAAATCGTGCCCCCCTGAAATTAACTCTTCCGCTTTAATATGTTTACTGCTTTTTCCCGAAGTTGATTTGATTGCAGAAGATTTTTGAATCCCGCTGACTAATATTGTTGTTTTCTTGGAAATGGAAGTACTAACCTTACAGCCCATAAATGATGCGTAATTTGCGGCCTCAGCGCGAGGCATTCGTAATTCTCCTGTGAAGACGAGCACCTCTCCGAAATGTTCTCCGTCAGGATTACTTTCCCTCCGGACAGGTTCATATGTTTGTCTTTCCCGTTTTTTCCTGTAGAAATTGTCTTTTTCGAATATGCGGAGCCAGTGTTCTATATCGACGTTGTGTTTACGACAGGCTGCAAGAGTGATCTCTGCCGCAGCTACTGCATCCTCCAATGCATCGTGATGCTTGAATTCATATCCAATGTGATGTGCTACGTTTTTAAGTCCATATCCCCGTTGACCAAACTTTTCTGGCCATACACGACGTACTACCTTGGCGCTGTCCAGCCAATAGACCTGTAATTGGTCCAGTCCGTATTTATCCATAGCTATTTCGAAGGCGCTACGGTCGAAGCTGGTATGTGAAACAAGCACCTGACCCCGAAGACGTTT
>LXNI01002661.1_pt1 | contig 11768 bp, 9 predicted proteins | sample 809091 | NCBI WGS metagenome assembly LXNI01 (sample SAMN04870527, study PRJNA318959) | sponge metagenome | biome: 01000161; feature: marine sponge reef; material: water | host: Sarcotragus foetidus | place: Greece: Milos, Mediterranean Sea | collected 2013-05-29 | depth 5-7 m | reverse complement strand
TCGCCGGCGGACCGCATATCTATCGGATTTCCGCACTGGGCGAGGTCACGACGCTGGTCGATGACTTGCCGACCGGAACTGGATTTCCGGTCGCGGGCTTGGCTGTCGGCGCGGACGAGCGGCTCTATGTGGCTGTCGGCGCGCCCTGCAGCAATTGCGAATTCGCCGATGCCGAGCGGGGCGCCATTCTGAGCATGAATCTGGACGGGAGCGAGCGACAGGTATTCGCCTCCGGCTTCCGCAATCCGGCTGATGTCGCCTGGTATCGCGGCCAACTGTGGACGCTGGACAGCGCGCCGCGCCAAGAGCAACGGAATGCGCTGGACGAGCTCAATCGGCTGGAAGCGGGCGGCTGGTACGGCTTCCCCTACTGCCTGGGCGCTGCGACGGCGAATATCGAGGGCGGCATCGGCTGCGGCGAGGGCATCGAACCAGCTATGCGCTTCGGTACGGGCGCGGTACCCACCAGCCTGGCCGCATATCCTCAGGATCTGCTGCCCGGTACGGAAGACACCTTGATTGTCGTTCTCAGCGGCGAGCCCAGCCAAGTCGACTTTGTCGGCTACAAAGTCATCATGATAGCCTTTGACGACGATGACCAACCACTGGGCGTCACAGTGATTTTTCCCTTTGCCTACGAGAGCGGGCGGCAGGCTTACATCCCCTATCGCGGCCAAGCGCTTTATTGGCAGCAGTTCATCCACCTCAACGAGCTGGGCTTTGGCATATATCCGCAGCAGCCGCTGGCGGTCGCCGTCAGCCCGGAAGGCTGGATTTACATCAGCATCACCGGCGGGCGGATCGTGGCCCTGCGTCCGCGCTACGATTGGCCCGACCAACATCTCTTGTACCCCATCTGGACGCCGATGCACCCGGACCATGATCCGTCGGCGCCGCCGCCCGAGTCCGCCTACTGAGCCCCTCGGCTGAGCGAGAACATTCGGCCAACTCGACTATAATGAGCATGACATTGACCGCGCCGAGACCGACTCAAATGCTCAAAGCACTACGCCTGACGCTGTTCGCCACTGTGATTTGCCTCCTAACGACAGGCGTCGTATTTGCCCGTGAGTTGCGGCAGGGCGAAAATTGCGCGATTCCGGCGGACACGGTTATCAAAGGCTCGCTATTTACTTTCTGCCAGAACCTGACCATCGCCGGCCGGGTCGAGGGCAATCTGATCGGCATCGGCTTGCGCGCCACCATCAGCGGCGAAATCGGCAAAAATGTGTACCTGGCCGGCTTGACGCTGGAGCAAAGCGGCGCTATCCAGGGCGATCTGCATTATGTCGGCCTGATGCTGCATCTGGACGCGCCCGCCGCCGAGCCACATCGCCCGGTAGAGGGACAGCTGATCTTCGCCGCGCTATCGGCCGCCTTTGCCGAGAATACGAAGATCGCGGGGCCGGTCACCGGCGTTGGCTACCAGGTCCTGATCGATGGCAGGGTCGATGATGAGTTCAGCTACTGGGGCTCGGCCTTCGTGCTCAGCAATCTGGTTCAGGGCGATGTGTACACTACGGTCGGCAATCCTGAAACCGATGCCGCCGATTTAGAGACCCTGCTGCTGCCGCTGGATATCGAATTCTCGGCGGCGGCGCCCGGCCTCACGATTGCGCCGAGGGGGCGCATCAGCGGGCGCCTGGAATATTTTGGACCCGCAGAAGCCATCATTGAGGGCCGCGTAGACGGCCAGATCGAATACCATTCTACGACTCCCGTGCTGATACCCGACTTGCCGCAGCAGGGCCTGGGGTCGAGATTCTACGACCAGTTCAAACGCGAGCTGACCGTGCTGCTGACGGCCGGTCTGCTGGGTTTGGCGCTGGCCAGGAAGCAGTTTCAGCACCCCCTGTCGCATCTGCGCGGCCGGCCGGTACACAGCTTTGTCATCGGCATGCTGCTGTTCATCATTTCCTTCCCCGTCGTACTCATCCTGCTGATTATCACGACCATCGCGATATTGCTGCCGCTGGCGCTGCATCTGGATGGCGTGGCGCTGGTGGCGGGCGCGTTTCTGGGGCTATTTGACATCGGCGTCATCGGCGTCTTCTATTTCACAGCGATCTTTATCGCGCGCGCAGTCGTCGGCTTGGGTGTGGGCCGTTTGGTCTTAAATGTCGCTTTGGGTCCCGATCAAGCGCGGCGCAGACCCCGACTCAGCGTGCTCATCGGCGCAGCGCTTCTGGCGCTATTCGCCTCCCTGCCGGTGGTGGGATTCCTCTTTAATGCCGGCGCGCTGTTCATGGGCTTGGGCGCAATTTCCGGCGCTGCGCATGAGTGGTTGCAGCGGGTTCGCCTCGGGCAGCTTGGCAGCGCCGAGTCTACTGGATTCACGCCGCCGTCCGCGCCAAGCCCGCAACAATCGTCAAGGGTTCCGTTTCCCGCCGCGCCGATCGCTTTGCCGCCGATTGCGAGGGGAATCGGGCTTGACAACTTGCCCGAGGGATTTGATCCCGACCTGTTTTTCGAGGAAGACTGAGGGAATGCCGCCTGCAAAATCTTGTTGTATGACCATGTTCTGCAGAAGGCGGCGCCAGACCTGGGCAGCGGCATCAGCCTCGTCGAGCAAGGGCATCGCTAATCCTGCAGCATTCCGAGCGAAGAAGTTGGCCTGATGCCCGGCGCCGGGGAGACAGCGTCGCCTTGTGGATCAAAGACGAGGCCGACAGAGCAATCGCACCAAAATTTTTTAACCACAGAGAACACAGAGGACACAGAGATTTAGGAGTTTAGACGACTATTCAAAGTACTCGATGGACTGGTATATGGCAAGAAGCACCGAAAAGACTTCAAATATCTCTCAAAATCACTCCTGACTAATGACGTAAGCTTTCATTATTGCTTTTCTCTGCACTCTCTGTGATCTCTGTGTTTGATTTTCCGTTCGAATTTGCGCCATTTCAGTCACTACCATTTTGATGCGATTGCCCTGCGAGGCCGAGATTTTGAATTGCCGTCGAGCAGCACGCTTGGTATATTTGCCTTGGGTCGCATCATTGGCTGGATCGGCCACGCGATAAAACAGTATCGCGCCAAGCAGACCATCCAGCCGCGGATCCGCTATACTGGGCCAGCGCCGCAACGGCAAACATGACTACCGTTCTGGATATCGTCGCCAAGCACAAAATAGTCGCCATCGTCCGCCTGGACGACCTCTCGACCGCCAGGTTCATCACCGATGCCTTGATCGAAGGCGGCATCCGCGCCATCGAATTCACGCTGACTAATCCGGACGCGTGCGCCACTATCGCCGACATGCGCAAGTCTGTAGGCGATGCAGTGGCCATCGGCGCCGGCTCCGTCATTACAGCGGAACAGGTTTGGGCGGTGGCTGAGGCCGGAGCGCAGTTCGTCGTCTCGCCGGTGTGCAAGCGCGAGGTCAACACAGCTTGCCACGAAGCCGATCTGCCCTTCATGCCCGGCGCCTTCACGCCCAGCGAAATCCAGCAGGCTTGGGAATGGGGCGCGAGCGCGGTCAAGGTCTTTCCCGCCAATCACCTGGGCCCGCGCTACTTCAAAGATGTGCTGGCGCCGCTGCCGCACCTGCGCCTGATGCCGACCGGCGGCGTCAACCTGGACAATATGCGCGACTGGCTCGATCACGGCGCTTTCGCTTTGGGCCTGGGCTCGTCGTTGATCAACAACGAAGCCGTGGCCGACCGCGACTGGAAACGCCTGCGGCAGAACGCCCGCCGTTACGTCGAGCAGCTGCCCTAGTCTTCCAATTCTGTCAGCAACTTCAACAGACGCTGGCAGGTATTCCAGTTGCGAGCGCTGGCCGCCAAGCCCAACGTCGACTCGATACGCTTGCTATCCAGTTTCGACCGCGCTACGCCATCCGTGTAGAAGACATAGAGCGCATCGGCAGCGGCGGAGATGGCTTCGCGCCCCGAATTATTCTCGACCAGTGCGGCGAGAGCGCGCTTTTCCGGCGTTCCGGACAGAAAGACGATCATGGCGTGGTTGCCCCGCTCGAGTTGCTCCGCGTCAAAAGGATGGTTAGCCAGCGTCGTTCGGAAAGCGTCCGGCGTCCGCAGCAGCGCCTGCGCCTCGAAACCGAATCGCCGGCTGATGCCCGCTTCAATGCGCGCGCCGATATCCGCCAGGTCCGTATCCGCCGCTTCAAATACGACATTGCCGCTCTGAAGGAGTGTGCGCGGATTCTGAAAGCCCAAGTCCAGATAGAGATCGCGCAGTTCCGCCATTTTGACTTTTTTGTGTCCGCCGACATTGATGCCGCGGATGAAGGAGATGAGCAGGGGCATGGTCGTTATTCTCCAGCTAACAGGAGTTCAGAGTATACCAGCCGGGGCGGCGCGCTCATACGGATTTCCGACACCTTTACCACCGAGGGCACAGACGCTATATTGTTTGCTTGGCGAGGTCTTCATGCCGATAGCGGCAACCACGCTCAATGTCACTTTTCGCGCGCCAAAGTATTTATTACACTCAGCGCGCAACACATCTAGTCGGAACAGCGCAAGCGAGCGCCACAGAATTTAAGCCAATGAGAGCGTCAAACTGATGCTGGCGGATATCCGCGCGGCTTTCTCCTTCCTGACGATTTTGCCGCTGGGCAGCCCGAGCGGGCGCAGACGCGGCCCCTCTTTCGCCTGGTTCCCGCTGGTTGGCTTGTGCATCGGCGCGCTGCTGGGCGCCGTCGCCGCCTATTCGCCCTTCGAGCGCGAACTCAGCGCCTTCCTGATTCTGCTGGTCTGGGTCGTCATCACGGGCGGATTGCACCTGGACGGCTTCGGCGACAGCTGCGACGGCCTGCTGGCGGCGGTCGAGCCGGAAGAACGCCGCCGTATTATGCGCGATCCGCGCGCCGGCATGTGGGCGGTGGCCGGAACGATCTTGCTGCTGCTGGGCAAGTGGCTGGCCATCCGCGCGGCGCCCGCCGAAATGCTGGTGCTGGCGCCGGTGCTCGGGCGCTGGACGATGGTCCTGGCCGCATACGCCTTACCCACCGTCAGCGACGAGGGCATGGCCGCGACCTTCCGCGACGGGCTGGCGCGCCGGCATGTGATCGCCGCTGCCGTCTGGGTCGTCATTCTGCTCACACAGGTCGAATTGCTGGCGCTAGCGCTGGGCAGCTGCGCCTTCGCCCTTTTCTTTGGACGTTGGGCGGCGAAACGGCTGGGCGGCGGACTCAGCGGCGATGTCTACGGCGCGGTTTGCGAGCTGACCGAGCTGCTTAGCCTGCTGGCATTGGCGGCGCTCTATGGCTAAGCGGCTGATTTTCTTGCTGGGCGGCGCGCGCAGTGGCAAGAGCCATTACGCCAAGACCTGGGCGCGGCAACAGGGCAAGCGAGTGCTCTTCGTGGCCACAGCCGAGCCGAAGGACGCCGACATGCGCCAGCGGGTCGCCGATCATCGCGACTCGCGCCCGGCCGATTGGCATACGCTGGAAGCGCCGCGGGATACCGCGCGGTCTATCGCGGCCTGCCCCTACGTGTACGATACGCTGCTGCTGGATTGTCTCACGCTGCTGACGAGCAATGTGCTGCTGCAGCTGCCGGAGTCGGCGACGCAGAATGATGCGAATGCGGCCGTGCTGGTCGAGGTGGAGCGCCTGCTGGAAGTGTACGCGGCTTCTGAGGCGAACTGGCTGGTGGTCAGCAACGAGGTGGGCATGGGCGTCGTGCCGCCGACGCGGCTGGGCGTGCTGTATCGCGATATGCTGGGCCGGGCGAATCAGCGGGTTGCGCAGGCGGCGGATGAGGTGCTGCTGCTGGTGGCGGGGATCGCGTGGAGGTTGAAGTGAGTGGGTAGGAACGGGAGACTTTAGAGAGGCTTAGCTATTCCGCGAATCCGAAAAGAGGTATACGATACTGCATCCAGTAACCGCACTGAATCCATTTGTGTAAGATGACTCACGATTGGCTTTACGACAGGATTTTCGAGGCACTTGATGGTGACCTCAATACGACACTATTTGAAGAATGTGTTGTGGATTATCTGCGACACCTCAATTACATCGTCGTTCTAATACCTGGTGGCAGAGACGGCGGGAGAGATGCTGAAATTGCCGACCCCAGCGGAGAGCTATATCCGGCATTTGTCACGACAGGCGATGTTAGAGACAATCTCCGAAAGAATATGCCGAGTTACAGAAAGTCGAGAGGAAATGCCAAGAAATACATTGTAGGAAGCTCAAAGATCTTACCAAATGATGAGCGCATCAAAATCGAGAATTTGGCTGCGAAAAAAGGATTTACCGAGCTTGTACAAATCTACGATAAGGCGGCTATTGCGTCTTACCTGAGACACGATTCGCCATACTGGCGCAGGGCGTTATTGGGAATTGATATAAATCTTTCGGCACTGTCTGATACACCGATCTCAAGGCGCGTTAATTCAAGTATAGGTCTTGTAGGACGCGAACCAGCTTTACATTGGCTACATCGCCTACAGTCTGACGCACTAATGGTTGGCGAGCCGGGCTCGGGCAAAACCGCAATTCTAAGTGCATTTGTCACAGAACTAAGGGGCAAGGCACTTTTCGTCGTTGAAAGAGATAGAAACAAGGTTGCAGACGCATATCTTGAGATGCGACCCGAGATTATCATTGTTGATGACTCTCACGAAGACAAGGAGTTTCTGTCCCACTTAATACACTTTCGATCAGCGAGAAACCATCATTTTCGGATTATTGCAACGTGTTGGCCCGGCGAACGTCAGGATGTAATGAGACGTCTCCATATCCAGTCAGAAAGCGTATTCACACTGCCTAGGCTTTCAAGTCGTGAAATAGAACATATCGTAAGTGAGCATGGTGTACGTGAGAATTACCGTCTGGTTCGCGAGATTGAACGCCAAAGTGATCGCCTGCCCGGAAGGGCCTTAACCCTTGCAGACATCGCTCTAAAAAATCCTGAATTCACTGAAATTCAGTCAGGTAAGGCATTGTTTGAGGATATAATAGGCTTCTTTCATCGTGTCGATGATAAAAATATAATGGACGTCCTTGCATGTTTCGCCATAGGCGGTGCAAAAGGAATGCACAAGAGTGAAGTAAGGAACTTTCTTGAATTAAGGCGGAATGAAATGAGGCGTTCAATCGAAAACCTTTCAGGCACAGGGACCATAGCTGAGGTGCCTGAATCCACTGATTGTTTGATTGTTCGCCCTGACGCCCTAAGGTTGGCACTAATACGAGAGGTCTTTTTCAATCCGATTTCATCGTCACCCATTTCTGACCTCTATCATCTCATTGAAAGAACTCCCGAAAAACTCGAGACCGCTAGGCAGCTACTTCAGGCGCGAGCAGTTGGCGCAACGATTCCAGAGAGCTTTTTGGAATCCTTTCTGGAAGAACTACCAAAAGACAACGCAATCTGGACAGAATATGCGTTTTCACTGGAAACGCATGCCAAAGACGCGGTAATGAAATCAATGAGCGATGCGATAGGTGAAGACTTTGAACCTAAGCCGAATTGGGAAAGCGAACTTGACAATCTATTGAGATGGCTAAAGTCAGAACATGAATCGGTCGACCAGGCATTAGCGCGTCGAGCATTATGTTTTCAATGTGCAAAAGAATGGCTAAGCGGTGGAAATGACCCAACCGTTGGTTACAGAGTCTTGTTGTTCACTATGGAGCCTAGAATTGAGGCCTTTGTCCATAACGACAAGCAGAGCAGTACTTGGATTAGTGGTTGGATGCCTGAGCCGGCATTGCAAAGAATGCAACTTATGTGGAACGATATAATCTCATACATGAAAGACGTTGAACCGCCTGAGTGGGACAGTATTTTGGATATAATCGAAGCTTGGGCGTATCCCATTGATTGTTCTTACGACAACACTTACCTAACTTTGACCGGTTTTGGACAGCAAATGGCGTTAGATGTTGCGCTGATTGCTGTGGAGAAGATACCTGTGTTGCATCGTCTCAAGACACTTATGCATAGAGGGTACCCCGATCTCAATATCATTAGCGACCCGGTCGTAAATACCCTATATCCAGTGTATGAATTCGCCGACGATAGAGATGTTCAACAGAGAAATGCACAAAGTGAAGTAGCACAACTTGCAGAAAGCTGGAATGACAGAGTTCCGTCAGATGTCGTCAAGGAATTGGCACGATTTGAAAACGGATTGCTTGGTGCGAGAGGAATACACTTTCGTTTTACGCCTTACCTGTGCCACCTGCTTGCTGAGCACTCGGCGGTACCCCTCAAGTGGTTCGAGTGTTTCTTGGAATCAAATCTGCCGGCGGATACGGTCGTTCCCTTCCTACATGTAGCAATTGAAAAACACGCCGAAGGATGGGAGAAAGCACTTCAAGGTTGCTTCGAGTCGGAAAGGACTAAGGAGCAAGCTGTCTGCATTATACTTACACAAAACTGCATTCCCGAAACGCTAAGGCAGGCGGCTGTACGCGATGCCGCAATGTACCCCGATACAGTTGCTCACCTTGTGTGGTCAAATCGAGTCACACAGACCTCTGTGCTCGATCTTTATTCGCATGAAGACAATTCGCTGGTTGGCAAAGTTGCCATTGCCCAATGGCAGCAGCAAAAAACCAGGGAGATTCCAAACTGGATTCGACTACAATGGGAAGAGGCGATTATCGAAAATGCTGAAGAAGACCATTGGCTGGACACAATCTTTTCAGTTCAACCTGACCTGGGAAAGCGATGGTTAGAACACAAAGTGCGAGATTCCGATTTTGAGCCTTACAAGTTTGAACTTAGTATTTCAACTGTGGTTGCAAGTATGGAGATAGAAGAACGCGTGTCCCTATTAAAAATCATTCCGGACAAGTACAAGATGCATTCCGTCGTTGAGGTATTGGTTGGTGACGACGCAGAGCTATTTGAACGACTCATGAAGCTGCAATTGGACGATTATATCAAGTTGTCGCCACTTGGAAGAGGATCCATAGACTCGGTTTGGATCGAATTTGCAGAGATTGCGCACGATTATGGGTACGACGCCCAGTCAATAGCTTCACTTGCATTCACCGGAGTGGTATTCACCGGAGAATATGTTGACCGTGTAAAGCATCAATGCGAGCAATTCGACGCAATTCAAACTCATACACGTGCGTCCGTGCGGAAAATTGCATTGGCCGGTTATGAAATGAATTACAGCCACTACCAGCAACTGCTAAAGCGAGAAAGAGAAGACGATTCCGACAACTGGGACTAGCTTACGTGAACCCCAGCAATCAACCTACAACTCCCCGAACCAGGCCGTCTCGATAATTACGCGCTCAACTAGCACCTGCTCCGTGCGCACGCCAAGTTGCAGCTCCTTCAACTTGCCCACCAGCTCCTCGCCGTCGATCAGCCGAATCTCCGGCGCGCGGTCGCTGGCCGCTTTGAGCACGGCCTCTTGCGTGAACTTGCCGGTGGTAATCAGCAGGCCCTTGTCGGCCCGGCCCAGCATCACGCCGCGCCGGAAATCATCGACCTCGGCCGAGCTGATGCGCTTGCCGCCGCGAATGCAGCGGAAGGACACGCGGAAGGAGAGGAATCCGCCGCCGCCGAAAACGCCCGTGCCTTCAATGGTGTCGTTGGCGTGGCCCACGTCGATGTCGCTGACGCCATCTTTGGCCAGCAGCTGCAGGATCAGCCGCTCGAAGGCTTCGGTCGGCAGCTGCTCCAGCATGTCGGTCAATTCGTCGCGCCAGCGCAGCAGGCCCTCGACCAGTTCCTCGGCGTCCACCGGCGCCTGGCTGACTTGCGGGCGGCCGTCATTTGACGCTTCTTCTTCGATTTTTATGAGCTCGTCTTGACTCATTATTCTCCGTCCTTGTCACTAGTTAAGCAGAACTTTGTCATTGGCTGGCGAGGCTTGTCACCAGCAGGTCGAGCGCCAGCCGCGGCTGGATGCGACCTGTTTTCATATCCTGATCGTAACGTTGCAAGCGCTTGAGTATGGCATCCAGTTGCTCTGCCCGGAAGCGCCGCGATTGCCGCGCTAATTTGCCCGCGGCGAAGGGATGTACGCCCAAGGCTTTGGCGATGGCCGGGCCCTGCGCTGCGCCGCCCTGCGCGATATGGTCGCGCGTCATCAGCAGCAGGCGGAATTGCCGCACGATCAACGCGAATAGGCGGAAGCCGGGGTCTTTGGGGTCGTCGTGCAGCGATTGCTGGATCAGCTCCAGGGCCCGCGCGCCATTGCCGGTCGCCAGCGCGTCCACCATTTCAAAGACATTGGCCTCGGGCACGTAGGGCGTCAGCGCGGCCACGTCCTCCTCGCTGATCGGCCGCTCGCCGTTGACGTAGGCGACCAACTTGCACAGCTCGTTATCAGCGCGCAGCAGGTCAGCGTTGACCACGGAGGCGATGGCGTCGGCGGCTTGAGGACTAATCTCGGCGGCGTATTCGTTCTTGGCGCGCTCGCTGATCCAGCGCGTCAGATTCTGCGGCTTGCCGAAGGCGCGGATATAGCCATTGTCCAGCTTCTGCGCGGCTTTGAGCAGGCGGTTGCTATCGCTGCTGAGCAGGCTGTCCTCGACCAGCACCAGGCGGGCGAAATCTGGCAGCGCGGGAAGCTCGGCGATCAGGCGATCGGTCGCTGTTTTGCCCGCCTGCCCGGCGCCGCGGCGCGTGATATGGCTGATCAAACCGCGGGCGATCACCAGCCGTTTGTCGGCCAGAAAGGGCAGCGACTTTACGGCCGCCAGCACTTCCGGCACGGGCGTGAGCGCGCCATCAAATTCGGAGCGGTTGAGGTCGCCGTCTTCGCCCATGGCCCCCTTCATGCGGGCCAGGGCTTCATCGCGGCTGATGCTATCATCGCCGTGGAAGATGTAGAATCGCGGGGCGGCGCTCATCAGCCCTTAAGCCTGCGCCGTCACGATGTGATGCAGGGTCAGCTTCTGGCCCGACAGCGGCAGCTGTTTTGTCTCGCGCCTGACGCTGACCAGCTTCATGTCGCCGATATCGCCCTCGGTGGTGAAGTAGCGCTGCAAATTCATACCCAGCGGCGTCGAGAATAAGAATACCGCCATCATTAGAATCATCATGGCCGGGAAACGTTCCCAGGCGCTGCGGCGTCCGCGACCGGCGAAGCCGATGAAGGCCAGTGTCGTCGCAAGCAAGCCGGTCGCAGCCAGGTTGGTGCCGCAATTGGGATGCACCGCCAAGCCGCGCTCGCCCGCCTTGAGCCGCTGCAGCGCTTCTTGCACGGCGCTCTCGACTTGCTCGGTCGGCACATCGCCCACCAGCACAAAACCGCTCCCGCTGCTGCGCCCGGACAGCTTGTAAGTCCGGCGATTCAGGATATGAATCGTGGCGTGCTCCAGGCCATGGTTGCGGCGGACGCTCAGAATCATGGGATGCGTGAGCAGCGGCGAGGCTTGCTGCGCCAGTTGTTCCATCGGCGACATTGTGGACTCTTTCTTCGGCAATTGTGTCCCATAAGGTATCACAAAGGCCGGGCGCTTGCGAGCGGCGACCGTGAACGGAAATGAAGCGAAGTCGGCGGAAATCCTATTTCACCACAGAGGCTCACGAGGGTACACAGAGGACACAGAGGGTTCTATATTGATTCGATCCTGCCGCAAGTTTAGGCAGCCATCAAACAGATAGAAACTTTCGCTAGCGTACGATCACTTAACTGCTTTACTCAGTGTTCTCTGTGCATCCTCTGTGTTCTACTTTCACAACCCCTCAATGAACCAATGTAGAAACTGGCACAACTTGCACTATTTTTGTAGAATTTTGGTGCGGTGCGCGATCCCCGTGTGTTCTTGGCAGAATGTATGCCCTACAGAGTTTGGGACGGAGGCGAACTGACGAGCCGCT